>Ga0123354_10004411_pt1 | contig 19936 bp, 10 predicted proteins | sample TergutLab28metaG_2_FD_97872 | JGI IMG/M metagenome (GOLD analysis project Ga0123354, IMG submission 97872) | Labiotermes labralis P4 segment gut microbial communities from Petit-Saut dam, French Guiana - Lab288 P4 | ecosystem: Host-associated > Arthropoda: Insects > Digestive system > Gut ...
TCATTACCGCACTCACAAGCGTCCGCCACCTGTCCCTATCCTGGGCCAACCCAATCCAGTCCATATATCCACATCTCACCTCCTGGAGATCCATCCTAATATTATCCACCCATCTACGCCTAGGTCTCCTCAGTGGTCTCTTTCCCTCCGGTAATGCACCAACTATAACTTACAAAACAGTTCACTAATGTAGGCTGGATGACATAATCCTTCAAAGTCTAATGTGTACTTTATGTGTCACAAGATACAGTATTAAAAACTTCTACTTTCTGCTCGTATAGTACATTCATGTGTTGCGTACCGAATCGGGTGTGTTTCCTGTGCGGTATGAAATGGATTTTTAAATACAGTTAAGGTTAATTTTGTCTTCAAAAGATTGGTGTTACTTGTTTCGTAACAAAATATACTTTGATATCATCATGTACTTGTGTCTGTCCCCCGAAATATTTTAAGCATTTTACAAATTTTTTATATAACTTAAATCTGTGCCACAGCGGGGGTCCCCAACTTTGAATGTTTAATTTTCTTCCATCAATGATATTAAGAGGGGGGCTTGTGAAATTGTGGGGTGGGAACGACACCTCCGTCTCTTCTTGTGGCGTTGTAATTAAGGGATACTTTTTCCTTGAGAATTATTCTTATGCTTTTTTTCTGCGTAATTCTAAACAGGTAGATGCCAGCAGCGCGAAATTTACATTGCGCTTTTTTCTGTAAATATCCGATCAGCCATTTGAATGCACAATGTGAAGCTGGTTTGCTTATATAAACATGCCTCTAAATTCTGCACAAATCAGTTTTCTGTATACGACACGTGGATCCTGCGAAATTTTGGGGTTGTCTTCAGGGTCCCAACAAATGCCTCCTTCACCAGTGGAGGTCGAAAAGTCAGGTTAAATTCCTACTCGGAGTTTCGGATTTCTCGCCCTTAATTGTGGTTATTTCTCGGTCACGTGTGGTCAACCGCGTCCGAAAAAGTTAAGTTCAACGTGACTGATAGATCACCGCAGTTTATCTCTGGTAAGTTAGATTTGTCATTAATTCACGCTTGGTTTTCGGACGTTTAGAACAAAAGATACAACGGATACAATTTTTGTTTGTCTATACGTGCAAGATACGCTGTTCAGATGAATTTACATTACCCTACTCTCTCATTTTGCTACTCACATTACTGCATTATTGCTGCTACTCATCCGTTTTAATCTTTCTTCCTCTACTTTCCAATAGTTTTCATAATTTCTCATTCCATTCCCCGGTAGCCTCCAACTAAGGCTGCGTCTTACTACGTTTATTTTCCAAATTTTCTCTTAATTTTAAGTATACTATAATCATTTTTATCTCATTTACATTTGTACATTTTATTACGTCATTGCAGGCCACATTCGTATTCATGCCCATCCATTTACTATTTACAATTTCTTCCCTCTATATTGTCATGTATGGACATTATAATATTGCGTGTTTCTCATTGTCAACCTCCAATCACGAGAGGGTAACTTGCTATCTCGAATCATCTACTACTCCCTCTTAGCTTCGCAGTCCTTCCTGTCAGCCACATTATTACATTTTTCTCCCGTTCCCTATATAGTCAGCAATATAATTCTCTTTGCTCTTTTTATGTTTCAATTATCAGTGTAAAATAATTAGGTTGATTAATGTCCTCAAATAATTTCTTTTATTTCACATGCACAATTTTGTATGTTCTCTTGCCAACTGCCAAATATAAGACAACCCTAATTATTGCATTTTTCCTTTGGGTTTCTTAATTGTCCAAAGCCCCAGTTATGTTACTGCCAGTCGTAAAGATTGCTTACATTTTTCTAACTTACCACGAGTAAACAGCTTAACCAGTATTTCACTATCATGCTGTCTCTTCCCATCTCTAATTCAGCGACTTTGTTTGCTGCAAATTTGGACATCTTTAATAGTTTCGTACGAAATCTTCCATGGACTTTGTAAATTCATAGGTATTTGTGTTAACGCTTCAGTTAAGTATCAGTTTGAATGACACACTCTATTTCAGACAGAAACTAGTTTATAAAACATTGATAAGTAAAGTGATGTACGGAAGAAAGAGTTGAGCTTCCAGCATATAATACAAAATAATACAACCAGATGGCAGCACTCTGATAGACGACAGTAACATTTCGCTTATTGTAGACATAAAGAAGTGACCAATGAAAGAGACTGTGGAGTAGCGCCTTGTTGGTGTGAGTGAGTGGATGGGTGAATGAGTGAATTACAGTCCCGTTGACAGCGATAGTATAATACTCTTGGTGTAAATGAATGAGTCACGTCCAGTTTCCCTGTAAAGTGCGCTGAAGCTGATGAAACAGCTGGGCATTTGTGCATAAAATGCGGAAGGCACTCTGTGGCCTTTATGAAGGCACTGAGGCCTACAAAATAAGGCAACGTACGTACAACGTATTACTGAGGTGCATTCTTGCAACCATTGATGCAGTGGAAAAGCAATAGTTATAACATATTATGAGTGTGTGTTTGTAGCCTTAGGTGTCCAGCATGCAATGCGCATGCGCCATATTTTCTTCTGTGCATGCCCCCCTCTACAGTATTTTTCCACAATGTCTCATAAAAGGCACGATTAAAAAAAAAAAGTTATTGAACACAAAATGTGTGTTGATTTTCTCTAGAACTTTTTTCCGAAACTTTTTTCATTCGAAGAAGCTCTGGGCGAGACATGATCCAAAATTTTTATTGTTCTTCATGTAAAGTACCCGTTATTCTTGTCTGATTTTAATGAAACTTGAATTTTCTCGACATATTTTCAAAAAATACTGAAAAATCACATTTAATGAAAATCCTTCCAGTGGGAGCCAAGTTGTTCCATGCGGACAGACGGACAGACATGACGAAGCTAATAATCGCTTTTACGCATATTTGCGAACGCACCTAACACAGTTGAGCACCGACCATATAATGCAAGCAAATGGCGGTGAAAATATCGTGGTGGCATATCATGCTGTTGGCACGTGGCTGGAAATTATTATTATTATTATTAACAGCACCAATAATAATAATAATAATGGGGAAGAATAGTCGAAATATTTATTTCCTTACATCGTGTTCCTTTTTTTCCTCCTCCGGCAGCTGAGGAATTTCATGCTCACATCCACAGCTGGCAAGAAAAACATACCGACTTTCACTGGCTGAGAATTGAACTGAACCTATAGTCAGGCCTTACCTTAATATTATGACGTCTGTTATGGCCAAATCCGCCGGTGGGACTGTTGCACAATGAGAAAGAAGCAGTTGCTGCATCACACGTCACTGACACACTTCTGCCTTCCTAAACTGGAGGAACACGACTGGTTCAGTTTCTGTCGTCTCCTACAGAACGTGTCCACTATAGCTCTTTGCTTTTATGCGGAGCTCAATAAAGGGTTCATTTTTATTGAGGCATGTTTTTTGACACTGTCTACAGCGCGGACTACAGCGTCGAACGATAGCATGATTAATGAATAAAGAAATCGGTCGTGGTCTAATCTGATGTGTTGTTTGTCTGGACAGACTGCATCGCAGTTAGTTCATCCGACATCTCAGTTACACGCGGCCGGTGGATTCATTCCTCTAATCCGTGTATTCAATTTTGGTATTATATTTGCAGTTAAAGAAGCTCTCCTGTCGGATCTGGAAGAGATTCCGTGTCTGAAGATCGGAGAGCATATTTTGTACTTAGAAGTAAACGACTTGACTCCTGAGGTAAAGGAAATAGCCAGGAAGGAGCTGCGGGAAACGCCTGAAGTCTCCAAAGAAGCTACAGTTGTTCTTAGAGATCTTCTTCGAGGTAAGTAATGTTTCCATTTGGCTGACCCTGGAGTCAGCTCTTGGGACATTTGAAGTTTGAACAGAGTGCTTGCTGATAATTCAAGTCTACTGGCATGTGAGTCTTTGTCATTGCATGATCAGTCCCCGACGTAGTTCCTTGGGTGTCGGGTTTTGTTCGCGCAACGACAAAACTTCACGAACCAGAAGGCCTGAATCTTTGAGGAAGCTTCCGTTTTGTGTTACACGTAATGCGAGGTGTCATGTAACAAATACATTTCTCTGCATTAAGACCAACATAAAACCCCAGACCCATTATACAGCACGGTGGAATTCGTCAGACTGGAATGTGCATACTCTTGTGTTCAGGGTATTGACACCTTGTAGCTCTAAGTGGGGGGAGGAACATACTGCCTCCAGCTTGTCACTCTCTGCTTATTTGTAGTTTATTTAATGACGCTTGTTCCTCACACCTTTTAACTGTTACAAGATTAGTGGTTAATGAATAGGAAAACATGGTGAATGGACTGTCTGTAGCCTTATTTAGAACATGTGATGGATGTAGCCATTTGATACTGAGGAAAAAGCATCTCAGTGTACTACGGGGTGAATTGAAAAGTATGTTGGTCATAAAATAGTAGTGTATACAATTTAAAATGGTGGCAAGACCCATAATATCAGGAGATACAGCCTCTGTATTTACTTTACAATCATCGTCTGTAGCTGTTTGGGCCCAGATTCTAACCGGGCACATTTCTAATAAGATACAAATATTTACCACTGGAACGTATTTACCAGATTCTACGCTGAAGATTTTGACATTATGTTCTTTCGAAGCACTTGTGCCCACCTGCAAGACTACACGTTGTTATAACTCATTATATGAGAGTATGATTCAACACTGCCTGGAAACCTCAGTTGGATATTGAATTTTATTGGGTACGTCAAAAATCATATTGAATGGAAACCCATCGATATGTGTGCATATGCACCGTGCAGACGGATTTATACACAATTACACACTGGTTTCATATGTGCACAACTAAGGTGATAGAATGTGAGTACAGAGAGGAATTACGGCCAAGAAAATAATGGGTGAAAAAACAAGCGGATATTGAATTGTGTACAGCAGAGGTGATAATTTTAGAATTTATTTCATAAGTAATATTGACAACATATTTTTCGCTTTTCGAACCCAATTAGACAGTCACATTATTCTGTCAAATGATTCAAACGTAAATGGAAATTTAGCGTGTTTGTTAACAAAGCAAGAAAAATTAATGTTTATTTCTTTCTCTCTGGTATTAAGACCAATGACTCATTCTACCTATTCATGTTTAATTTGTAAAAATGATGTATTTCAACAAGTTTATTGGTATTGGCGATGGACTGTTTGTAGTCTTTACCAGATAAACATACTGATATTCAAATTGAAGAGTTTTCTTGTATCACGCATGGAAGAAATGACAAATCCTGATATTTTATTCGGAGAACCTGACTGGAAATATTACTTTCAAAACATACGCTCGCAAGGGAGGATGATATTAAAACACATCCTAAAATTAAAGTACCAAGACGTGGATTGGACTCAAGTGGTTCGGCACCGTATCCAATAAATTTTGTCATGAGCACAGTAACGAAAATTCTGGTTCCATCAAATATGGGGATTCGACTAGGTAAGCCATTCTTTTCTTAGCAGAAATGTTTAGTGCGTTGAGGTAGTTCACTGACTTCGCGCGTATACAACCAGATTTTTGTTTCTGCACAGCACATCCCTTATAAATGTGTAATAGATGTATAAACTGCTTTTTCAGAGGAGACTAGTCTCAAATGTCCCCTTGATAGGGACACGTGGCTGATACGGTTTCTTAGGCCTTGCAAATTCTACCCAGAGAGTGCATTTGATTTGGTGAGTCACATATTTTTTTATTATCCTTACTTCTACAGTTATAACAGGTTATTTTGTACTAGTGAAAAATGCCCGTTCATCCTATAACAGGAAATCTTTTGTAGGTCAGACTATGTACATGTACGTAGTATGTGTCGCAAGACGAATAACGCCATTTGTCAAAAGCTGAAGGTAGTTATGTTCTTTGTGAGTGACTAGGATATGAACATAGACAAACGCTCACAAAAGTTATATTTGTTTCTTACGTCAGTAAACCCGTGAGTTCGTAATTAACGCCATCTCTTTGACACTGGCGGTAACCACGTCCTCTGCAAATGACTGATATACGAAGACAGTCATTCAGTCAGAAAAGACATATTTATTTCTTACATCAGCAGTTTTAACATGTTCTCCATTTTCAAGTAAAAAATCTTAAATGTTATTCGTGTCTGTCATTAATAAACAATTCACTAAATAATACCATTAAATGCAACAAGTGTTAAAATTGTATATTTTCGCATGCAGTCCACTAAAACCCTACAACCCATGAATCAGCTGTGCATAAAGTTCTACAATACATTTCATTGCGTCTATACATTTTATGGATAATACTTTTAACCTATTTAATGATCAATCTGATTTATGTATGCTTATCTCATGTAAGTATTCTCCGTAAGGATAATCTAGGAAAGATCGAAACTTGTAGGAATTTTGATGGATTGAATATAAAGAAATATAATTTTAACATTTATCGCATTTGTTGCTATTACTTGGTGAATTAAACATATCTTTTTTATGTTTGGTTGATTATAAACATATCTTGTACGCTAACAGTGTCGGTATACTTACTGGTGTGTCTATGCTACGCCTATTACCTTTGGACTACTCAAAGGATTTTCGTGAGATGTGGTATGAACGCAGTGTCGTAGGAAGATAAACGATCGCCACATACTTTAGCTTCCTACAATTACTAATAACAATTTGGCGGATACACAAACTTAAGCTGGGCATTACACTAGATACATAATTGTTACCATGTATTGTGCCATTGGTTTGTCTGGAAAGGTATGTGGATCGGGATTGGCGTACTTTAAGCAGAGAAAAAACATATAAAGAGGAGGGTCAATAAGCAAGAAAATATGTGTGTATGGGATGTGGAATTACAGTGCGTAGGATGTATCAATACCGAAGAAGAAATTAAGTAAACACTCAGGCAATATAAACTTTTTCCGTAACCGACTGGGCACCACCAGGGGTCTGAAAGAAAGAAAATAAGGTAATTCAGTGAATACCAGACACAATATACTGACGAAAGCAACTTGGTGGATTTTTCGAAAAAGCGTGTTTTCTTTCGTGCAGGCAGAATGTCGCTAGGATGTACAGTAAGATGGCGACGTACGAGAACATTATTTGGCTAGGAATTACACATCGTATAATCTATATGAAACATTAGTTGAAGGCAGTATTTACAAATATTGCGATAATCCAAACCTGTGACGCACCTGAGAGATTTTTATGTAGATAATTTAGTGTAAAATGTAAGACAAAAAACTAACCTATTTTAGGCCCCTAAATCCATACATAAACACAATAAGATTTGGAATTTTGTAACTTCATTAATTGTCCAACCATCTTCACTGTATTTAAGGTCTTTATATTTCGGACATGATGCTAATACTTGCGTCAACATCAGTGTCTATATCTCCATTTGTTTAGTGACGCATTGTTTGATATATTCATTTGAAGGAAAGGCTGAGCCCCGGCACTCAGACGGCACAGTTAAGACATCCTGCAACCAGCAGCTGCAAAGTGCGGCACAAAAAAGAGCAATTATTTCGGATTTTTTATGTCATTTTCTTTTCTTCGCGGTAGCACAGTGGTTAAGGTGCTGTGCTACAAATCGGAAGGTCGCTGGTTCGATCCCAGCTGGTGTCATTGTAATTTTTCATCCTTCCGATCGCGCTATGGCTCTGGGGTCGAAATAGCCTCTAACAGAAATGAGTACCAGGAGTATTTCCTGGGGGTAAAAGCGGCCGGTGCCTAAGGCTGACAACCTTACCACCATCCTGGGCCATTGTCACGTAATCTGGGAATCTTAACTTCCTGGAACCCTCTGGGCACCTCGGTCCTGTGACGGGACTGATTTCTTTTTCTTTCACGAAACCGCTGGGACTGGAGACATGTTGCCCACATCGCTGTGAATTTGCGCCGTAACATTTAATACGTAATTTTGCAACAGTGGCACGGTGCACAACATAGTTCGACGACGACCTTTACACTTCCGTTCAACTCTAAATTCTTAGGCATTTCCCGATAAACGGAAAAAATCCCGTACCATTGACTCCAAGCCATCAGGACATAGATTAAGAACTTATAAGTTATAAATGCGGTCCGGAAGAAACAAAAAAAAATCCTCCGGGGAAGAAACAACCGCCGCACTCGCTGGTTTACATCCGGATTTTGAGGGCTGCTACGCGACAGAGCCCTGAACGTTCTGCACGGAGTCATGCAGCTTCATTAAACAGTTTATTTTGTTTATTCCACGCACTGGTAACGACTAATTTACAATAATTCTCTAATAAACTCACAGTTTTCACATTTATATAATTATTTTATATTAAAAGCAATAGTATTCCTAGATTTTTCGGTCCTTGAGGGATCACCATCAGGGATTCAGTACACCGAATTTCTCTGTATAAGACATTATACGCGACGAAGTTTGGTATGATAATATGCGGAACTTCATCGCCTAAACAAACTGTCTCAAATGTCTGTCTCAAAGTTCCGTATTATTCAGTACACGTCATTTCTAGGCAGAACAACTTTTTAACATCTTGTTCTGCGTAATATACAAGTTAGCAGGTTTCTACAATTTAAAAATTACCGTGTTAATATCTTATACAGAGGAATTCGATGTACTGACTCCCTGATGATGATCCCTCAGGTATCGAAACATGTAGGATTTTTGTTGTTTTTAGTATAAAATAATTGTGTAACCGTGAAAAGTGTGCATTTTTTGGTAAATTGTTATAAATTATTCATTAAACATATGAAAGAGGAGTTCACGAAGGATTTTGCACTAGGGCTTTGAAATCCAACCCTACAACAACCAGGCAGTGCATGAGTTAGAGAAACGCGATGTAATCAGCCCCACAATTTGTTTGTCTTGAATTACTGATAACGCGTGGACGATAGTGACGTTTACAGTCTGTTTATGAGGGATGAATCACATTTTCATCTCCCTCTTCGTTAAGAAACGCAGTTTTCTCTACTGGCCAAACGGTACCCTCGCCAGTTTTATCAGAAACCACTACACAGTGCAAAGGTAACACTTATGTGTGCAATATTACCTTCCGGCTTTATTCCTCGCATTTTTTCGAGTGTAATAATTACATCACAACAGTCTGCTGTATTCACACAATTGCTAACTATTCACCGCAGAGGTAAAAGTATTTCCTCGCTGCAACGAGAACACGTAGTCGTGACGGGAGGGACAACTTTGGATGCGACTAGCAATTTAATGAAGGCAGTCAGCCGTTTGTTTCACAATTACTCCGTATTCAGGAATGGTGATATTTCTTGGCCATGGAGGTCGCTACTCACAGAGCTAAGTTATGCTCATCAGAATATTGCCGGACTAAAATTGAGAATTCTGGAATAAATCCCATGATCCTCAATATGTATGTTCCACCACGCGCTGCGAAATATGCCCACAAGTTAGGAAACGTTTTTGCGAAAGAGTACAGGTAACTTTGGTGAGGCCTTTTTGAAATATAATTACCTTCATTGTAGGATATACTGTTTTTTATATTTTGTAATTAGAGCATTTGATGTAATTGTTGTTGCTTTTATAATCACCCGTTTCTCTGCCACATAATTTTTTACGGCAAGAAAAATCCGCCCACAGCAACATAACAAAACAAGCCTTATGAACGAAATGGAAAACAAGAAAAATTCAGCGGAAATATACAGTATGAATTACAGTAATTTATAACGTTGGGCAATGGACAGCATGGTCGAAGTCAATAGGAAGCATTGCTGAGAATGTGCGTCTTAATCTCACAGAGAGGAAGTCTAGAATTTGCAAATTTGTCAAAAATAGCCGTGAACAAAAACACTGTATCCGTGACTATAAAACAGAATAATCCAAAGTTGGTCGACTTTAACAGGGATGTGTATTTGTAGTGACTGGTTAACTTGCTAACTGAGCTCCCCAACACAGTACGTAGCTGCTGTCGTCACGGCGTAGTCGCTGTTATGCTTACGACGGAAAGGCCAGGCAGGTAGCTTATGCCTCTTTCAGCAACATTTTCTGTTTTGGACGTAGAGTCATACTTTCATTCACTATGGACGTTCTTGGATCTGAGAGAAAGCACTTTGTAGTGCATGTGCGATGATTCCCCTCTTAAAAGTGAAGATTTTTATGTTACACTGAAATTCACTGCTTGTCCTGACACGAAAGTCTGGACGCATTTCATGATTTAATCATTTAACTTCGTATATTTTATACATGAACCAAAGAGATGCAGAAATATAAAATAACAAGGAGATGTATGTATTCTGTGTGTTTCGCACAATAAACGGCCATTTTTTTTACATTGTTATCTTTCGGATGGGAACGTATTTGGGTCTCTGTGAGGCAAGAATTGATTCTTTATATACAATTCAGACAAGTTTAGCCTCTAGAAACTCTAAATTCTATTTGTATCTTCAGTGCATTTTTAATGTAAATAAAAACGGAACTTCTTGTTTTTTAAGCGATACACAAAAGTTAGCGCACTCCAAAGGGATTATCACATTGTTTTTCCTTGCCCCTCTGGTCAGGTTCCAAAAAGGCTATGCATCGTTACACTTCCCTTTCAGGCGCATTAGCAAAACAACTTCGCAAGGGGACTAATAGCATCTTCTTGCATCTTTGTCTGGCCGTCCGTCTGCCTGGAACAACTCGGCTTCCATTAGATGTATTGTCATGAAATTCTGTATTTGGAATTTTTACAAAAATTTATCGACACTTTCCAATTTCGGTTAAAATTGTGAAAAATAACATTTTGCGTTTGGATACCTCCACACATTTGAATATTTGGACGTTATTGTGTGTTCTTTGTAGCGTAAAAAAAATAACTTCTTACATGGAGATCACGTCCGTATGTTTTTACGTCTGTCTCGGACCTAGAATCATTGAGAGAACTCTTTTTCATTTGTTACGAAATTTGGTGGAGGAGTTCTTTAGAGACAGTTGTCGAACAAGCGCAAGTTTCCTGAAAATCGTCCTAGTGACAGTGAATCTACATTAATTTCCACCCGTAAAAGCAGTGGCCCAGAGGGTTCCAGGTAGTTAAGGTTCCCCAGCTTTCACGACATCTGCACGGGATGGTGGTAAGGTTGTCAGCCTTACACACAAGCCGCCTTTACCCCCAGGAAATGCTCCTGGTACTCATTTCTGTTAGAGACTCAGTCAACACCAGGCCCATAGTGCGATCGGAAGAAATTTATGTCAAGGAAAAATTCCAATGACACCAGCCGGGATCGAACCAGCGACCTTCCGATTTGTAGCACAGAACCTTAACCACTGTGCCACCGCGGCCCCCTAACTTCCACCCATACTCTCCATATGTCTTGATCAATCTGGGAGAAATTCTTTACAGCAGTTCTCTAAGTAATAGCAGGAACAGTCATGAGTTTAGGGAATATTGATACATTGAAAGATTTAATATACGTAATGGCGCGCATTAAATTTTATCTTTATTTCAAAAGATTTTGGGCGATTTGGAGAATATTCGGTATAATATATGTCCATAAAATTTATTGATTGATTCAAGTCCCGTGAAAATGAGAAAACTGAAAGGCTTACTTAACTTAGGAGCGTAAATGAATTTCTGTTCATACTTTCCACATTGATTATCCACTTTGAGTGAAATTCGGTGTAAGAGGTCTGTACAAATTTCTTTTGAGCATTTTGGGTTTCGCAAAAATCGGTTCAGGGATGGCCCTACTTCTCTTATCGGAGTGAATAGAATTATAGTATACTTACGCGTGTTAACTGAAACGGTATGACATGTTGAAAATAAAGAACAGCTTGGCAAAATCAATCCACTGCGTCACGGATTACGCCGTTGACAAACATGTTTGTTTTCTCATTTAGACTGTTATTTGCCAGGTACGACCTGAGGCTGAAGAAACAGTTGTCGTAACTGACACAAACTGTTTTCTGTATGCGGTATGAGCTGAGAAGTGAGATAGAGTTGAATATCGCGAATGACCGATTGTAAACTTTGAGACACACACGTTTAAGATATATCAGTTCTAAATCTCCCCACTTAAGATACGTAGTTGATCAAGTGTGAATGTGTTACTCAGATGCGGAGTAACCCTACAGTTTGGGCGAAAATCCTCTGTGATTGTGTGGGAAATATTTACGAATTTGCTGTCAAAATCTCTGTGTAAATTACCTCACTTTTTATACAGGGTAAGCATAAAGACTTTCCTTAATTACAAATATTTATTACAAGAGAATTACGTAGAATATAAACATATTTTTTTATAATTACTTAAGTTAGTTTAGTTGAAGTGTACTAATGTGTTGTAAAAAAACTTATTGAGTTACATTTTGAAAAAAAAAAGTATGTTTGTATTCCACGTACAGTAGTTTTTCTTGTAATAAATGTTTTTAATCAGGGAAAGACTTTATGCCAACCCTGTAATTTGATAGCATAAAGCTTCTAGTGATGAGACTTGTGAATATCAAATATCGATTTGTTGAACGGTATGTACGAATAATGACCTAGCAATTTTACAAACTACTTTATGCATGATATTGTGTGTGGTATCCTAGTCATAATCACACGGTGTAACGGAAGGCTACAGAAATGTTTTATATTGGAAAGTGCACAATTTATTTTACCAGAGTCCAACCGTAATTAATGATGAAGAATGTGGTGTGTTACAGGTGAAGCGGTACTACCACTTCAAGAAGAAACACAGTGATTTATACGACGGACTGGTGCCAAGCAAGAATAAGAACGTCTTCGATCATAATATTCTTACAGTCTTGCCCAACAGAGACCAGTTCGGAAGACGCATCCTCATACTCGAACTAGGAAGTAAGTACTTAGTAAATGAGCCGAATTTATAGTAGCCCAATCTTACTCACAAACGTAATAGTCCATTCGCCACTCCCACGAAAATATTTACAAATTTAAGAAATCAAAAATAAAAATTGAGCAATAATGGGACATACATGTTGCCTTAATGTGAGTGAGCGAGTCACACGTTAAGTGCCTGTGAGTTGCTCACTGGGGCTGAAGAAACAATTATGAATCGAGAATATAATACAACAGAGACAGACTGTTGTTTGTGAGGTCATATTGAGGCTGAAGAAAGGTTTTTGCATCGAACACAACCACATGGCCGCGTGAATACTGCGGCTGCCTGTCATTTGTCGGACACATATATGATGATGATGATGATGATGATAATAATAATAATAATAATGATTTTGTAATAATGTTAATGACCTCATAGCAAGAAACCGTGCGGTAAGAAAGTAATTTTTAAGTCTGTTTTCATGTACGTTCGCAAAGCAATTTACAAGCGCAACTATTAACTTAATTATGTTAGTTTGTCCATTCCACGTAAAACAACTCGTCTGTGAAAGAGGAAGTATTTCCTGAAATATTATATTAGGATTTTTGCGAAAATTTGCCTATCGCATTTATTTTGGTTAAAATATAAAAAGGTAATGGGGCTTAATATGAAGATCTACATACGTTATGTGACAGCATGTTACTGTTTATGAGATAAGTACAAGAAATGCAGCAGGAACAGAGAGAACGAAGAAACAGTTGACTGTCTAAACATGGCATCCAGTAGCATATCATTCCATTCCACGCGAAAGGCAAAACAAGTGTTGATTGTGTTTAGACTGGAGTGTTTTACTTCGTTGTTGTAAAGTAGCCCACAATTAAACCACAGCTTTATATCTTGATTCAACCATTATTGGACATATGTTTAGTTTATAAAAAATTTATTCATATTACAGAAACAGCTTTGCAGTCGAGGATTACCGATTGCACTCTGTTGCTAAGATAAGGAGAAAATTAATGCCATGTCGTGTAAAACGGGGAATGTGTTTTAAAATTCCGGTATTTTCTACGTATTGTTATGAAATTACTCAGGAATATAAAATCCATGTTAAATAATAGGATGCTGTGTGAAATTTTCACCGCTTCTTTATATTTATGCTTTATCATGTTGTACTTCTCTTATCAGTCCCATGTGGTGACACAGACCTCCTGCAACCCGTCACATGAAATGTAACCTGCAGGTCAAGGCACTGCTTAGCCGTGTTCTACAATTCTAATTCGTCGTGCCACAACGATACACAAAATGTCAATACCTCATGCGGGTTTGTAGTTACTGTACTTACCACGTGCTGTAACTTAACAGGCTTCGAATTTTACGTGGAAAGTTAACTTATTTATTTCGTACGACTCAGAATATACTGCTATTTTTTTTTCTAAAATCATGTAATAGTTTTGTCTTTGAAATAGAGGTTCACTGTGTTTTGTTTGCCGTAGTACCTGAAGTTTAGACTAGTTTTCTCCATTAATGCAACATGCAGGCTCGTGGAATCACCACGTCATGCCCATGTCTGTCTCTGCCTGTCAGTTGTGAAACCAGCAGATGGATTTTCGCGCAAATTGATATCGATTATATGTAATTAGAAGTGATAATGTGACTGACGCGCTGACTTCAGGTTTGACTAACATTAGTGACGTTTAAGTTAGGGTCCTGAAATGCTGTTTGGTAACGGATCTTCGAAAACTGCTAATATTTATTAAGGTACTTTTTGCGGAATATAAAATAATGACATGGCGGCTGTGCGAAAGCTTCTTCCGCATGCCGTCTGATGGCGAAACCTAATGAACGCGACATAGCCGTGTGAAAATTAGTGTGGAGATGGTTATAAACGTACTTGACATCATGTACTAAATAAGTCAACAATTACGAATTGGCTAAAATGGGAAACTTTCAGCTTGTATCCGAGAATTTTAACATCGAGGTCTTTATTTTAGTAATAATTTGCTCATGTATACAAAATGAAATAGCAGTAGGAAAGCACACTTTGCAGCTTATGTTCGGAGCTCCATATTAATTAGTATTTACGTTAATTTATACTTTAAAGGAGCAGATGATTCGTCCATTTAATTACAACGACTTGTCACTAAAAATGCGACAGATTCGTAATCAAAGAAATGGTTAACTATCTGAACAGGGCCGGCCCGAGACATCTGGGCCCCCGTACAGGCTATTAATTTGGCGAGTCAGGGAAGCTGATAGTTTGGCATCCCTTCAAACCGATATTATTTCATCTTTTTCGGCGTACAACAGGGATGGCGAACATTTTTGAGGGGGGTTGCCAAAATTGCGGATAATTTTCGAAGAAATTCTTTCGCTTGTGGAAAGCCAGAGTTTCCCAGCGCCATATTTCGTATTATTGGAACGACTTCTTAGCGCCTCGGGTACCTGCCCGACTGGCCCGCCCCGTAGACCGACCGTAGCTCTAAACACAATATGGCGCCAAGTAGATGCGATATTCATGCCGGATACTGAAGACAACAATCAGACCAGGCTTATTGGAAGACTTTGTATAACAAATACGATGCATCCAAAGGGTGTCAAAGACGAACAAAATTAAGGACACTTTACATTCAGACCTGCTTGTTTTTCGAAAGTAACTAGTAAATCGTGCAACATTTATTGGAATGAAAAATACATCAATCTTTTGTGACCGGCACACTTGTGAAATGTTCTACATTTTGCGGTAAACAAATGGGAATGAACAGCAAGAATTGTTTTTTTGTGCATACATCTCCTGTTTCTTCCTTTTACAGGGATGGAAATGGCCGTTTTATGAGTGATAAACTTTATAGGATAGCATCACACTGATAGTATAATTTTTTCTTCCTTTCTTTCTTTCTTTCTTTCTTTCTTTCTGTCTGTCTGTCTGTCTGTCTGTCTTTCTTTCATTTCTCCAATTTGTGATGCTTTCATGTTGCAGAAGTTGTGAGGTTCACGCACAGATTTTCCTTACATTCACAGCATGGAGGCTTACGATTCATGAGACAAATAACAATACAACCTCATATTCAGAGTGCTTATGCAATCAGCTTCTAAACAAACTGTTGGGTTTTTTGTTCCTGCCTTTTTTAATGTGGTGTTTTGTAAGCTTCAGCTATTATATATTACCTTGAAACTTTAAGTACATGATCATAACTATCACAATGAAAAAAAGACTGTCATGAATCTCATAAGATAATTGACATTGTGACTGAATATGGACATGGCATTTCTTAATGGCAACCAACATTCACTTTCCAAGAATGCTACTGACGTTGTAGATTTCTAAGAAATGGTTCAGTATTAAAAACATATCTTGTAAGAAACTGACGTATGTGTTTATCATCCATTTAGCACTGACACAGTAGGTGTCAACAGTGTGATGCAGTGGTCAACACTCTTTTATATTACGGAGGTAAGTTTTTCATACATAAGACAACATTTTTTACAATTTTTTTTCTCCACTCCTTTTTATGTTGCCACCAAGAAAACATAGTGATAGTAAAAATGTTTACACTTCTTCATTGTGTAAGTCTCTGTAAACATTATGTAAGTTTCCATTTTAGTTCCAACATCAAACTTGTCTCTGAAGAGCATGTGTGCACAAGCGCACCTATCTCTTTGTATGGAGTGTTTGTTAAAACTGTTGCATCTAAATGAAAATTCAAATGGCTCAACAATTTTTCATACAGATCTACAAATATCATATTACATGCATATCCTTTCTAAGATTTTTTAATTATTCTTACATGACTACTCTCTTTGTCTCTCTCAAGGAAAAAAAAGCCAAAATGATTTTAAACCCAAAATACAAGATCATCAGCAATGTAAATGTGCCTGAAGGGTAAGAGGGGAGTTTGGTAAACATAGGGACCATTTCCCACATATAGCAGGCAACAGGATTGGAAAATTTTTCATTGTATGGATTCTGTTGGCCTTGTGTACTTCCACTGGCCTTCTGTAGAAACCTCAATGCATCATTTCACTACAGTTGTTTTTGCAGATTCCCATTGCAAACATTTTTAATACTTTGTATATTGCACTTAATTTTAAAAATACAAAGGAATAGGAAAGGTGTGTCAGTGACACATAAATTTGTAAAATTTGATTCAAAGTACTTCTATTCCTTCCTCGCTACCTCCCTACCAAAATTCTATGGCCACCAGCAGGGCATGTTTCGCTGACTAAAAGCCACAACAACATATGTAATGGTATTAACAATATCATTGTTGTGTGTGTGCAGAGAAATGGAAGCATAACAAAGTCTCTCTGGATGAAGTATACAAAGGCTGTGTGCTGTTCCTTGAAATCGCCATGCTGGAGCCTGAGACACAGGTTGCCGGTGCTGTAATCATATTTGACATGGATGGCCTTTCCCTCCAGCAAGTGTGGCAGTTTACACCTCCCTTTGCCAAGAGGATAGTTGATCTGATACAAGTATGCAACACTGGTGCCACTAAGTAACCATTTAACCATGCATGTTTATGTCCTATTAAGAATCTGGAAGTTACACAGTTTGTTTGTACTACTGATTGTAGTAAATGATCATTTAAACATATGATATCATACTGTATCAATAAACTGCAGGAGATAAATCTTATTTACATGACTACAATTTTTCAGATAAACATTTAAGTATATTACATAGAATCATATGGTGTATGAAAATGATACATCATTTATGACCTTCATGTAATTCAGTTCATATCTTGAATAAAAAATTTATGGACATCAAGGCCATTAATAGACAGTAATTAGATTATCCAGTTTTTTTAATTGCATGTTAATAAATTGTCATTTTGTTTATAAAAAATTCCATTGATTTGGCATTAAGCTTTGCTTTTATATAAGATGTTATAAATGTCAGATTTGACATTATTTCTTCCTCTGTAAAAACTTTCATGCATGAAGGAAGGTTTCAGATGTTGGATCATAGAGATACAAAAGCAGAGAATAAAAATGGAATTCCATAGAGCATTAAGTGAGAGACCATTAATATAAAACCAATATTTGACAAAAATTACTTACACATCACTTAAATAACACAGTTCCAGAAAATGTAAACATATTTGGACACGTAATATGTTTTCTTTTGGGTAATTCCCCGGCGTCACAATGCTAAAGAAAACATATTACATACAGGACATGGCGAAAGCTTAAAATCAAGAATATCTGGACACATTATTTACCAAGTATACAAACCCGAGGATTTCCTAAAGAAGGGCAGCGTTGTTTTGCCACTCTATTGTGACAGATATTTTAAACTAAATTTGACAACATGCATGAACCAACTGGACACCTGGTAGTAGTGTAACACAAATTTACTCAAGTGTTATGATGTGTGCCTGTCATCAGGAGAAATAACTGTATCTGTGTGACACTTGGTATTTGTCACTCTGTGTGGATGACTGTCTGGTATGCAGGGTGGAATGATACCAGACAGTTATCCACACAGAGTGACAAATACTAAGTGCCACATAGATACATTTATTTCTCCTGATGATGGGCACATAGTCGCCTGAAACATGTACAGAAAGGAATAAACATACTAAGAAAAATTGTGCACCAAGTTGGCTTTATTTACAAGATTATACAAGGATGCATGGTCAGCAAAATATAAAATATGACTAGGTGTTAATACCTGAAACAATGTACACTGTAATTAATGAAAAGAGTGGTGTAGCCTAAAACTTATGAGAACTTAAATCTCTTTGAATTCCCATTTCTCTGACATCAGCAGTCTCATCATAATGTGTAATTCCCACTGTTATTGAAATTTTATTTGCTACTGTTTGGATTTAACTTTATTTCAGTTAAATGATGACTCAAATGATGAATCATTAAAAAATTTTAAACTATCGTCTTACCTATTATTAAAAAAAATAAGGGTCTATAAATATATGATACTTTGAGATAAAATCCATACACTACAGAATGTAACAAATCAGAACCTGTGGTTTATCCTACATACTCTTCTACCCAAAGGTTTTAAATATTATTTTTTTCTGTATTTCTTTGCAGGATGCCATTGCATTGAGAGTAAAGAATATTCACATAGTAAATCAGCCTTACATATTCAACATGGTCTTCACTCTCTTCAAGCCATTTCTGAGAGAGAAGCTCCGAAACAGGGTATGGTCACTGACTAAATCAGTGGAAGGCCTGATGAATGTCATTAATCAAGTGCAGAGGGGAGAACTCTGTTTGGTTTTTAGAAGTTTCACAGTAATTAATAGAGTACATGAAAACCAAACTTCTAATCAGATCTCACTGCCATTTAAGTAGGAGTGCCTGAAGTTATTCCTTATTTATTCAGTTCAGTTTTACATTCAGAAACGCTACATTGCAAGAGCATAAAATTGCATAAAAAATGGTTTTAAATAATGTTACGATAAATATCAAGCATAAGAGAGACAAGAAATGCATAATATACAAAATCTGGGTCACTGCTAACAAGTAAGTTAAATTAAAAAGTAATAAGTTGTCACTGTACATACCATGTTCACTTATAACCCCAATACTAGATAGAGGTGAATGGTCAGCTTCATGCCCCTGTTTCTGTACCCCAAGACAAGGGACCCTCATACCCACTGAATAGGAGGCTAGGCAGGGTTTTAGGAGAAGAGAATAATATTTGCTCCTCCCAGCATTCAAACTTTGGATTGCTGAGTCCATATGCTACATCTATACAGACTAGGCTTTACTGACTCCTTTCTTGTGTATTAGTCTACGACATTTGTCTAGTTTCATACTTGAGATCTGAGATGTCTGTATTGACAGTGCAGTGATCTCTCACCCATTGTCAAAGTTACACTGGAAAGACCACAGCATGCTGGACAAAACCACATTTCACAACTTCTTGTAGGAAATATAACATTATGTGAACATGGAAGTGTAGGGAGCCACTTCACCTATCCCTCTCCTTTACTTAAATACATGTTTTTAATTTAAACATTTACACACTATCTTTTTTCCAGACAAGCTAAAAATAGCTAAAGTGATACCAGTACACAAAAAATGGGATGCGAGGGATGTCAGTAACTACAGACCAATCTCATTACTACCGGTATTTGCAAAACTACTAGAGAAATTGATGTACAATAGACTGACAGAATTCATAGAGAGAAACGAAATACTAACTGAAGAACA
>Ga0123354_10004412_pt1 | contig 19934 bp, 9 predicted proteins | sample TergutLab28metaG_2_FD_97872 | JGI IMG/M metagenome (GOLD analysis project Ga0123354, IMG submission 97872) | Labiotermes labralis P4 segment gut microbial communities from Petit-Saut dam, French Guiana - Lab288 P4 | ecosystem: Host-associated > Arthropoda: Insects > Digestive system > Gut ...
CCCCCCCCCCCCCCCTTATTATTATTAAAAGATAACTTTACTACTTAACATGAAGGCTTGCCTGTATTTCTGCACACATTAGAACTTGCATCCCTCTTCTGCGTAGGCATGGAACACTGGCATCCCAGTTATGTTCAGGCACATTTTCTTATTTGTTTTGAACCCATACACAAGACAGCAAAATAAAATTAGACTGTCTCTTTTGAATTCTGTGCATGAAAAAACTGAATTTTGTCAACACTATGGCTGGGGAACATGCAAATTGCATTGCTATCATATCTTGGAAGGAAGAAATGTAGCCCCTTGTGACTAATACATATTTCAATGATCTGCTTAGCTAGTGGCTGATAAAGAGACTATAGGTGTCACAACACCTTCCCCAGCATTGCCTTCCTAGCTCATATGTACCATGAACACAGCTCACCCAGCCCAGCTAATGTAATATGCTTTAATGCAGGTAACAGCAAAAGTATTAGGTAGCGTGTACATGTATGGTGTATCCTGTTTGTATTTGCATGGAATTTTCTGTCCTGTCTGGTTCAAGTATCTTATGTACTTCAACTAGACTGAATTATTTCCATGATCCTTGAGTCATTACATATGTCACGTTTTGAATAAAGATAATGAAAATACAGTATTTATGTTATCTTCATCCTTCAATTCTGACTTGTAAATATCACAGTATTCTTCAACAGTAACAATCCCATATAAACCTTCAAGCTGTCAAGGCTGCAGGATGTATTAATGATTGTCACTCCATAAATGGAAAAAGTATGGAGTGTATTAAATAAATTAGTCCTACTGAATCAAAGATGGCAGCAAGTAATGGATGACCATAAACAAACTTCATAGGTGTATATGCATCCTAGCAGAAGTAAAAGTGTGTGTACACGTGTGCACACACACACACACGCATTTCTGTTAAGCCAGCATTCATTTGCATGTGCATATTTTTTAGTTAATTTGTGGTTTCTGTCATAACATGTTTTGCAGCATACACCAGTACCACCTTGTGTGTGGGGCTGGCACGTGTTGGTTCTGATACACAACAGATACTGGCCTGCACACTGCAAGAGATGAAGGATGCTGATCTGGGTCCACCACTCCACTCTCTTGTTATAACAGGACACCTGCATCCTCTTGAATTGGAGTACCTGACACAATTTTCAGACAGTAAGGAGAAGCTCCTCCAGATAGCTGAGACTTCTTGACTTACTTTTTGACATTTTACTGGAATAAACATTCATTGCAGTGAATAAATGGCTATGAATCATTATGGTATTATTGTGTTAAGTGTGTATGTACAATAAAGGTTCATTATGGGGTCATTACTCATATCTTGGTGTTAGTACATTCTTTTGATTTTTTAAAGAGTCCTTTGAAATAGTATGTAATGTACTTAAAACTTACTGCTGTGTCCTTCCATACCTGTCTTCATTTAAATTTCACACAAGACCATATTTGTCCCAATTTGTTGGCAATGTGAATAATGTAATTTTTCTACTGCATTAACAATCATCATATGATATGATTCAACTGAAGAGAGTATTCATAAACAGAAGACAGAGTAATGTAATATTTACAATTTGAACAAGCTCTAATATAATTTTAAGGACAGCATGAATAAAGCAGTATTAAATGACAGTGGGTCACTCACACTTAGGCCTCACAAAAATCTGTTGAAAAATATGCATTAAATATTCTGGAATATAATATTTTAGTCTCAAGTTATGGTATTTGAATTAACTGATTGCTTGTACCATTTACAATAGACAGTAACAGTCGAGAACAGCAGCAACCTCAGTGGCATATTTTGGCTTTTTTTATAAGCCATCATCAGGCTGTAGTTACTTAGATACAGTAAGAATCATGTATGAAATCTCAACTTGTACATTAGTTATGACACATTAACAGCACATTGTATCACAACTTAAGACTTGTGTCAAGTTGAGATCTCATACTTGATTTTTACTTCTATGTGCTGTATATTTACACATACATAATCTATTTATTGATTTCCAAGCAGCATATGACACTGTATGGAGAAGGGAAATATGGAGTGAAATGCATAAACTAGATTTTCCCAAAAAATTAGTGAATTTCTGCAGAATTTTAAAGAATTAAATATATTTTAAGGTTAAAATTGGTAAACATTTATCTTCTGAATATAAAGTTAACGTAGGTTTGAGACTAGGCTGTGCAGTTGCTCCTGTGCTGTTTATTGTAGTGCTGGAAACTGCAATTAGATATCTGAAGTGGAAACACGGGCAACCATATTTGACAAATGTCATATTATGGAATATGCTGATGATGTAGTTATTATGGGTAGAAGACTAAAATGTGTAAAATAAATATTTACATTACTAGTTGAATGAACAAGTAAGATGGGATTTGAAGTAAATGAAAAAGACAAATTTTGTGACAGTGTCATGAAAGCCTTACACTGAAAATGAATATGTAAAAACTGGTACGTGTAATTTTGAAATAGTGAAACACTACATATCTTGCTAGAATTTTAAGCAATAAAAATGAATCAAGACCAGAGATTGAAAAAAGAATTAAAAATGCAAATACAGCATATGAACTTCATCCTCTGCTAAAGAGTCTGTCAGTACTCACAGCAGAAAAAAAATAAAGACAAATAAGACAGTAATAAGACCAGTGGCAACATACAGAGCAAAATCTTAAGACACTGAATCAAGACATTGCTAAATGGCTGGCTGCTTTTGAAAGAAAATTTTTAAGAATAATGTGACTGAAAACTTAAGAAACTAATATAATAAGGAATTAATGCAGCTATTTGGAGATTTAGATATACTTTAATTTTTCAGAATAAGTCAGATGAATTGTGTTGTTCGTGTTCATAGAATGGATAGTAAAAGAAAAGTCAAGTATGCTATAATAATCCTTAGGGAATTTGACTAAGAGGGGGGGGGGGGAGTGGAACAAAGTGTTATTTTAATATCGGGTACACAAGGCGAGGATGTAACCTACAATGGTGGACCTGTGTACAAATAAATATTAATAGGTGCAAAATTAAAACTGGACAGAGAAGTAAAAAAACAGAGCTGACTGGAAAAAGTCCATTAAAGAGGTGAAGGTCTGCATCAGACTGTAGTGCCATCTAAGGAGATGATGTATATTCAATCTTTAAATTTCTCTACAGCCTGATGATGGCTTAAAAGAAAACCTAAAGCATGTGGCCGAGGTTTATAAATATACAATTGCTGGACTTATTGTTAACAGTCCATGTATGTGGTAGCTTCAAGATGTTCCCAAAATCACTTCATTTATAAGAAATACAAAACAGTACAATCATTTAAGCTACATTTCCTTCAAAACAGCCCCTTTGAGCAATTAAACACTTCCACCAGTGACTGTAAAGGTGTTGGATACATTCCTGGAGGCCATTTTGTGAAAGCCTTTTTAGCTTTGTTGTCACACATTCTTAATGATGTCAGTAGCATCACAAAAGCACCTTCACTTCATTGCTGAATTCAGTCAAGGGAACTGGTAAACACCTGCTTCGCTTGGATGAAAGCAATGTGCTTTCGAAATGTCAATTGCATTGATGACAGAAATAGTTAGAAATCATGTCAGTGATATTTCACTTTGTTCTTTGTGACGAAATCTTGACCGAAACTGACTGGTGAGCTGGAGGATTGTCATGAAGGAGAAACCAACTGTTGGTTCTCCAAATTTGGCGCGTTTCCTTTTGATCACATCCCTAAGGCAAAAAAGGATGTCAAATGTACATTTCTTTATTCACATACCAGTGAATTCCAGGAACTTTTTGAAGCTACTATGGATAAACAACATAAAGGTGTACCATTTTCACACAACACTGATCGTTGCACCTGAACATACTGTGCTCTTATTAAATATGATTTTATCCCTCCTCCTAAGACTGCATGTTTCAACCCTCCTGGGCCATCATCAGGCTATGAATATACATACTATACAAAACTACCAATTACAGTACATTATACATATCTGTTATTAGAGTCAAATATAAATATTTTGGAATTGACTTTAAATCAAATTAAATCACCAGCATATTAATGCAGTTCATATTAAGGACTACTAAAATGTGTTAGTCCTGTTTGTAACAATTTTGTATTTTATTATGATTTGATGATAAATTATAGGATTTGATTGTTGTCATTCACATTGTAAAGTGTGTTGTACACTAAAATTTATGATACTGGATGTTAAAAGCACTATACGGTTCAGTACCAGCAGCCAACTCTTATCATGTTGATACTGTTACAGACGTGCCCCCATGTCTATATGATTTATCTGTTGTACTTTTTCTTATGTAATGAAATATAAATCCATCATACAGTCGTGATGTTTTCAATAATGTGCTACCTATTTATATTGACAATGAATTTCAGTGCAGCTGTGTAAGTTTGTACAGTCAGACAATACAGAGTAAAGAGTGAATGCAAAATGAGTTGCATGTAAGTGTACCTGGAAAATTAATTTTTAAAATAATCAGCTCTGTTGGTCAGGTGCAGTGAGAGGAGAGGGGCTGTCTCTTTCCAAATGTTGAATGAACAGCAGTTCTATTTCATGATCTTCAGGTTCACTCACACTGGCATCATCAACCATGCAGGAGCAAAAGTATTTCAAAACGTCTTATTGCCTCAACAAATGTAGAAACTAGAGGTTCCTTGTCTGCCTCTTCACCACTGCCATCACTTTCTTCAACATTTCCACTAGTCGCTGACTGACAGAGTTCCTTGATAGTCATGGTGGCCATTGTCTTAATGGTTTCATTTGCAGTCTTAGACTGTGGTTTTCTTCTTCCCTTCTCCCCCCCCCAAGGGTCTTCATGACTTTTGAGAACTGACAGTAAACTGTTGTGACAGTTGATTCTGATGTCACTTACAAAATACAAAATTCATGGTGTTATCAAACTCCTATATTATAAACAACAACCCCATACTGAAGCTCCAAAACAGGATAGGGACTGAATTTTCATGTCTTAAATGTGTGCACAACTTGATATCAAGAAAAATTATACATTGTTTATGTGGAGATTTGGCTAGGACCACAAAAAATGAATCTAAAATGCAGGAAAATCTTAAATTGAGAACCCCTACACAGGGATTCTACTGTACTTGTGTTTATCTCATGTCTAGGCTCAGGTAACCTCTCTTCAAAAGATTTCTGTATCATAATTCTCTGTTTCTTATATCCCTAATCTGGCCCACTGTATGCTTCTCTACATAACTACTCAAACAGTAACATGTTTCTTGTAAATTTGCCACTCATACAGGGTAAAAGAGGGGATACTAAGTTTTCTGCATGAAATGCCACCAGGAAACTACCTAATTCATGTAGTTGTACAAGTTGAAGTAGATGATTTATTAGATAAAAACATAAATACCATGAAAAATAATGCCGAAATTCTTTTACAAGCAGTAAAACAATTGGTCTCAAGAATTTTTACATGAAACAAAGTGTATGAGCATGTCCTAGAATGTGCAACAATCATAATATGATGGCTGATATATCAGTTCAGAATGTTTCAACATTTTAGAACTGACCACCAAACATAAGTGAGTTTCACAATGAAATCAAGAAGAGTGTATGTTGAGGAAATGCTTGTTAGTATCAAGTTACAAAAATGTATGCCTCATCTAGTTTCCAAAACACTAAAGAAAATAATGTTACCATTCTTGTGCATGGTTCTGAAACATGGTCTTAAATGCTAAGTGAACAATATAAAATTCCAAGTTCTTAAAAAATACTGATAAAATTATTTGGATCTGATAGAGGTTAACTAAATGGAGGATGCTGCACAATAAAGAAATTAAGTCAGTAGTTTTCTGGTAGTGCAATCAAGGAGGTTACAGTGGGCAAGATATGTGATAATCAAAATGAAAGATACATAAAAAATTTCATTTGTTAATGCAAGTGTCTGGAAGATTTTGGAAGAGATGATAAGATGGTGTGAAGAGCAATCTTAAGAGAAATGTTCTGAGGATGTGAAGTACTGCAAAACTGGTGATATGAAAGCTGCCCCATACTCATTGCATAATTTAACCATACAGTTAGTTTAACAGTAGTAAGAGTAGAGCAAATATCAGGTCCTCTTTGCATTATCTTCTCCATTTTCCATTTCTTTGTTCTTGCTTAGCCAAAACATGCTGCTTAGCTTTATGGTCAGACAGTATCAATTTATTTTATTTTATCACAGTAAGAGATCCATGTTTCACAACCACAGAGAATAATATTTCATCCGCCTTCATTATTGGCACTGATGAAAGTAGATGAAACATTAACAGTTTTAAAAGTGGTTAACAGAAATGACTTCTGAAATTATTTTATCTCAACAGTTGCTGCTACCTATGTTTTAAATTTACTTCCTATTCTGAAGAGCAGTATGAAGTTGGCAGTTACAAATCAACCAGTAAAACAACCAAATCTAGGATCTCAACTTTATTTATGCTCTTTATTCCATAAGTACAGAGCTGATGTTGTCTCATGGGTAATAACTTTATTTATCATGTGCCCATTTCTAACCATAATATATTTGCAATATACAATGCTGACCCATTAGAATTAATTAACTTTCAATCAAACAGGAAACAACCACTCATTCAAATATTACATATTCATCATCATAGTCAAATGCTCCAGTATTTTTTTTTTTTCCTTTGGTGTCAAAATGTAGATTTTACACACAGTTAACATAAATCCTTCACTCATACAAATAACATTTACTTTTTTTAAAAAATCACATTAAGGTTTAATAAAAACTCTTGTTACTTAAATACTGACTTAGTTTAAAACCTCAGTTTGAGTTTGTGTCATGTTCTCATTAATCTGTTACAAAAATATACATAAAGTAACTCAAAAATTCTTTTGAAAGTTCAGTTTAATCTCAGAAACTGAAAGTAATTTAAGAAAGCTACGCAAGTATAGCTTCATATTCTATGTCGCCCAGCAAAGCTACATTACTTCTTCTAGTTTCACCAGTCATCATCTCCTGGTCAAACATTATGGACACGTACTGTGAAGGCATTCATTAACATACCTTTCCATATATACAGCAGTATGTATTCAAGATCTTGTATTCAGTTTAAAAACAGTAGTTTATATTTTGAGGTTTTATGCACAATTTTTCATTGGTTTCCAAACTTGCTGTGTGCATCCCTTATAAAGTTTTTTGAATATGTGCGTCATTTTCTCAGTGCTTGACAGATGGAATTTGATCCATGGCAGTAACATTAGCTATCCAGTATACAAAGCATCTGCAACTCCAGAGTGAATGGGACCACAGCATGGAGCTTTTTAGGAGTGCACGAAGGTACAGTGTACTGTATTATGTCAGTTGTAGAAACTGGTGTTTACAAGACGACAGTAGCATTAAGTATAACAATCTTTAGACTATTCAAATTCAACTAACGAATTACTATATAGATACTGGAAATACTGTCTCTATAAACATGGGCCAACAATTATTCCATTTGCTAGAATGTCATGTGAGATACAAGTATTGAGTCTGTGAACTAATGACAATTTCACCCAGAGTTGTGAACAATCCAAGTTAGCCCAGTATATGCTACACCAATGCTGACGTCATTACTTAATATGTACAGGTTTAGGAGCCATAATGATAATCTCACTGCATAAATTTGATTGCATACATCTAGGCAGTCTGCAATGATTATATGTAACACATCCAAGAGTAATTGCACACCTAAATAGGACCATTTCATCTCATAATTTGGCATACTCCATGGCATCTTAACTTGCAGTCCTGGTCATGTGTGGCAGACAAGAACTATCTCAGGTGAGTCTCAACATTATTTTCATGGTTGACTTTGTACCTTCCTCATTAATGCAGGCATCGGTATCTCCTATCTACATTTATTTGTGAACTGGATAATCTTTGTCACCTATAAAGTTGACAAATTTAATATAAATATGTCAATAAAATCATGAACCAAAATTAAAGCAACATGATGAGAATTCTAAACAATTTTCAAGTGTTACACCCACATGAATAGTAACCAGTGTTCCAGAACTGTGATTGCAGTTTGGTACTTACTGCAAAATAAGAAGAATGTCCTGCCTAAAATACTGATTGCACCTTTTTATAGAGTGTGGCGGGCACAAGTTCATACAACAGAAAACCATCATGACAGCTCTGTGATACAGTTATGAATTGCAACTATGAATTTCCCTCCAACTAAGTAATTGTAATTTTGTCATCATACATAGATGACAATTTTCTGTCAGTGAGAAAATAGAAAGTAATCTTTACATTCAGATGTAGGTCAAGATGAAGTTTGAATATAATATCTTACATCCTGAAACAATGACATATCTCTATATATGGTTTGTTACAGCAATTCACATCTCTGATAGAGCTGTAGGTCTAAATTAATTGCAGATATGCAATGAAAACAGCCTGTGCTGAAAGTGGCAGTCTTCTGATCTTTTATACAGGTCCACTGGTACTTCTGCTTACTTCACTTTAATAAATATTTAACACTAATGGCCACTTAACAGTGCTAAGCTACCATATAGACCCCTTTGCAATGGCAAGGTGGCATTTAAGTAAACACTATAATTCACAATGTGACAGATATTTTACTGGCTTATGATTCTGGTCTAATTTTTCCTGTTCCTGATACAAATTCCCAATTCATAGTCATTTTGAAGTACTGGCTGCTTTTGTAAGAGTTTAGTGCAGTAGATATTCTGATACTAAGTTTACCTTCTTGGTGGTGGCAGCAGTAAAACAGATACTCACAGTGCAAATTTTGATATACTGCCACTTGTTTACTAAGACCTTTTCTATCAAGATGTCATTTTATTGTTATATTGGACTATCACTGCCCACTTTACTTCAAGATCATTTTCAAAATTACATGGAATGTACAAATTCAAATGAACTTTTCCACTCCAGTAGCAAGTACAGAATTCTTGGCATTTTTCCATCAAGATTCTCACCTGCTCTGAACTGCATTCCTTTCACGCAAATATGCCATATCACACAGCTTTCTCATACTTGCTAGTGGAAGAAAAAGATGTGACAGTAAAAATAATAAAAATATCAGGTTGGACACAAACCACGTAACATTCATCATTAGTATTTCAAATGCACCAGTACTATGGAGCTACTGGCCAGATTTTAACTTGGGTGTAATGGTATTACTAATTTAAAACTGCAGTGTTCAGCTGCTTGCAGCATGCATATTCAATATTACAACATTACAATGCATAATCAATAACAGTTTAAGGAAATTACATTTGCAATAAAGCTAATCATCACGTTTTTATACTGAAGATTTTCTCAGTACATGAATGCAAACATGAACAAAATATCCTGTGTCATCAGTAGCACACAGACCTCAGCAGGAACTGAATAAATATTTGCAAGATGCAAATACCTGTATTATAAAAAGTATTAAAAATGTTGGCTTCAATATACCTTGCTCTTAACCTCAGGAATGTGATGTCACTTGTTCTAGGCTCTTTCATACCATACCCACAGCAGTATACATCTAATTAAACTGGAGGGTGCCATTACAAGTGGCAGCATACCAATGAATAACAGCATATAAGTAACACACATAAGTCATATGTAACTTTGTTCAGGTAATCAGGTGGAATTTATACCTTTCAAAGAATGGTGTGCAATGGATGATTCACTTGCACCCCATTCAGTAATTCCTTAAAACTATTACTGATATATGCATAATTTTCCTGTGTTACTGTGTTTTCATGTATGACTGACGCTGCATCTTCTATGGATTATGAGTTCAATATTCAGTGTCCATAATCAGAATCACAGTGGGAAGTTAATGTAACGTATAAACCTCAATTGTTTTTGTGTCAGTTACAGTTTCACATGAACAATAATTATTTCGTGTAAAGGCTCTAGTAAACATGGCTATTATTTAAACAATGCATTATGTAATTTAACACAATGTAAGGCAGGGACAGATGAGTGTAAAAAATGGTCCGAATAAACCAATTTGCAATTGAAATAAAGTATGGTATGATAAATGGTGAGAAAACAGAGGATCAGGTATGAAGAGCATAAGTGAGATATAAGGTTCAATGTGGACATATAAAGTATGATACACATATTGTGGACACACTATGCTTATAACGAAACTAAATATTGGAAGGAAACAGTGAAAGCAATTCACAGGGGAAGAAGAATGGTGAACACATGTGCAAGCCTGTGCAACTAGAAACTTGATAAACACTCAAAATGTGCAACATGTTCATACCAGTAAATTTCTAACCAATTTATTATTTTGAGGAAGCTAGTACTGGCTTACAGGAAACCTAGGCTAAGACAAACACATTGGCTCCTACCCCTTCCACATGCAGCAGACTACAATCAATTGGAACTCACATTCAACAACATGCCAGTCAGTAACTGCTAATCTGATATACTGCAAAAAGCATTACAATATATTTCAGTCTTCCTGCCACAGAGTAAATTAACAGACATGAAGGGGGGAATCCACTTTAATACTTAGTGTAAGATTTCCAGCTCAACAATAGTTTAAAACAGAAATACAGTAACACCTCATCTAGTGTGGTTCTGCCCAGCATGGTTTTGACAATTCAAAGTTGATAATAATGACAAATCATGTGAAAAAAAAAAAGTATCTGCCTAATGCTGAAAAATGTAAATACAGAAGGAGAAATTCAAGCAGTTACTCCCTCAACTGCCACAGCAGCTTGCAACATTTGCTACCCAGACACCAGGTAAATGTTTGGTGTCAAGAAATGTGTGTAGTTTAAGTGATTTGATGGGGAGGAGTGTCTGTATACATCCACACCTATGTACAGCTACTCTTCCCATAAGAAGTTTGCAGAATGTGGTTTTGCCCAATATGCCGTGGTTACACAGGACAAGGGATCAAGGTCAGTCACGTATAATCAGTCCCAAAGACAGCCAGTATATGATACTAATACCGGTGTATATAATGTAAAATTAGGTGAAGAAAGCCATCATACAGTGTGATTCATATAGAACAAAACTCAAATATTTAAGTATAGGATACGAACAGTGGCATTCATTGCTTTCAATCTACTCGCAAATTCCTGGGCTTTTCATGCCAAGTCCAGCCACAAGTCGTTTGCCTCATTCACGCAAAGGGGAAGATATCCGTCACTGTCATACAGTAGCTGCATCAAGTCATACACACTGCAGGAGTATGCGCTTCTTGAGTGAACTACTTGGTCACCAGTTCACACCACATGATGGAATACAAGAAAAAATTTGGTGGACACCAACATGCCAGCTGCTGCCAAATACTTAGTTTTCAGTTCTATATGATTCACCCTTTGTATTTGTCTTTATTAAATGTACAAGACCTTCAATCATACCGTAACCCACATATGCTTTGGTTTATACTCTCCGTTAACAGTCCACTATGAAACTAAGCTGGTTTAGAGGCTGAAAACTGAACCAGCTTTCCACATAAAAATTAAGCTGTGTATTATCCAACAACAATTTCATATCAAAACATGTGGTGACATACAAAATAAAATGTGTGCACTGCACTGGACATCAGTAATGTTGCAAGGACTTGCTAATGATAACACCACAGGTAGAATAATGAATAATGTTTGCCAACTTTTACATAAATTTTTAAACATTCCCCATCACTTTTCCACATGTTTCTGTTCTACTTGTCAAACATGATGTAGAAGACAGAACTGTTAAACTGATAACTTAGCAGAAAGTGTGCAATAATAACAAAAGATAAATTCTTGTTGGTGTACTAATTTATTAATTCTCATCAGGGGTGTCAGCAGCGAGGTGCAAGGTGGTGCACTTGCAGCACCTTGGGAGTTTGCCATTAATAATTTATTAAATCAAACATACATTACAAAACTGGTCACTTTTCATGCAGGTGATGTGCTCCACCTTGCAAAAAATCCTGCCCGCACTCTTGATTTTCATTATTATACATATTGCCTTGTCCTTATTAGCATGGGTTCCAGTGTTAAGATTCTTGCAACTATATACAGACTGTAAAATTTTTCATTCACTTTTAAGTCTTAAAACTTCTGATTACCAGCATAAGTTCCTCAGCCATGTCTTGAAACTAAAAACATATCTTTCATTCATTAAAAACGCACAGAAATGTCAGATCATACAGATAAATATACTGAAAAAAGGCTCATATGCTAATTTTTTATGAAATACTGCTTGGTTTTTTCAATGTATAATAAAAGCTGCAATATTTAGCACTTTCAGGATCAAAGGAATGCTGGATATCATAATATTCTGGATATTAGGTTTTTATATGTAATTCATATTTTTCTGTACCTCGCAACCTCATAGACAGACCTAACTATTGAATTTGTCACCTGATACCCAGTCCTTTCTATGCCGCGTTTTCTTTCACTTTTCATTACTATTCACATAACAGGGTACACATATAATCCAAAAATACCTAAAGGACAACAATAATTAATTGCCAAACTCTTCAAATTGGTGCTAGGTGATGCCAGTAGCTGGAATAGTGAACAGTCAACTTCCTGTTAACATAACTTTCCAGATCATCCAGTCCTGAATATCATAGCTTTTACTGTATTTACTACAGTAGTATCTTCAAGATGCAACCAAGACAGACTTTCCTGCTACTACGTTCCCTAAAATTAAATTTAATTTGCAATGGGTTTTGGTCATTAGAACTCAAAATTCACAACTACCATTATTTTAGCTGTGCAATTCATCCTGATTCCACCTCAAAACTTGATTTGACTGTGCTATTGTTCCAAATTTTGGGATCGCTACAGTTTGAGATTCTTCCACCTCTTAATTGCAGTCATGAGGACAAGAATTTGTACAGGTTATTGCTGTCAACAAACAAAATCACATTTCAGACAAGCATTTAAAAAATTCCTTACTGAATATTTTATCTTTGTAGAAATCACATCAGTCACTAAATTCGACTTCTTTATTACGACAGAATGACTGCTGTATTTTGAAAGACAAGACTGAAAAATAGTGCTTTTAAGGAAACAGAACATAAAATTCAGTAAGTAGGTACTGATGATGTTTTCTTGTAAAATGTGACCTTCCATCATTCCTGCAGTCGACTTAGTGCCATCTGCACAACTTGGCAGAATATAAGAAACTTTCTGCTTGACTGCAAACTTGAAATTGTTTTGATACTCTTAACAATTAGGACATATGTGATATGTTTTAACACACACAGTACAACTGACAATATGTATACTGGGAATTACTGTAAGAGATACTTACATGTGCCTTGAGACACAGTATATATGTATGTAACATGATCAAATACTTACTTATCTACAAAATACACTAATCTGTATGATCAGTTCCAGTTTTTATCAAATGAGATGAACAGATGCTAAGATTATTCATAAACTGTACACCTGCCATCAGCTTTGGATGTAGATAGTGTGCTGATTGTCTACGATGTGGAAGGATTTTTTTTTGTAATACGAGATGTAAAGAGAATGACTGAGGCACTGTAGTTTACTTTGAGCATCACACTCATTTTACTGTGATTTACATTTTGTGCAAAAGGCTTTATGAACTGAATACAGTCACTGCTGTCTGGTGACAAGATACTTAACCTTTTGAGGACAGTTCATGGAACTGCACTTTTTACATAAATGCTATCCAAGAAATAAGACAAACCTCTAATCCAGTACCAGAAACATTGGCTAATATGGAGTATTACGTCCATATACAAACTGATTGATGAGTTGAGGACACTGCTGCAGGAGATAATTTCCTAGGCCTTTGTGATCAAAAAGTCTGTATACACATGTGTCCAATTGTCAACAGTAATGACCATTTGAAACTTAGAACACAAGGTAAAGATTACTGAAAATATAGTGAATAAATTAATAAACACATTGCCTGATAAATTTATTATCTAAATTTAACTTCATGGAATAAACTGCTTTCATTTATGCTGACATGTACTTAATGCGGGTTTTTGAAAATCCCACCCTCACCTGCAACACACCTCCTTATTCAGCCATTAGTGGCTTTCAAGTAGGTTCAGGAAATAAGCCTCAAATGTGCTTATGTCACCTGTCTGTCAGTGGGAGCAAGAAAGGCTGTTCCAAGTCATGTAGTATATAACAGACTCCATGAGGTGTGATTCATGGTTCACAGAAAAGCATGTATGACAATTTAAAAATACCCACAGTACAATACTCATTGGTAAGAGGGCCCAGGTTGATATGATTCGTTTGTTCAAAAGGCCTAGGAAATCATCTCTTATAGTAATGTCCACAACCCAAGAATCGTCCTGTATATAGTATGTTACTAAGTGTGGTCCAGTTACAAAACATGAGGTCTACACATAATAGCACATGGACCAACACATATTTTTAGGTTTGATTTTCCACATAGTTATATCATATAAAAACAGCACTTATAAACATTTTGGAAAAAAATTACACTTGATATAAAACTGTTAAGATAGGTTACATATCTTAGAAACAGACTGTCAGCAATAGCTGTAAAACACAGAAAAATACCAAACAAATTCTCTTTCTTTCTTCTTTCTTTCTTTCTTTCTTTCTTTCTTTCTTCCTTCCTTTCTTCTTCCGTACAGTCACAACAATTGTATATCATACATAATTATAATATTATATTACACTCTTACATAAGAAAACACAGTTTAAAACTAAAAAAAGTGACATCATTATATTTAGTATCATAAAATCACAATTAATATTCATGTTAGATATCCCTCAACTTTACTGGGACAAACTGGTATACAGTATGTACAAGGCACTTTCTTCTTTTGTCAGCTGTGTACACTAATGTATTTCAAATACATTATCTTCTCCTATGCTGCCTGCGAGCCAGGCAAAACTTGAGAAAAATAAGAATGTTAGAACATTTGTGACCATAGATTCAAAACATTTAACAATGCCAACAGCTGTAAACAGTTTTTCTTTTCATTCTTCAAAAAAACAAGAACAAGAGTGCAACTGCTGTCCATGACCAAGACTTGACATACAAGCTTGGTTACTGAAAGGATGCCCCTTCCAAATGTTACAACAGAGAGCATTTAAACTGTCGACCTGTCAGTCCTTCATCACTCACAAAGTACCTTACAGCAGATATCCATGTGTAGAAGATGACTTCTTTCAAATACAGTGACATGGTGACTAAACTTTGTATCTCCTTAACACAAGTATGAGGTATGACACTTGGTCAGGTGCTAATTTATTTTATTTGTGTGAATGATATTTAGAAATTCCTGTCTGCACAGACAGATAATGTGATTGCTTACGGAATATGTACAGATTGTTACAGTTGTTCTGTGGATGTGTCCAGACCTGTCTGTCTTACCACAGACGACAAGCAACTTGGGTACACAGCGGTAGCAGATGAGTTGCTTATGCCTGGAGTTTGTTGCAATCATCTGACAGCAAATTAGCACAATGCATTCAGTCGTCATCCTTCTTTTCTGGTTTTAACTCCACCATTGCATGAATCTCCTCTGGAGTTAACCTGTAAAACGACAGGGTGTTACTGAGTTAAGGACAGAGCGAACTTGAAATAATACTCTTCCCATGCTCATAACGGCATTTCAAAATGACAGCCTGATGCACATTATTACTAGCTGCTTCAAATGTACAAATCCAAAGGCAGATATACTCACCCCATCAAACTTTGCAGATCACACACAAAACGGTACACGTAGCGCTTTCCAGCCGTCTTATGGATGATGTTTTTGTCATAGTAGTATCGCAATCCACGGCTCAGTTTCTCATAGTTCATTTTAGGCTTGTTCTTGCGGATCCCCCAGCGGCGCGCCACCTCATCAGGATCAGTCAGCTTGAATTCCCAACCATCACCCGTCCAGGAGATAAAACCCTGACATGATTTGTCTGTAAGTAGTTCCAGCAGGAACTGCCACAGCTGAATTGGACCTGACCCTGTGAAACATGGTCCACCACCTGCTCGAATTAGTACTCAGGCTACACACACTTTCAAACGGAAAAATAATATTTCAATGTAAGAAGCAACATGTTAAGTACTCTGTAGCTGTCTGAAAAGGAAAAACCACACACAGTCCAAGTAAACTGAACAAGTGAGTATGTTCATAGTTTGGGAAAATTTCATGAGGATTCCTAGATATACACTTTTGCCACTGATTTAGAGACTCTGAGCAAAGTATTAGTTTAGGTTGGAGTCCAAGGTTAACCATATTTGTAAGAAAAGAATGATATGGTTCTGACCTTCATAAACAAACCAGACAAACCACCAAATATTACACAGTCAGACCCCAACCCATGTATCGGTCATGATTCGGCAGTTTGTCCTAACCCACTGATAATTTGTTTTACAAGTAAGAGAAACAACTTTACCTCTCGTCAACAGACCAACACTTACGCATGTTATGTTTTTACAAAAACAGAAGGACAAGCAATTTTCTGTGGACACAACAGAAGGTGTGTTTGTAACCCGGCCATCTAGCAAAGTGGGAATCTCATTTTGATGAACTGTGTGGGTTACAACAAACTGCTGTTTCAGGAGTGATAGGTATATTCAATTCAGTAATTATTAATAATTTCCCTGTGCCATAAGACAAGAGCAGAAGGATTCATGCCAATTTTAGTATACATCTTGTCCAGTTATATTTACGGCTATATTACAAACAGTACATTTATGATGGACCTATTAATGTTCAGTATCTATGATTAAAAAGCAGGCAAACAAATGATACTATAATGCTCACAATTGTATATGATTTTTACCTCCATTTCATTAAACACATTTCATTATGCTTTGCACAATATTGTATTGGAGATTGTAGCTTTGATATTTGTTGATTGTACTGTATTGTCTTGTTTTGTCTGTATGTAGTGTTTATCTCTGACAAGTTTCATGTCCGACTGTTGTACGACAGAATTATGGACCTACGAAATGATATATGTATGTATGTGTGTATGTATGTATGTATATCATGTGAACAGAAGTTTAGTGCCAAAGTTACAAAAAAATGTTCATGAGATCCATACAGTGTTAGCACATACCAGCCATGTGCATAGTATACTGTTGCTGACAAACATAACAAGTACAAACAAACCACACTTATTCAGTCTAACACAAATAGGCTTATTTTAATTCAAGTGGTTACGCTTACATTATCTGCTACACGTTGCGGCCCGTACTTAGGCAATACTCAGGCATATCAACACAAACATCATACAAAGGAAGATACAATAGAGTCTAAGGGGCCCCCACTTAACAGTAAAAATCATACACTGGATCGGGAAGATGAGCTAGAAACCACTGTGGGTCAGTAAGAATAGTGAACAAGAAATGTGAGGAATCAGGGAAAATGGAAAAGGATGTGGAAGAGAGGAAGAAAAAATGTGAGAAACTGCTGTCAAGCTAAGTCAGAGTGCATCTAATCCAACCCTTAACAAGGAAGCAGCATTTTCTTCCAAAATATCAACATCTGATATGGCCTCTTTACTAAATATTCATCCATGCACCCTGCACAAAGGAACTTAAAAGGTAATGGCCCAAATGAGCCCCAGAACCAAAGGTGTGTTTGGTTGCAGTAGTTTTGGCTACACTTTGATTTTACTGGACAATCTATGCTCAAAGCGTTGACATAAATTCATCTACGACCGTAAGTAAAGTATGTCGTTAACTGTGCAGATTTTCACAAAACTCAAAAATAACTCAACACATTTTACAGACATTGCCAATACCAAATTTTATCCGGAGCATATGAAAATGTAGAAAACACGACAAAATTTCATTTACGCCCTTAAATTAAGTACGCTTTCCATGTCACCGATTTTCACAAAACTCAAAACTTCTCAATAGCATTGCCTGCAGATTCTCTAGGCTGAGCTTCACCCAAATCGGTCAGTACGTATAGAAAGTAGAGGAAAGAATTCACTCACACCTCAAAGTAAAGTATGGATGTCACTGAACCAGTTTTCACAGAAATCATGCATACAGCATAACTTCTTCTAAAGAACTCTCATACCGAATTTAATGAAAATCCGGCAAACAGTGTTCTATTTTCACTTTGTAAACAATGCCAATGAAGGTGAAGTCCCTCTGTGTACAACATGAAGGCATGTATGGAGTAGTGGAACTACTCCACGCGTTCTTAAGCTTGGTTTTAAATAGAAATGAATGGTCAGCTTCACAATCCGTCCGCTTTAACCACGACGAAACAGACCCCCATACAAACTGTATAGGAGACTATGTGGGTCCCAGAACAGGTAAGGGGTTTTGTAGAAGAGAAAAATAATTTTATATGTATCTCTACACATATTGCCGGGAATCATTTGCCTACAGACACACAATACGCCAATGTGACCACTATTAGCGTACAAGACGAAAAACGCGTAGTTCAATGAATACACTGGACATGACGGTGTAACAATCACTGGTACTTCTCTCCCTATGCCGTAACACTGTAATTCAAATCTCGGCCCGAAAAGAGGTTTTTCTACAGTACGTCAGCGTGATTTTCTCACGTCTCACCAGAGTACTTTAGCTACACTATAACTGCCTTATTCAACATTCTTCTTAATTCACACATAACTATCAACCTGTTAATCTGAGTTCCTGATAAAGCGTTTTCAAATAACCAGCTGGACAAACTGAAAAATGCATGGCGAAATTTTGGCTAGAGAAATGTTCAGTTATGCCGATCCCAGTGGCCGCGCGGTCTAAGGCGTGGGTCTGCGGCCGCTCGCTTGCTGGGATTGCGGGTTCGAATCCCGTCGAAAGCATGAATCTCTGTTTATTATGGGTGTTGTACGTTGTCAGGTAGAAGTCTCTGCGACGGACCGATCACTCATCCAGAGGAGTTCTACCGAGTGTGGTGCGTCTAAGTGTGATCTAGAAACTTCGACAAGGAGAAGGTCCTGGCCCGCAAGGGCTGTCCAGCCATAACAAAAAAAAAAAATTAGTTACAGCTTATGAGGAAGACAGTATTCCCCACATGTTACAACAATTTCAGCTATAATCACAGCATTTTTACTGTATTGACCAACAGTCCCTTTCTACATCTTTCAACCAATTACAGTCTTGCATATTTCGACACTTAAATTAGCGTCATCCTCTCTTACTATCAATACTACTCTAGTTAAGGCATCAGTTACTGAGAATGACGCGAATGTAAGCGTCGAAACGCCGATATGACTGGTACGTGAATGTCGTAAGGTACAGAGTGGGTAATGGACATCCCGCCAAAGCCACGTTCTGTGCACAGGTACAAGTGACACCAAAACAGCATTCCACTGGCACGCAGTGTGCCCAAGTGAAACCAGGACTTCGCTGACACAAGTCCTGTTGCAGGACGAAATAATTCCAAAGACTGTGTGAACCGCAGCTGCATGTCGGCCACAGTTCTTAAGCTGCCAAAATGTTTTGTCTTCGGTGACCAACACAGCGTGACCGAATGAACCCATATGTCACTATTCAGTTTCAAAAATGTGCTTTTAAAAAAATATGGTTTTCCCACTTCGCATGTCGTGTCAAGACAGGAGTTCCAATCAGAACTTCCGAATTTCTCGTGTTATTTCGTTCCTAGAGCGAAGTGACCGCACTGTAATTCAACTACACCAAATGACAAAGACACTCTCGACATTCTTTCAACCGCACAGGTTGGGCCAGGAGAATATGTCATGATAAGATCATAAGGCATGTAAGGAAGGTAGGCGGGCACGCGGTGGCGCAGTTGGTTGAGGCACAGCGGGTTCGATTCCCGATAGGAACACTGCGATTTTTCATCCACTTAATTCTTCCGGACGCACTATGACCCTGGGCTCTAACAGAAATGCGTACCAGGAGCATCTCCTGGGGGGGGGGGGGGGGAGAGGGGCCCGTGGAGAGGAGTGGCAGCCATATTGACCATATTGTCACGCCGTCTTGATAAACCTGACGGCACCGTCCC
>Ga0123354_10004413_pt1 | contig 19931 bp, 14 predicted proteins | sample TergutLab28metaG_2_FD_97872 | JGI IMG/M metagenome (GOLD analysis project Ga0123354, IMG submission 97872) | Labiotermes labralis P4 segment gut microbial communities from Petit-Saut dam, French Guiana - Lab288 P4 | ecosystem: Host-associated > Arthropoda: Insects > Digestive system > Gut ...
CCACTGGGGAGACCTAGGCGTAGATGGGTGGATAATATTAGGATGGATCTCCAGGAGGTGGGATGTGGGTATGTGGACTGGATTGGGCTGGCCCAGGATAGGGGCAGGTGGCGGACGCTTGTGTGTGCGGTAATGAACCTTCGGGTTCCGTGAAATGCGGGGAATTTCTTGAGTACCTGCAAGCCAGTTAGCTTCTCAAGAAGGACTCTGCACCATGGAGTAAGTAAGTAAGTAATGTCTTCGAAAAGTTTACGGCGTTCGTTAAAGTAACTTCTGGATAATGTAAAACAAGTGGTGGTCACATGAATCTTCGTTTACTTTTTGCTATGGTGCCGGTCACTAACGAACCACTGACGTTAATAACGAGCTGGATTGCGAGAAGGTGGACCATAAATATCGTGAAGACCCTGACCACAAGCGTTGAAAATTTGGAAACATTTTAAAACTTTTCTTTATTATCCACACTCTTCCTGATATGTGGACCATTTCATGTAATTTCATTAACGACTCTTCACATTGCTCTATTTAAGAAGCTATAGGGCAGTTTTTTATGGTAAAATTTTATTGCTGACATCTTATTCACTGTTTGCTTTAACTGGTGCCGATGGCGGACACATCTCTTGTAGTGCTCCTTTCAAATAGCAGTCCTTGTAAACGATATATCCCCTTCGCAGTAAGAAAATGTTTACTAGAGTTTCTTCGGAAAAGACCCATAAAAGCAAAGAAAAATTATGTAATATTTGCTAAGAATACACAAGAATAAACTCCACGGAAGCTTTTGTGTTGCTGTTAGAGAATAAAAGAATAAAGCGTGTTACATAAAACTCGGGCCCATAAAGCACAGGCTTTTATATAAAGTTACTGAAAATTTCGCGCCAATAAGAACAATATTTCTGGAATTATAGAAAAATAAATGGGAAAGCAGCGACAGTAATTTATTACTCACCTCCTGATGGAAGAAGATTTGAAACATTTTTTCGTCAGAGTTTGCTCGATGTATCGTGCACTCGTGACAAAACGTAGACATGCTCATAATTTCACGTTTTGCGGTGATACAATAATATGGCGTATCAGCAGCACGGAATGTAGATTGCTGTAGCAGTGACGCTCTGGTCGCAAGATAAACAGTTCGAGTTACAGCCTGCACCCCGAGTACCAGCAAGTTGCTTAAGGTTGTGCTCATATGTCCGTGGTGAATTCTACGGTATCAGTTACGTCACGCTACGACCGCTTCCTTGCATATCATTATGATTTCATCATGAACACTGTATCGTCCGAAATACCGAGAGACTCGTACTGTCAATGAAGTACGTTACGTCCTACGCTCATAGTAACTATCGTGGTGAGCCAGGTCTGCGGCCTCAAGGTGAAATGCCGGAACGTTAGCTTTTACAGTCACTCACCTCTTGAACCTTGTCCATCGTCAAGTGTTTAAAAAATACAATGTACGTAAGAAAGTAACGATGAGGCGCATTCGCGTAACCATTGTTACCGTGGAAAAGCAGTAATGATTGCATATTCTGAGTGTGTGTTGGTAGCCATAGTTATCCGGCATGCAAAGCGCATACCGGAATATATTGTCCTCTGTTGGCCGTCTGGCTGTACCATATTTTTCCACGTTATTTCATAAATGGCACGATTGTCGGAAAAAGGGTATTGCACATAAAATGTGTGTGTTGGTTTCCTCTACAACGTGTCCCTGAAACATTTAACATTTTAAGCAGAAATGAACAGATATTATAAACGTACATAGGTCTGCGTGTAAAGTACCCGTTATTGTTGTCAGATTCTAATGAAACATGATTTTTCTCGGCAGATTTTCGAAAAACCTTCAAATACCAAATTTTATGAAAATCCGCCTAGTAGGAACAGAGTTTTTGAATGCGAACAGACGGACGGACGAACCGAAAGACATGACGAATCTAATAGTCGCTTCTCGCAGTTTTGCCAACGCGTCGAGAGGGAGAACAGAACTGTAGATCTTTTAGGAATCTGGACCTGTGCTAGCGTCCTTCACAGTACCGCGCAACGAATTAAAGCTCGTGTAGATGTGAATATTCATAATGTCTGGCCCACATATTGAAAATAGCTCTACCTATTGACCCCCCCCCCTCAGTAAGTGTCTCCCTACCCTTTTATTTGTCGGCAGAAACACGCCAATTTTCTGAAAAGCCGTGTTTAGATTTGCCTTGTTTATTAAAACTGGTAAGGTGAACTCCTTAGAACAGGTCACGAAGGCCCAGATGGGGAGTGGAGATACAGTGGTACTCTTTCTTTAACCTCGGCGTTTGATGGGGTGGGTGGTTAACCCCGCGCTTCGGCCTCTTTACCCCAGTATGAAACCCGGTACTAATTGTATAGCAGGCTAGTTGGGCCCCAGGGCCAGTTTGAACGAGTGCGGAAAATCCCGCCCCCCACCGGGATTCGATCCCTTGAACGTCCACCCCTACCGAGTCGCTATACCGACTACAGTATCCCGTCCCAGTTATAAACACTGGACAACAGATAAAATAAAAAAGTTGGGTGGTTCTGATGACGATAAACCAACAAGAGTACTGGAGTCGAACCCAGTTATAGAAGGGACTAAATATTTTGTGACGTTGTAAACGAGTGTTGTTATATCCGAGGAGTATAATTTTATGGTTAACAATGAGGAATTAATTGGTACCGGAGAATATCTGACGGTGTAGACGAGGTATCGCTTAAACCGATGGTCGTTATAACCGGGTTCCACTGTACATGCAGTATATTAAGGAAATTAGTCATTATAGGCTGCAATGCAATGAGTCATCTTCGCTTGACTCATCACGTTTTGTTAGCTTGTGATAAACCGATATGTTCGTCACACAAAAGATTTATTTTGATATAAGACCAACAGTGCGTGTTTCTTCTTTTAATAAGGATCATCTTGCTGTGCAACAGTATTAATTTACTACAGCGTGTGCAAAATCAACCAAGGCTGAGATCTCAGAGTTATTGCAGTTGTCATTGATAAACACTAGCGTGAATCTGATAAAGTAACACGCTTGTAGGAGCCATGTTACATGCATTAATTCGAGGTATAAAATGTATTAAACAAACTAACCAATGCACTTTGGTTTTATGAACGTAATTTTATTGCGTAATGACCACCAACATATTTCGGTCACTAATATGGTCTCTGCAGAGTGGTAAGTGCAAAAATATAAATATATTTATGGGCAAATAAATTTGTAGTCTTTCACTTACTACCCTGAAGATGGCCTCATGGGTGGCCGAAACATGTCGATGGTCACTATATAATAAAATCAAATTCATACAACCAAAATGCATTTGTTGGTTTTTTAATAGATTGTATACAGCTGATAGGAATATTCGTATTCACATAATGGCTTGATACAGTAGCTCTACATCGTATGTTTACATGCGAATAAAAACATTAAATCATTAAATTCGCAGGCATTGCTACTATACTTTAGAGCCCTTGGGCGTAAACTACAGCTATATGTGATGACGTACGTGACCAAGGAACACGTGGGCTGTTTATGTGGTTTTATTATATTCAATATCTCTAACAATCAAATGGTAAAATAACAAAGTAGCTTGTGCTGTAGTTTATACAGATTGATTCAGGAGGAACAGTTACTACTTTGGGAGGTGACACTATCATTGTGCGAAAAAAGTTTATATGAACATTTGTCTAATTTTGAATGGTTTGTTACCGAAAGAGAGTTGTTTGAATATGTAAATACAAAAGCATTGTGAGTGGTAGTAAAGGAAGAGAACTTACTTACTTACTTACTTACTCCATGGTTCAGAGTCCTTCTTGAGAAGCTAACTAGTTTGCAGCTAGTCAAGAAATTTCCCGCATTTCACATAACCCGAAGGTTCATTACCGCACTCACAAGCGTCCGCCACCTATCTCTGTCCTGGGCCTGCCCAATCCAGTCCATATACCCACATCCCACCTCCCGGAGATCCATCCTAATATCATCCACCCATCTACGCCTAGGTCTCCCCAGTGGTCTCTTTCCCTCCGGCTTCCCCACCAAGATCCTATACACCCCGCTTTCCTCACCCATACGCGCCACTTACTTTCTGTTACTTTTATTGTCATTTTAATTTAATGTTTAAATAACAAACTTGCTACACAGAAATGATAAAAATGTTACAGTTCACAATAAATGTTTGAAAATCCCAACATCAACCTCAGTGCACTTTGCAAATCGTGTGCGAAGATCGCGTGTTCTTCTTCTGAGTTAGTTTACACGTTTCTTTACGCGGGCAGCAACATTCCACAGGCGAGCCAGCAGTTCGTCTCGTGTGTCAACCTTTCTTTCATAAACTTCGCTCTCCAACCCCAAAAACAAAAATCCAACGGGGTTGGGACTGGAAATTCAGACAGCTCGGTGACCATTCAAAATTAGACACATGTTCTTGTGACCGTTTTTCTCACAGTGACCGATGGTATCGCCTCTCCAAAGTGTCGACCTTTCCTCATGAAACCCTCTGTGTATATTTTCCATTGTGATCCACAATCAGCCAGTCTGTATGGCTTCTGTAGACTCCGTGTATTGAAGACACATACTGCGGATACAACAAGACAGTTTGTACTCTGTTTATCAACAACTAAGGGCCAGGGTCTCTATTCACAACAGCCTCGAGGACGCGTATATTTTTTTTAATTGGAATTGACGTCCATACTTTTTTTCTGACAAAGTGCCATAGGCTTAACAAAATAAAAAAATGAAGTTGAAGTTTGCCGAGAGAGTGTCAGAATGCCAATTGTGATACTGAAAGTGTGTCAGACACTTCCGTTTGGTGGACTGTGCATGTGGGAGGCTAACGAGTAGTGACAGTGGACCACCGGCAACACTGTAAGAGGTTTCGGTTACAGTTCATAAGGCAAACTTTCATACTGCATGGGTGTCGACCAATCTTCTATGTGTTTTACTGTTATAATTTTTGTTTTATTTTAGTTCGCTAAAGAACTCATTATTTAACTACTAATTCCATCGACGAAAACGTTGTCATGTATAATGATAAAGTTTATCGCTATCGCCATATTTATAATTGTAATATTTTATATCTGATGTACACATAGCTTCTATTTATTACCTATAAATATTCCAAATTTCACGTGTAGTTAAATGGTTGGTTATTTTTCTCCATAAGCCTATTAGCTAAAGAAATGCTTGCGTAAACATGGTGTTGTTGCTTGATGGTCTACACAAAGAATGGGCTGAACAGAGATCGTTGTTCTTGTATTTTAATTTTAGAATCTTCTGTACTTTGTCGTTAGTAACTATATACCTCACAAATTCCAGCGTCCTGTGTTGTTAATACCGACTGTATTAAATTAAAAGTAGCTGGTTTCTAACGGCAAAATGGTTGAACGCAGTTTGGTGCAGATTTATCCATAGGTTCAAAACTTAAAAAAGGAATGAGGACACACAGAGGTTGACGATTTCATTGTCATATTTTTTTAAAGAGGGAAATCAGACTAAAAATAAAAAATTAATATCAGATGGTCATTGTCAGAACAACCATTCGCCTGAAGATGTGAATATACTCATGTCGGACCGTCATTTAGGGCTGAGGTTTAAATATCGGACCAGAACACATACATCTATGTGTGGAGACTTTTTTGTTACTTTGAACAGTAGAAAACAGTTCTGATATTTGATCAGCCCATAAATGTATTACTCATTCTCCTCCTCCTTCTCCTTCTCCTCCTCCTCCTCTTCCTACTACTACTACTAGTACTTGTATTTCTACTTTAATATTTTGCGAAACACTGTTAAATACGAATCAAATCCGACTACTGAATATAGGGTGTTCTCGGACGGATGCAAAAGTCATCGACAAAAAATATTTGTTTCATGTGGATATGAAACGTGATCTCCCAAACTGAAGCAAAAACAAAAACTCAGGGCGTCGTGAAGAAAATACTGAGGGAAGTAACTGAACTGAATAAAATTATGTGACTATGAGCTTTATACGCGGAATGTTCCTCTTCACAAAATGTTGTGAATCCTTATATAAAGAAAGGTGTGTATGGGCGGGACACATAGCAGGCATAGAAGTATGTGACATTTTGGTTGAAACTCATTCCCGGAATAAATAGCCTCGACTTAAATGTGTATTGAATAATACGAGTGTAAAAGTTATTGATAGATAAAACAAGACAGGCAATGTACGTGTAATGTAACGCTGAGGCGCGTTTGTACGACCACTGTTCAGTGGAAAATCAATAATTATTGCATTTTGCGAGTGTGTGTTTGTAGCCTTAGGTACCTAGCATGCAATGCGCTTTATCATATGGTCATCCGTGAACTTCGTGGCTGTGTAATATGTATCCACAATATCTCATAAACAGCACGACTTTCGAAAAAAGTTATTGAACACAAAATGTGTGTTTTGATTTTCTATACAACTTTTGTCTGAATCATTTCTCATTCTAAGTAGAACTGAGCGAGATGTGATCAATATCGTCAATTGGTCTTCATGTAAAGAACCCACCTTTATTGTGTTAAAACTAACTTTGAATCACAAACCTAATTCCATGGCTGAGTTGAATATACCATGCCCTACAGTGAATCACGTGATACAAATGTCTACAATGTATGTTTACATCGTACTTCTGTAACCTGTCATCTTCATAGCAACACAATGGAATCACAAAGCTAGGCCTGTACAGTATTTTCATCACTGCTGTCCAATGATATCACACGTATAATTAACTTTATCTGAGCAATTTCATACATTGCATCCGACATGCGAGACTGAGTTACGACTCTGTTGTCGCTGAAAGTTCCAGTGTAAAAAGTCCAAGAAGAATGTACTTATTAGAATCCTGGACCCTGAAGATGGAGGCCCGATGATCTTTCGAAGTGTCAGAAACTACTGGCCCAAAGACCAGCATCATATTCTATGATTATTTAATCTTTATTGCGCCTGACATGTTTCGAAAACTGAGGTAATGTTATAAATATGCAATGATGTGTCAATCAAACACAAAGAAACTTTATTATGTTTATTATTGTACTAAGGCAACATGTTTCGATTGTCGTTTTGCAAAACGACACATGCATTTTATACATAGTTTTATCAAGAATGTAAGCGTGTGGGATCCCACAGCGCATTTTTAAACATTTTAAGTAAGGATCTATTTTCTTAGAAGGTCCTGAAGATGATTCTATAAGAATCGAAACATGTCGCCCTAATACAGTGATAAACAATAAAGTTTTGTTGTGTTTGACTGACACATCATTGTGTGTGTGTGTGTGTGTGTGTGTGTGTGTGTGTGTGTTTTAAACACTTCGGGATGGCAAACATTAAAAATGGGTAATGTTACATAATATTAACTTTAGAAGGTTCTTGAAGTGATCTTAAATGGAAGTACATTCATGAGTTGAATTACAAATGGACTCGATAACGATTATTAATACATATTTGAACCGGGCAACAACGATTTTTTTTTTGTGTTTTGCTGACCGTGCATCTCAGTATAATCTTAGCAATTGACTAACTTAATGCACAAATTCTTGTTTTACAATAAGGTTATTTATTCCTCTACACGTTTCGAGCACTGTTGTGCTCATCATCAGGAGGTCAAAATTGTATCATGCAGCATCTGGTATCGTCACACTCTGTAGGTGGTCGTCCGATGCGTAGGCTTTTTGACTGCAACAATGGTTGCAGTCAAAAAGCAATGAGTGTTACACAATATTAGTGTGTGTATTTGTAGCCTTAGGTACCCAGCATGCAATGCCCACGTGCCATATTGTTATCTGTGGCATGTCCGGCTCTGCAATATCTTTCCACATTATCTCTCACAAACGACACGATTTTCTGAAAAAAGTTATTGAACATAAAATGTGTGTTTTGATTTTGTCTACAACTTTGTATGAAAAATTTTTCATTCAAAGTAGAATTGAGCCACCTACAGAGTGTGACAATACCAGATGCTGTATAATACAGTTTGACCTCCTGATGATGAGCACAATAGTGCTCGAAACATGTAGAGGAATATAATAAACTTATTATAAAACAAGAATTTGTGCATAAACTTGGTCATTTGCTAAGAAGAATGTAATTATGTGACTGAAAATTGCAAGGTAAAATTGAATTATTATGTAACACCAGCACGTTCGGCCCGGGATATGTGGGCACCCCTTCAGACAGATGGCTGATGAAATGTGTAATGTACTTCATATGTTCCTCCCAGTAAGCCATGAAATTAACTGATCCATCTTATAAGGCAGAGGACCTTATTCTCTGGGAGGTAGGAAATGAAGTTTTATAATTACACGGTAATTGAGATTAAAGTCAGTCTTTAGTGTTCATCTTCAGCGTTATGCCATAAGTTATTCATCTGATTTTACAGTATTCAGGTCTTATATCGGAGGGTTAGATTACGATTCTTAATTTCGTTGTGTTTTGCCTGTGACGGAGTCGTTAGACGGTACATTATTGATGAGTTCCACCATTCCTGTGGATCTAGAGGGATGTCAACGTCAGACGGCTGCAGAACCGCTCATTTGATCAACATGCCATTCCTAGATACATTAAACTAAGTGTGTAGTGACTTCATTTTCAAATTATCTTATTAAAAACCGGACTGTTCCTTAAACGACAAAGGCTGTGAATTATGGATTATCCCACGATTCATCAAACCGAGTGTAACGTGACATCAAGCGGTCCCAGAGGAGTGTGTGTCCCGCCGAACGGCAACGAAAGTACGAGGTGGGAGATGGCGGTACAAACAACCCCTGTCCGTTCAGATATGCGGGAGTTAATCCTGGCGAGAGGTGTGAGTTTTAGTAGGCCGGGTGAAACAAACAGCGCGAAAGTCGGAATATTACCTTCTTGAAAGAGGATAATTTTCTTTGGTCAGTCTTCTTACTTCGCCCAAGAAACTGCAGTAAGGTGGTAAATTTGTTTTGCCTGTTGGACATTAAAGAATTCTGTATTTTCCAACATCTAGTTTTTAGGTGCGTTCTCAAAATTACCAAAAACGACCATTAGCTTCGTCGTGTCTATCCGTCCGTCCGTCTGCCCGCATGGAACAACTCGGCTCCCACTGGACGGATTTAATTAAATCTGATAATTGAGTATTTTTCGAAAATCTGTCGAGAAAAATCAAATACCGGGTAGTTTACATGGAGACTACTAGACCTTTTTGATCATATCTCGCTCAACTCTTCTTACAATGAAAAATGTTTCAGACAAAGTTGTAGACAAAATCCAAACACACATTTTATGTTCAACAACTTTTTTTAGAAAATCGTATCGTTTGTGAGAGATAATGTGGAAAAATATTGCAGAGCCGAACATGCCACAGATGACAATATGGCACGTGCGCATTGCATGCTGGGTACCTAAGGCTACAAATACACACACTAATATTGTGTAACACTCATTGCTTTTCGACTGCAACAATGATTGCAAGAACGCGCCTCAATGTTACGTTATACGTATATTCCCTATCTTGTGTATTCTTTGATATATAGAAATTTTAGTTCTTGATTTATGCGGAATCGGGGTGATACTTTTAATATACTGAAACACTGACAATTAGTACCTTTCACCTTTAATGGAAAAATATTTTTAAAATGTGAAATAAACTCTAGTAAATCGGTGAAAACACTAAGAGGCTCGAAGTGGCAAATTTTGACTGTATTCAGGGACTAAGTAATTCGCTTGTAACGAAATTATAAACCTTTTTAATTAGCGGAGTTTTGGTTTCTCGAGGTGATGTTTCTGAATTTTGAAATTTTGTGGAGTGTTTCACCGTATCTCCAGGAGGTGGGATGTGGGTGTATGGACTGGATTGGGCTGGCCCAGGATAGAGACAGGTGGCGTAAGCTTGTGAGTGCGGTAATGAACCTTCGGGTTCCGTGAAATGCGGGGAATTTCTTGCCTAGCTGCAAACCAGTTAGCTTCTCAAGAAGGACTCTGCACCATGGAGTAAGTAATTAAGTTTCACCATATGGACGAGTGAACTGTTACCGACGTTGCGAACGAAAAGTTGGACTGCTTTACCCAAAACATGAAGGCGCTACGATCCTTTGATACGTCGGGATCTATTACCTGTCGATAAAGCATAATATCTCTTCAGAATTTTGAATTCCGACCTCATCATTGTCATTCAAATACACTGATATGTAACATACAGTGTTGTTCTGTGTTCGTTCGTAACTCATTTCATGGCTCTATGTTGCTGAATAAAGTCCACATGGTCCTCAGAATTTGTCGAATTATAGTTCCCTTAATAATGCACAGATTTCTATAAATGTCTGCTTGTAGTATGTGAAAATTCTACTGTTATTCGGAATTTAATTGCAAACCTGCCAATTCTTGTTGCCCCGGAATTTCATCAGTCTAAGAGTTATACCTGTCCACATCATAAAGGCGTATGGGTGGATTAGAGGTTCAACTTCATTAATTTTTAACCTCGGTGTTGTATGGAGGTGAGTGTTTAACTTCACGACTCAGTCGCTCTATTCGCGGTGCCCAGTGAATATGGGCTGACTGGGCACCACAGCCGGGCTGGAAGTTTTGGAGAAGGGAAACGTGTCTCGCCTTCGATTTGACCCGAACCCCGGACATTTCAGGCCGTAGCGTAGTCGCTGTACCATCTGAGCCATACTGGCTCCTAATCTCACCTTATTAGGCCTTGAAAATACAGTAAAATGGAATAGATTGCACAGAAGGTTGTACATATGTATACTGTGACGTAGTGTGTCACAGCACTTGTGATGGGCCCGGTATTCTGACTGACTGACTGGCTTAATGAATGAATGAATGCATGACTGGCTGAATGAATGACTGACTAACTGATTGACTGATTGAAAAAAATGAAGACAGTTTCGCTCCCTTCTACGAAGGACTTTCGAACTGTTAGTAAGCATATGGAGTTTTTGTTGTAGTTGTATCCTGACGGCAAAAGTATTTGGCCCCGAATCGAGTAATCGTCACCTTTCATTGGGAGTTATTTCGTCTTTGCACTTGAGACAGTGTTATTAAATACATAAAAAACAAGGAAAATAACGACTGATATAGAGTGGATCTTTTGAGTGCAGGACCTAACTGCGAATTTTTGCGACAATTAGATGCAGTCTGTTTTATCAGTTGGTTACGCAGTCTGATCGCTTGCCTGGCAGAGGAAGAGCGTGTAATAAGTGGGGGGAGGAAAAAATAAGTACTGCATTTATTCCCGTTTATTTTTTGTTCTGAGACTGAGAATTGTGGAAAACAATCAAGCAAAGAATATGTTTAGGTAAAGTAATGTGTAAGTTAAATTTCAGTACAGAATGCTACCAGCGTTTTGTTCTTGGCTACACGAAGAACAGCTGATGTCTACTTCGCTCCGCATCGCCTTGCAGTCTCCTGGAGGTCTGTGCGTGCTAAAACAAATAAATTCTCTAATTGCTGAGTCTGGCCTGAACATGGGCAGTCCGAAATCCGCTGGTTTACGTTGTTTACTCCGTTCTTGCCTGAGGAGGCGGCAAGTGATTGATACGGCGACTGACTTCGCTTTACCAGGAATTGGCGTGTCGGCGGCCTGCGCTTGTAAGAGGCTCCGTGTTGTTGAACTATATGGCGTTACTGTCATGGAGAATCGTGACGTGCAGTTCTGTATGTTTTTGAAATCTTTACACGACCTTCAGGGCCGCCTATCCACAAATCGTTGCAGCCCAGTGCAGTCACCATTGTCTGATTCCAGAGGGCTATTCAGCAAAGTTTCTTTACCAGCATGGGCAGAGAATCCTTTGCAGTAATAGTGCAAGGTATATAATTGTCTTAAGTGCGTATGTTTATAATCACAGAAGATGCATTTAGTTTCGTTACATACGGTAGCATTTTCACCCGTAACAGATATCGTTGCCTGACGAATGGCGTTAATCGTCAGAGGACCTCGAAATGTACATACTTTCACCTATAAGGGTTCTCAGTGCCTCGCGAATGGCGTTAATCGTCAGAGGACATCGAATACTTTCAGCTATAAGAGATCTCAGTGCCTGGAAAATGGCGTTAATCGTCAGAGGACCTCGAAATGTACATACTTTCACCTATAAGGGATCTCAGTGCCTGGCGAATGGCGTTAATCGACAGAGGACCTTGAAATGTACGTTTACTGTAACAGACGTCACGTTGAATTTTCAGCTACATTTTTCCAGTAGTATTGTACGTAGTACAATAGATTCAAATGCCAGCCAGTTTCTAGGACTGGACGTTGTTTCTTAAATAAAAGTTGAGGTGGATTGTTAAAGGCTCCACCTAATTTACCCATCTTAACTCATTGCCTTGGCAATGCTGAGTGAAGTGTACATGTGCTGAACCTACTTATTATATATGTGTATTATTCGTTTTTTTGTCAACTGTCGTGTTTCTTAACCTGACTAGTGAGGAGGCTTTCATATGAGTTACGTCAACACAGCAGTAGGTGTCTTTTAAAAGTATATTTATACGACTTTGTCTTCGGAATATCTTGGTACAGGCAACTAACTTGTATGTACACACACACACACGTACATACATACATACATACATACACACACATACATACATATATACATACACACATACATATACACATACATACATACGTACATACATACATACACACACATATACACACATACACACACATACATACATACACACACATACATACACACACACATATACATACATACATACATACATACATACACACACATACATACATACATACACACATAGTACATACATACATACACATGTACACATACATACACACATACGTACATACATACATACACACACATATACATACATATATACATACATACACACATAATACATATATACACACGTACACATACATACACATACATACATACATATATAAGTAAAGAACTGGTCAGTTCTTTTTACGCCAACTGAAGGATCATGTCCTTGTTAACGTACTTTCGGTGACCGGTAATTTGCATTGTTTTTATTCCGTTTTGATGGTTTTCGTATTTAATTTCTTTTACCCTTATACAACATAGATTTCCTTGTTTTACACCGTCGCAATACAAGCGCCAGTGTTGTACATAAATATTATTCAGTTCATATACAATACTTAACAATACAGTACCTTTCCATACAACCAAGACGTAACGAAAAAAAAAACGTGTATTTTACAAAAAATATAATACAAGGACACTTATTTTAAATAACGCATTTCGCAATACTTCTCTCCTTATTTTTCTGATTGTTACGTTCCCCTGCTTGTAACGTATGGAGGCGAGTATTTGTGTCGAAACCTACACAAATAGCGTTCTATATTCGAAGCTAAAATTACTCCCAAATTTAAAATCTATAAGAAGGTCTTTCGGATGTGACACTGTGTAGTCTGGTAGCTATCATAAAGGTTTAGATTATTCTATTTCTTCCTTCTTAACGGCAGGAAAGTCTTTAATGTATAGGGCGAGCAAGTAGGCTCATCCGAAACGTCGGTGAACGAGTTATAGACTACAATGTGTCACGTCCTACAAGGCAGTACGGTCACACACGTACTTACATGCTTACGAGTTAGGCAATTTGAGACCAGCAACTTTTCAAAAAATAGCAAAACTATTAACATTTTTAAAAACTCGCAAAATTCTTCGTTTCATGAATGGAAGCACAGTGAGGCGGAAACACACAGACACCCCACAGGTTACGCACATAAACTTGACCTTCCATACACTTTCCCATAAACTTATTTAAACTACTTCCATTGACTTATTTATTGTACCTAAAATTACTTACGGGTTTAATACAATTACATTTCGCTTAGTATCTCAGTAAACAATTACATAATTAACAGAGCACACAGCACATGTAATATGTAAATAAATATTACACATGTTTTGCGGGTGGCGTTTCGAATCCCGGAATACCTAAAATTCGAATTATTGAAGGTGTGCGGAAAGGAATCCTTACGCAGTTCCAGGAGTGTCTGTAAACGTCAGGGTCACACGTGTGTAACGTAAAATCTCACAAGGAATGGTAGACTTTATGGGCTGCAAAGGAATTTTCGAAGGAAAGATTTCTAGCTGCTTTCGATTATTGTAATTTTGTCCAAAACAAATTGAGTACTTTTTTAGGCGTAATCATTTTTCCCCCATCACCAAATATCCCATGAACATTTTTTTTGTTGTTGCAAATCTGCAATCTGTTTTCTGTCCTGGTGATATTTAGTGATGGTTTAGAAGAAAATGGAGTGTAGGCTGGGCGTTATTTTGGCCTTTGCTCTATATGGCGTGTTCTTTGTTTGCCTGCCTTCTCTTATTGCTTTCCGCAGCCAGATTCGTTGTGTTCATGCCAGAGAGACATTAAGCTTGGGATCCGATTGGCGTGACTTACCGTCTTTCATGCTGTCCTACAATCGAAGCCACCCAGCAAACAAATTTGGTAGTCATTAGTACATGTTAAACATAATCAACAACTATTTTTGTGACTCTTTCAGTTGTAAATACAGTCCTGTTGTGCTGCGGTATCCATTCTAGCGGCGTCCTGGTCTTAGCATTCTAAAGGTATTAAAATTCTTCAATAATTGGATCAGTAAACTAAACAACGTTGTGAATCTTACCAGTAAACTGTTACAAGTCACATGTACACCAGTTTACTTTTACTTACCATGTTCTGTCTTTTTTTTTTATGTTTTGCTGACCGTGCACCCTGGCATGACTCTGAGTAAACGTACAATTTAATGCACAATTACGTTATATAATACGTTTATTATTATAACCCTCTACGTGTTTCGAGCAACTCTGTGCTCATCATCAGGAGGTCAAACTGCATTAACACAGCATCTGGTATAGTATTCTCTGTAAGTGACCGTCCGGTGTGCACACCGGACGGTCAGTGTATTAATACAATTTGATCTCCTGATGATGAGCACAGAGTTGCTCGAAACACGTAGAGGATTATAATAATAAACGTATCATATAACGTAATTGTGCATCAAGTTGGTCATTTACCCAGAATGTGTTCTTGTGTTGTAACATGCAGTTTGTTAACTAATACGCGGTTTGTTAAATAACATGCGATATGTTAAGTAACAAGCAGTTTAAGTAACTCGCAGTTCAGTATCGTGCAGTGTGTTAAGTAACAGGAATTTTGTTTAGTAACACGCATTTTTAAGTAAGATGTAGTTTGTTAAGTAACGTGCTGTTTGTTAAGTAACACGCAGTTTCTATAGTAACACGTACTTTGTTAATTAACGTGCGGTTTTTTTAATTTTAAGAGGATGTACATGTACTTTTCTTTGTACATATTCTCCATTTTTACCGTCTAATTCGGGGGCACACCGTGAATGTTTATAGGGGTTTGGAGGTATAGCTCCACTTATTCTTAACCTTGGCGCTAGGTGGAGACGACTGTCTGGACGTTTTGGTGAATAGAAAACCTTCTTGCCTTTGATATCGAATTCCTTGCTTCTTAACTAGGAACAGTAAATGCCTGTATACGTTTTATTAGGCGAGACCTATGTTACGGCCTTGTCAAAAACATTAAGACGTAGTGTGCGACGAGAAAGGGAGAAAATCATGATTGCTAGTCAGCAATATTTTGGAAGAGGTAACCGTTAATTGGAGCAATGAGAGAAAAATAAAATTGAATAATTGTCCAACAAGATGCGACTATATTCAGTTTGTTACACTTCTGTAGACAGCTCTACATGTTTCGGGTGTTGACACCCATCATCAGGAGCCCGTACAACTGTAATTACAGCTTCTGGCATTGGTCAACTGGGTCTACTACTATCCGCTCGCGTTGTTGATTTGAGTTGATCAGTTCCAACTCAACAGAGCGAACGGATGTTAGTAGACCCAGTTGACCAATGCCAGAAGCTGTAATTACAGTTGTACGCGCTTCTGATGATGGGTGTCAGCACCCGAAACATGTAGAGCTGCCTACAGAAATGTAATAAACTGAATAAGTCGCATCTTGTTGGAGAATTATTCAATTTGATTCACGATGCACGGACCCATGAATATAAAATTCATTGATTCCAAACAGAGAGAAAAATTATTGGTTACTATAGCTGCTAAATCAGCGGAAATTTGAATTGGGTACCTTCCGAGTTTGAAGACAGATTATTCGTCAGTGGGCTCGGTATGCTACAAAGGACAGCAGGAACCATATGAAGAAGTGTGGTTCCCTACAGTTACAGAGCCCAGTGAGGACTTCTGAGGTGATGTTCCTGATTTCCGCAGTCGGCCTTTGCCTGCAAGAGAAATTAATGTGTATTGATATTAGTACTGACACGCTGCATTGAAGGACCACGTACTTTCCCTTCTTTCTTCTTTAAATGCGACAGAAAACTGTGCTATATTATAGGCGGATACTCAACGCGGCTGTCCAGATCCCATCCCAGCACAGAGTATGTGGGATGTGGCGGGCAGAGAGGCACTGCATCAGGTTTTCATTCCGTCCGGTCAACATTCTTTCTTATTTCCGAACCCACAGTTCTCTGCTTGAATCTAAGGCCTGACTGAAGTAGTTCATAAGGTCTATAGTCTTGCATTAACACCGGATGTTATGTCGGTTGTTACATAAAAGAAGGTAAGAAGATACGTTCCTTTCGTCCACGCCATGAAGGCATATAAGGGGGTACAGGAACAGCTCCATTCATGTTATCCACGGAACTAGAAGGAGGTGAACGGTTAACTTTACGACCTAGCCGCTTTATCCACTGTAAAGAACCCTGGTATCCATTGAATAGGAGGCCGGCCGAACCACCGAGATTCGAACCCTAGGCCGTCCACTACGCAATGAATGAATTATGTAAAATCAGGTTCATGACCCAGGTTTCGCTCACGGAAAAATAAATTTTGAGTTTGTGTCTGTGTACAGCATGTAGTTTTCTTGTATCTCTAGTTTAATGACACGCGTTGTCAGTAGGAAGGGTAGAGCAGCCGTGGGTGCTACTGTGCTGTTGCCTAAACGGCTGGAGAGAGGGCGAGGTGCAGTAGCAGAGTCGCAGAAAGCTTTCGCTAATGTAAAAAACGTGAAGAATACTTAAAATTAATTAAACAATTGACATTGTGCTCTGTCATGATGGCAAAAATTAATTTTAAAACAATCTACTGCTGTGTTCTGTTCAGTTCTTGAGACAAAAGTATGAATTCAGTATTATTTCCGTGCGACTTACGGTACTGCAACGTAGTATTTCAGTTCAAATGCCCTTTTTTTTTTTTTTACAAAATCAGGACTTCCGGAAATGTGAATTGAGTGCGTCATATCTGCTGCATGTGTGTGTGTTTGTTTGCTTGTAAGACGGGTCGCGTGGAGTCCTTTGACACTTCTGAATGCTGTTGGAACCTGATGACTCTAAACATATTATGAACAAGTAGCATTCCAGAACAACAAAATTTGTGTGGATAAAATACACTTGTAATTCTTGAGCTGCGGAAGAGTATTGTGGAGGACTCTTGAAGAACTGCATTCTCTTGTGTGCCTATGGATTCGCGGGGACAGCAGAGTGTAGACCAAATCGAGGTCAATAATGCGAATGACATTGAATTCTGTGGAAAACAGTTCCTACCTTATCAGTTCAGGCTTGAAGTTTGCTTCTTCTTCCCCCATACCTGACACCAGGGGACTTCACTTCACTTCACTTCACGCGCATTTTATAGAGAATACATCTTCCAGCTATCCTCAGTAAAAAATGTAGAAGAACGAAAAAAGAAAGTCACTGAAAGGGACACAGACGTCATGCTTGATGTGTTACGTCATATGTGGGAAGGGTTAGGTTATTGATGGGATGTTTGTCCAATCTCAGTTGACGGTCGCATTGCACTGGTTTTGTGGCCACTGCAGTCTCGTCGGTTACACAGGTTTATGGTGAATGTAGTTGACCAAAGGCTGTAACATCAACACTCTGTACGGTGTTCAGGTGGGGGTGTATATGCAGTGTAAAATGAAATAAGAGAGGAGGTCTGTTTGGAATGATTAACAAACACAACAGAAGTTTGTAAATCCGGTACTGAAGCAGCGATCTTTCGTATACGTAGCATAAGTGGTTTCTACTGGACTCTGATGACGTATATCAAGATTGTACAGAAAAAGTGCTTGAACTTTTACATAAATCTATCAAATACAATTTCATGAAAGTTAATTTCAGTGGGACAGACTTCTAATATGATTTTTTTTTTTTTGCAAAAGCGTAAAAGCAAATGCTGTTAAGTAATTTTAAATTTAAACGACAGTTAACCCAACAGAGAACACAGTTATTTAACAAACCTATACAGCCATGATAACAAAGTAATATTCATATTATTAATCATTAATAATGTAATTATTAAATGTAAGTTTTTTCATACGAAAAACTGATATAAATAGCATTTTAAATATGTGCACTGACATTCTAAAAACGTATATCTAACCGATGAAGTGTGATAAATAATTTTTTTTGGGGGGGGTATCAACAGAAAAAGAACCCTTTCGTAAGTCGGAAACTGTTTGCACGTTACTGTGTGTGTGCATTACTGCAAAGCTCGTTTCATACTTGATTTTGGTTCACGGCAGTACTGTTTTAATCAAATGTGCTAGTAAGAGGTTTATATAATCATTAATCTCACGATAAAATATCGTACTTCAGAACTCACACCGATATTCCCTTAGAGTGTTTGCTGCTTGGTTAGATGTCCTGTGCTATTGCATTGGCAGCCATGTTCTTGCTGTACGTTGCACGGTATTTCAGTTGCTGCATCTTTATTCTGACAACTCAGTTTGTTAGGAACCATTACTGTACTGTAGAATCATAGATAAATTTGCGTTCTTCGAAGTCAGTAAATAGAATTTTCTTTCACTCATATTAAGTTAATATTATTTCTTCTTTGGGGCATGCGGTGGCGCAGGTGGTTGAGTCACTGCGCTGCAAGCCGGTAGGTCGCGGGTTCGATTCCTGGTGGGAATACTTAAATATTTTATTGACATAATCCTTCCGACCGCACTATGGCCCTGGGGTCGACTCAGTCTTAGCCGGTGTGTAGGGCTAACAAACGTACCACCTTCACGTGCCGATTGTCTTGAAATCTGGGAGCCTTAACCACCTGGAACCCTCAAGGCCTGCCCAGACCTGTACAGGGATTGCTGGGCCTTTTTCTATTTCTTCTTTAGGTACTGAATGTTGGCCGAGTAGATCATTTGTGAGACTGTTTTGTAGTATTGCACGCCAAACTACACAGCAATAAGGAACATTATTGGTGTGACTTATAGTTCAACACTGGAATCGACATGGCATACATGTAACAGTCGCTAGGCTGCTGGCTGGACAACGGAACACTCGTGGTTCGATTTCCGACAGGGACAAGAAATTTTGCGTGTACAGAACCTCCAGATCTGTTCTAGGACCCATCCAGCCTGCTATTCAATGGATGCAGGGAGCTCTTTTCGTGGAGACAAAGTGGCCGCGGCGTGAAGTTAGCCACACATTACCATGCACCATAGTTTTGCAGCTGCACCTCCAGTTCCCCATACGTCTTCCAGGCACAGCTTTGGCTGTACCTTCCAATTCAACTTTTTTTTTTTTCAAAAACTTTGTGGATGTATAGACATACAAAACAATCCTATCCTGTAACTGAAATATGACCGATCCCGATGGCCGTGCGGTCTATTAAGTAGTTCTGCGGCCTCTCGATTGCTGGGAGTGCGGATTCGAATTCCGCTTAGGGCAGTGATGTTCATTGTGTTTTGTGTAGTTAGCGGCCTCTGTAAAAAGCTGATCACTCGTCCAGAGGAGAGTCCTGTGTGTATCTAATTTTGTGTGACCTAGAAACCTCACCTGTGAGGCGGCCTAGGCCCGATTTAGGCTTTCGCGCTTATGGGGGGGGGGGGGCAGGGGGGGAAAATTGAATTTCTCTTTGTTTTTTGTGTTAAAAAAAGTAAGGTTTTCCATTTTTTTTGCAAGTAGGGGCTAAAATTGGCCC
>Ga0123354_10004414_pt1 | contig 19925 bp, 10 predicted proteins | sample TergutLab28metaG_2_FD_97872 | JGI IMG/M metagenome (GOLD analysis project Ga0123354, IMG submission 97872) | Labiotermes labralis P4 segment gut microbial communities from Petit-Saut dam, French Guiana - Lab288 P4 | ecosystem: Host-associated > Arthropoda: Insects > Digestive system > Gut ...
CGTCTTTTCTAAACCGTGCACGAAACTCACGCTGCACTGTAATCACAGATCTGGACACCTCAAAACGGAGCACACAGAAAGCCTTTTCCTGCTGCGACGCCATCTTGGAAACTGGCCCCGCGGTCCCGCAGTAAGCATGAAAAGCGAACTGCTGGTAGCGCATGAGAAACTTGGACAGTTGCCGCTGCTGACGGTGAACGTTGTGCCCGTGTAAGGTGAGAAATAGATTTCTTGTTAACTTTTGAAACCGTACCATTCTTTTGTGTATACCCTGTATATATAATATGTGGGAACCCACAAGTTTAAAAAAAGTATTACAATAGAAAAATGTTTAAAACTAAAAAACTATAAAAGAAACTAGTAGTAAACTAGTAGGTGCTTGTAAAATTACGAGAAACATTCCATACTTATACAAAATGGCGATTCCGTTCTGTGCAGAAACTGACTAGTCAGGTCTTTTCGTAAGCAGTGACGAGATATACAGGTTAATTCGTAAACAGATATATTTTTTTTCATTCACAACAAAATAAGCTTACATGCCGAGTATTGCTACAGTGCAGTGCTTGTCTCCAGAATGTTACTTGCTAGGACTAGTAATTACCACAGGAGAGAGCACTACTTAGAAGCTTCTAGTAGCTCAGCTGTTCAAGAACCTCACCTGTGTACCGTGCTCACAAGATTACGGCGGTGTTACTGATCACCTCCCAAACTACCAATCTATTTTCTTTTAATTGCTTTTACACCTGGGTCTCTCAAGTGTTGTTGTTCCTCGGGATTTCTAGCCGACGTCTTGTCGCCCTGTTTCGTCTTAGCCACACTACAATCCCTGTGATCCTCACCACCCTCGATTTGGCTATTTTAATGACATGTGCCTAACAGCACAATTTACATCTCTTCTCGAGACGAAATTTTCTCTACTGTTCCATTAATTCTTGCCTCTCACAAAAATTCTTCTCAGCATCCTTTTCTCTAATAACCTCGATGTATTCGTTTCCAGCAACGTAATAGTACAATTTTCACACCCACATAAAGCCACATGTAAAACTAATATTTAGTGTGTTTAATCTTTAACTTTTTAGGTAGTGGACGTCAAATCAAACGATAATGAACAGGATGGTGGTAAACATACTCCGAATGCACTCATTGTGCTCATATTCTTTCTGTGGACATGTTTTTGCTGTGTGTTCCAAATTCTTGAAATTTTTTATACTTTCGTTGCATTCATTTGGTGTATTTTATGATTTTTCGTTTGTTCCGACTCTGGAAGTGAATGCACAAGGAAAAATCAAATGGTGTTTCATCATCCGTTTCTCTTGTATACAAACTGGAATGTCAGACAATTTGTTTATGTTTATTCTATTTACATTTTCTATATGCTTAGCTATTTAATCGATCGTAAATTTGTGAGTTGCATGTTAGATAAAATGAAGTAATGTATATTACTGTTTTGTTCCAAGTAACTCCGTGTAGTGTGATAGAAGGTGCAAGCATTTCGGAGGAAACAGCTGCCACCATCTTCAGGCTAGAAGACTGATGATGGAGATGGAATTTTTTGTCAGAAATATTTACCGAACTACACGACGTCACATCCTAGATGGTAGTTTCGTGTCTCCTACCCTTCGTTAGCGTCTCACATCTCACAACAGGCATTCATTGCCTCACAATTAATATTTAAATAAATTGGGACGAATAGTTTAGAGTTTGTTCAGAAGCGTATTTCTTTTCAGTGCTCTTCTGATAACTTGATTTGCTTTCATGATTAAATTATCCGGTTGCAAAACCAATCGACTTTCGTCACAGCTAGAGAAACCAAGCAGTACACATTTTCATTTTACACCTTCTTTCCATAAACCTGTCTTTGTGTTCCTTTAAATAAAAAATTGTACATTTTTCCGTGACCTGCGTAAATATATTTTTAAGAAAAAATAATTAAAACGGTGAAACGCTATAAAATTCCCTGATATTTTTACGGAATAATTAATAATTTTAATATACTCTATGCCGAATGCGTTTTATAAATTCGGCACAGCTGTAGTGTGTTTTAGTTATGTATATAATCTATCATTTCCTGGAAAGTTCCTTCTCGAAAACTTATGTTTTCTGTCTTAGCTTAGTTAAATCTTTAAAATCTTTAGGATTGTATTAGGTAGCGTTGCAGGGATGGTTATTTGTGGAGTAGGCATATTGAGGTCATCTTGGGTTACATGGAGCAGCACTCCCCTTCTTTCTTCCCGAAACTTTTAAAAATTTCTGAGGATCTTTGAAGACTTGTCCGCTGTGTTTGCCCCATACTCAGCAATTATAACGCTGTGCTCTAGAAGCTAAGCTTATGCTTTAGATTTAATGAAACTAAAAAATAAACACAATTAAAACTTTTACATGATTGTGTAAATGTTTTCGTACGATCGCCCCCCCCCCCGCGGAGCAACCGAATTACGCTTACGACCTCCCTGTGGTCCGCGGACCACACTTTGGAAATTAATCATGTTAAGAATAAACGAAACTATAATTGCAGTAAAATCCGAACTGAGAATAGTACATAGTTGATAATTTTATTTCATTTTACTATATTTAACTGTTACCTTAAATTTTGTTCCTTTGTATTTGAAATTCGGGACATTTTTAAATGATTGAGTACTAATTTTTTGTTTTGACTGTATCGCCGGTTCTAAGTACGTGTTTAAATTCTTTACTTTCTCGGCTATTTACGTCAATCGGCTTTCCCTACTGTAATGCACAATAATCTCCTTGCTTTAGTGGTTCATAATGAAATTAAGTCTCACATTTATATTCTATATTGCATGTACAGAGAACCCTTACAACTAACGCTCAAGATGCAGTACCAACCTAAATACATTTGCAAGATTTGTGGTTGTGTCAATGGTGTTGGCTTGTATCTAAATACATTTAGGATACTTGGAAACACTTCTAGACGCATTAGTAAAGTCGCAAAAATCGCCTTTCAACTTCGACATGTCCGTCCGCCTGTCCGCCTGTCCGACTGTCTGCCCGCATATATCAACTCCTGTGCCACTGGACGGATTCTTATAAAATGTTGTACTGGTGGGGGGGGTTACTTAACTCTGTTTTTAAAATACATATTTGATTAAAATCCGACAAAAACAACGGGCACTTTTCATTACAATTATGATCACTTTGGTTAGTGTCCTTTAACCATGGTTGTCGTCGATAATAATCGATAAGGATAATAATCGATATTAATCTGCCTCGTTTCTTCTTGCGATTTACATGATACGTAATTGTGGTAAATGAAAGCTTGCGGTCGAGTTGTTTATTGGTTATGTCTAGGGATATGAAATGTGGTGTGTAGATTGATGACGTATATACGTGCAAATGATCGTAAATATACTTTATTTCGAATGGGTGATAATTTGAGTTTATGATGATCGATATATGGAACAGAAAAAAAACATCATAGTCACAGAAATAGGGAGGTATTTAAAGAAATATACAAATAGACCGTAACAGTAGTCCTGATATTCAGTAATATGCGCGCAGTTACAAAAAACCTTGGTGTCACTGTCCCGAATGCCAGTACTTGAACACAATCGCTTCTAAACCCTGAAATTTTGCAAACAAGAACAATCTCATATATCAAAGTTCTTTATGTACGTATGTATATATGTATGTAAAAAAAGGTAAAGTGTTCCCATTACAGGCCCGGTGTGGCCCAGAGGTACAGCTCTACTCTTCCATGACCGCGACACTAGAAGGGGGTGAGTGGTCAGCAGCACGCCCTGGCCGCACTTTAACCCCGGGAAAGACCCGGTACCCATTTTACAGGCGGCTGGGTGGGCCCCAGGGCCGGTCTGGACGGGCGGAAAATCTCGTCCGCACCGGGATTCGATACCGGACCGTCCAGCCCGTAGTCAGTCGCTATACAGACTGAGCTACCGGGCCCACATATATGTATGTATGTATGTATGTATATATATATATATGTTTGTGTATGTATTTATGTATGTGTGTCTATATATATATATATATATATTTGTGTGTGTATGTATGCATGTATTTACATATATGTAGGTGTACGTAATATGTTTTGTGCTTACCTGCCTCCTCCTTTCCAACAACATCGGTTTACAATTTGTAGTCAATTCGTTTGCCGGGTACTCTTTCCTCCTCGCCTCGTCATCTTCTATAGATTCAGTTCCTTCAATTCTTGTTCATCTCCTTCGTCATTTCCGTCTTTTCATAACTTCTTTCCCGATCTCCTATCGACCATATTGCCTGGAATTGACAAGGGAGTTGTCCAATCTCAGCTCGCAGTTGGACGAAAAGGGAATACAGTTCTTGATAAGACTCAGTCGGTTCTTTCTTAAATAATCGCATATATCTAGGCAGACAACAAGTTTCTGTTATTAATTACGCTGGGAATAATTTTTGAGTGCATACGAAGCAAAGCAAACTAAATTCCCTGCGACCTCGCTCTTCTATTCCTTAGCGAGAGACTGAACGCACTCTCATATTCTATATTACCGCTGATTTGTGTCGAAACGTGTTGGAGATGCAAGTATTAAAAGAACAGTAGACTTTGCCTTAGCCTATGACCCTACGTACGCACTCGAATTTCCATATTAGAACCGAAATCAAAGTACTTTCACTCTTACAGGGCAAAGCAGCAATAAGAAAATATGTGGTCACTGAATACGTTTTGTATGCTACGAAACGGTAGCATACTGTTTGCTGGGAATGTACTCATTGAATTCTTGCCGCAAAATTTTGTCAAATTTCCTGCGATTTTACTGGCCCTTTGCAAGGTACTTCGATGAATGTACGTTGTAATATAACACTTCTTCCCCCTTACTGAATTTTTCTCTATACATAATTATCTCACATTGTTTGAAGTAAAGGTAAAAGGTAAAATTTACCCTGGAACCTACCATAAAGGCACGGAGGGAAATTAGAGGTATAGGTCTACTCTTTCTTTAACATCTTCCCCAGATGGGGGTTGGTGGGCAACGCCACACCTCGGCTCCTTTACCCCCAGGAGTGTCCCGGTATTAATTTTATAGGAAGCTGGATGGGAGCCCAAGGCCGGTCTGGACTGATGCGGAAAATCTCGCCCCCGTCGGGAATCGATCTCCGAACCGTCCAGCCCGGTAGCGAATCGCCGTCACGATTACATTATCATCTGAAGTTCTATAATTAATATGGCGCCATTAACTGTACAAGTCAATAAGATAAATGTCCTTAGTTTCAAATTTTACTGCTACATTCAGCAAGAATAAACGTTTCCATCAACTTATGGCTACAGTGCATCAGGCTGTGCCGTTTAATTTGTTTTGTGCTGTAACAACGTCTTATCCCTTAAAAAGACTGCGAACGAGAGACACTAAAAAGTGACTGTGAATTCAACGTAACGGCGTGAGAAGTAAAGTGATTGTGTCATGTCAGTATTCTGTAGCTGCTTTCATGTGGAGGGAAAGGAATGGGGAAATGGAAACTGGGCAACAAGTTCGCATTTGAAACAAAAAAAGGACAGAGTTAAACTTTAATCCTCGATCCTGTACATACAGTGCGTTGAAATGTGCTCCTTCCAGAATTTTGAGCCCCACAGCTGTGGTTCATGGTACACGTACTGGACCAAAAATGAACAGGTATGGCCAGTTAAAAATTTCAGTGTGTCCCTCGCTGATTTTCGGGAGGTTTTTGTACAACATGTTCGTTCTGAGTGTTATATATCTCGAGCATTTTAGCGTGGATAAATTAGTATACAAATAAATGCAAATGAAATTGACAAATTGAAGAAATTTCAAGTTTTGGGCTTCTTAGTCAACTCTTCTCTTGTATATGCTTAGAATACCAGGAGCACATGGTTGTGGTCCACTGCAGGTTAGGCGCAACACTGATCAGATCTGTATCGTGTCTCAGTTCGAATTAATGATAAATAATTACTTCTTTCGTCATATCTACAAAGTGGCTTTGGAAATGACTGTCAGCATTTTAACACTTTTAAAACAGGCCTTCGTCCTGATTATATGGAGAACTTCGATTTATACTTACTAGAAGATACATCCTGTACAATTCCGTGGGGCACCGATTGTGGAATTATTGACATCATGGACTTTTTTATCTTCTTGTGTTCAAAATACTAATTAAAACAAAGTTTCTGGTACAGTGCCGTTCTCTGTTCTTGCACTAATAGTGGCGAAAACAATTACGAAGTTGCAAGTTGTTAGGCTTTCGGGACAGTGTAGCTGACATCGCCGTTCTACTGGCATGTGGTACCCCTCACTGGGTGATTGGTACCCAACGTTTCGAAACAGCGTGGTAGTCTTATCTTCAACGGTCACGCAGCTGCTTGCTCCTTCGAGGTGGGACAAATGTTTCTCGAAACCTCAGTAACCAACTACCAGACTACGCCGCATAACATCCCAGAAGAGCGAAGATCTCATTTACACCGCGGCGGAAGCATAAAATCACGCAAACCACCATGTTGTCTCGAAACGCCGGGCGCCACTCTGCGGGGGCGCGGCGCCACATTCCAGACGAGCGGAGACCTCATCTACGGAGTTCGTATCGGGTCACAACAGTGCAGGTGTTTCCCTTACTCACCCCTGTGAACGGGTGCCGAGTGTGTCGCCGAAACAGATGTTCATACTTTTATTTTCTAAACCGGAATATGGACACAATTCAGAGACTAAGTGATACCAAAATCAGACCGTCTCCGTTACAAACGCCGGCCAACTGACGCTATGTAGGGAAGTTACCTATATTATTAGAACTAAAAGGAGCAGGTACATACACACTGTACAGAGAGTATGCAGATTTAAATGCCTCAGCAGGTGGTACATATAATTACCACTGGGCCGTAAATGGTTAACAGATTTTAAACTACTGTAGTTTTATATAATCCATCGGTTTGTGTAATCTTTCTCAACACAACTGTATTAGACAACAGACTTTCTGTCTGTAATTGAGCTACATGTTTCGGCGTAAATTATGTCATCATCAGGCTCTTAGTAAGTTTTTTTAAAGTTGTTAAGAACCTGGCGTTTGCTTCATTTACGCCGAAGCTTGTAGCCCAATTAGAAATGTAGATCCTATTGTCTAATAAAGAATGTTGATGCTGTTATTGATATATTTATTCGTATTTTTAACTACTGTGCTTTTCTCGGGATCCTACCTGTCTTGCGTTCACGTGACAATACATCCAACATCTTCCGAGTAAGAATTGCCACACACTGCCATTCTAGAACGTGAGCTAAACCTGCGAAGAATTTTACTTTCTACATAACGCCTTCCTGCCTTCTTCTCCACGGAATTTTATTTTATGAGTCACATATTCGATTTCATGTCAGAATGCTCCTACAGATCTATTTGTACACTTCAAAATTTTTACGTTCTCGGATTTTCACCGAAGCGCGTAACAATCCGATCCCTGACGTCACGTGTCCTACCCGACATATGCTCCTACACTAGCGCCACTTTTTTCTACATTGTTGGCCTACACGTTTGTTAACTGTGTGCTTAAAGAACATATGCGACATTGGCACCCATGAATAGATGTTTAAAGTCTGGCAGTATCAGAAAATATAATTGGAAAATTTACGATTCAACATTGTTGAAATTGTTACTGCGGAACAGTTTGACATAATGGACCAGACTTGGTCCACAGTAACTTTACTATAATTGTCTTAATTATGTAACCCCTCTCTTCTTCTTCCCCATGCTCCGAATAACTTTGTAACCAATTAAGAACGTGAAAATTAGTATCAAAGGAATACAGGATAAATATTCCAGAGTGTTGTTTAATTACTGCGCAGTCATTGCGGCAGAGTTCTTAGATAAGACGCAGTTCCTCGGACCAATCCCCCCCCCCTCCTCTTAGATAAATAAAATGAACTTTTTTAATTTTGCAATTCTGGCAATATTATTTCTCAGACATATTAAATCCTGTATTTTATGATATTGACCGGCAAAATAACCACATTCAAAGCGAACAACATGCAGGCAAGCTTCAGGTTGATACTTGGGTCTGATCAAATGAACATTCAACAAGATTTCTTGCAAGAGATGTTGTAGGGATTTTTGATCAGGATGGAATGTCGGGGTGAAGTGAAGAAAATTTGGACGCACTGCCGTAAATGAACTGCTTGTAGAGATATGGAGCAGGACCACAGCTCTGGGAGCTCCCTCTTATACATACCATGGGCTGTAAATATGGTGTAAAGAGAAAGACTCAGCCAGACGATGAGATGACGTCATCACCTTCGTAGAATTAATTTATGAACCTTGCAGCCGTGAGAGAGAGCAGATAAAACCCCAGGCCCCGTCTTTTTCGCAGAGCGGAGAAACTGATTCCATATTTCAGCCACTTCACAGTTCACACTTCGCGGACGAGCAAGATTATGAGATCAGATTTGCACAAACGCCACATGGAGCACTGGTGCCGAAGCTTCGTATATGACAAATGACTTTTAAAACAGAGTGAGATATGACGCCATCCGTCCTTATGTTGTATTGCAATTAAAAATGCTCATCATAATGCAGTTCATATCTTTATATACTTAATGTCTCGGGACTTGAGGTTGCCAATTACTGACTACATTAGGACGAAACCGTCTGTTTCTAAAGGCGTAATCTGCATTGTGAATGGATCGAAGGCTTCTTTTTTTTTTCCATCGCTGTAGCAATGAGCCTTTAATTTCCTGCTTTTGCCTTAGTTTGAATTCCTTCTACCACAGTCTTTCTTCATTTTATAATGCTCTTCACACGTCTGTCTATGCCTATAGACACTAAGAAGAACTTACTCTTTATATTGAGCGGATGCCTACTAGCTAAATTTTAAAAACCAATATTACACAAGAGGATCTTCTGTCGTCTTTGTTAACGCTGCAGCGGGCACGTATTGCTGAAATTGTGCAATCAACATCCACCATCTTTACAGAACTCTATAAGAACGATATCGATCTCGCTGAAAACCTCATTTCCTGTAGAAAAAGTCTTCATGTGATTAGGGCAACGGAGTGCTTCACTGAGGCTGCAATCTGAAGGAGAAAACTGAAGGTTTAGAAGAGAGACCAGAGCCGCCCCACTTGTCACTTCACTTCTGCTCGCTGATTCATGGGCTTGAAACTGAGGCAAATGTGTGGGTCTTTGAAATAAAGCGACGTCACAGCAGTCTGTGCATAGCTGCGTTACGTGGTCCAAGAATTAAATAAAAGAGGTTCCAAAATTCAGAGTTCGAAAAGAAGTATTTGAACCTAAAATAATGGGGAAGATGAAACGGAGAGGTTAAGTAATGGATACTTCTCACCCTTCGTTGTAACGGTTACTAGGTTATAAAGTATGAGATAAGCGAGACTCACAGCACGCATTGGGGAAGTGAGAAACGTAAAAAATTTTGTCATAAAAATTTAAAAGTGAGGCCATTTGGATGTCATGGAATTAGAAACTCCAGTATAAGAGACTATTCCTCTAACACAAATAGTATTTTAGTGGTTTGACCCTTTAAACGCAGAGTTAAATCCCATCTGCTATTTGCTGGCATTATTAGGAACTCACAATATTTTCCACGTTAGCAGGAAAAGGGTTAAAACTCAGCTAAATGTACAATTATACCACTAAAATAGAAGATGTGTACGATGTGGGTATTTCAAACAGTGAGGTGAATAACCTTAAGAATAGAGACTCAGCTTGCTGCTTGTGCTGGAGAATTCGTTGTTGGCAGGAGAATAAGACTCGAACTCAGTCTCGTTTATGTGGAATTCATGGCAAAAGAGTACCACTAGGAAGTGTTTTGTTTTCTTCGACTGCTTCGATTTTCCTGTCTCAGTGTTGTTTTACAAACGCTGTATAGTCTTTAACGTCTGACGGTGTCTTTAAACATCGCATTTAACTTTGCTTAGTGTAACTAAAGACGGTTCAATTTGCTTCTGCAAACAATTATGCCACACACGTATAATTGATTTAGAAACTCGTCTGAAATATGATTTAAATTGTGTAGGCCAACTACTTTTTTTTTTTATTTAGCGTAAAACTGAGGCACAAGTACAAGAATTTTGATGTGTGATCAGTAGCAGTCAGAAGTGTGCAGTACTGGCTACAGAAATTCCAGGTTAGGGCACTTAGTCTCGTGGGGCCAACTGAAATGTGTGCCTCAGATATTTCAATCAAAATGTGTACGTGTAACAGTGACCACTTTCGTTGCAAAAGCTGCATTTCCCTTCCTATCGAAAGTTGGCTTTATAGAAGCGGAATATTTCTCCGAAGACATAAAATTTTATAATTCTAAAGCATGTAGCCCTAGAGCAACAACAACCTCGGGATTTCACTTTTAGAATTATTGTCAGTAGCCTATAAAAATATCAAGTTTGGAGTGGCCTGTTGTGATACGGTTTTATGAAGGAAACTTGGTTTACAAGCACGCACATGCGCATGCGCGCTATGTAATGACATAAACCTACTTTTTCCTTCTAAGCCTAATATAGTGGAAGTGAGCTAATAAAATGGCAATAAATAGTCTTCGAGCACATTTATGCGTAACTCCTTCCTGTTAGCACTAAATCCTGTGATCTGAAGTTACACGATGTAATTCAGAAGTAAGCAGCTAATATTTACGAGTACAGTATGTGAGTGATTACAGAGAAAATTGTTATGTGAGAGCAGCCAATGTCGGCGTGGTTACAGCGGTTTGATATAAGTAGGGAAGATTAGAGGTGAGTGTCGATGTGCCTTTGTCGAAAGTCGTGTGATTTAAATGAAGGTTCGTCCCAGACGGTGTAGTTGGCAATAGCTGGATGGAATTTTTATGTATGTATGTATTTATTTATTTATTTTTATTAGTAATCAGAAATAATACAGTATATAAGCTAATGTGATGATTATAAAAAATACGCTACGGTACCGTGCCTTGTAAGTCTAAAGGCCAGCATCTTTTTAGTCTCCCAGTGAATGGAATTTGTTTAGGCCGATATTGACATGAGCGCATTTGTACGTGTGCTGTTTCTCGCGCAGATTTTCTTAACTAAACCGCCTTTCAAAGCACCTGCCATTTGAGAGCGTTCGCAACCGTGCGGAGCCCCTGTTAAAGTCGCTGTCCTTCCATATTTAGGCATACAGCCATTAAAACCCCGAGAACTACAGAAATGATCTTCGTTTGAAAATGTATACTGAAGAGTTTTTAGAAAAATATATGAATTTATTTCACTTTCCGTTTCATCGTACAATTTGAATGACCTCTGTACACGGTGACTTACTTGCGTTGTTGCGCACCAAACTTTGCGTAGCAGTTCTGTGCATGTGTGGCTTCTAACATGCTTTGTACCCAACATGGGAATGTATAATTAAAGTTCGTATCACTTAAATTTCATTTGCCAAAATTGAAAATGTTTTTACACCACATAGTCCTGTTTTCCCATTATTGATCCACAGCACTACAATCGCCTGTACTATTACCTGCGCTTTTGTAGTACAGGAGCGAGCCGCGCATGGGTTTAAGGTGAAGGAAATCACGCATTCGCAGTACGCAGTGTAATGGAATGAAGTAAGATCGTTTCAATAATGTTTTTAATTAAACCCATTAGCAATAAATATTACCATTGCCCTATCGGAATATAGTTTTAATTCTCATGTTCTAGTTGTGATGTCACTTTATGTTGTCCCATTTTAACAGAAGTGATAACATTAATGACACACTTGGTGCGCTGCTTCATACAAAATATGCAAAAAAATTTAAACTCCATTAAATCATAGACCTGTAAGCAACACATCCTTTTTTGACACCACACTCGATAGGTCTCCTCTGGACGAGTGATCAGCCCGACGTATAGAACTCTACGAGATAGCACACAACACCTACAAGAGACAGACACCAATGCCTTCGGCGGAATTAGAACCCACAAACCCATCAAGCGAGCGGCCGCAGCATCTCGTGGCCACTATGATTGGCCCTTACCAATTGCACCTAAAATAACTATGTAGCAATGACTTCCTGCGGTGTTACTTTTGTGTGGGAGAGTATTTCTGTGTCCACAGTTTTCGATCAACTTGTCCAATTCCTTGTACCGATTATTTATTTTACATTATGCGTTAAACTTGTTGTTCTCTCTAGGGTCACATTTTGTGGGTTCTGTTTGCCCTTGTTAATGGGTATTGTCCACCACGACCAAGCCATTTGGCCTGAAATGCCATCCCGCTGGAATTGCCTAGTTAAAAGCTGTTTATTTCGTTTTAATTTTTTACTATTTGACGAGTGTATTATGAATAAAGTGAGAATGTTTTGTACGTGAAATAATACACTACAGCTAACATGAATAACTGTTATATCAAACAGGAGTGTTTTGGTTACCCCGATGGAGGAACGTGATTAATAAAAACAGACGGGTGGTTCAGTGGTTAGTCGTATAAACGTCATTGGCTTCGAGGTATGGCCATGTGAAATGGCCATTTTGCTTCCCTGAAAAACATGTAGGCTCTATACTGCATTTCCACAACCTTCATATACTGCGATCGCTTGTAGAGTACTCGGCATCAGTCCCCTGTAGAGCGCTCAGTACCCGGCTTTATGCACGTTTTTATAACATCCCTGCAGTTACTGGAAATTTTGCGGCAGTTTATTTCCTTAAGATCTTTAGCGGACGTTACACTAAGTATCTATGAATATTTCAAGATAAGGCTCTTTCATTATTATTTTCAGGAATATTCATGGCTTACAATGGTCAAATTTAGAAAATATTTCTGTCGTTGAAATAATCATATATAAATAATTTTCCCTGAAATATCGTCGCTTTGAAACAGCAATTGTGTCATATAAATTCCAGACAAAAATATATTTTGCTTTAAGAACGCTAATATACACTTAGAAAGCTTTGATGTAGGAGCTTATGGTGGCTCCAGTGCTTAACGCCCCTAACAAGTTTCATCAAAATCGGATATCTGAGTTTAGGTACCAGACGACGAAACACTGAAGAACCCACAGACACCGTAGAGAGTTCAGGAGACCACTTTTCCTTTCGCTAAATCAGCTCCTTTTTCGTAATTATGTATGTATGTATGTATGCGCAGTTTACTCTTGATTACCCGGGGTAATGGTGGGGAGGGGGGTTAAAGGAAAATTGAGCAACATTGATAATCCAAAACATATTTTCTTGAGCCACAGCAGAAAAATAAAACCATGCTGTATTTATCATGTACATAATACATTCATAGCTTACGCGTATTATTTACATAAATAGTCCGTGATTTTTGTTTGTAATGAGAATTTTATTCGTGCACGTAACGCCAAATCACGTTATTTCTCTTCGTCGTTAATAATTAGCTACTTACGATCGTGCACGGATAATCCTCAAACCGGAAAACCCGTTCATGGATAACCGAGAGTGCTCTGTCTGTGTGTGTGTGTGTGTGTGTGTGTAATGCAAGACTGTAGCTGTGTCTTAGGAAGGGACTGAAATTCATTTAATCCCACACAGATTAAGTAGCATTTATGCAGCTAAATTACTAATACGATGCCGTGGGTTCCTCTCGATGTATGTAATATTATCACCACCCTACACGGTAACTAATTTATTCCATGCAACTCGTATCCATCTTCTGTTCTGCCGCGTGTTCAAACTGCCGTATTTTAGAGTGAAGGCAGCATTATAAGTGTCACTTCTGATTGTTAAATTGTGTTCCGCAAAAATCTAGAGCTTTAGAAGAGCCACAATCATAATAATCACATATACGAGGGAGGACCCAAAAATAACGGGAAATTAAACGTGGCGCGCGAACTAGAAATAGTTGCGCGATTCGCCGCAAGGTTTCACGAGTCAACACAATACTACAGCAGTCTGCCGCATGGCGTCAAACTAGGTTGACTATTGTTGTTGTGGCTTTTTTTCTAAGTGCCTGTTAGGAAGTTAGGCGATTTTTGATGGCTGATAATAAAGAACAAAGCGTATGCGTGAGGGTTTGGTTTCTGTTAGGGAAATCAGCTGCTGAAACTGTATTAATGCTGCAAGAAGCTTTTAAGGAAGAAGCTCAAAGTATGACTCAAGTGTGCGAGTGGTATTCATATTTCAAAGGGGGTGAAATGTCATGTGAGGACCAGCCAAGTTCTGGCCGAACTTCAACTTGCCCAAAAAATGGAAATCTTGAAAACGTTCGCAACACAATCAATGCAGATCGTCGCCGGACCATTGATGAGATTTCCGAGATAAATGGTTTGTCTTGGAATTCATGTCAGCGAATGTTAACGGAAGATTTGAATATGAAACGTGTTTCCGCAAAATTCGTTCCTCGGTTGTTGACGGACGATCAAAAACAATCGTTTGAATGTTAGTTACGATTTAAGGGAACAAGTAGGAAATTATCCACAGAGTGTTTCTAAAGTTCTTCCTGTTCCCTTGTATGAAAAACCAGATAAAAGGGAAACGTTTTGCTGATTTAGCGAGATGAAAAAGAAAACGCTGGAAGTCTTGAACAACATCAGCACAGAAGATTTCCAGAAATGTTTTCAGTAGCGGGGAAAACGTCGGTACGAATGTATCGAGTCAAAAGGAGAGTACTTTGAAGGAGACTAGAGTTATAATAGTATAAAACCTAATAAACCATTTTAAAAAATAATTCCCGTTACTTTTGGGTCCCCTCTCATACTAATACCGTAAGGTTCGTTGTGCGACATCATGATCTACTGAACTAAAGAATGAGTCCTTTGAAGATAGACATGTAAAAGGCTTATGATTCGGCATTAATGGAAATCTTTGTTGTTATTAATTCCTTCTCAAAATTTGTTTTGACCAAAAAAAAAAAGCTAAAGTTAAGAACTGACATTGCTGCTTCAAACTGAGGCAGAGGGAAGCTGACGTATCATGTACTTCCTCTGACTTCCGCTTCAGGCAGAACTGTCGATTTCAAAGTTTTATTTCTTATTTAAACATGGTAGGAAGTTTTTGTTCCATATTTACTCGCTGCTTCTGACCGTTGATACCCGAAATATATTACCACACCATCAAGCATTATTAAGGTTTTTAAAATCGAGGGTACGTAATTTTCTTGGTTAAACATTTCACTCTTCCTAAGTGCGAATTTTTCGCAGGTACAACTAGTAACTGCAGTTTGAAGACAAACAAACAAGTCACTTTTGTTGAAGTTGTAACAAAGTGAAACTTGGAAATTAATGAGGAAATTATGAATTATAGATAATTTCCTGTTCTTTATATTAAAGATAGTGTTACTGTCACATCAACCAACATTGTTTTTGATAGCTGAAGAATAAAAAACCAACTAGATGCCACTTGTTATTTTATTGTACTTCTTATAGGCTCAATATGTTTCAAGCATTACTATGCCCATCATCAGGAGCTCGCGACTATGCTGTTGATTACCACATTGGTCGTGTCGTTCTTGGTTTGCTGTATGTTGGAGGTTAGGTGCGGTTAGGCTGGAGTAGTGTCCGGGGTTGCAGGCTCAAGCACAACTGTGTTTGAGCCTGCAACCAAGAACGATACGACCAGTATGATAATCAACAGCATAGTCGCAAGCTCCTGATGATGGGCATAGTAACGCTCGAAACATGTTGAGCCCATAAGAAGTACAATAAAATAATAAGTGACATCTAGTTGGTTTTTATTCTTCTGTTATCACAATGATGCACGGTCCAACAAACATCAATTTTTTTTTATGTTTGCCTTTTATTATTTACTTGTCTGTGTGGTTAAATAAAAATAAATCTAACTAAGAGGTCGTAAAATGGATTCATCTCGCTCAAGACAGAGATAATAGATAGGATCTTGTAATAAAATTTGTGTCACATAAAACGTGGTAATATCGTTACCAGCAAATTAACTATTATTAATCTGTCGAGCAAGACTGTGCTATTTTGAATTAGTTACTTCCTACACGCACTAGCCCGAATTGTATACAAATAAATTCCTCAGATTTGAGCTTCTGATAGAAATTCAGATCTTACAGGATTTTAGACCGTGTAGACTGGCAAATACGAATGTATTGTTTCCAGATTCTGCACTCCTTGACTCTAAAGATGATGGTGATGGCGCTACCCCTCTCCGAAACTTTGGGTAAGTATTAACCTGATGTTATGGGGTCACATACCAGCATATTTGAGTCTTCATGAAAATCCTTTTACAAGCGTGGCGTTTTCGATAGAAAATCTTACCTCAACAATGAACTATAACAAGAGAACAGTACAAAATCGGAAAACATTCGGGTGGTTGTTATCGAGATATTTTAACGGACAGTATCTTAACGGAGTCTCACCTCACGGATACTCTTATTGGGACGAGTCTTATTGAAGACAATCACAGTTTGATACAAAACAAGTAAGTACACCTAAAACACCGCGATAGACCATCAATTCAGCGTTTTAATCAAGACGGAAATCTGAGCGTAAGCAGTGTGAGTGCTTTGTTCTGATTTAACAACGAACATACCAGCCGAGCTTTCAAACCAAGTACATTCTCACCCACCCAGAATATTCCTAACTGCAAGATTATTGCGTGAAACTAGTTTGCTGCATTCCTCCCCTCCTCCACATAACAGTGACGTGGGACTTCGGAAAAATAAAAAAAACTTTATGTCTTGTCTTTTATTTGGTCTGAGAACTCAGCTTCGCGTGACTGCAGTCAGGGTAGCTCTCACCGCTACACCGTTTTGCCATGAGTCGAGGTCCAACCGTTTCAGTTTAATATGTTGCAGGTGACGCTGTGTTTTAATGATCATGTTTCAAAAAACAAGATACTGTAAATATTTCCTTTCGCATTCCAGACACGCACCATATCTAACAAAAGTTGCTGACTGTACGTTAGAAAATTTTATCAATTAAATGAGTCGACGGGAAGTGAGTAATGACAGCTGTCAAATCAAACAATGTGCCTGTACTTTGTGCTAATATCTATGCGCCCACCGAATCCGAACAATTTGGTTGCCAAGTTGTGATTAATGGCGTTAGTTGGGTCAATGTGACTTTAATCTTGAAAATTAACGAATGATTGTGAAAAATTGCCACCGAATGGACGTGGCAGGTCAGGACACAAAGCGATGATCGACAGATAATTATCCTGGGATTCTATACGAAAGGCTTGGCGTGGTAGTGGCACTAAAATGAGGCTGAGTTTGTTGCCATTTCATGTATTGTGTGCCTCTGACTGAGTCCTTTCAGATTTATTAATAAAAATTTGCTGGAAATGAACAAAACCTGGGGTGATGGTATTTCGTCCCGTAGTTAAGAGGACTACTGGGATATGAGAACAGGATTATAGAGCTAAAAAACTATTAACTCATTAACTCACTTCGTGGAGAAGAGTACTTTTTGAGAATGTGAACTTTTCTCATGTAGCCAAGAAATTTCTGACAATAAAATTATGCACACTTAACTTTATCCAACTCATGCTACATGTCCACATATTTTCCTCCGTTGTGATTATCATAATAATATTTGGCGAAGGTATTAATTATAAAACTGTTCATTACATATTTCCCGGTGGGGACGAGATTTTCCTCACTCGTGCAGAACGCCCTGTGGGCCCATCCAGCCGCAGCAAAACGTGTACCGAGTCTCTTTCCCGAAGGTAAAGTGGCCAGGGCGTAGCGTTAACCACCCACCACCATCTAGGGCCAAGATTAAAGAAAAGACAGAATTATAGGTCTATTCCCCTTCTGGACATTCTTGGTCTCTTCTAGGGTGAACTTTGTCTTTACCTCTACCGGAGACACATGAAATTGCAGCAGCATTTCTCGTAGTAAGGAGTCGGGTTAGCATAGTCGGCACAGGGACTGGACTGCAGGTTGAACGGTACGGGGTTCTTATCCCGGTAGAGGCAAGAATTTTTCTCTACTCCGAAAAGTCCACACCGACTTTGGGGCCCACAGATACTCCTTACATCTCTCTTTACTAGGTGTATAGTGGGGGACCGCGGTAGCACAGTGGTTAAGGTGCTGCACTACAAATCGGAAGGTCGCTGGTTCAATCCCAGCTGATGTCAGTGGATTCTTCATTGACATAAAGTCCTTCCGATCGGACTATGGCCCTGGGGTCGACTCAGCCTCTGACAGAAATGAGTACCAGGAGCATTTCCTGGGGGTAAAGGCGGCCGGTGCGTAAGGCTGACAACCTACCACCATCCTGTGCCGTTGTTACGAAATCTGGGAGCCTTAACTTCCTGGAACCCTTTGGACCTGTCCAGGCCTGTAATGAGACTGATTTATTTATGGTGGCCGAGGGTATGAACTTCACCACTTATCTCCGTCTAATGCCGAGGTTAAAAATCACTGACGCTATACCTCTGTCCAACCTATACGTCTTCATGGTGGGGGCAGCGACAACTTTATCTTTTCTTCCTTGCCTTTTGTGTAGGAAAGATTTCTTCCTTTCATTCGCTTGATAGGCGTCGGTTGTCAGAGTCGGCGATTCCGAAATTCGGTATATTTTTCTCTGTAAAGTGGTGAAATGTGTGTCGTACTTTTCCCAGTCAATTACAGCAGCACCTACGTGTGTCCAGATTTCGGATTTCTACTGGCACACATTTCTTCATTTATTTGTCTTTATGGAAAAGTTTACCTTAACGGTCCATGTCAAATTAATAACTTTTTACATAGTCCTTACTGTTGCACAGTGCATACCGTCGAGTTATTTAATTAGTACACCAACTGATGCACATATATAAAAGTTTCACATTAAAACGCAAAAATTGCTCCGACATGTTTCGATCCTAAAATCATCTTCAGGGAACTATAATTTCCTTGTTAAAGTCACGATTAAAAATAATCACTGATTAACTTCGTTGTACTAATAGGGTGCTGTGGCAGCATGTCGCACACACGCAGTAGGGTGACTAAATTTCAGAGTAACATTATTAACCTGTAGACTTAGCCATCGCAAATATACAGAATCATAAATTTATACATTCCCCTTTGTCTTTGTGTCTTCTATCGCCTACCTATTTTATACCTGTTGCTAGGTGCCTCTTGAAAGTCACTTGTTATTCTTAATATTTTTCGCATGTTATTTAAGTATGGATAAAGGCTGTGTGTGTTTGAGTCATAGTCAATATATCCTGACATTAAGCTCTAAAGTAAGGTGAGCAGACGACATAACCTGCTAATGAAGGCAACAATAGAAAATAAAATATTTTAGTGGAAATATTCAGTGGCAGGCAAGTTTTCTAGAGTGAATGCTGTAGTAATTTCTGTGGTTTGTTGAGCAGCTTTTAGTTTAGTGTGACTTCTGTTGTCGTAGTCATGGATTTGAATTACACGCTTCCTTAATAAGTTCTTCGCTGTCTGTCACTTCGACCTTTTTATTTACAGTTTCTGGGACTTCCCATTAGGGCTTGGTCAATGTCTGACAATTCCCGAGGCACAAAGGCTCTGTCCTGCAGTTCCTGAATAAACAGAAATGTTTTTTATTTTTAACATACCTTTGCTTATGCTAATAACTCTAGACCTGTTGAGAGTGTTACAGTGTGGACACCAGACATTTATTTCCATTGCTTTTGTCATGCCATAACATCTGGTCAAACGCCTTTCAGTTGTTTGACCACTGTACGCCAGTGTTAGTCCATTTGTTGTTGAAAATTACATTTTAACGTGCCACAAACGTGCTGTCAAGGACTTCTGTACTGACGGAGGTCATAAAGCATAGCAAACTTTGCTCATTTGTAAGAATAATTCCACTTCATATCGTAAAACATCTTATTGTAGCAAACAGCAGTATTTCAAATGCCATCAGCAATATGTTTACAGTATGTTTGAGCTACAGTTTTGCGGACAACATAGGCCGATATTAAACGGGGTCCCAAATATGAAAAAATCGAGTTGTTGTACTCAGAAATAAACTAAAACTAACCTCCGTGGCCTTAGTCCGCACGCGAACTATACCGACAGAGCGGCCGCCGCCGGTCGGCGAAGTTAGTGCCAACTTTTGCGGATAGAGGGGTGTCACGTGGTCAGCGCAA
>Ga0123354_10004415_pt1 | contig 19925 bp, 16 predicted proteins | sample TergutLab28metaG_2_FD_97872 | JGI IMG/M metagenome (GOLD analysis project Ga0123354, IMG submission 97872) | Labiotermes labralis P4 segment gut microbial communities from Petit-Saut dam, French Guiana - Lab288 P4 | ecosystem: Host-associated > Arthropoda: Insects > Digestive system > Gut ...
AAATTGAGATTAATACTCGTGAACATTTGAATATCTTGGGATTAAAAGAAATTCCATACGAAATAAAGAATGAATGGTTTTCAGGACAATGCTATGTTACAGGATATGAAATAGAGGAACTTCTATCTACAAAGTTGCGGGCTTTGTATCAGCGTAAAAAAGGTCGTGATTTGTTTGATTTGCATTGGGCTTTAACGCATTTGAACATTGATACCGAAAAACTGATACATTGCTATAAGATTTATATAAAAAATGTTGTAAATATTCCGCCTACTCAAAAACAGTTTCTTGCAAACATAAACGAAAAGATGATGGATAAAGAGTTTAATGAAGATATTCGTTTGGTTTTGAAACATGGGGTTGAGTTTGATAATGAAACGGCTTGGGAGGTGGTGAGGAGAGAGTTGGTGGAGAAAATATAAGATGGACATAGTCATGAAAAAAATACTTAATGAATTGACAATTAAGACTAAAAATATAATAAGTAAATGGGTAATATTTTTAATCAAGAAATTGAGTAAGTTTGAACTTTGGCTCAACCGTTACTATAATCCAAATCCGAATGGATATGAAGACTTAACACCAACAAACAATGGTGATGATGACAGAAAATATTCCTTCGCTTTGGAATGGGCATTAAAAAATGAAAACATAAAAAACATTGCACTAACAGGTGCATTTGGTTCCGGGAAAAGTAGTATTCTCAGAACCTTTGAAAAAGAACATCAAGCCTACAACTATTTAAATATATCGCTCGCATCATTTAGTGATAGTATTGATATAAAACAAGATAATGGTAGTGTAAAACCTAACATTGACCAGTTGATTGAATTGAGCATTTTGCAACAAATATTCTATCATGTCAAAAACAAAACTATACCAGATTCACGATTTAAACGAATTAAAAGTATAAGTAATAATTGGTTATCGTTGGGTAAGCAACAAGCAACCCGATCGTATCTTGTTTTTGAAAATTGTCCATCCAACGGTCTATATTTATTGCATAATCTTACCAAAGGAAAAGAAGAGCGCATTTTTACGTATGAAGACGGAAAGCAGATATGGTGGTAAAGAATTAGGAATAGGTAGGGAAAGAAATCAAATTCCCTGCGGATTATGAATGCAATTTGTTGGGAAAAGATACAACTCTTTGCGCAGGATTGTTAGATGCCCGGTATAAAATATTGCTTTATGTAGATTCGACAGGATGTACCAATTGCAAACTTCGGCTGTATGAATGGAAACGGTTGATGCAGGAAGCTGATAGTGCCTTTAAATCCAAATCTATTTCTTCTGTTCTTCCGAAAACTGTAATGAATATCCTTTACCATAAATGGATTTGATATGTATTTCACCGGACTTTTCAAACAATTTATTCAATTTGACGATTGCATTTCTCAACATTTGATAGTTGGAGGGGTTGTCATTGCCCCATACGGAATTAAGGATACTTTTGGTTTCCACACCTTGACCTGTATTCTTTATTAATAAGCTAAGTAACTGGGCTTCTCTGACTGTAAGAGGATATCCTTCATCATTTGTAAAAAGTGAAGGCAAAGACATATTTAAGGTGAATTTACCGAAAGAAAAAATTTCTTCAGCAGAATAGGTTAATTTGAACAAGGATTCGACAGACGCAATTATTTCTTTATATGTGTGTGTTTTTCTTATAAATAAGGTTGCTCCGTCATTAAAACTTTTAATTGCGTCAACTTCTTCAAGATACTTACCAGTCATAATTAGAATCGGAATAAGCCCATTGTCATGCCGGATTTGTTTTAAAACCTCCCAGCCGTTTTTTTCAGGCATATCAATATCCATTAAAATAATTTTTGGTTTAAAATCGTAAAATTGTTTTAAAGCATCTCCCCCATTATTGGCTGTATATACTTTGAAATCCTTTTCAATAAACGCTTTTTCAAGTACTTTAACCAAAACGGCATCATCGTCGGCAATCAGGATGGTACGAAACTCCATAGCGGATGTGTTAATATAAATTCAGTATATATTTTTTCTTTGCTATCAACGGAAACACTTCCACCCAATTGCTCTATCATGGTTTTGACATAACTTAAGCCTAACCCTAATCCGTTTTTTCTTCGCTTTTCCGATGAGCGTCCCCTATAAAATTTATCAAATATAGTTTGAATTTCTGAAGGAGGAATACCCCAGCCATCATCGCGGTGGTGGATATACACATATCCATTCTTTTGGGAAACCGTAATGACAATGGAAACACTTTCATTGGAATATTTGATGGAATTTTCCGTCAGGTTATCTATAATGTTAGAAAAGTGTATCTTGTCAGTTATCAAATTTATATTTTCATTGATTTGTAATTGAATAGACACATTTTTCTCACCGTTCGATTCATATTTTTCTTTTAATTTGTGAAAAAAAGGTGAAAGCTCGACATTTTCTTTTGCCAATTCTATGTTACCGTTTTCTCCCCGACTGATTTCCTGGATTTTCTCCACGTATAAATCCAATTTCTTCAATGCAAGAATTGAATCGTCGAGTAGCCCATTGTCCGACAATGGTTTGTTTTCTTTTGCATGATCTTGCAAAAATTCCATCGCAAATAGGGAGGATATGATCGGACGTTTCAGTTCATGAGTCATCATATTGACGAAATCTTTTTTTATCTGTTCTACTTTGTATTGTCGAAAAATGGTTTGTGACAACCGGAACAGAACAATCGTAACGCCTGCAATTAATAATGCCGACAAAAATAATTGCAGCAACAAATGTTTGAAAATGGTTGCGTATGGAATTTGTACATATCCTTTAATTCCTATGGAATCGGCCAAGTCCACCCAAATTGTTTCCGTTTCATACTTTTGAATCCATGGTGAAGCAACTAATTTTCGGGTTTGTTTTGTTTCGTTTTTATCTCCATCAAATATTTTTATTGCCGTATATTTAGCCGGAACAGACGATTCTAATAATAACTGGATAAAAATACTATCCAAATTGAAAATATTTAAGGGTATCATATATTTGAAAGCTGATTGATTGGCTTTTGATTCATTATAGCGGTTAACTTTATTGTAGGGGAATGTAATAGTAGTATCAGCTGTTTTCATCGTAAAATTCCGAACAGTTGCCGTGTCATCTTCAACTGAAGCAAGCATTATAGTGGTAGGTCCTCCCAATTGTTTTTGCCTGTGAATCATTTCTTCATCAATGGCTTGCTTCAAATTATCTATAATTCGGTTGTTAATCAATTCTTGATAAGCAGAATAGGTACCCTGTAACCAAAAGAGTTGAAGCGATATAATCGCAACTAAGGCAAAAGCTACGATGCCTTTAATCGATGTTGGTTTTATTTTCATTATATAGATCTTTACAAAGTAACAACAAAAAAACGACAACAAAAGTAACAACAAAATTAACAACAAAATTAATATTTTTGAAAAGTTACAATTGAGTTACAATTTTTTTATGTATTCAACAAAAAAATTATTTTATTTGTGAAAAAATTAATAAGACTTAAATATAAGAAATTATGAAACTGAAAAATAGGTTGATAGTGGGTATTTTATTTTCCGGATTAGTGATGAATTTGTCACTTACCATAAATTGTGAATACACAGGAATCAGTTTGTCTAATATAGAAGCGCTTTCCTCAAGCGAAACTCAAAGTCAATGCTATGGAACTGGAAGTGTGGATTGTCCAACAAGTTCTACAAAAGTACAATCAATATGTTATTTTTAAGTTTTATGCAAGTTCGATTATCCATATATATTCTGTTGGAACTGCCGATTCTTCTATCTTGTAGTTCAAACGAAGTATCTTTTACCAGTTTTCCGAAAACGGAATATTTGAAGATATCAAAAGTAATGCAAATAGAAGGGGTTCCGATGCGCTATCCATTCCGGATACGAACAACCGATTCCTATTTGTTTGTGATGGATTTGCATGGCAGTGAATATTATTGTTACCAATTCGACTATCCTTCCATGCACTTCAGACAATCATTTGCCAAAACCGGAAGGGGTCCCAGAGAGTTTTTAGATGCTGAAAATATACGACTGACGCCAACGGGATGCTGGACGTTGGATGCAAATAAAACGAATTTGAATTACTTTCAAATTCAGGAAAACGAATTGTCAATGAAAGAATATCCCTTGGATAAAAGTTTAATCCGCAGTCTTGACTTTGACATTTACAATGATTCGATGTTTATTGTTCCAGATTATACCGGCACGCACAGGTTTGATATTCTCGGACTGGACATGATGATTCGGGAAAGCAGAGGAACAATTCCTTGTAGAAATCGTGATAAAATGATTCCCGATATGGCTTATGCACAGGTATGGCGCGGCTTTTTGAATTATAATCCTCAAAACGGAATATTGGCGATTGCAACCCAACTGGGCGATGTGATAGAAATTTACAATCTTTCGGGCGACAGCTTGGTCAACGTAATTTATGGAAAAGAAGGGGAACCTCAGTTTGAATATCGTGGCGGATATGCCGTCCCTAATGGAATTATGGGATATGGAGATATTCAGGTGGGTACTCAATTTATTTATGCGCTTTTTTGGGGACATTCTTTTAAAGATATCCTGAAAAATCAATCCATAGAAGGCGGTAACAATATTCGGGTATTTGATTTATTTGGGAAACCGGTCAGGCAATATATTTTGGACAGGTATATTACCGGCTTTTGTCTGGACGAAGAACGAGGAATACTACTTGGAGTGGATGTGAACAGCAACCAGCCGGTGGTGGAATGGAAGATAGTTAAGAGTTGAAAGTTAATGAAAAAGAAAAATAGAATTATCAATCGAAGACAATTGTTATTGTTATTGGTGGCTTTACCGTTTTTGATTTATTCCTGCAAGGACAACAAGAAACGGGAAGAAGCTGCAAAAATAGTCAAAGAATGGATAGGAAAAGAAATCCGGTTTCCGGAAAATATTCCATGCTATGTGTCCGGAAAAGATACGCTATCGGAACTTTGCAGCGAACATTTCCGAAAAGAATATAAAATTCTGTTGTATGTCGATTCGACGGGATGTACAAACTGTAAGTTACGTCTTTTTGAATGGAAACAATTGATAGAAGAAACGGATAGTTTATCGGATAATAAATTAAGTTTCCTGCTCTTTTTCCAGCCCAAAGACAAAAAAGAATTGCAATACTTATTAAATAAATTATCCTGTTTTTATTGATGAAAACAATAAGATAGACAGCTTGAATCGTTTTCCAATACAAACACAATACCAATGTTTTTTACTTGATAAAGACAATAAAGTTTTGATGGTTGGTAATCCTGTTCTAAATTATGAAATATGGAAATTATACAAAGAACAAATATTTGGAACAACGCAGGAGAAACAGGAAAAATTTACTTTGATTGAAATAGACAAAACAACTTATGATTTCGGTAATATTAAAGTACACAGTAAAAATGATATTATATTTACAATAAAAAACATAGGCAGTTATCCGCTTGAAATTCAACAAATATCAACTTCCTGTGGTTGTACAGCAGTAGATTGGGAAAGGCAACCCACAGAACAGGGAAAATCAACTAAAATAAAAATAGAAATGACGCCAAACACTCCTGGTTATTTTAATAAAACGGTGAAGGTTTATTGTAATATAAAAGAATTTTCTCGGACATTTATTGTAAAAGGGAATGCATACATGTAAAATTAAAATATTGCATAAAGGAAAAGGACAGAATTCAACCAAGAACAAAGAATGTTGAGTCTTTGTAATTCTCAATTATAGTTCTGTCTCTAATTCCTTGCTAAAAAGAAAGGAGACTGCAAAATAATGTATATAATTTAAAAACCAAGCGGTTTTTCGGCTGTTGAAATGATAGATACAACCATTGAATCATTAAGTTATTAATTTAAAAAAATTAAAAAATGAAGAAAAAAGTAATAAGTACTATCGCTGTGTTAGTGATTATCACAGTAGCCACGTTTAATTTAAGTTTAAAAAAATAATAATAAAGGATTGTCAGGCATTACATTAATGAATATGGAAGTATTGGCGGGGGAAACGACTGTTAGTTATAGTTGTAACCAAGTAGTTAAAATGGGTCAACAGGATCCTATGAATGGTACAAAATGTTTGGACAGTGACCGTTATTCCGAATTAAATATTACTTGCGATTCTTATAGTTGTACCTCATCTACAGCTAAACAAAGTTGCAAAACAGGATCCATAAAAAGTGGAAATGATTGCAATACTGAGTTCGATAAGTCAGGTTCTTTATCAGAGGTGTGCAATTAAATGAATTGAGGCTGTTTTAAGAATTATTTATAATATTTGAGACAGCCTTTAATTAGTGTAAATTAGAAAATATGAAAAAAGAATTATATATATTCATTATCATTCAGATCTTTTTTTTATCATGTTCGCCTCAAAAAAAGAAAATACAACCGAATCCAAATTTGTGTACTATTGATTTAGATCACATTGAAATGAAAAAAGAAGTGAATGCTTCGGTTTTATTTAAAAACGTAAAAACTACTATTTTAGAAACAAAAGATGAATGTCTTATAGGACATATTGGCAATATTTATATTAATGACAATTATATTATTATCTTTGATGACTATCCTTCTAACCAGTCTGTTTTTGTCTTTCACAGGGACGGACACTTTTCTCATAAAATAGGTAATCGTGGAGGGGGTCCAGGCGAGTACATAAGTATTTCTGATTTTACTGTTGATGAACAGAATCAGGAAATATACATACTGGATCCAAACACATTTGAAATTAAAAAATATTATTTACAAAATGGTAAGTTTATCGGCTCTATCCCAATCAATAACAAAAGGATGAGCCAGCATATCCAATATTGCAATGGAGAATTGTATATAGACGCAAATTCTAAATCTGATGAAAAATATTTACTTTATCAAATTGATTCCAAAGCGGGAAAAGAAATAGCTCACTATATAAATGCCGACCAATACAACCAAGGACAAATGGAACTACTTTTCAAAGATAACAGTTTCTTCTTTTCGCGAAATAAGGAAGAATTCAAGTTTGTTCAGCTATTTATGGATACTATTATGGCAATAAAAAAAGATATAATTATCCCATATATAGCAGTAAAAAGTGATAGATGGGTGAGAAAGAGTGAAATAGATGAAGCATATAAAAACTTTGGTTTTGAAGGATTTCGAAAAATAGAAGAAAAGAAACGGTTATTTGGGATAACAGATTTTGTTGAATTTGGCGATGTTTGCTTTTTCGGATATTCTGATGGTTTTGAGCTATTTAACGTATATTATTCCCCCAAAAAAACATTTTCTTTTCGAATGATGTATGACGATCTTGTGTGTAAAAATGGTGAATTTCCTATAAATTTTATTAAGTTTTCTGATTCCAAAGGTGTTTATGCGTATAGTTACCCTACTCTACTTGCTTCAAATACAAATAAAATCTTAAAGGAAATTTTAAATCCTGATATAGAAAAATATGAGGAATTAATTAATCTTCCTGAAGAGTCTAATCCTGTAATATTTTATTATGAATTACGATAATATTAGTTAATAGGTGTATTTCAAAAGTAAGAAAAGTGAAAACAAAAAGTGAATATAGAATTGAAAGATAAGAAGATGTTTGGTAAGTGTTTTCTGATTTATCAAAGAACTTCATTGACAAAGGTTCTCCTTTTCTCTCCCTTTCTTCTTATTCTATCAACAGTTTTTATCATTAACGACCATCTTGCAAACGGGGTGATTTCCGGTAAATACTTCTGGTTTTACGGTAGTATGGGCATGGTAAGCATTGTAACTTTGATTCATTCTTTCACGAACAAACAGTCGTTCCGGTTTACAATATTGGATGGGGTCGTATTTCTTTTTGTGGGTAGCATCCTGTTTTCATCTCTTGTTATTAATGATGCTTCACAAAATAAGACGAAACTTTTTGTATTGGCATTGCTGGTGGTTTGTTATTTTAGCCTGAGGATTGTACTGCAAAAAGGGATTGCGGGTCAAGCCCACAATGGCATTATCATCTTCTTCATTCTTACCGGTTTGGTTGAAACTGTTTGGGGGTTGTTGCAACTCTATGGTTTCAAACCTTCACAGCACGCACTATTCAAATTGACCGGTTCGTTCTTCAACCCAGGTCCCTACGCAGGATACTTGGCGGTTGTGTTCCCGATGGCACTGCACTATTGGGTAAACGGTAAACGGTACACGGTGCACGATGAAAGGTACACGATGGAGGGTACGCGGTACAAGATATTTGGTTTTCGTGTATCATGCACTGTGCATCGTGTACCCCAAATCATCGCTGCAATAACTTGCATCACCATTATTCTCGTCCTTCCTGCCTCCATGAGTCGCGCCTCGTGGTTAGCGGTAATCGCCGGAAGCATCGTTGTTGTTGCTGCGCATTATTGGAATAAGTTAAGAGTTAAGAACGAAGAATTAAAAGTTAAAAATCGACGTCTTAATTTTTCACTCTTCATTCTTATCTCTTCACTCTTAACCTTTAATTCATTCGTAGGTTTGTATTATTTGAAAAAAGATTCCGCCGATGGAAGACTATTGGCGTGGAAAGTATCGCTTACTGCACTTGCCAAACATCCTTTTGGCGTTGGATTGGGACATTTTCCAAGCGCTTACGGCGATACTCAGGCAGCCTATTTTGCTTCCGGCAAAACCACGGAAACCGAAGAATACGTAGCGGGTAATCTGGAATACGGATTCAATGAATTTCTGCAAATTGCTATTGAGTCGGGACTTATTTCTTTTTGTTTGTTTATTGGGATGATTATTTTTGCTTTTCGAGGATTAGTAAGAAATAAAAATTGGAGCATGATGGGTTCATTAGTCGCCTTGCTGGTCTTTGCCTGCTTTTCCTATCCGTTCAGCGTCTTGCCTTTTCCGATCATACTTGTTTTTCTACTGGCAATGAGTGATACAAATGGAACACGGATTAAGCGGATCACCTCTGACATAAATAATAAATCCGCGATTATCAGTGCTATCTGCGCCATCTGCGTTCTATTAATTCTCTACAAACAATATCCGGTTTATAAGGCATACAAGCAGTGGAATAACAGCCGGATTTATTATCAGACGGGAATGTATAAGGAAGCTGCCATAGATTATGAAACACTGTATCCATACCTGAACGACCAAATTCAGTTTCTTTTTGAATATGGGCGCAGTCTGTCGCAATCGGAACATCTGGAAAAAAGTAATGAAGTATTGCAACAGTCTGCAAAAATCAGTTGCGACCCGATGCTGTACAATATAATGGGCAAAAATTATCAGGCAATGAAGAAATACGATTTAGCGGAACAATATTTACTGAAATCCACGCATATTGTTCCCGACCGCTTGTATCCCTATTATTTGTTAATGAAACTGTACGTCGAAATGGGAGATAAGCAAAAAGCCCGTGAGACTGCTGGCATTGTGTTGACGAAAGAAGCCAAGGTGCAATCGCAGGCAGTGAAGGAGATGAGAGAAGAAGCGAAAAAAATTGAGAATTGAAAATGAATCAGAGGTTAAAGAAATTTTTTAGGGAGTTGAGGTTTTATACCGTACTCTTTTTGATAGCAATTATTCTTGCAGTGGGAATGCGGGTTTTTCTATTCACTTCCATTATCAAAGTCCCGTCGGGATCGATGGAACCGGCAGTACTGGCAGGAGACTATATTATTGCCAATAAACAGATTCCCGGCCCATGGATTTACCGGAACTTTCGGCAGCTCCGAATCGACGGGAAAGTTCAGACCAAACGGTTCAAAGGGATTCGCAATGTTTGCAGGAATGATGTATTGGTTTTTAATTTTCCGTATTCTGCCGGATGGGATAAAATTGATATGGATTTGAATGTCTATTATTTAAAACGTTGTGTAGCCTTGCCCGGCGATACGTTTTTGATTGAAAATGGAATGTATCGGGTAAAAAACTGTCCTGATTCACTGGGTTGCGTCTTCCGGCAACGGGAATTAGCACAAAAGACGAAGAATGATTTTTCGGATGAAATTTGGAAATGCTTCCCATTTGATACTGTTCATTACCAATGGAATATTAAGGATTTTGGTCCTTTGTACGTACCGGCGTCCAGCTCTACAATCGTGATCGATACATTAAATTATTCGCTTTATAAAAACCTGATTGAATATGAAACGGATAAAACGCTTTCAATTCGTGATGGTTCGGTTTACTTGGATAATGAATTAATAAACGATTATACTTTCAAGATGAATTACTATTTCATGGCAGGCGATTTGATCTTCGATTCGCGCGATTCCCGCTACTGGGGCTTGTTGCCGGAAGATTGCATCATTGGGAAAGCTATTATTGTTGTAAAGTCAAAAGATATGAACACCGGAAAAATCCGATGGAACAGAATTTTTAAAATGATTAAATGAATAATGTAGATAATGAAAAACTCTTGGTTTTATTTATTCTTATGCCTCTTTCTTCTATCATGTTCTTCCAAGAAAGACAAGAACGAAGAAAGAAACGTACAAACCGTCCTACCGGACGAAGTTACAGAAGTACGAGTTATGCGTCTCGAATTGACCGATTTCTATCACGAACTGATAGCTAACGGTACGGTGTCTGCTCACAACAAAGCTGATTTGCGATTCCAACTTTCGGAGAATATTGCCGGAATCTATGTTAAAAATGGCGACCGTGTAGCGAAAGGACAGAAAATTGCCATGCTCGACCAATTCAAGTTACAGAATGCTTTGTCGCAGGCTAAAGACAATTTAGAACGCACCAAACTTGATTTGCAGGATGTACTTATCGGACAGGGCTATTCGTTGAGCGATACAGCAAAGATTCCCACTGATGTGATGCGATTAGCCAAAGTGAAGAGTAGCTACGACAATAGCGCCAACCAATATGCGCTTGTCGCGTACAATCTGGAAAATTCAACACTCTATGCTCCTTTCGATGGAATAGTTGCCAATCTCTTTTCTAAAGTATATAACCTACCCGACGTTTCAAAACCTTTCTGTACCATTATCGACAACTTGCATCCTGAAGCTGATTTTAAAGTGTTGGAAAATGAATTGCCTTATTTGCGCGTGGGAAATAAAGTCCGCGTTTCTCCTTTTTCAGCAAACGACTATATTTGTGACGGACAAATTACGGAAATCAACCCTTCGGTCGATGCAAACGGAATGGTGATAGTGAAAGCGTCTATCAATAATCCTAAAAACCAACTGTACGACGGAATGAACGTCAAAATTCAAATACAACGCTCGCTGGGTCGTCAATTGGTGATACCTAAGGAAGCGCTGGTGCTTGGCACAAACCGTAAAGTGGTTTTCACACTGAAAAATGAACATGCCCAATGGGTTTATGTACAGACAGGTTTTGAAAATTCCACCGGTTATGTAGTTACTGAAGGACTGAATTCCGGCGACAGCGTAATTTATGAAGGTAATATCAACCTGGCGGATCAAACGCCGGTAAAAATTAAGGATTGAAAATTGAAAATGATAAAGTTTTTGATTCATAGACCTGTTGCAGTGTTCATGGCATTTACGGCATTCTTTATACTGGGTATAATCACTTACCTGAACATTCCGGTATCGCTTTTGCCGGATATTGCTATTCCTGAAATCACGGTGCAGGCATCGGGGAAGAACATGTCGGCGCGGGAACTGGAAAATACCGTTGTTGCGCCTATCCGCCAACAACTGTTGCAAATAGGGAAGATGCGCGATATTCACAGCGAGACACGTGACGGAAGCGCTATCATCCGCCTCAGTTTTGACTATGGAACCAACACAGATTTAGCTTTTATCGAAGTGAACGAAAAAATTGATGCAGCGATGAACCGAATTCCTCGCGAAATCGACCGTCCTCGAGCTATCAAAGCCAGTGCTACCGATATTCCTGTATTTAATCTGAATTTGACGTTAGCCTCTCCCTCCGCCCTCTCCAAAGGAGAGGGAACTTCCTCCGCTCCCTTGCGGAACGATCCCGCAATGACAGGTAATCCAAATGGATTGCTTCGCTCCGCTCGCAATGACGATGCAGAATTCCTCGACTTATGTGAATTTGCCGAAACAGTTATCAAGCGACAAATCGAACAGTTGCCGGAAGTCGCCATGGTTGATGTTACGGGTTTGGTTAACAAGCAGGTGATTATCCAACCCGACAACAATTTACTGTCAATCACAGGTATAACGCTGTCCGATATTGAATCGGCATTATACAACAACAATGTCGAACCGGGAAGCATGATCGTCCGTGACGGCTATTACGAATACAATATCAAATTCTCAGCCGTTCTGCGCTCTATCGAAGATATCCGGAATATCTATATCCGGAAAAACGGTAAGATTTTCCAATTGAAAGATATAGCTAAAATAGATATTGTTCCTGAAAAGGAAAAAGGACTGGCTTTGTACAATGGAAAACGCGCCGTTGTGTTGGAAATCATCAAACAAGCCAACGAAAACATGTCGAAAATGCAAACCTCTGTGGATAGAGCGATCGACAATATGAAAAAAAATTATCCTGATATTGAGTTCAATCAATCACAAAACCAGACTACTTTACTGGACTACAATATATCCAACTTACAACAAAACTTAATCTATGCATTTATTTTTGTACTCTTAGTTTCGATTGTTTTCATGCGCGACATTAAATCGCCCTCCATCATTGGACTTAGCATGTTTGTTTCGTTAGTTATCAGTTTGACGTTTTTTTATCTTTTCAAGGTATCTTTTAATATAGTTTCTCTGACAGGGTTAATTCTTGCGTTGGGGATGATGATCGACAGTTCCATCATTGTTACCGACAACATTGGGCAATACCGTCAGAAAGGATTGTCGATTGATGAAGCCTGCATCAAGGGTACCAATGAAGTGATTGCTCCGATGCTCAGCTCATCATTTGTCAATATTGTAGCGTTTGTTCCGCTTATTTTCCTGAGCGGTATTGCAGGCGCTATCTTTTTCGACCAGGCGTTTTCAGTTACGGTCGGCGTGCTTGTAGCTTACTCAACCGGAATCATCCTGCTGCCTGTGCTGTATAAAATTGCATTTTCAAAACAAGAAAAAAAGGTGTACCGTGAACCGAGTACCCATAAAAGTGAAAAACCATCAATACTTGAAAAGATGTACGACACTGGAATCGAGTGGGTTTTCTCGCACAAAGTCTTGACAATCATTCTCTCGCTTAGCTTAATTTCTTTAAGTTACTTTTTATTCAATATTATTAGAAAAGAGAAAATGCCTGATATCAGTCAGAATGAATTATTAGTTAACATCGACTGGAATGAAAACATACACGTTGATGAAAATAACAACCGAACGATTCATTTTCTTTCAGCTATTGACAGCCTTACCATAGAAAATTTTGCTTTGGTCGCCCAGCAACAGTTCATTCTGAACCGTGAAAAAGAACAGACTTCTTCCGAAACGCAGATTTATCTAAAAACCCCTGAAAAGAAAGATATCGACAATATAAAAAAGACAATCAGCGATTATTTTGCCAAAAACTATCCGGATGCTATTTTTACTTTCTCTCCGGTCGGTACTATTTTTGAGAAAATCTTTTCAACCGGTGATCCTGATTTGGTCGCGGAGTTTTATACCCGCAACCGGACGGAGGCGCCCGACGCTCAAACCATCCGGAACCTTGAAAGAGATGTGGCAAAGGCTACAGGAGAAACCCCTACCGGCTTGTCGTTCCAAAAACAGTTGAACCTGTATATCGACAGAGAAAAACTTCTTTTATATAAAGTGTCATACGATGAGGTTTATCAGGCTTTACGCACAGGATTTAAAGAAAATGAATTTTCGGTACTCCGTTCCTATCAGCAATACCTGCCTATCGTGCTGGGCAATGAAGACCGGAACGTGCGAGATGTTATTGACCGGATATTGATTTATACTCAACCCGACGAAAACGGTCAAAGTAATCGTGTTCCACTCAGCGAATTTGTTTCCATCAAACCGTCCGAAGATCTGAAAACCATTGTAGCAGGTAAGAATGGCGAATACATTCCAATGGAATTTTACAGTACGGATCATGTAAAAAATATCATCGGCAAAACCAAAGAAATAACAAATAAAAACAGTAAATGGGAAGTGGATTTTTCAGGAACTTTCTTTTCTAATCAAAAGATGATTGGACAATTGATGATCATCTTGATAATATCCATTCTGCTGATGTATTTTATTCTTGCTGCACAATTCGAGAGTTTTGCGCAACCACTACTTGTTCTAATGGAACTTCCCATCAATATAACAGCCGCCCTCGCCTTTCTCTACTTTTTGGGACAAAGTTTGAATCTGATGTCTGCTATCGGGATTGTCGTATCGTGCGGTGTCCTCATCAACGACAGTATTCTGAAGGTGGATATTATGAATCAGTTACGCAAAGAAGGCTATCCGCTGATGGATGCTATTCATACCGCCGGTCGCCGTCGTTTGAAAGCTATTTTGATGACCAATCTCACCGCAGTTGTCTGTATGGCGCCTTTGCTTTTCAGTTTCAGCATGGGCGCAGAACTCGAAAAACCGCTCGCTATCACAACAATGGGAGGTATGATTGTCGGAACGCTCGTCAGCCTGTTTGTGGTGCCGATGGTATATTGGAGAATCTATAGAAATAAAGAATTGAAAATTGAAAGTTAAAAAATATGAAAAATAGAATATTACTTTTTCGTGTACCGTGTACTGTGTACCTTTTATTTGTTTTATGCTTTCAACTTCCCGCCCAAACCCTTGAGCTGAGTTTGAACCGAACAATTGGGATTGCATCCGACAGCTCGTTACAGTCATTCATAGCCAAAAATCAATACCAGGCGAGTTACTGGGCATTCCGGTCATATAAGGCGGCAAGGCTTCCTTCGTTGACACTGTCTATGACACCCCTGCAATATTACCGCGACATTGTCCGCAGTTACGATTCACAAAACAATCTGGATATATTCCGCCGACAGCAATCGCTGTATTCTTATGGAAGTCTTTCAATCCAACAGAATGTTGATTTGACAGGCGGTACATTTTTTATGGAATCCGACCTTGGATTTATGCGAAATTTCAGTAGTGATATTATCTATTCACAATACAATTCTGTTCCTTTTCAAGTGGGATATATTCAAAATCTTTTCGGCTTCAACAGCTTTAAATGGGATAAGCGGATTGAACCGCTCAAATACGAAAAAGCGTTGAAACAGTTTCTCTACGATAGAGAAGCTATTTCAGAAGTATCGGCTCAATATTTTTTCAACCTTGCTATGTCACAAACGGAATATAATATGGCGCTTGATAACGTGGCATCAAGCGATACATTGTATCGCATCGGAGTAGAGCGTCAAAAAATAGCCTCTATCTCGCAAGCCGATTTGCTGACTTTGCAATTGGATGCAGTCAATGCGCGGAACACATTGAAGAATGCCGAAATCAGCTTGAAACGCGCTATGTTTGCTTTTGTTTCTTACTTAAATCTGGACAAGGGAACGACAGTGAAACTCGATTTGCCGGAACGTCCCAAAGACATGGATATATCAGTCGATGTTGCTTTGGCGCATGCCCGTGAAAACAATCCCGATTTTCTTGATGACAAGCAGAATATCCTCGAAGCGGAACGGTCTTTCGACCAGGCAAAGAAAAGCGCCGTGTTCGATGCCTCTTTCTCTGCAAGCTTTGGATTCAACAATGTAGCCGGTTCATTTATGGATGCTTACCGTAAACCCATGCAACAAAACATAGTTTCTATCGGAATTACTATTCCATTAATGGATTGGGGCGTACGGAAAGGACGTGTGAATGTGGCGCGAAATAACTTGAATGTAACAACGCTATCTGTACAGCAAAAGGAAGTGAGTCTGGAGCAAGACGTAGTGATGACCGTCAACGATTTCAATGTTCAACAGGATATGATTCACAGCGCTGAAGAAGCGCTCAAATTAGCTAATATGGCTTATAATACTACGAAAGAACGGTTCATCATTGGTAAAGCCGACATCAACAGTTTGACGCTTTCGCTGAACCGGCAAAATGAGGCGCAAAAAAATTACATTTCTTCTCTTCAAAATTATTGGCTGAGCTATTATAAAATCCGGAAATTAACGCTATTTGATTTTGAAAAGAACGAAAAATTATCTCTAAATTCTTTGCCCGTGGGGCATTCATAATAAATTATGAAACTCTCCTCTTTCTCGATAATTCTTGTCTTCTTCTGCCTGACGCTGGCAGGATTGGCGCTCATACCTTTGCTGCCCGTCAAATTATCACCTTCACAGACTTTGCCGGAGGTAAATGTTAACTTTAGTTTGCCGGGCAATGCTGCCCGCGTGGTAGAGATGGAAGCAACATCCAGGTTGGAGGAGATGCTGTCACGAATAAAAGGGGTGGAAAATATTAATTCGACTTCTGGAAACGGATGGGGAAGCATCAATATCCGGTTCAATAAGCATGCTAATATGGACGCCGCTCGCTTTGAAGTATCTACTATTATCAGACAAACATGGTCTTTTCTGCCGGAAGGTACTTCATATCCAAACATTTCCATGAGTCAATCGGACGAAAGAGCCGGTCGCCCTTTTCTCAGTTATACGGTTAATGCTCCGGCTAATCCAATTGTAATACAGCTTTTTACTGAAAATAATATCAAACCTAAACTGGCGCAAATTCCCGGAATTAACAGGATTGATGTCAGCGGAGCTATGCCGATGGAATGGCGGCTTGAATACGATTACAGGCAATTAGAGATACTCGGCATTACCATGCAGGATATTCAATCTGCTATCCAACGTTCTTTAGGCGAAGAGTTTCTGGGAATGGCTACGATAGATTCGACCGAATGGATTCGTCTGTCGCTCTTGCCTAAAAATAACAATGAAAAGGTGTTTAACCTTGCAAGTATTATCGTAAAAGAAATCGGCGGAAAACAAATTACTTTGGACAAGCTGATTACGGTTGCCCACAGAGAACAGGACGCGCAGAGCTATTACCGTATTAATGGATTGAACTCTATTTATTTATCCATCGTCTCGGATGAGAGCGCTAATCAGTTGGATTTGAGTAAGAAAATAAAGGAAAAGTTGAAGGAAATCGAACAAACGTTTCCCGCTGGTTATGAAATTCATTTGAGTTATGATGCAACGGAATATATTGGAAACGAATTAAATAAGGTCTTATTTCGATCAGTTCTGACATTTGTTATTTTATTGGTTTTTATGCTGATTATTTACAGGAGTTTCAAATACTTGCTGATGATATTCCTGTCACTGTTTATGAATCTCGCAATTGCAGTTATTTTCTATTACTTGGGCAGGTTGGAAATACAACTTTATTCCCTTGCAGGAATTACTATTTCACTGACTTTGGTAATAGACAACATCATTATCATGTCCGATCAGATTATTTGCCGGCATAACAAAAAAGCTTTTCTTGCTATTTTAGCGGCTACAGCCACTACCATTTCTTCTTTGTCCATCATTTTTTTTATGGATGAAAAAGTCCGGTTGAATTTGCAGGATTTTGCACTGGTTATTATTGTTAATCTCTCTGTTTCCCTGTTCACTGTTCTGTTCCTCGTACCTGCTTTAATAGAAAGGTTGAAAATAGGCAAAAGGCGAAAGGTGAAAGGTGAAAGGTTCACGATACACCTAAAAATCCTCTTTCGTCGCTTTTATTCCTCTTTTTGTCGTTTTACATGGCGATGGAGAGTTCCAGTCTGTATTTTTATCATTCTGGCGTTTGGTTTGCCGGTTTTTCTTTTACCGGAAAAAATAGAGCGTGAAGGAAAGCCTGCGGATTTGTATAATAAAACATTCGGTTCAACTTTTTATAAAGAAAAGGTAAAACCATACGTCGATGCATGTTTGGGAGGAACTTTACGTCTTTTCGCTCAAAAAGTTTTGGAAGGCAGTTATTTCACCGACAGGGAAGAAACAAGTATTTACGTAACAGCTACGCTTCCCAACGGTTCTACCATTCAGCAGATGAACAATCTGATTCAACGCATGGAAAGTTATCTTAGCAGATTTCCTGAAATACGACAATTCCAAACCGGTATCGGTAGCGCCCGACAAGCCAATATCAATATTCTTTTTACGAAAGAAGCCGAACACAGCGGATTTCCCTATATTTTGAAATCAAATCTTATCAGTAAATCTATTGAATTGGGAGGCGGCAGTTGGGGTGTTTACGGTTTGGGTGATGGTTTCAGTAATGACGTTCGGGAATCTGCCGGAAGTTATCGTGTGCTGATGTATGGTTTTAATTACGATGAATTATGGAATTTAGCTGAAAGGTTCAAATCACAATTGCTCGAATATCGCCGGATAAAGGAAGTGTTAATCAACTCGGAGTTCAGCTGGTATAAAGATGACTATCAGGAATTTATTTTCGATCTAAATCTCGAACGTCTGGCTCAGGAAAACATACAGCCGATTCAGTTGTTTGCGTCCATGCAGCCGATGTTCGGACAGGAAATTTACGCCGGTTACCTCTCTGGCGAATACGGTTTGGAACGAATCGTTCTTAATTCAAAGCAATCGAAAGAATATGATATATGGAGTATGGAGCATATTCCAGGTATGATAGGAAAAGACAAGGAATACAAGCTGTCGGAATTGGCAACTTTGCAAAAGACTCAAGCGCCTCAGAATATTGTCAAGGAAAATCAACAATACCGGCTTTGCCTTCAATATGAATATATCGGCGCTTATGAACAGGGAAAAAAGGTATTGGAACGCAACATTGAAGAGCTTCAAAAGAAGTTGCCGATGGGTTACACCGTCAAAAGTGATTTGCAATATTGGAGTTGGGGCAAGGATAATAGCAGGCAGTATGTCTTGTTGTTATTGATTTTTGCTATTATTTATTTTATTTGCAGCATCCTTTTTAATTCATTGAAACAGCCGTTAGCGGTCATTTTTGTCATTCCTATATCTTTCATCGGTATTTTCCTTACTTTCTATCTTTTCAAGTTAAATTTCGATCAGGGCGGATTCGCAGCCTTTGTCCTCTTGTGCGGTTTATCAGTCAGCGCCAACATTAACGTGATTAATGAATACAACAATATTAGGCAAAGATGGAAATTGTCGCCGTTGAAAGCCTATCTAAAAGCATGGGACGCTAAAATTAAACCCATTTTCCTGACAGTTATTTCTACTTCTCTGGGGTTTCTCCCATTCTTGATCGGGGCATATAAAGAAGCATTCTGGTTTCCATTAGCTGCCGGAACTATCGGCGGATTGGTCGTTTCACTCTTCGGCACATTTTGCTTCTTACCGATGTTTATGGGGGTGGCAAGAAATAAAAAAATATGATTAGCCATATCAATAAATGAGATGCCTCGCATATAAAAACTAAGCATAAACGGGTCACCGACTAATGCCAATTCCGTATATCCTGTTAAATTCAGTTTTTTGAACCATTTGAGAACATCTTCATTCACAGCGAACTTTACAGTCCTGTCCACCGTATCAAAAAGTAAGGTATTCCCATGCTTGCAGGCAAAGGTAATTTCGTGTTCTTAACGCCTCTGCAAGGTCATGCCCTGCGGTTTTTTGGAAAAATCTTCTATGTTGTAATCCAAATACAAGTAAACTATTTAATAAATATTTACCATGTTGCGAAGCATATATTGTATTTATTCCAGAAATGAATTATCTTTGCTGTGAGTTATTTGAAACAATAGAAAAAACGCAGCAAACGAAAGAATTTCGCTCGTTTCTATATCGTTACCCATTTATACTTTCCTTTTAAGCAAAAAGCTGTTTTTTAGAAGGTTGAGAAGGAATTTTTTGTAACTTTGCAAAACTGAAACAATAAAAAAGAGTATGAAAGAAGTAAAAGCGCCAATAAACACTTATCTTCCTTTGATTATTTCGCTTTTTGAAAAGCATAAAGTCAAAGATGCCTACCTTTTTGGGTCGGTAATTACCGATAAATTTGATGAGAAAAAAAGCGATGTAGACTTTTTAGTCA
>Ga0123354_10004417_pt1 | contig 19920 bp, 6 predicted proteins | sample TergutLab28metaG_2_FD_97872 | JGI IMG/M metagenome (GOLD analysis project Ga0123354, IMG submission 97872) | Labiotermes labralis P4 segment gut microbial communities from Petit-Saut dam, French Guiana - Lab288 P4 | ecosystem: Host-associated > Arthropoda: Insects > Digestive system > Gut ...
AACTGACAAACCTGTTGGGAAAACTGTGCACTACAAGAGAACATTTATAAAATTTTTTCTGTCAGTTTTTTTTTTTTTTTTTACACAGTTGAACTGCACACGGTCTAAGTCAAACTGCACAGTTTAACTTACAGCGTGTGGGGCCCTATACGTGACCATTTCAAAGCAGAATCACTGGACTACAGATAGAATAATAAGGAAACAGGCAATTTTAGAAGTCAACAATTACAATATTTTAGTAAAGAGTACGTAAAAAATTTCACATCTTCAGAGCATTTAATTTTCTTTGCTATATTTTTATTTTAATCGGAGCATACTCGCGTCAGATAAGATGTTAACTCAAGGAACAGTGCACTAGCAATTACAGTGCAACACAAGGAGATCATGTTGCCCAAATTTAAGGAATAAAGTTATGTTGCGGTATTCGTGCATGCGCTCCACTCTCGCTTGATCACGTTACGGAATGCTGATCGATTCATCGCAGCCAGCTCTAGATCTGAGACCAAATGTACTGTGAGGCACTGAAGGAACTGTTTGCAATGTTTCTTTATAGGCCTTACCGATCCAAATTTATATCCAATGGATACGGGGGGGGGGGGGCTGTCTCTCTGGGGTTAAAGCGGCCGATGCGTGCAGCTGACCACACGCCTCCAGATAGTGCCAAAGTTAGAGAAAATTGGGACTATACCTCCTCTGAACAGGGACTTTATAAATTTGCCGTTACGTCTTCAGGTGCAGCCTCGCCGACGTGGCTGCAGTAAGTAGAGATTCTATAGGTTTAGACGCAGCACCTGTGACCGGGATTTCCCTTTTGCTCCAAAATGACACTGAAGACAGTGATTGCCAGCAAGAGGTACGTGCAGTTTAAAATTTAATGTAGACCACGGAGTGAGCCTGGTAATGCCCACATACCCGAAGTTTTGCCTCCTGACGGCAGTGATTTTCAAATTTTTCTCGCATAACTCCATCACACAATAAGTAAGCCTGCCACTATGTAGTGAAACTTTAATAATGGACTATGTCTATTTTGACATTACGGATCTTCCATGATGAACACTTCAAACCTTCCAGCCGATGGTAAAACAACTCTGTGGAAACCTAAATTTCGCATTTTCCACTCTCCTAATTTTACGTTGTTGACCGTTAATATTCATTGTACAGGTAAAGCTATCCCATTACAGGCCTGGACAGGTCATGAGGGTTCCAGGAGGTTCAGGCTCCCAGATTTCAAGACAATCGTCACATGAAGAAGGTAAGGATGTTAGCCTTACACACCGGCCGCCTTTACCCCAGGAAATACTCCTGGTACTCGTTTCTGTTACAGGCTGAGTCAACCCCACCCCAAAATAAAGTGTGGCTCTTTCGTTCGTGTCTTTTCCATTCATCTACCTTTCTCTCTTTCTCTCCATTCAATCTGCAGAGGGTTAAATCGTCCTGTCCCTTCTTGTTAATTTAATAGGATTACTGCTGTAGGGGGGGTCCGCAGTAGCACAGTGGTTAAGGTGCTGTGCTACAAATCGAAAGGTCGATGGTTCGATCCCAGCTGGTGTCAGTGGATTTTTCATTGACATAAAATCCTTCCGATTGCACTATGGCCCTGGGGTCGACTCAGCCTCTAACATAAATGAGGACCAGGAGTAAAAGTGGCCGGTGCGTAAGGCTGACAACCTACCACCATTCTGTGCCGTTGTCACGAAATCTGGGAACCTTAACTTGCTGGAACCCTCTGGGCCTGTCCAGGCATGTAATAAGACTGCTTTACCTTTACCTTTACTGCTGTATGAGGTTTAAATGCCTGAAAGCTCATTGCAATTCTAAAGTGTGAAACTCCTCAGAATCATAAAACATCCGACGCCAATTTTCCCAAAAATTCGGTTCGAAGAATGTAATCACAACAAATTTTTTACGTAGCGCGGCTTTAAACAGCAAAATGTCAAAACACCCGAATTGTTGCTTATTCTTCTACAGTCGTTAAAGATAGGAAAAGTGTGTTGTTTTAATGGCTGGAGAAAGAAGAAACAACGTAAATCTGGGGGAAGCTGCAGAGTAGAAAGTTTGATAATTTATTCCCCTCACTACAAATTAGGATGATGAAAACAAGGAAGATAAAGTAGACGATCCATGTAACATGCTTGAAAGTGATGAGAAATACATACAGAATTTTAGATTGAAATGGTTAACTGAAGAGAAAAATTGCGAGGTACATTCGTAGATGGGAGATTAATATTAGTATACATCTTAAGGAAATGTGGGGGCAGAGTATTATTTTTTTTTCGTTTGCTTCAGCTTAGGGAATATTGACAGGTTTTGGTAACACTTGTATTTATGTTGAAGTTCTGCATTAGACTTTCATAAAAGACGGAGAATTTCTACTTCCGTTTCAGTGATGAATTTCTCCTGTCTACATACGGTGTTATTGGGGACCGTGGTGGCACAGTGGTTAAGGTACTGTGCTAGAAATCTGAAGGTCACTGGTTCGATTCCAGATGGTGTCATTGAAATTTTTCATTGACATAATTCTTCCGATCACACTATGGCCCTGGGGTCGACTCAGGCTCTAACAGAAATGAGTACCAGGGACATTTCCTGGGGGTAAAGGCGGCCGGTGTGTAGGGCTGACAACCCTACCACTTTAGTGTGCCGTTGTCATCTAATCTGGGAACCTTAACTTCCTGGAACACTCTGGGCCACTTTGTGGGACGGGTAGCTCAGTCGGTTTAGCGACTGACTACGGACTGGACGGTCCGGGATCGAATCCCGGTGGGGACGAGATTTTCCGCCCGTCCAGACCGGCCCTGGGGCCCACCCAGCCTCCTGTAAAATGGATACCGGGTATTTCCTGGGGGTAAAGTGCGGCCGGGGCGTGCTGCTGACCACTCACCCCCTTCTAGTGCCGCGGTCATGGAAGAATAGAGCTATACCTTTACCCACCCTCTGGGCCCCACCGGACCTGTAACGGGAAAACTTTATCTTTACCTTTACATACGGTGTTATTCTGTAGGCCTATACAACGGACCACAATCTCTTGCAATAAGGAAAATGTTCCAACTAATCTAGAAACCGTCTTACTATATTCTGCATTATCTGTTTTGTAATAAATACATCTTCTGCACCGTAACTTTTGGTCAAAGGAGAAGAATTTTACCTTCTTTCCTTTTTGGTTACATTTTATGTTAACATTTTACAGCATTCTAATAACAACAGATGTGATACTTTCAATGATGTACTAGCACGGAAGATGGAGGGTGTCTTCACAGACAGCCATTCGCACTAAGGCACACTATCTGTGCATGTTGAACCACTTAACTGTTCTGTACCGTCAGCTGTTAATGAATGCACCTTGTGTTATCGTATCAGTGTCCAACAAGGATGCATGCTATGCACTGAATAGTTTGTAGATACCGAAGTTCCTTAAGTCATGGGTGTCAAACGATGTGTTTTCATAAGAAGACTCGTTTCATCCTAAGGTGTCTTGACATTACTCAGAGTGGTCGATTTGCTCCTGGTGACATAGCTGAAATCCTTTACTTACTCCTGCAATCGGGTTAGTAGACAGCGATTTGTATGGGAATTCATCCTTTTTCTTTAACAGCGCTAGAAACTATGGCGTAACCCTGCCTACATAATAACAACAATCCTAATATCGGTCACACCGACTTAAAGTTTGAGTGATGCCCTTTAACGATCCCATAGTTATAACTCAAATATCATTTATTCGTTGAATTCCACTGCACAGAAGTAAATAATCGTAAATTTGGAGAAATGTAATTATCTTCCTAGTTTTATAAAAGGTAAAGATAAAGCCATCCCATTACAGGCCTGGAGAGCCCTGAGAGTTCCAGGAGGTTGAGGCTCCCAGATTTCAAGACAATCGGTACATGAAGGTGGTAAGGTTGTAAGCCCTACGCACCGGCCGCCTTTACTCCCAGGAAATATTCCCGGTAATCATTTCTGTTAGAGGCTAAGTCAACCCCTGGGCCATAGTGCGGCAGAAAGGTTTATGTCAATGAAAAATTTCAATTACATCATCGGGAATCGAACCCGCGACCTTCTGGCTTGTAGCGCAGTGCCTCAACCAACTGCGCCACCGTGTCCTAGTTCTATAAAACAGCCATTAAAACAAGAAAAATAACTACAAATTTATGAATACAAGACACCAGTTTCTTTAACATCGATAATATTTGCTAAAGAGTTAAATTTTGTATTGGATGTATGAGAAAGGTAAAGGTCACGTTGCTCTTGTCCACACCATGACACCCTATAAGGGTAGCAGACCACAGTTTCATTCATTCCTACATCGGAACTAGATGGAGGTGAGTGGACAACTTCGCATCCCAGCTGCTTTATCTCGGGATAGAACCCCAGCATGTATTGCACAGGAGGACAGGTGGGATCCAGTGTTGCTCTAGACCAGTGTTTCTCAACCGCCGGGCCGCGGTCTGGTACCGGGCCCTGGCATCAATTATACCGGGCCGCGAAATATTCTCTTGGAATTGATAACTAATTTAAATGTAATTTTATATTTGTCAACATGCCACACCATATACATAAGTGTACTGACACTCTTTATGATTATGCCATAATTAATAATTAATACTTATGTTAGTTTAATGTATGAACTTAAAAAAACTGGAAAGATACTGACGAGTAAATCTGTTGGGACTAGGCCCTCGTCTTATGAAAAAAAAAAAATACCGGGCGGCGGTCTCACAAAGATTGAGAAGCACTGCTCTAGACGGTTTTGGAGAAGGAAAAAACCTCTTACTTCTGCCGGAATTGAGTCCCCGACAGTTCAGCCAGTGCTGAAATGAGGATAATATTAAATAGTTTTTTTAGGAACTAAACTTTGAGGATGGGAAAGTAAACCTAAACGTACTGTGCCTGACAGCAGGTTGCAGGATCAACTGCGATAACATTTAGTTGTGCTGCCGCTTGAACTAACGACAGGGCAAATCAAGAATAAACATAAGCCAGAGTTGTTAACATATCTCAAGAAAATTGGCCGTTTTGCGAAATGGGTCGGAATATTTAAAGAAGCAGCCTCGCCTGTCTGTACTCCGTAGTCATTTTGCCTACAGTTTTCTAACACTTCTCCCTTCCACGTGTAAGGTGAAAGTTAACGTGTGCCTAACCATGTCACGAAGACAAGCCGGGGAAGTGGAGGTGCAGCTCCGCTAATTCTTACCTTCGGCATTAAAGAAAATTGGCATACCTATGTTTTATGGCGCCATTGACGAGTAATACAAATTTCTGTCCCCTAAGAGGGGTTATAAATATTAAAGATCCTAATTTATTATCCGATTTCCTTTTATCTGACTCAATAATTTAAAACTTGTTGAACACGTAATTTTTTCATTGAAGATATTCAGTGTGTCGCCCATTTTGCCACCCCTTGAACTCTGCAGCCCGGGATGCACCACTCGACCCCCCCCCCCTTCCTTAAATACGCTTCTGGATGAAATTGAGTGGTGAAATTCAATCCCCGACAAATTTATACCTGGGAAAATAACTCAGGTACCCATTGACTAGGGGTCAGAGTGGGCAACACTGGTGGTCTGGACACCTGGGAAAAGATAAGAATCTTTTGCCCCTGCAGGCAGTCGAACTCAGGATTGACAACCACGCAACGTTTTCACTATACCGACACTATGCAGTCCCAATTCTTTCGTTATAGGTGTGTGCAGAGATGCGGGCACAGGGAATTACTTGTAGAAATTTAAGCAAGTCGGTCAGCCGTACCTGAACATGTGTAACACTCTGTAGGAATCTCCATACGATCTGATGGTAAGGTAAAGGTAAAGGTAAAGTTCACACTAGAACAGGCCACGAAGGCCCAGGCGGTGATTAGAGGCGCTAGATGGGGTGGGGTATTCAAAGCCACGTCCCGGCCGCTTTGCCCCCGGGAAATACCTGGTATCCATTGTATAGGAGGCTGGTTGGGTCCCAGGGTCGGTTTGGACGTGTGCGGAAAATCTCGTCCCCCACCGGGATTCGATCCCCGGACCGTTCAGCCTGTAGCGAGTCGCTATACCGACTGAGCTATCCCGGCCCGCGCCGTGATGGTACGTGATGTTAAGCTTCATCATTAAAAAACGCTTATTCTCAACACTTAAAATTAGTGAAACTGACTGAGTCCATTAAACTCATGACACTAATTTGGCCTAGGTGAAAATGTCAACGATACAAGTCAGAAGTGAAATGTGATATATGGAAAGACAAGTCCTTCAATTTGTTGCCGTGAATTCTTTAAATAACTTCGTCCTTCTTGTCGTTCTCCATATGTCTCCACGTTCGTCTTGAGTGGAGGCACTAAATGACTTCTGAAACGCACTCTGTGTCATGCAGCTGTACTCTAGTCCTGACGATGCACTTCGCATCTCGGTTACTCAGCTTTCGTTTTCATACTCTCTGAACCCGCTTGTATCACATAACACCACAAATTTGGTCATTTATTTCAGACAACGTGACGGAATAAGGAAACAATATTAAAAACAAAAGTTTTCTTCATGCTCTGCGTAGCTTCGAACACCTGAAGATGTAATCGTCCACCAGCACCAAGTCTCAAAACAACTGCATGTTCTTAGTTACTTAATTGCATTGGCCATATGTCATTTGCTGGCTGCAACTTGTCTGAACGGGTGTTCCTGGTAATGACAGGTACTTTTTCCGTGTCACTACGTCAGGACCGTTCCTGAAGCTCACTCAGAAACTTAACCAAATCGGTACTGCAGCACAAAGCAGCCGGATTGTGAATTAGCCAGTCACGCTCTTGGTGATTTTTAATGTACACTCTCAGTGTTCAAACTGTGGGGTTTTATACAAGAAATGAATTGGTAAGGAATATATGTAATGTAATTTATGTAGTTAATGTCCGGGTGTGTGGGCCGGGATAATTCAGTCGGTAGAGCGACTGGCTACGGGCTGAACTCTCCGGGGATGGAATCCCGCTGGGGGCAGGATTTTCCGCACCCATCCAGACCAGCCTTTGGGCCCACATAGACTCCTTTACAATGGTCACCGGGTATTTCCCGAGGGTAAAGGGGCCAGGGCGTGGCGTTGACCACCCATCTGGCGCCGAATTTAAAGAAAGAGCAGAGCTATTCCTCTACTACCTTCTGGGATTTCATGGACTGTTCTGGGGAAAACTTTACCTTAACCTTACTATCAGGGCGTTCTATTGGACAGACTGAAATTAAACCACTAAAACACACACACACACACAAGAGCTTCAATCAGTACATTCAGTGTCCTAGTCTAAATTCTAACCTGGTACATCTAGAATAGCACGTCTGTGACGGCAACATCAAACTTTTCGGTTTCTCGGTTGTGAATGAATGATTATTCACGGCCGTCGTCATGATGCATGCTTAGTCACACAGACAGGTAACCATTAAATTCACGTAATGCTTAAAACTTTCAAGTGATGTTTGAGACAGTCATGTGGAAAGCAGTACACAAGGCTTCTAAGTTACTCCCATTGGATGCAACAGCTCTTGCGGTCAGACGGATTCCCATTGCATAGGCCCTGGTTCAGTAAAAGGGCAATCTTTGCGGAAATTATGAAGTGACACATTAGGCAAGTTTTTCTCCAAGTCCTCCGTTTCCCCTGCCACTCATTTCACCAATGTTGTGTACTTATCTGTCACATCACATGAGATGTGGTATTGGGCCCATCAGACAGTCGGTCTTCACAGACTCTGAAAATACAGCTGGTTAGTTTCTGCTACGATATTCTGATGTCTGAAATCACAAACATATTTTGTTTGGGCGCTGCGGCCCAACGCGCTCTATGGACTCCTCATCCACGAGGATTCTAGATCACACACGACGACTCACCACAGTTTGTAGGACCTCTCTGTACGAGTGATCAGCTCGTCGCAGAGACCTCCGACTGACAACATACAGCACTCACAAGAGAGATCTTCATCCCTCCGACGGGATTCGAAACAACAATCTCAGCTGGCAAGCGGCTGCAAAACTATGCTTTAGACCGCATGGCCAATGGGACCGGCAATCACAAGCATATAAATATGATAAACTGTTCGTTAGCATTGATATATTTTATTATATTTATTCTGATTACATGCGACGACTATGAGAGTCATCTGCAGACAAGTTGCATGAAATATATAAACTGCACTGGTGTGGAATTCTTTTACTTTGGAATTCCACGTTTACAACAAATGTGTAAGAATAAAAAGACGAGCTGAAGGACCAAGGCCTTGTATTATGTAACAAATAGCTTTTTGAATAAAGGTGCAATTTTCTTACATTCTCCTGTAATCAGTACTGTGGGCTGCTTACAGGTGAATTATCCACGTTTCGTTCTATTACGTAATTTCTCAACCACGGGCAAATTGTTGTATTTAAATATAATTATAGACATTGACCTGAGTGTATGACATTCATTCAAATCGTGTTGTATTGATAAGGAAGTTATGACACAGAATTCAGGCACTCTTACTACGCTTGGGGTAACAAGTGCAAAGGGATCTACAGGAGGAATTTTCGTGGCCAAAAGAAGAAATAACTTTAAGCCCAATTTTAACGAAATAAGTGTTACATCTAAATCAGTTGAAAACAGTTAAAGTACGGTTGTTCTCTGGAAGACTCCCCTCTTCCATTAGGGTCGTAATTGTACATATTTGGACCACTGTGTTTAACTTAGATTTGATTCTGTTCCACCAATATGTTATGGTCATTATGACATAAGGTTGTCGCCGATATAGTCACTCAAGTATGTAAGTGGCTATTGTGATACATTAGACTAGGATTACTGTAACCTTTCTCACATATCCCAATTATTATCCGTCAACCACAAGCGCTGGAAAGAGAATTGCCTTATCTTACATCCGCCTTCCCCGCAAGTCACAAAACGTCCCTAAGAGAAAAGAGACAGCAATTAAAACACTTTTTTGTCTTTTTCACTTAGTAGCGAACTGACGGCCACTATATAAGGAATGTCACGGCACGCTCTCGTCACGCATAGGATGAGGGATCTTTCTATTCTACCTCCTACATACAAAAACACTACTTGTAGTGATTGAGTGAGTTGGAACATTGATCAGCACAGCCATCAGGGCTAATAGAACGGACATGCAGAGAGAAAGAGAGAGGGACAGAGAGGCTCCCACAAAGTAGCTATGCAACATCTAACAACATGAATTGCCTAATAAATTACATACTATAGAGTAAAGAACGAAATGATACCGACAAACACAACAGCCGCGTATTATACCTTTCAAAACTTACTGACCCTTAAACAAGTGACGTGCGTACACGCACAGGAATGACTGAAACATGTTTTACACTGTGCGATCCATAAGTTTAAGGACTGGTTTTTTTAATAATAGAACTAGAGCGATCAATCGACCAAACCACTAAGTACTATCAACCAACTTCCGTTCACACACCGAGTTTCTTTTGTTTATCTTCGACAGTGTACGAGTTATAACTTCTCCTGTAAAGTCAGTTTTCTTTACACGTAATGGATGGCGGAAATGAACAGAGATTTGCCATAAAATTTTGTTTCAAAGCCGGTCTATCTGCGACAGAAACACTATTATTGGTGCAAAAGGCTTATGGGAATGAGGCTCTGAACCGATCGAAAGATAAACATGATTCGCATACACCGCAAGTAAGTCAGTATCCCAGTCATGGAGTGAAACGACGACGAAGGAAATACGCAAGAATTGAATGTTGTTTAACTACGCTAGGTTAAATGTGACCTCTTCATCTGACCGTCATGATAATAAATTGCCCACTCTTGATCACGATTCCAGATGAATGCAAAAATTAAAATAATTCTCTGTCTGCTTTCCTTGCAGAGAAAGCAAACATTTACACATATCATTCTTGAATGTTTTATCTTAATGTTTTTCCTAAAACCCGATTCTTCATATCTTCCTTAAACTTTTACCTTCCTCTTATTTTACACTTTTCTTCTTATTTCAACGCTTTTTTTAAATTATTCTTGAAATACAAATCATTATCGAAATTCATGTTTGTAATTTTCTGGGGTCCTTTCTTACCTTCATTAAAGCTGTCTTTATATTTCCCTTTATTTTATACATTTTTTCTTTATAGCGAAATAAAACTTTGTCTTCCCTAAACATTCATCTGGGGCACGCGCGGGTTCGGTTCCCAATGGTGTCGTCGGAATGTGTCGTTGAAATAATGGCCCTGGGGTCCAGCCTCTTATAGAAATGAGTACCAGGCATATTTCCTGGGGGGTAAAGGTAGCCGGTGCGTAGAGCTGACAAACTCACCACGTTCATGTGTAGACTGTCTAGAAATCTGGTAGCCTCAACCTCCAGGAACCGTCGCGGCCTGTTCAGGCCTGTTGCAGGGACTGCTTTGACTTTAATTTTTAAGCCTTTACCTACCTTTAACTTTTAAATTATAACCCTTGAACTCTCAAGTTTGTATGTCAGACGTATCTGAAGTACCAGCGATGTTATATTTATAAACAAAACATACCTCCATTTACCTCGTACAAACATTTATTCGTATCCAGATAACAGCTCCAAAATAGCGGGCACGGTGATGCACACAATGTAAACGTTAAGTCATGGTGAAGGAACACTTGTGACAGTACTAGGTTTCGGTTCACATCAAAGTCAAATACATACCTACACTTCAGAGTTCAGTGGCTTTAATGACTAGGGGATATACCGTTACCAGCTGAACTTTTGTCCATTGGACGTTGCATGACTGAAAGCACTTAACCATTTAACACATAATGGTTAATCAGGAACTATCTGCCATAATGAGTAAAGAGGGTAACATTCTGCCCATTAGCTGTATTTATGGGCTAAGTAAAATTCTTAGACTAAACTGTGATTATACTTTTAATCAGAATCAGAAAGTTTAATTTTGTAATAGACAAACATTATGCTTCCTGTGTGATGGGAAGTGAAGCAAACCTTCAAAATTGGAAGAGGAGAATTAGTAACTTTCATGTGACCACATACTGCGCGCACCCCGAAATACCCATTCTGAAGCCTGGTACATATATCGCTGTAAAAAATCACAGCCACTGAAATAAATTTTTTTAAAAATTTACAATTTCTTACAGTTGTAGAGAAGGCCAATTCCTTCTTAAAGAACTCAAACACAAGGCAGAATTAAACTGCAGTAAAATGCTTAGATTTTAGGGATTTGTTGTATGAAAGAACGAATTAACACATATGCTATTTAAGAACCAGTTGTGAGAACTGTCAGAGAGTGTCGGGAGAGAATATGTACTGCAGTTGGTTGTGCAAACTGAAGCGTACTTGAAAAAAAAAATTGTGTAAAAAATTTCCAAACGAATTTGAAGGAAAGTTAAGTTTTTTTTCCCGTGTAGATTACATTGGACTTCAAGACTGAAAACATTTGGGAGTTTTTATTGCAGCTCTAAATCGTGTAAAACAAATTCAGGTTTAGTTCCAAAGTATATGGGGGTGGTGAGTGCGAGGCAAGTGCTGCGGAACGCCTTTACATTTCATCAAGATATAAGGCGACAGAATTTACTGAACCAACCTTATTATTTTCACACAAAGTACATTACGTCACTCTGCCGTTTAGAAGCGTATAATACATTTTGGATTTTTGTTTTCAGATACAGCACTTGTCCGAATTTCAACCGAAGGTACGAAAGTATGTATTGTTTCTGTTTTATGGAGAATCTCTCGAATTTTTGTGAACTATTTTCATTTCAATGATCATTACCATCGACACGCCACATACTGAAATATTGTCAGCACTCAATAAATTGCACCACATGACGATCGATGGTAACCATTTTTAAAACCAGCTGAATTCAATGCTGAAGCAAAGACCGGCTTGGGACCTCAGTTTCTCTTAACAAATTCATTAAAATGGCTTAATCGTTGGTCGCTTTCTTCATCTACATATTGCAAAAACGTGTCTGTGAAAGGCATCTACATTTGATTTATGTCAAGAACTGGTGTAATATTTCGAAGTAATAGGTTACACAATTCTGAATCAAATACTTATTACGCATAATGTCATATGTTTCATGTAATTTTCATGTTTATTAATTTACAAGTATAGTAGTACTTTCAGTTTGGTCGGTATTGGTGTGGCCGAAGTAACGTAGTCTTTATAGCGATTCGTTACGGGCTGGACAGTCTGGTGTTCGATAAGCGTTGGGGACGAGATTTTTCGGACCAATTCAGAAAGACCACAAGGCCCAACTATCCTCCTACACGATTGATACCGAGTCTTTCCCAGGGTTACTGCGGTCGGAGAATAGCAGTAGAGCACACTGCAAGGCATATAATTACACTTGTAAATCAAACTGCATTAATAATCTAAATGTTATGACGACTATTCTCATCTCACCAAGCAAGTACTGTAGCGATTGCTGTGTCTGCGTTTTTACGGGCCCGGAATCAACTGAAAATCACAGGCACAGGTGAACAAGTGAAAATAGTGTTTAGAGAATCAGCATTGTATTAAAAAAGAAGTCAGTTGCAGATTAAACATGAGGAATGCTTGCTACAACTTAAGTAAGCTTCTCCTGTCTAAAGACCTGAAGATTAAGACACAAGGTACTAAAAGAATAGAGGTTTTTATATCAGCGTAAAACTTGATCTCTCTCGCTAAGGGAAGTTCCGGAACTGATGGCGCTTGAACACAAAGAGCTGAAGCAAATGACCGGATCAAAGAGAGGAAAAGTAACTGGGGTATGGAAAAATAAATTATATAGTAAGAAGTTTATGATTGGTTCTCTTCATCAAATATTATTAATAATATCAAATTAAGAATGATAAATGGGCTGAGCACATAGCAGGGATTGGTGCAGCTAGAACTTGATTGTATTATAATTCGACATACTGAAGGACAGGGGTGCCTTGGGAGAGGCTGACACCAGTGAAAATATTCAATAAATTTTGAGGAATTTCTTGATCAGCTAAACTAAGGTTGCCTTCTTAAGGACTCTCGTCTATGGTCTCTAAAGAACTCAAGAGACATGAAAAAATTTATGAAGTAACTGTTCGACAATTTCTTTTTTCACCAATGACATACACAATGTTTCGAAATAAGAGTAAAGGAATATGACATATTTCTGGTATGGGTCACTTCTGGTTTGTTATTTGTCACGATCGTATGAAATTGTACATCTGGGTGTTCAATCATAGAGTGAGAAATATCGCGTTTTAGAAAGGTATTTTGAAAGAAATGACAGGCCTGCAACTAATTGTGTCTTAGGTCAGTGGCCTCCAGTTTCAAGAGAAGTAATGGTCTTGAAATTATAGGAGACACACTCAATGTAATGAGAAGAAATAGAAAGTACCGTCCTTTCCTATTATTCGCTTTGTTTGATGTCAGAGGGAGGGGCACTTAAATGATCTCTCCTCCCAATATTGGACATATAACAGAACACTATTGTTCGTTTCGAAACACTGTTTTGAGTAATGGCCTCCCCTCCGGTGACCTATTTCAACTCTCACTCCTGATGATACGTTGTGACTAAAATGTAAATTCTGACTAACGCCATGGTGAAGGAATCTTAAGAGGAAGCTAAAGGGGTTTAAGTTGTTAAGAAATCCCTAAACGTGTGTAAAAAATGAAGACATATTCACAGAAACCCGCCACTGAAATCTAACTTGAGCCAGATCAATCCGGTCCTCAGCATCATATCCTATATCATTTTTTAATATTAGTTTTACATCTATCCTAGGTTTCCTAAGCTGTCTCTTTCCTCCACATTTCACGACTAAAATTTTGTAGGTATTAATCATTTCTCCCGTGTGTGAATAAAGTCCTGACATCAAATCCACACTACTATGACTATCCTAAATACTAGGGGGAAATATGCATGCATAAAATTATTATAAATTTATTGATGAAAAACAATTTTTATTTCGTGTCAGTGTTTATTCCCATTTTTAATTCAAAGGTTGTTTACATACGCTTTGTAAATTGTACATCCAATTTTCGTTCGAAAATCAGCCTAATCTCGTTTCACCCTCCCTTCAGGTACTGAACACAGGTATTAGGTAGGCCTGAAGCTGCGCATATTTCTACACTCGCCATTAGTGGAGTTGACTTACTGTCTTTACACTATGATCCTCGTAACACTGGAAAAGGAGCCAGGGACGTTTCGGATAAATGGCTGAAAAAAATTTTTTTCTTGAGAAAGCAAAATTTATTATTTGTTTAAGCATCAACTTAAGAAAGACAGGTAACGCAAGTAAATGTAACACTGACGCCCTGTCGGATCTTTTGAGTCCTCGACACTTCTCAGATGTTCAGACCCTTTTCTTGTTGTTTACAATTGTAACCAAAGTACACAATGTTACTACTCTTATTAGGATTTGTTGTTATATTTCGTTGAAAAACGTGTTACTTTTACGTCTATGTTAGTTTAGAGATGTTAAATTTATGGTCCTACATAAACTTAGATCTTTGATATTTTTGTAATTGATCATTTAAAAACAATATTTCATACAAAATGCTCAGACATATTCAAGATCTACCTGCATATCAAGGTTAATATTTCTAGATCCAATAAACATTCACAGATGGATATACATATACAATATTAAGTTTGCACTTTTCCTTACTTAGACACCATGAAAATCGCACGAAGAAAACGGTCGATAAATGGATAAAATGTGGCGTAATAACACCACAAATGTTACATCCTTCATGTTACACCATATCAGTGACTTCGGCCTGTTTGATTTCTTGCAATTATCCAGTAAAAGGCAAGATTTTATGAAAAAAGTGTTTGCAGAACACATAGGTGTTTACTTGCCCTCGTCCAAGTTTATCTGCTACTTTTCTCAAAGCAACAAAAGTTGGGTGAGATATTACCACAAATTTACGAAATGCCTCCTATTTACTAGCACATGAATTTTCTGGACAGCTTTCAATAGCAAATACCCAATATAATATTTCACGAAATTTCGAATAGTTGGAGACGAGTTGTTCCATGTGGACCTACGGACAGACAGACAGAGGAAAACAGACAAGACAAATTTAATAGTCGTTTTTCGCAAATTGACGAAAGTGCCTGAATTAACATGCCTGAAAAGAATCGTGCACTTTTCATAAACAAACAGAAATACCTACGTTACTCTAAGGGAGAATTACTGTGTTAATTCAAGACTGATATAATACGATGGCAATGAATGACAGGGATCTAACAGCAGGCTCGGTCTTTCTCCTTCACTCCCAAACTATCTGTTTCTCACACAGTTTCGAAGGAGACATGTTGATCAAATGTGTAGGAAGAATGACTGTTAGGTCTAAATCTTTTACAACCCTGGAAGACGTATATAAATCTAACTACTCTTCAAAGGGATGAACGCGGTGGCGCAGTTGGCTGAGGCACTGCGCTACAAGTCGGAAAGTCGCGGGTTCGATTCCCGCTGGTGTCGTTGGTATTTTCTAGTGACATAATCCTTCCGGCCGCACTATGACCCTGGGTTGACTCAACCTCTAACAGAAATGAGTACCAGGAATATTTCCTGGAGGGTAAAGGCGGCCGATGCTTAGGGCTGACAATTTTACCACCGTCATGTTCCGATTGTCTTGAAATCTGGGAGCCTCATCCTCCTGGAATCCTCTGGGCCTGTCCAGACTTGTAATGGGATTGCTTTACTTTTACTCTTCAATGGAAATTAAATATAACTTCTTAGACACAGCTTTTCATGGCCAGTTAAGAATTCGTCTGAACTCCGCGGTTTCATCAGCAGTCCGTCCGTTGCTTCTGCTTTCAAATGACAAAAGAGCAGCTTTGAACCCTACATTAACATGCTGTTATGTGAATGGAGTAGGGGTTTTTTTTTCTTTAATCTTAAGAAGAAAACATTCAACGTGAAAGGACTTCATACCATAGAAATTCTATAGGGTTATTCATGGTCATAGGTAGTAGAATTTTATTTATTATTTTCTTCGAAATGTTAAACATTCTCTTGTTACAGAAAGACAGTGTGTTGAAATGTCTATTAACCTTGTTCAGGGAAGAAATATGTTTTACTCGTTTTCTTCTTATGACTACTTGAATCACCTCATTGGTTTTAAATCAAAATTTCTTGAAAACAATGCAAGGATATACTGGCAAGTACACAGATTTCTAAAGGAGTTGGCAAAGCCGACATCTTTTACTCGTGCTTGGACAAGATTAAAATTTTGTATGTATTTGAAATGTACATATTTTAATTATTCGAAGAATAAATTCTTCACAATGAGCTGCACAGCCATAAAACCTGATGAATTTCAATATCAATTCAGAGACGAAGATAAATTTATTGACGAAAACATACACAGGATACTGCCACTGTGCATTGATACCAGGCCTCAATATTATAACAAAAATAAAATCAGGGAATTATTCCTAAAATTCTTCAGCATCTATGGAAAAATGAAAAATTCACCCAAAAATGTTACTGGAAAGCCTCAGGTGAAATGAATGCTTGGGATGTACTAGGTGTAGATAAAAATAATATTAAAATGTATCTTCCAAATAAATATTGTTGTTATGGGCCTGATTCGTGTGGTTCAGGATAGAAACTCTAGGTCTTTTACTGGTGAGCAAGGCAATAGAATATTTTGATAATCTGAGCTACTCTTAGTTTCTCAAGGAAAAATCTGCTCCGTAGAATTAGGGTTGGGTCACAGGATAATCAAGTAGCCTACACTGAAGAAATAAAATTAAATTATTTTGCACAGTGCTCTTGAGCCCCGACAGGTGCATACCACATTGCAGGAGGACCGACAGGAAACTTTGGAGCGGTCAAGTAGCACAAGAAAGAATGGAAGTTGCCTTCGGCTAACCTCGAGTTTTTACCGTCGATCATCACTGATCCTACACTCGCTGGCTTGATAAATAGTTAGCAGTGAATCGAACCCATTGTTACGTGCATTAACGCTCCCTTGCAAGAAGCTAAGCGCTGGCTATACTCACTTTTTATCTCCATTTCCCTTCCTTCGTGTCGCTTAAGGGTCGGCTTCTTGGAAAATCGGATAAGTGCTTTGCAACGTAGGTCACGGAAAATGAATCATTTTTACACTCCATTTATTTAAAATACTTTTTTAAAAGGCCTCCAGACATTTTATAAAGAATGGTATAAGGAGTGTCAAGACAGGTCATTCATCATTTGATGATAGCCACGTATATAGATTATTAATGTTGTTGGTTATTGCAGATGTGTTCGACATCTCTCTGTGTGTGGAATGATTGAGTTCAGTGTCTTAGTTCAAAGTGCCTTCAGCAGACATAAATTCAATCAGAGGTCATCAGAGAACTAGCCGACACCTGTGGCAGTGTTTCTAATCAAATCCCGTTAAACTTCAAAGTTTTAAACTGCGACCACCCAGAGTCACATTTCTAGGACGTTCACGAAGTAGGCAGGTACATGTAAAGTTATGAGCATGATTAGGCAAATTATGTCGTGATGGTATTCATATTATTCTCCTTCATATGTTATAGATTAATGCCTTGGGTCTATTCCGGTTCAAAATTAACCCACGACACAATTACATTCTGTTAACTCAACATAATTATATAATATTATAAACATTAAAAAATAACTTCTACAACCTGTTGATAAACATCTAGACATACATAGCCTCACTCATCTTACTGCAGAACCGAAAATTTTTTTCCAATATTAGGTAATTCTACTGCTTTGAACTATACTGAACACATTATTCTTATTGTTACATTGTGCATGTTGTCGAGTTACTCAATTATTACACCAACCACTGCACATATATAAAATTTATAAAATTTATATATGTGCAATGAATGGTGTAATAATTGAGTACACTGAACACAATCGATGACTCCTCACTGTAATTGAAACATACCAGTGTGTTAATTTTGAAGTAAGTCAAAACTTCAAGATGTTTAACTCTTCAAACCCAGTGGTAACTCTATGTATCAGCAGCTTTCATATAAAAACCTTATATTTCAATCACAGAAAGTATTTTTGTGTTTAGTATAAAGTAAAATTATTTCCTTTTATAAATTAATTGATGTATTTGTATACCCGAGGTGGAGTGTGCTTACTGCGCGTTATGAATAGGCCAAATTCAGCCTTCAAGTATAGATGTGAACCCAGCAAAGAAGTGTGCAAAAAATCTGCTCCTCTGTTTTCTTCTACTGTTTACGGATGTGATGCGATATACCTGAAGTAGCGTCGAAACGAAGCGTTTCGTAATAGAGACAGACGAAATATCTGGACTTTGTACATCTGGTAGTGACAGCGTGTTATTGAGTTGTTAGAGTACATGCAGTTAAAACAGCTTATTGTGTGTGTTTTGTCCGTGACAAGTAACAGAAATTGATTACTGGTCAGGACAGTATTCGAACAACTCCGTCCAAATAATCATATCTTCCAAGAATTTCTAGAGTAAATTATGTTTTAAAACCCTCATGGCTAAGTCTTATCCAAAACCTCCAATTGGCTTTAGTAAAATACAATAAAACCATCGAACATTTTCTATATTTGTTTTTAGATAGAAAAACAGCATGCCCCGACAAGTCTCGACCCTAAGATTTCATCATTAAGAACATTTTACTAATTTGCGAAATATACATAAATCACCTCCAAATCACGAAAATTTAAATGACTGAAAAATGTCAGGTGCTTGTCGTTTTATAGAACACACATACGAAATACTTTGACGGTTTTATTGTACCTACTCATATGAATAGCTTAACATTAACGGTGTGGACTTAAATAGGACTTCGACTGACATTCCATCAGGAATACAAGTATAAGTACAGTTGCTTAACATCTTTGGTTACAAACCATGCCTTATAAATTAGCAGATCTAAGTATGCGAATAAAATAAAACCGGCTTGACTGACAATGCACTGTCGTTTAATAGCAGATACAATTCCTTTTGCATCGTTTTTCTAGTTAAAAATAAAATTACATAAAGCCGTCACGGTCGAAAGTAGGATTTAAGCAAATTTGTAGCAACTACAATGTCAGATAAGATGAAAACGATACTGTGAAATTTACAGCCGTCTGCTGCATCGAGCAAGACAGTTTATACTTAAACTTTGCGGTAATTCAAAGCGAAAGAAAATGGACAAATGTCTGTACAACGGCAGGAGAAACAAAATGACACAATTTTAACTCTAATTCTCACACACGATTTCTGACAAGGAAAGGAAAGCAACAAGGAATGAAAAATTATGAATATTTGTGAATATTTAGGAAAGTATTTCCTAAATCATTCTGGAGATTGATGTTGTAGTACTCTGAGTCATGCAGTTGTGTAGTTTCGTAGGTATTTACAAATGTTTGGGAACAATCTTTTTTTCCATCTCCAGAGTGTTGTCACCACACCGTGGGAGCATTTTTGGAACCTAGTTAACAGTCTTCTCCTAACTGCGTTTGCTGCAGGACCAATATTTGTTCATTCTGTCACATCCGAAAACCAGAAATGTCTTCACAATGTTTCTGTATGCGTTCTTAATTTATTCTTCCGAATTACTCTTTAGCTCAAGTAACATGATTCGTATACTATAATATTTCTATCAGAAATAAATTGATCGCAACATAAATTTGTGGAGTGTGTTATGTCTACGAGGCCAAAAATATGTGTATCATTTTAACAGAGCTGCTATAAACAATAGACTGCTTAACAAATTTGTCGCAGGAACCTGTTTGTTTGTCATCAAATTATGTAGAAGTGTAGTAGTTCTTTACTTTGAGAACTCAAGAAATTAAGGGCCTCCTAAAGGTCAGCAATACAGCGCACGTCTGTACAAAGAAGTGACCCGGCAAGAGGATCAACACTGGGACAAGAATTAACCAGGGGGGGGGGGGGGGCGGCGAATTTTAAAACGAAAAGTTTTTAAAAATTTATTTCTTTTTATTTTTATGTTCCAAAAAGGGAAAAAAATTATTTATAAAAAAAAACCAAAAAATAGGGCCAGTATAA
>Ga0123354_10004418_pt1 | contig 19920 bp, 10 predicted proteins | sample TergutLab28metaG_2_FD_97872 | JGI IMG/M metagenome (GOLD analysis project Ga0123354, IMG submission 97872) | Labiotermes labralis P4 segment gut microbial communities from Petit-Saut dam, French Guiana - Lab288 P4 | ecosystem: Host-associated > Arthropoda: Insects > Digestive system > Gut ...
TGTACATGTGTGTGTGTGTGTGTGTGTGTGTGTGTGAGTGCTTGCGTGCATATGTGTGTGTGTGTGTGTGTGTGTGTGTGTGAGTGTGTGTGAGTACTTGCGTGCATATGTGTGTGTCGCCTTTTAATTTACGGACCACTTAACCTATTTTCACTTAATTGTACTAAAGTCATGACCAGCATAATTACTTACAGTAGTTTCAACAACATGACCAAAGGGCTGAATTGAGAGGTGGCAGCCACAGCAGCGTCACGTAATGTTGGAGACTTGAATGAAGAATCGTTAGCCTCAAAATTATATGCAACTTTTTGACCTAATTTCTTGTTTGGTACTGTACGTATTTACGAAATGTGAACATTTTCCTGATATTTCAGTTTGTTGACGATAACCGAAGAATCGCTGCAAACAAGCGTGCAGAATCTGATACTGAGGTAGCTTATGAACGTACATAAGTTTACATTACGTGTCGGAAGTTTGTGTGTTTGTGTATTTATGCTTGCAAACATGGCGCCGGTTAAATCCTTTGACGTTTGGTCCAACCAAACAGACTTAGAATTTGCATGCAGTAGACCTATTGCAAGAATCAAAGAGAAGGAAATAATATTGTCGTAATTAGTAAATAAGTAAGACTAAGATCTGTTAAACCGATCCGCACGATCTGAGTCTTGGGTCTGCAGCCGCTTGCTTGCTGGTACTGTGGGTTCGAATCCCGCCGGGGGCATGCACGTCTGCTCTTATTAATGTTGTGTGTTGTCAGGTAGAGGTCTCTGCGTCGGGGTGATCACTCGTCCGGAGGAGTTCTACCGTCTGTGGTGTGTCTGAGTGTGATCATATACCCTCGATAATGAGGAGGCCTTAGCCCACTGGGGGCTGTTGCACCATCGTAAAAATAAAATCTCTTCGGAAGGGGAATAGACTTCTTGGTTTGTAAGTTAAATACTGCTTATTTGTTGAATTGTAACTGCAAGTGATTATTTATATGAACAAATTCACACAAACACATTAAAATAATGCAATTACTTTTATACGTTCCATATAATTTATAATGTTCTATCTTCATTCATGTACAAATTCGCCGTAATTTGTAAGAGAATTTAAACATGAAATTGTAAAATTTTATACACTGTATTGCACGTGCATTTCTTGGCAGGCCTGATTTAATTAATTCATGTTTTTCCTTTGCAGATTCTTGTTACATTACTGTTGTTTTTTCCTCTATACGTATTGTTTGACATTTCTAAGGCCTCTAAACAGATCACGTACCCAACTTTTGGGTTTCGCCTGAACATTTTCTCGGCATCAGTCAATAACACTGGACAGCGGACTGGCATTTCTTGCTGTTAAACGTGCTGCCCCACCTCAGTCCTGTTTACAGGCACCCGTGGACACAATCATATTTACCTACACGTGCGTATATCTTATAGCGGCTGAAGCGTGAAACTGACCAGTTATTTTGTGTTGATATCAAGGTTTATAATCCCCCTAACCCATGGGTGCATAAATCTGTATTTTGTGTAATTTACACAACCACTTTCGCAGATCTATATACTCTGTCCTAATTTCCATTGTTTTCAAACATCTTTAGATGTAATTATTATTTCCTTGGTCACCCTTGCAGTGTGAACACAGGACCAGTTTGTTTTCAGTGCCCCCTGTTCCCCACTCACTCTTTAATTTGTCTCGTTCCGCACCGATAACAAATTACTTCAGGGCACATTAAAATTATTCTCCATTTCCTTCTGCCCGTCGTGTTAGATGCAGCGGCTCCAATCGGTTTTGGATTGCAGGCAGCTTGGAACTAATTTCTGTCTCCTTTATGAGAACACTTCTCCTCTTCTCGTACCAATTCCAGGGATGTTTCCCAATATCTCCTTCCTTAAACGCCTTCTATTGATTTTCGTTTTATTTCATTAGATTTTCGGCCAAACACTTCAAGCAGAGACACAATGCCTACAGCACTTGGGAGCACTCAGCGCCCTCGTTTTAACAGCCTCTAGCTACCGAACAGGGCTCCTGTTAAGCAGCTGTTCCTGTCAGGTTCATGGAACTGAAGCTTAGTGAAATCTTGCAGAAAAATGCGCTCAGAATCCCTGTCACTCCCACGTATAGAGGGCCATTAAAATAACAGCTGGTCGATTTAAATTTGCACATTCACAATTATATTTCTTTAAGAGCAGGGGTTATAATGTCACATAATTCTTGTGAGATTTGTTTTACGCGAAAATGTATTGTCCCTCTGCATACAATTAAATCATCCCACTCCCCTAAACATGTTCAAAATGGTAGTCCTGTTTCTTTAATGACCCTTTCCAAATCAGTTATGATTTCTGTTTGCATTTCTTGAACCTACCAGGTGATGTCAGTGACTCGTAATGAATCGTTAAACTTTACGTGTTCTGTAGCAACATTTTATCATTTTCTGTGTAACTTCTGCAAATACTCTTAATAAGCTTATGTATTATCATCTTAGAATATCAACCTGCCTTTTGTTAGTATGTATCCATTGTGATTTGAAAAATAGGATTATAAAACATAACGAAATAGCCCAAGAACGTTATTGTGAAAGCTGATAAACCTCTTTGTTGTTTTCAGGCTTTCACCGCCCAGTAAATGAGATCATTCTCTCTTCTGGCACGTTACACAGCTTAAACTTGTATTAGTTAACGACGGTTGGGAACGACAGGTTGTCTCGAAACGTCGGTAACTATCAATGTGCGCCACGCAACGTCGCAAAAGAGCGGATATCTGAAACCTCCTCGTTATGTCCCAGTATTCCTGGACTAAGAAGAATCTCACATTTATAAAAAAAAAAAAATATATAAAAATTCATGAAATTTATTTAATTATTTTCAATAAATTAGTAATTAATGCTAGGAGGCAGGATCGGAAAGTAGATGTCGCACACGTCGCCTACATTTGCTTGTGATTCATTTTGCTTTCCCAGATGACGCGCAGCTGAGAACTTTCATCTCTCAAATTAGAAGGCAGAAATTAATTGGCTTTTCGAGTCTGAATTTATGGCTTATCTTTCCTTAGTAAATTGCTTTAACGACTGAAGTTAAAGAGGAACGTGAAAATCAACGGTCTCGCAAGGCACTTGTGTCTACACTTGTGTCTACACCGGTCTGTCACAGAAACGCTGCTGCTCGTGTCAGTAAATCATTTTGCGAAGCCTGTTTTAATTGACTGCAAATGTTTATAACCAAAGAAATAATGTCGTGGTAAGAAAAAGAGACGCTTCAGTAACAATCTGCGCCACCCTACATCAGCCGTGATCTTCGGTGACCTACGATCCACGTCGACGTCACCGTCACACATCATGATAATCGAAATAGAACTTTACCACGTGGTTACTCAACAAAAATTCTGATGTTATTCATTTCTCTACCTATTATAACTACATAATAATCCTAACGTAACGTCTTTTACATCACTACGACGAGAACTCTGAATGACGGGTGGCTTTCACAGGGTTCCAGGCCATGCTATATGCTAAATTCCTTTGTTTTAAATCACTTGCAAAGGATGATCTCCTTCCGCAGCTAGATAGAAAGTTTGTAGGATTAGATTTTTGTAAAATGTGTAATAATATCTTGATACTTCTTTGACACTTTTATATATCATTCTGTTACGCGATGAAACCCAGTAAAGCGCTTTATCGTAGGCAGTTGTCATGTGCTACGGATATATATATATATATATATATATATATATATATATATATATATATAGCATAATCTCACCTTATCTGCAAAACGATATTTCTACTTAATCTCTTTTATGGCAGTAGTGAAAATTACTGTACATTCCAAAATTTTACGTAAATAACATCCATAAAGGGCCCAGCGCGACAGCCGCGCGGTTTAAGGCGTGGGTCGACAGCGGCTTACTTGCTGAAAATGCGAGTTGGAATCCCGCAGTGGACATGGTTGTCTGTCGCTTGTGGGTGTTGTGTGTTGTTACGTACAGACCGCTGCGGTGGGAAGTTCGCTCATCTGGAGGAGTCCTAATGAGTATGGTGTGTCTGAGTGTAATCGCGAAACCTCGATAATTAGGAAACCTTGGCCCACTAAGGGCTGTTACGTCATAAAGAACATCCACACAGGAAATTCTGTGAAAAATAACACAATGAAATCAAAAGACTAAAAATAATGATAGATCTTTCGGACTGGAACTGCAAGCGATGGTAAAGCAGGTTTTAGAACTGGATCTCGGAACTTTCTGCAAAACTTGATTGATTTCCTCAACAGTTCGAACACTAATGGTAACTCTTAATGTCATTTTCTGAAAAATTAGTGTGAGCCCTTTGTATGATGCTCGAAATGAATACCGACTGTTTCGCCAACAACTTGAAAGAGACTGGTCGTAATAATAAAACCCAGCTGTGGTTTCTAGGAGGTTGGAATTGAATGTTTATACGCAGTTTAGATGAATGTTAATTTTAATAGGATTAATTCTTATGATTAATACAGTTATCCAGTGCACTGAGTAAATTTTACACGAATCACCAAATAAATCGATAATAACGATGGAACAACTTTTAATGTCACCCCAGTAAATCACTCAGATTTGGCATCATTATTATGAAGGAAAGCGCTTACAGTTTGTTGATACTGCAGTAGAAATTGTTTCATACGCTTTTGATATTCTGCGAAATAACGCAGTGTTTTATATTAGATTTGTTTCTCCGAAAGTTCTATACGCATCTGACAACGTACATTGAGTCAGAGTACAGAAGTTATAAAAAGACAGTAAAGCGTAAGTTTTTCATGTGAATGTCATGAAACTGTGTGGTGGGACGGAACTGTAACTTTACTCATTCTTTGCCCGCGGCACTGGGTATCATTCAGGTTTATCTGCCTTGGTGAAGGGTCGAATCGCAGTAGTGTCTGCCTGCGATCCGTTAGGGCCTGAAAAGTTATATTTATTTAGAAATGCAGTACATGTGACCTACAAACCGATATCTCCTTTACGTAGAAAAAAAAGTTAATTTTCTTTGAGAAAACAACGGCATGTTATTGTTAGAGTTGTATGAAAGAAATCAACGTACCGCACAAACATGCAGAGTAAATCATGTGATATATATATATATACATATATATAATTGTATTATATATATATATTTGTATTATATATATATTTGTATTATATATATATATATATATATATATTCATGTACAGCATGTGGGATATCGTAATCAGTATAGTGACCAGGCTACGAACTGAATCATAGGGGTTCGAGTGCCGGAAGAGTAAAGATATTTTGTTCTTTTTTGAAATGACGTGTGAGACCAACTAGATGTAACAAATTATGGTTTATTATTAATCCATTAGCCCAACATGTTTCAGGCATCATTATGCCCATCTTCAGGAGCGCTTGACCTCATGTCACTGCATACGTTTTTTTCAGGTTTTGTTCTATTCCAAAACATCCATACCGGCTCTGGGTCCACCAAATCTCCTGCTCAAAGTGTGCGGGGATTTGTACACCCAGAGAGTAAAGAGGCCAGGGCGTGACGCTAACCGCTCACATCCAGCCAGTGCCAAGGTTCAGAATGATGGGAAGTATACCTCCCTTCCCCCTATTTACCTTCGTGGTGTGTACATAGGCAACCTACTCTTTAAACCTGTTTACTACTATGCTTTAATCCTTTTCCTGCTAACGTGGAGAATATGGTGAGCTCCCAATAATGCCAGCAAATGTCAGATATGATTTAATTCGGCGTTTTAAGGGGTTACACAGTTACAGCCATTCTGTAATGCAGTAGTGACTGAGAGGTTTTGGGTTCTGCAGGAACATGAAGTCAAATGCTCAGTTGGAATTCGTTCCTTTGCACCAGAAGAAAGGGACAAGGCCTTTCCTTCTTAAAGGTGGTTCTGTGCTTTTATTGGCAACCTGGTTATAGAAGAAGGAACATAGCCGTGGTTTACGTGCTGTTCTTCCTAATTCCCAGCACGCAGTTTCCCTTAGCCTTGCAGTAAATTGACACTAAATTTTCAGAGAAAAGACAGTAGCCTATAATTTCACGTTGGAATGTAAAAGCAAATTGTATGCTGAAACTGAATACATTTTACTTGCATTATGTAACTGACTACATGCATCAGAATACTTATTGAGAATCTGATAGTAGCTCTTATATTAAAGACAGTACCTGCCTTTTAATTAGACCTAACTAAATATAATTAACTCTTTATTTAAACTGCTTAACCCCTTATACTGAGAATCGTGAATCGACCCCACACCAACTTACAGCAGGCCCTTCAAGACAGTTTTACATTTCCATACCCTTGACATAGATGTATTTTGAACATACGGAAACAATTATGCATGGACATGACCGTCACAACACAACTATTTTGTCAATTAAAAATGTATTAAATTTACTTATTTTTTTTCAATAATCATGTATCCATTGATTCGTTGTTTAACGACTCTCTACAGTATTCGCACTATGGGTTTGTAGAATCAAAGAGTAAAGTGACGTGGGAATAATGAAGTCTTACGTATATGGCTGACGGCGCAGTTGGTTGAAGTACTGCGATACACGCCGGAATGTCGCGGGTTCTATTCCCGATGGGGACATTGGGATTTTTCGTTGACTTAATCCTTATGGTCGGGCTATGGCCCTAGGGTCGACTCAGCGTCTGACAGCAATGATTACCAGCCATATCTCCTGAGGGGTAAAGGCGGGAAGTGCGTAGATCTAACAACCTTGCCGCCTTCATGTGCCGATTGTCTAGAAATTCCGGCAGCCTCAGCCTCCTGGATCCCTAAGGGCCTGTCCGGGGACTGCTTTACCGTTTATATGGTTGGGAGCGGTTATGGCCTAATATGAGGAACTAGCATTCCATTTGCCTGGAGCGACTAAAGCAAACAACAGTCTCAGTCTAGCTTAGCAGATAACCTTGCCGACGTCTGAAGCTCAACATATTTCTTAAGCGTGTATCAACCGTGGTTTGACTTTAAATAGTTTACATCAGAATCGAGCCATTTCTTGACTGTTAACGAAAAGTCACTTCCACACTAATAGTGCCCACTGTTCATCCCCCTTCAAGGTGCTTGCCTCTGAGCCTCACTTCTCCTCATCCCCAATCAGTTTACGTGCCCCTGTGCCTCACTTCTGCTTATCTCCCTTCGGTGCGCGTGCGTTTCTGCCTCACTGCTCCTCATATTCCTTCAGAGTGAATGCTTCTGCGCTTCACTTCACTTCACTCTTTCTGTAACAAACATACTATCAAAACATGTTATTCTGATTTTTTTTTTCCATAGGGCAACACCCCTTAGTAAGTCAGGGCGCCCTCATCATCGAAGTTTCACGATCACACTCAGACACACCACAATCGGTACGACTCCCCTGAACGAGTGATCAGTCCGGCGTAGAGATCTCTACCTCACAACTCACAACACTAACAAGAGACATATATCCATGCCCCCGGTGGGATTCACACCCGCAATTCCAGCAAGTGAGAGGCCGCAGACCCAGACCTTAGACCGCACACCAGGGGGGCCGACTTGAATCTGATATTATGTAGACGAATCTATTTTTATTATCCTCTGGGTGATGATGCATTTTTAAACCTTTCAACCTGACTAACTTATGCGCCACCTGCTTGTTTCAGCACGCTAAAACACCGTGTTTGTTCACCGACTATACTTAGGTATTTTATATTAGTCGGATTTTCTTTTACATCTTTGTAGTTTGAGCTTTGTAATGGAAAATTTTGTTTTCTGCGCGGTAGAAACTGGCTTTTAAAATCACTGTTTAGGTGAATTTCGTATTTCAAAATGTTTACAAAATTTTAACTTGAATATAAGCCCTTTATTATAATTCACATTTTTATCCATTAAAATCATGAGAATCACAATATCAAGCATGTTAAAGAATAGTGATACTGTATCTAGAAGGTGGAAATTCATTAGATTCCGACTGCTTGAATTTGTGCGCGGAAAACATTATATAAACGAACATAGGGAATTGTTTTTGTGTTAACATTTTGAAACTGTATATTGTACATCCTCGGGCATGTGCAGTGTTTTTTTTTTTGAAGGAAAAGGGTTGTTAATATGCGATTTGAGAATACAAGTGGAAGACTAATTCATTTAATGTATCACAAAGCTTAAAATGTAATTTGTTATTGAGGGGTGTACACGCAATTTGTTTTCTAATTTGTCAAATTAATTGCGTAATTTCCTTTTTTTTTTATTTTCGTTACAAAGCGTACATCAAACGCAAGGGATGCGTCTGGCAATACGGAATTCCACAACATACAGACTGGAGAAGGTCTGTAAGCGTCGCTGTTTTCCCGCACCCAGTGAACCTCAAACTTTCGCAATTTGAGTCAGTGACATAACTTTAGCTCTCCAAGAAACACAATTTCAAAAGTTATATGATCTGTTTATAAGTTTTGGATTATTATTTGTTTAGCGGTCTAGCCTCACTCTAGTCCAGGCCTCTTCAACCTTTCTTATGGTGTGAACAACTTCGACAAAATTTGGTCTGCTTGTGAGCAACATTAAATTTAGCCCACAAAATAAAAAATAAATAAATATACGTATAATTACGTGGATAATGTTCCCCCTGTATGTGTCCATACATCTTGTGCAATAAAATGTATACAGATGATAATGGGAACAAGACAGGCCATGTGCGTATAACATAACATAACATAACATTGAGACGCGTTCGTGTAACGAAAGATGCAGTGGAAAAGCAATAAGTATTACATATTGTGAGTGTGTGTTTGTAGCCTTAGGTATCCAGCAAGCAATGCGCGTGCGCCATATTGTCATCTGTGGCCTGTCCGGCTCTACAAACGTTTTCCAGATTATATCATAAAGGCATGGTTTAAAAGCACTCATTGAACAAAAATATGTGTTCTCATTTTATCTACAATTTTGTCTCAAATATGTCTCAAACTAAAAAAAATTCAGCGACATTTTATGACAAATGTACCCACGTCTTAATATAAATTACCAGTTATTCTTGTCTGATTTTAAAAAAACTGGAATTTTCTCTATCGATTTTGGATAAATAATCTAATATCAAATTTCATGAAAATTCATCCATTGGGAACTGAGTAGTTCCATGCGGATAGACGGACGGACGAAGTGACTCGATATAGCTGACTGTCGCTTTTCGCAAATTTGCGAATTCTTCTAAAATATATAAAAGCGCAGTTCACACCCTGGTGCACAGTTTAATTACATTCAACATATTGCTACAAAATGAATGAATAGATTTGTGTATGTCTCTATAAATAAACAGTTCATAAGTTTTCAAAACCGCTTCGGAACTGTACACCGGCCTTGCCGAGCACGGTTTAAGATACGGTTTCTGTTTTGAAGTGTCTCTGTCAGCTGCTTAGCCTTCTGTCGCGTGCAACATGTTGCCCACTAGTTACAGATTGTACCGGCCTGCTGTCGTCTAAAGAGCTGATTTAGAAGCTGCTATTTACGAGCGAATTCAGATTGCGGCTTGCAGAATTTTGTTATTTAGTTTTGCGTAATTTGTCAATAATTAGTTCTTCGCTAAATATTGTTAGGTTTATAATATTAGGGGAGAAGAGACCGATGGATATGGGGCGCAACAGGGGGAATCGAAATACACACAGGGGTTTGGTGCGAAAATCTGAAGGAAGAAGAAAATTGGAAGGCAAAAACACAGAGGGAAGGATGATACTAAAATGTAATCGAATGGGAGGTGTCGGCTGAACTTGGCTGGCTGAGGGAAAGAAAGAAGGCGGGCCATTGTGTAAAAATAATGCACTTAGTGTACTGTACTTTAACATGGGACAAAATGCTGATTGGCTGAGAAAATGTGTGGTTCTGACGAAGGACAGTACTCCTAGGAAATGTGTATGTACGTATGTATGTATGCACGTATGTATGTATGTATGTATGTATGTATGTATGTATGTATGTATGTATGTATGTGTGTATGTATGTGCGTGTATGTCTGTCTGTATGTATGTATGTATGTATGTATGCATGTATGAATGTGTGTATGTGTGTGTGTGTTTGTATGTGTGTATGTATGTATGTGTGTGTGTTTGTATGTGTGTATGTATGTATATATGTATGTATGTATGTTTGTATGTATGTGTGTGTGTGTGTGTTTGTATGTATGTATGTATGTATGTGTGTATGTATGTATGTATGTGTGTACGTACGTATGTACGCATATATGTATGTAAGTATTATGTAGGTAGTGTGTGTGTGTATGCAGGTATGTACGTATATATTAATGTATATATGTATGTATGTATATATGGATGTAGTTACGTATCTATATGTGTGTGTATGTGTGCATGTATTTACACTTGTAAGTATACATGCATATGTACGTATGTATGTATTTACGCATATGTGTGTATACACATATATACATATGCATGTATTAGTTAGGTGCTGTAGTTAATCGTATGAAGCAATTTGACAATCTGCGCAACAAGAATTAAACTGTGAACATCTTCCAGATCCCAGACTGGTAGTGACGCGCGTGTGTGTACCTAGCTTCATAGTTCCAGTGAACAATAACTTGTCTTAATGCGGCGTTTCCTTAGTTGCCACTATTGACAGTGCTCTGTGCCAGTAGCTAGAGTACCAGTGGACTGGTGTCGAGACTCGTGGCACAGCGGAGACCGGTGACAGGCAGGGCTCACGACAAAGCGAACTGCACGTGCACAGTGACTGTAGGACGGAGCCTAGCCTGAACATGAGGGTCAGATGTGCCAATTTGATTTACGGTACTGGCCTAAGGTTTAGTTTCTGTTTTTGAACACTGCTTGATTGATACTGTGCAGTACGTGTTGCAGCTCAGTGCTGTTAATGTGTTCACTGCAATTTGATTATGATTTCCGCTTTCGAATATGACCGGAAAAATGACAAGCATATTTTGTTTAAAGTGGAACACTGACACGACATACGAATTGGTGTGTCAGCTGTTTGAAGTGCTGTATTCAAGACAGGGTTATTCAAAATGATTGTCGGGACTTTAACATAATACACTTGAGATATGAGTATGTGTATTTTTGTATTTAATAGAACAACACTCCAAGTTTTTGTTACATACCTTACAGGTGCTCTACTTGTACACTCTTGTTATTCTACAAACATCAACTTGATAATGGAGTTCGTTCCAAACTGTTTGCAGCATTTGGAACGAACTCGACTATCGTGTTGATGTTTGTAGAATAACAAAGAATGCACATATAGAGCACCTGTAAGGTATGTAACAAAAGCTTGGAGTGTTGTTCTATTAAATACAAAAACACATATACTGCTATCTCAAGTGTATTGTGTATGACAAGTTGTTAAAATCCCGACAATCATTTCGAATAACCCTGTATATTCAATATGTGGTACTGAGGATCCCTACACTCGATCCGCGGATCACATAAAATATCGGCCTGGAGTGAAATACCAGTCAAACATTTAGCAATGTTACCGCAACTCCGAAAATAATATTCTTCGCATTAAAAATTACTCATATTTTTCCAGACATTAAAGGGACGAAGAATATTCGGCTCTAATCTGCTTATTTACTGTAAACAAATTGGGCTCATGGCCGCACGGTTGGGGATGTTGTGATGACAGCTGTTATCAAAGGCTAAAAAAAATGTATGTTCTTTTTTCTGTGCGAAAACTAATTTCTTTGTAACGTTACGAGCTACCTGCATATTCTGCCCTCCTTCCTCATTAAAGGATACAAATCTTGTAATTACGTCATCTTTTTAATTGCAGGGCTGTGTCTGGGTGTTAATGGCTTCTCTGTGTAATATCTGACGCGTTTGCCTTCGTCGTTCACTTCGACACAGCCTATTAATCTTTTTTCTCTTAATTTTCAGTTTGCACGTTAATATTCAGAAGGGCTCAGATATCGGTCACAGGCCACAGTGAGTGGGACAGGTGTTCGATTCACGAAACAAAAGTAGTTGTCATTGCCATCTGCACTGTTTGTCGTAACTTTCAAACGCATCACGGGTAAATGTGAACATTCACCTACACATAGAGCAGAGACCTAAACTGCATGGAGTTTCTCTCCACGTCCCCTATACTTCTTCGTGCCGTGACGCTTAAAGACAAGGTTGATCTTTCTATGTCACATGTACCTCAGCTTATGTGACGTGGCTTCCACTTGTATATTTGCTCCGATATTCAGAAACTATGCTGAGTATTGATCCGTTGTTTTTCTAGTGAATAAGAAACCATTATTTACTCTAACAGCATTGACGGATTGGTTATTTGTACGAAAGGGAACGTGTCTTTTCTATGCAACACGAAATACATTTTCAAGAATTGTTTAAATAAAAATATATTTTCGTGATCGAAAATACGCGGCAATAAATGAAGATAAAACGCAATATTTCGCCGGTATATTACAGACAATTATCTCTAATATTTCTGATATTAATTCCAAATGAATTGCTAACACTTAACAAGTGGAAAATGAATTTAGTCGAAATCTTTGATGGAAAGTGTCAAGCCGAAATATTTGTCTGGGATCGAAAGAGCTGTCTGCCGCCGTAATCCACACAAATCACCTGGACTCGATGAAACGTTAAAATAGCCAGAAATTGCTAAGAACACTAAAATATTTCCAAGTAAATTAAAAGTTATTAATGTTCTCAAAATTATTAAAATTGCCAGCTTCCCCCCCCCCAACCTGTTTAATTATAGAAGAATAAGTTTATTAAATGTCTGAGAAATCTATGGGGGGGGGGATTGTCTTTAAAAATCAGTCTTTTCTCTCGGAAGAGAAAGGGCACGGGAGATGTTGAATATGTCTTTAGACGAGGGAATTACGGGATGTAATGCACGAATATACACAGCATTGTCCACGACTTAAATAATAACAAATAGCAGTGGCTGCTAATTTCTCTGGTATCCTGTTGATAAATGTTGTAAAATGCATAGTTTCTTACCACTAATTGGACCGAACTTTTCTTACAACTTGTAGCACTGAATTTTTAACGAACTGCTCATGTCTCTTCAACCCTTTGCTTTATAATCACTTCTTTCCATTTACGAACAATACCTACTGATATGTACTGGTTTACTGCTCGTTTACGGTCGGACTTGCTTGATCGCTTTGTCGCCATGTTGTCCCCCCGTTCAATGGTTCATCATTCGTGACTCCTGGTATTCCGTGGACGCCACACTCACGGTCATTGGAAGAGCCCTCAGTGAATTATGGGCGATAGGGCTTATAGAAATACCTACAAAAGTAAAACTTAAGCGTCACTCAGTGTGTTTCAGAATTACTTGAAAAGTGTTCTTTTCCTGTAATACTTTATCAAGACATCGTTCCATTATAGATACCCCACATCAGTTCATTCGCTACTACTACGTCTTTTATCACTTAAGTTAATGATATTTTATGAATTAAAAATGGTAAGAATGTAGCCATTAAATGTGTGCTAACGACACGGACGTCAGCGTGGGGTCAAGCAGTTCTTATACATCAGTTACAGGAACAAATAAAGCAATGGATCTCTTACTAGACTCGATCTAGAACAGCATAACTAAGTTTAATATCAACAAACGTGCTAATGTAGCACTCTACAAAACATTAACACTTCAGCGCACATGCTTGGTGTCTGCGGCCAACTCTGTTAAATGTCGCTTTCATTTTTGCAGCACATAATTTAAATTGATGTAACTGTGGATTTATGTGAAACAGAAAGAATGTAGACCATTTTCATAAGAAAGTAACATTTCATCTTGCGTGGTTTGTTGTATCTGAGTTCTAGGATACCTACAACTGATGCATCTTCGAACCTGATTGGTACAAGTATAAAGTTCGCCAAGCGGAAGCAAGTAGGTGATGGTAGGATTGGTGTGATAGATGTTACAGCAGTCTGATCAAAGAGTACGGTTTACTGAGTGCTAACTCCGTCGAGATTACAAACAGATTTGGCCTGTGTGACATCACGAATCACAGTGTATGTCAGGATTTTAGTGATATGTGTAATTAAAATGCGATGTTACTACAGTGACATAATTAAGATTCAAGCTCTGATAGGACTTAACAAAGATCTCATCTAATTAAATAGATTGATTTCAGTATTTGTCCTGTCACTTCTCTGGGTCAGGGGTTATATTGTCACCATGAACCTGATAAGGTCTGTCCCCTATTGCTGAACCTGAGGGTGACAATCGTTTTCGGTCTAGTAAATTTTAGTTTCTTCGTAGATTTTGATAAGTAACAAGGCCTTGGTGTATCGGGTCCATAAGGGCTCGTGCCCATAATATATTCTATTCTATTCTAGTCTTTCATAATAACAAAGTAAATTACTACATTTGCGATATGTACTAGCCACTTGTACGCAGGAAGTATAAAAATCTATTCCATTAACGGCCTGGACAGATCCTGAGGCCTGCAGGAGGCTGAGGCTCCCAGAATTTCTAGACAGTCGGCACGTGAAGGTGGTAAGGTTGTCAGCCAAAGCACCGGGCTCCTTTACAACCCCTCCCCCAGGAGATGTCCTTGGTACTCATTTCTGTGACAGGCTGAGTCGACCCCAGGGTCATAGTGCGTCCTCAAGGTTTGGGTCCAGGAAAAATCCCAATGACTAAAACGGGAATCGAACCCGCGACCTTCCGGCCTGCAGCGCAGTGCCTGTGAACATTATCTAACACCTGTAACACCTTCTTATCACCGGCATACAACAGGTTATTCGAACACACAGGATATACGCAGAGCGCGATAAAAATTAGAAATGGGAGTTGGTGGATATAGCAACACGCAAGTGCAATTAACTAAACAGAATGAAGAATGGATAGGTATATGTATATGTATATGTATATGTATAATTATACGCACTGTATTGCCTGTATATACACCTCTACATAAAGTGCAATAAAGATATACTGATATTAATAGGAAAAAATTGCGAAAAAGCAAATCACAACTTCAGCTAAGATGTCGCTATTTTGAGCACATTTCTGCAAATTAAATATTAACTATACGAGTTTATATGCCTCCACAAATAAATAGTTCATAAGTTTTAAGAAAACAGGCAATGTACGTATCAACATAACACTGAGGTGCGTTTGTGTACCAACTGACGCAGAGGAAAATCAATCAGTATTACATATCGTGAGTGTGTGACTGTAGCCAAATTAATGAGGGTAATGCAAAGCGTTTGTGGTCTGTCTGGATGTACCATATTTTTTCTACATTATTTCATAAACAGCATGATTTTCGGAAAAAAGTATTATGGAACATAAAATGCGTATTTTGATTTCCTTTACAAATTTTAACTTTTCTCATTCTAAGAAGAACTGAGCAAAAAGTGATAATATATATATATATATATATATATATATTTGTTTTCAAGTGTATGACCTATTATTCTTGGCAGATTTTAATGAAATTTGAATGTTGGTAACAGATTTTCGAAAAACACCAGAACATCAAAATTCGTCCAGTTAGAACTGACTTGTTCCACGCGGATGGATGAACGGACGACCAGACGGACGGACAGATAGATAGAGATGACGAAACTAATAGTCGCTTTTCACAGTTTAACAAAGGCGTCTGAAAACTGCCCCGGTGTTCTATCTCGGCTTTTCTCGGCGAGGTCTAACAGATTTTTCTCGTTTCAAATGTCTCCAAGAGCAACATGTTTCCGCGAGCTACGGGTTGAGCCGACATGTCCTATGCAAATTGTATCAGGTCTCTTTCTTGGAGTAAAATGGTTCGGGTGCGGCGACACCTGCCTCCTTATAGCGCTGGAGTCAAGTATTGGTGGAGTTATATCTCTACACCCCCTCTGTGCCCTTTTTGACATGTAACGGGACAACTACACACTTAAGTGACGTATAATTTTCTGCTTCCTTCCTCATTCCACCATTGTTCAGCAGTCATCCCAACTATCGACTTGTGTACTTGAGCCACTGACAACATAAGTAAGTGAATAATTCCTATGTAATAAGAACCAACAAAGTGCACACTTTTACATTAACGTTTTAATTGAAGACAATATAAGGGAATTAAAACATTAACGTAATAAGTGTGGATTTTGTTGGTTCTTATTACATAGGTACAGGATGGGGCAAAATATCCTCCCTAATTTCAGTAGGGCATTGTGAAGGGAGGGGAGGCCGTAGAAGGGTGGGGTTGGGCTCGAAAGGTGCAGGTAGTTGGGACGTTCCCGTTACAACACTCCGCAGTCGTAAAGATGGTGTGGTCCAACGAGCAGCGCGTGTTTGCCGTCGAAACCTACTTTTCGCAAAGTCACTCTATCTTAGCGTGCAGCGTGCTTTCCGTACTCGCTACCAAATCACCCCTCGGGACCGAGTACCGGACCGAAAATCTATTCTGTTGTGGGTTGAGAACTTCAGGGAAACGGGAAGTGTGTCTGAAGAAAGATGAGGACGACCACGGACCTCTCGAACACCAGAGAACATCGAGGCGGTCAGACTGTCCGTTTTGCAGTCTCCCAGGCGCTCTGCACGCAAACACCACGCAAACAACGGCCACCACTTGCAAGATAGTCTTTCTAAGACTACGTGATGTAAAACGTCCAATGTTGTAGTTTCAGAATCCAGAAGTAAAATGTTTGTATCTCGAATAGTGTTTTTGTTATTCACCTTAAAATTTAGGGAGGTTATTTTGCCCCACTCTGTATATCACAGTACACGGTTCAAAAAAGTGAAGTTTGCTAATGCCCAACAGACGAAACAAATATATCAGTACAAGAACTTGAAAGAAAAACTGTTCAAAATCAATGCAGCGATATTGTAGTATACAACAAAACAGGCAGGCAAAAACAGCTAACGCCAAACTATATAGCACCTGGAAGATACTCTCATTAAATTGAGACATGAATATAAAAGTGCGCATTTTGTTGGTTCTTATTACACAGGTACATCACAATGCACAGTTGAAAAAAAGTAATTTTAAATAATTCCTCCTTTATTTTACAGTCTGCGTTCTTACACATGAAAGTGGAAATACTGATATTTGTATTGCGATTAACCCAAAAATATCGGGCGTAATTTCTTGATTTCTAATAGGTTTGTGGTGGGCGGTCGGTTATGAACTTTGGGGAAGGATACATAGATATGAGCCCATGCCGGTGACGTCTTGGCTTAAGACAGCCGAAATGTATAGAAGGGACCGAACGATTGCGCCCGACAAATTAAGGTTTTGAATAGGCAAATGTAATTTGTTCCTGTCCTGCCCTAGACGGCATATGTGGCAGTGGATGTACCGAACGCTTTTTCAGAAATATGTGGGCAGCATTATTGTTAACAGTGGACGTTAAAATATGAGCTTACAGAGTGAGACTTCCGGCTGCTCATTTCTAACAGTAAATGGTGCTAAGAAAATTTAGATTAATGTAGATGTAAAGATTCATTAATACTGTTTTTAGCAGGAAGAATCTCGCAGGAACTTTCAACCGGGAATTAGTGAATATTGAATTCGGTGCATAATGGCTATTGAGACCACAACTGAACTTCATGTGCAATTTTTTGGTCGAAGAATCAACATTCTTGAAAAGTGCCTAGGTTCATTAAAACGTTTTGAAAGCCATCTCCTTAAGTGTCCTAATTTCGTGATCTATCGAATATACGTTTTGTGGAAGATTTATATAACAAAATTATGTAATCTTTAGGTTCACGATGCAAATAACGAAGTGACTATCAACATGACACTCACGGATGATCTGAAGTCACGATATCACTGAATGTGCATGCTAAGAATTTTGGAAGTTCTGACAAGTAAGAAACATTCATACTAACTCTACGGTGCTGACCTTCATACAATTAATAATATGCAATAAACAGTTCTGATATCTGGAAGTAGAATATATTTTTTTTGAAAACATAAACTTCGCAGTACCGACGTAGCCATTAACCTATTGGCGCCGAAATTATTTTTTTTTATTTTAGCACACACTGTATATAAAATGTGAATAATACAGGAACCAAATACGTTAGAATTATGAAACAAACTGCATTTTGAAGATAAAAAAACGGAGAGTATATATCATGTTTAAAATATTCAGTAACTATATTTGTTGAATAAATATATAAAATGCAACTTTAGAGGTTAGCGGTGCGGTACGTCAACTATAGTTGTCATTAGGCGTCAAAAGGTTAAGTGCTGACTTTATTTGCTCTTATTCATTGCTACTTTGTTACCTACATGACTACAGAAGCATTAGCCTTTTACGTTTGATACTTATGAAGTCTCTTAGGGAGAGTCGAGGTGAAAACGTTGAAGGCTCAATGACATTATTAATTCATAACAAATTTTAGGAGGAAGATTGAAGAGAAGGGGTCATGTTTAAGGGCATGTTATTAAAATTTATCTTAACGGAAGGTGTAGGAAGATGTGGGCTGGATTATACACGTACTGCATTCCAGAAAGGGCTATGATGTGATTTTGTAAAGAAGGTAGTGAGCGTTCGTGTGTTGTATAGTTGATGGATATTACTGCTGTGTGGTTGATAGACATTGTTTTTTTCCTGCAGGATTGCAGTATGTACTCTATGTTAGTCATAAGCTTATTTCATTGTGCTGAGTCCTCGCTTTTCTGCAACTCCTACTATTTGTTTACACTTTTATTTCTTAATGAGCAGACCAGGCATGGGAGGAAGGTAGTTTCCTTCTATTTCTTTTTGTTTACATGTGATCGCGCTAAATGTTTATCGCGCGAGCAATTTGTAGGGTCAAGTGCAATAGTAGTTGCCTTGTGCTCCAGTTGCATTCCGCATAAGTATCGCGAATGGTGACAAGCAGCTGTGTATGAAGCCGGACGATCAGCTATTGTTAATATTAACGAAGGGACCCAAGATCGCGACAGTTGAAATCATACAGTTCACTTGTAACAGCGTTATTCACTGTTTATGAACAATAAACTCGAGTAAACTGGACTTGGGGGATTATTGCGAGTCTGTGCAACCTACCCAACTCCCCGTCTTACCTGAGGTTCGAGCTCCGTCCCTCCCGGAACAATATGCACGTTACGTTCCCACCGGAACCGCGCAGGATACAACACGGGGTTCCGTGAAATCCGAGAATATTTTGAGCTGCTACACGACTGTTGTCAGCTAAAGTTAGGAATCTCTTGTATTGTCGTTGTTTGCCGCTTTTTTACATAACAATGTGTAAGAAATTACTGTAAGAAAAGTTTGCACGAAGAAATTTACAGTGACAAGTAGAAGAGAAAATGTTTTTCGCCTCTACAATGCTGCGCTTATCAGACTAGATTTAACTGAACTGGAAATAAGCATGGCAGTGTTTAAATTAATCTCTTTTCAAAGGAATGTTTCCTCCCTTTATTTCGGGAACAGATGAAATTCGTTATAGGAAATTTGATATCAACCAGAAGAAGCAAAGTGTGAAGAAGTGATATATATGTACAGTATCTGAATGGTATAAATCCCCTCCCCCCATCTTCCCCTGTTCAGCACAGTTCTTACTTCCAGTCATCTGAAATATTCCATCATTCCTAGCGACATTTCTATGTCGCCTTCTGTGTTTCGTTCAATAGCCAGGGTTACGCAGTGCTCCGGTTAGAATGCCCACCCTTAGATAAATCTTTTAAAACCAGCTGTAATCGTAAGTACATAACAGTTTCTGTTACATGCAAGACTACGTTTTGCCCACACAATGTATTTGTTTTTTCATGTGATTCTGAGAATGAATATCGGTGTTTTGTCCAAACAGCAATAACGGCTATTCTTTCTAATTTTTTTTTTCTCTCTCTCTCTCTCTCTCATTCACGATACCACCCAGTCTTAGGAGACTAACTAGGTATTTTATTCTGACCTAAATTGCTACCTTGTCTATTTTTATTATTTCACCGTGCATTCTGTAATTTATTTAATTACACACACCAACACACACACACACACACACACACATATATATATATATATATATATATATATATATAATTTAAA
>Ga0123354_10004419_pt1 | contig 19919 bp, 15 predicted proteins | sample TergutLab28metaG_2_FD_97872 | JGI IMG/M metagenome (GOLD analysis project Ga0123354, IMG submission 97872) | Labiotermes labralis P4 segment gut microbial communities from Petit-Saut dam, French Guiana - Lab288 P4 | ecosystem: Host-associated > Arthropoda: Insects > Digestive system > Gut ...
GAATATATCGACTACCTACGTAGATCACGATGGAAGAAATATCAGGAGAACAAGAGGTGGGAAACAGTAGGTAACTATTTGGAGATACTATAGGCAGTGAATAACGCACCCCCCCTCCCCCCCATTGGCAAAACTCAGGAATATTGGAATAAGTGCACCTTTATCACAAGGGCCGAGGAGAAGGGAGAGGACGCCGCAGCATACAATACACAGCAATAGTATATAGCAACAACAGAGAATAAGTAACAATGAAAATGTTTCCACAACACCAGGTGGGGAATGATGAAGGATGACAAACGGTGAAGAGTGAAAGACAGTAAAAATGCGGCCAGTCCGCTTGATCATGGGAGGTTGAAAATCATAAGGCAATAAATGTGACTGTTATTTAAAAAAAAATCCCTGTGGGGCCGAGTTTTTTCGCACCCGTCCAGACCGGCCCTGGGGTACAGTGGGTACCGGGCGTAAAGTGGTCGGGCCGTGGCCTTGACCACTCACTCCCATCTAGTGCCAAGGTTAAAGATAGGGTGGAGATCTACCTCTATTCTTCCTCCGCGCTTTTATGGCCTATTATACGTTGAAATTTACCCTTTACCTTTACCATTTATCTGTTTATAGTCCCAACAGAGGAAACGGAGATTTTAAATGCGACATGATAGGCGTCTGAACCGAGTCTGGCGATACTACGTCACAATGTTAGATCTGTACGTAAGTAACGACTAGATGTCACCTTGCACAGTGGACATGAAATGGGTAGATTTCATACAGCTGTTGCCAGCCAAAAAATCCATTCTTCCGTGAATGATACTTTCTATCAAAAGAGCAGCCATGTTAACTTGTTCAGCATTTTTACTATCTAGCGACAGTGCGAAATAACCAGGTAGTTTTTATTTATTTTTTTATTGCTACGCCGTGCATGTTTTCGAGTTACTCAATTATTACACCAACCACTGCACATATATAAAATTTATAAAATTTGCACATTAAAACATTAAAAACGCTCCGACATGTTTCGGTCCTAAGACCATCCTCAGGGAGCTATATCTTCCTTGCTAAAGTCACACTAGAAATATTCACATATTAATTTCGTTGTACCAGTTGGGTATTGTGGCAGCAGTTTTTAATGCTTTAATGTGTAAATTTTATACATGTGCAGTGGTTGGTGTAATAATTGAGTAACCAGGTAGTATTGAGAGAAGATTCGTGTTGCTTAAATATATCATATGTATGTGTTTGTGTGCACGCGTGCGTGCTTGTACAGAGTCAATAATCCTCTTCGAAGCGTTTCTCCCACACGGTATTGTCGAGTCACTTGCAGTCTTCCTACGGCCCTCAAGAAAGCCGTTTCAATAGGCTACGGCCACTTCCAAATCATTCAATTGTCATTCACAATCAGGGTGCATTAACGTGAAAATGAGGCCTGGAAAAGCTGCTAGTCACCCAGCCTGTTCAAGTTCTCTTTTTGTATGACTGCAGGAAAATTCGTTATCTTGTATACAAGGAGGCTTTCTACAGCTGGTAAATCCAGGCCACACACGCATCTTCCAAGAGCACTATTTGCACTGTTGCAAAATTTGTCTGCAACCAGATAACATGTTACTATTATCGCCTTTTGAATTAGCACTGTCGCTCTTAACTGGTAGTCATCCAGTGTTGTACTGAGTAGGTGACATGAGTTTGAATATGACTAGCTCTCCAAAATGTTACCTTCTCTTCGGGCTATCATACTAAAAACAACGTGTAGCCTAATTTCTCATGCTTGTTATGTCTGGTTCATTCCTTCTTCATTTAATGACTAATACGTAATACTTGGCAAATAGTAGAAATCACGAGGCTTTTCAGTGGCTAAAATAATTCTCCCTCTGCTTCTCGTTCTTCCTGTCTCTGTAGCCTGTGGAATTTAAATACGCCTACGAAATAGTAGGAACATCTGAGGTTTCCATAAGCACGAAGTCTGTTGTCGTGTGGGATGACACTGTGTATTTTTAGATCGGTAGCTTTTCGAAGGAACCTGCTGTCCTTTGAAGACGGAGGCTGCAGGTCCCATCGGTACGTTGGGACCTATCTACCAAATTACATGTCCTCCCACATACCAACACAGTAATGTTCAAGGTACACCTGCGTATAGGTGCAAATCAGGATTGTGAGAGGGCCGCAGGTTGTATGTGGCCCGCGGTTGCGTGCTTGTGAGCTCCTAGCTGCATTCCGTCTTTGGAAATTCGTTCGCACGTAGTGGCTGCGCCATAGAGGAAGCCGGCATTTGAACGGCAGTGTCTGCATCCCCATACACGACCGTGTTCTTTGGCCATGAAAAATATATGGTTGCGCAAGTGTGTATTTTGTTATGAATAACAAGCCTTATTTTGAAGAACATTTGTACATTTGAGAGACAAGCTGTCGTGCATGAGGCGCGATGCTGTCAGTAATGGATGGCAAAGGATATGCCCTGCTTTCTGCTAGGAAAACAGCACTGAGTAAGTGTTTTACAGCTCGCAGTTTGACTCAGCCCGTTGCAAGCAGCAGTTGCTAGGTAGCAAAAAATAACTTCCTTTTCTGAGCTGTGGTGAACTAGAAGAGACCTCCCTTGAAGATGGATGCAGCAGGCTTCTCGAAAACGTTAAGACTGGTCTACTATCTACGGTTCCACATCCAAGAAGACTGTAATCTTGGTGCTCACAACCGATAGATCATCATATCTCACAAGGACTTTTGCGAATTTATGGAAGCAGAAGGTTTGTTAACGTGCTTACAAGAGGCCACAAGCATGTATTGTTACATGTTTGTTATTTATTACATTTTCGAATGATTAAATATGTATTACAAAGAGAGTACTAGATGTAAATTGATTCAATGATGAAATTACGAGAAGAGTAAATCCAAACAGCCGTTCTAGTTGTTAGGTTTGTATCTGTTATTCCCTGTTTGCTTTCCGAAATACTGAAGATCAACATTTTTAAAACAGTAACTCTGCCCATTGTATGTAGTTGTAATGCCTGAACAGGTAACAATGTAAGTTCCGCTTACAAAGGAAACTATTTGAATAATGATGGGTATTTCATAACGGAAAGTTTTGTTTGTCTAAGGCAGCTAATAATATTTTTAACAGAACAGTGAAATTTTCGAGGCTGTAGTCTGTTGATCTCGGCTTTTGGGTATGATAAGTGAGCTGAGGAATACACACTCAATTTTGAAGGGGTAACACTTTTGGGAAAACCGAAAATGAGTTGGGGGTATAAAGGAAAGTTGTTCCTGTATTTGATTACCACTCCACGTTCACACGTTGGCGAGCAGAGACATAGCTCTGCGCATTCTTAACATCGGCACTAGATAGAGATTAGCGATCTTCATCATGGCTTGACCTCGGCAGCCTACCCACGGTCAGGATCTCACGGAACTCGGTGGATGTTAGGCAGAGTGGAATCCAGAGTCATCTTAGAGCGGCAGAAAAGAAAAGAAATCTCTGCGTCAGCCGGGAATCGAGCCCAGATTACCCAGTTGTCCCGTAGAATTTCTGTAGTGCCTTATCTGTCCCGGCTGATTGATAGATGGTGACATTCAAGACATTCGTGTGCTTGGGAAGATAGGTTATGATGGTGACAGGTGCCTGAAATTATTTCCGGGTCGTGGGGTTTGGTGCCGGTGCTGAACTTTCGGGTTATGTTACCATATTTATATTTCGAGCACGTGATTTTTTTCATATTCTTTTCCAAGGTGGCGGCTGTTTCGGCTTGCCGTAGACCGTCGATTATCGGATGTAACTGGGAGGAAGATGTGGTCAGAGAAGCCGACAAGGCGGTTGTGCGGGGTCTTCTGCCAAGCTTCTAGCCCAGCGTAGCGATTCGAAGTTAGGAAGTAAAATAACCGAACCTGTGCAATGTTTTAGCATAAAATAACACTTACAGTATTATTTTTATTTCTGTTTTGGAATAAGAAAATAGGGCATAGAACATACGTTAAATTCCAAATATGTATCAGGAGCTTCCGCCACGTGACAAAATTTGACATGTGTCACGTAGGCCTAACTAGCCCTAGACTAGCCTAAATTGCGTCGCTTTGTATTTCTGCAGGCTACATTTTTGGTCCACACAAAAATACAGTCAAGTATGTAACCTGAATGCTAAATTCGAGTTTCTATACACGCTTCAGAATGGGGGTTTTTTTTTTGATATGGGTCGAAGGTGGGGCATCGGATGGTCAAATCGGTTAATGTAGAGGGACTGGTTGATCGAAAGTCAGGTGACGGGGGGTTGGCTGTATCCGTGACAGTGTCATATCTTTTTAGGTTAATGTCATATTTTTTGGGAGTCGCGTGTACGTGTGTTTTGCTTGTTACAAAGTAACATATCTAGTAATATCTCCTTTTTTTTCATTTTCAGGTTAAGTGTGAGTGAAGACTTGCGGTTGGCTGTGTGGAGTATAGACATACGATAAATACGTGGAAGCGTGATTCTGCACACGACTGGTCTTCACAAAGGTAGGGTTTATTTAAAGACACGTCTGCCTCCTATATCGCGAATGCCATCTTACCAATCAGGTACTCCACATTACACTTTCGTAAAATAGAGCCGGGTTTGTGTTGCAAAGTCGACCTTGCCAGTTCCACATAGCCCATATATGTAAATGCCATTGCCAAATGACAGTTTCAACACTCGTAATTAATAGATTGTGACTGCCCTGCTTACGCAAAAATTACTCCATCGTATGATAAATTTGCTGCTGCCCTTGTTGTAGGCGAGTCGGGATAGCGAATTCGGTATAGCGGTTAGAATAAGGAGTGGACGATCGAGGAAGCGTGCTTCGATTCCATGTAGGGGTAAGGGATTTATATTTTCTCATCCAAACCGGTTCTGGGACCCAGCCGATGTAGTGTTCAATGATTACTGGAGGAGTAAAAGTGGCCATTCACCTCCATCCACTGCCGAGGTTAAGAATGAGTGGAGCTACACTTCTACTCCTCCCATATGGCGTCCTGCCGCGTATAGGGGAAGCTTTTTACTTTTATCCATACGATTGGCTCTGCGATTATTCTGGGAACTTATCACTGCTTTTAGTGGTCATTCGTTCACTTGAAACATAGAGCGCTCTGATATTTCAGCGTAAGCATGGACGTTGACGAAGAAAGCAGAACAGGTTGTGCTAATTTTTGAAAGGAAAATAATTAGAAGAATATGTGGTCTTAAATATGAAAACGGGGAATGGAAAAGTCGGACGAATCGAGAACTAGAAGAGATGAGCAAAGGAGAAAATATAGTAAAATGGTAAAAGGGCAAAGGATAAGCTGGTTAGGTCACCTAGAGAGAATGGAGGAGGATAGGGTGCCCAAAAATTCACTCAAGAACTGGAATGGACGAGAAGAAGGGGAAGACCCAGGAAAAGATGGAAAGTGGAAGTAGAAGAGATCTTCAAGTGCTGGGAATGAGAAGATGGAGAGAGTTGGTGGCAGATAGGAAAAAAAGGACATTGTTCGACAGGCCAAAGCCCACAGTGGGCTGTAGTGCCAATGGAAGAAGAAGAAGGAGGAGGAGGAGGAGGAAGAGAAGAAGAAGAAGAAGAAGAAGAAGGAGAAGAATGAGAAGAAGAAGAAGAAGAAGAAGGAGGAGGAGAGGAAGGAGGAGGAGGAGGAGAAGAAGGAGGAGGAGAAGAAGGAGAAGAAGAAGAAGTAGTAGTAGTTGTTGTTGTTGTTGTTTCAGCAGGGAAATTTGTCGTTGCACTTGAAGTATAAAATCTTTTGAGCAAACAGTAGGTACACATGTACACTATCAATTTACTTTGCTTGTATTGTAGGGTAGGGTAGGCAGTTGGATCACACTGACAGGAGGGGCACATCAGGTGGCCGCCTGGGGTTCCACGCTTGTTTGTGGCGCAACCTTTTGCTAACTATTTTCTTGTTTTGCTTTCTGTATAATGAAATGTAATTTCCGCCGCACATTTGCTGATATCGTGGCCGTTAGCAGGCAGTTAACTGTACGTCTTGTGAGGCAGTATAAATAGAGATGTTGTAGGAATTGCGACAGGTGACGATTTTCGTCACAGTGTCTGGAAATTTTGTCATCATCATCTAATTGTGTGTTGTGGGGGGAGGGGAGGATGCATGTGTTTAACTGATGGGGTGGTGAAATTTTTCTTCGCCTGAGGCGGTTTTAAGATTCAGCCGGCCTTTCCTTTACGACACTTTAAAGTTGCGATTTCACTAATTATGCACGCTGTGACGTCGAAGAATTCTGGAAAGGATCTTTGTAAATTAACTTGACGCACAAATCTTCCATGTATCCTTCTTTCTATTCTCTACATGCTTCGGGCAATCATGTGCCCATCATCAGGAAAATTAACTGTATAAAGGCGGTACCTGGTATATGTCACTCTTTGTGGATAACCGTCTGGTATGCAGGATGGGATTTCATCCCATCCTGCATACCAGACGGTCGTACACACAGAGTGACATATAACATGTATCGCCTTGATACAGTTAATTCTCCTGATGATGGGCTCATGGTTGTCCGAAACATGTAGAGAATAGAAACAAACATACCCCTGCATACCAGACGGTTGTCCACACAGAGTGACCTATACCAGGTATCGCCTTGATACAGTTAATTCTCCTGATGATGGGCACATGTTTGCCCGAAACATGTAGAGAATAGAAATAAACATACATGAAAAATTTGTGCGTCATGTTGGTTTATTTACAAAGATTATATTAGGATGCACAGTCAACAAAGCATAAAATTCTGGAGAGGACGCTACTTTCTAACTCTGTGGAGCACAGTCCTTGAGTAGCTGATAGTTTCTCAGCTGACCGTACCATTCCCAGCATTTTATAGAACACCAGAATATTTATTTCAATCATCACAAGTGTCCACCACTTGTCGTTGTTCTAGTCCCACCCATTTTGATACCAATTAAATACGCCTGGTTGTTCCCAGCGGTCTCTTTTGAAAGATAGCTATATTTATACTAAATGCGGAATTTGATGCAGTAACCAGTTTATACGGAGTGCCCTTCCGACTCAAGCATATTTCCTGCTACCTTTTCTGTCTGCAATTTTCCGCTTCACATAACAACTACGAACCTGTATAATATAGGCCTACATAACGGTTGAGTGGTTCGGGATAGCGTGGCCAGTATAGCGGCTCTCTACGGGCTGTCTGGTCCGGGGAACGAATCCAGACCGGCCCTGGGACCCACCCAGCCTCTTGTAAAATGGGTACCGGCTCTCTTTCCTGGGGTAAAACGGCCGGGGCGTGGCGTAGACCACCTACCCCCATCTAGCGCCGAGGTTGAAGAAAGAGTAGAGCTGTAACTCCACTCCTTCTCTGGTCCTTCATGGTCTGTTTTAGAGTGAAATTTACCTTTACCTTTTACATAACGGTTGAACAGCGAACGTTATCTTCAGTTCTTTCCAGTAACGTGATGGCCGCAATGAAGTGTGTGTAATTGCGTGAACTTACGTCGTAATATATGGCAGCATATTATTGTGTAATATTGCTAGGGACAAGTTAGGATTGTAACATGTTGCTGTAATTATAAGAAAAGAGTGTGCCAAGCCTCGAGAAATGTCTGACATTTCAAACAGTTCCCGTTTCTGCTGTGAAAGGCATGTCAGCTTAATCGTTTTTCATTCATTACGGTTTTACGCATTAATGCAGTATTGTCTGTTCTAGCTCTGAATACGAAAGTGAAAACACTCATCATTTTAGCACCGAACGTTCTATGAATTAAATGTTCTTTGTTTTTGTAAGACTTCAATCGGAATATAACTTATTTTAACGGTGATTAATAACGATACAAATTATAGATCGATAAGTCTGTGTAACTTTGGATTAAAGTATGGAACATAGAACGTCTACCAAAGGGCCTTCATTTGCAATCTACAGAGACCTGCCTTATTTGGCCCTTTCACATGCCTTTCCTTTGTTCGCAAAATTAGGTCGGTGTTCAGCAGTATACCGAATGCATTCCCTCGTGGTTTCTGAAAGGGAATGTGACAAGCTATGTAGTTGGTTGTGGCTACTGACAGCGCGTTTTTTTTTCCAGCAAAACCTAGTGAATATACTGAAAGAATTTCTTAGCCAGTTGAATTTTTAACCTGTTATTTACCAGATATTCGCATAAATCTGGTGCTAGTTGACGTGGCATGGGTTGCCAAGAGGCTCTGAGTAGTTTTACCTGCATATGTGTTGACCTTATTCTTATCTTGGGGACAGGGGCCGACCCTGTCGCCAGAACGTGTTATTTTTTAGCAGGGATGATGGACAAAATGCATGACGTAAATGCTTCCATATGTTATACATTATGTGGGCCCGGTAGCTCAGTCGGTATAGTGACTAACTACGGGCTGGACGGTCCGGGGTCGAATCCCGGTGCGGACGAGATTTTCCGCCCGTCCAGACCGGCCCTGGGGCCCACCCAGCCTCTTGTAAAATGGGTACCTGGTCTTTCCCGGGGGTAAAGTGCGGCCGGGGGCTGCTGACCACTCACCCCCTTCTAGTGCCGATATCATGGAAGAGTAGACTTAAACCTCTATCCACCCTCTGGGCCATACCGGGCCTGTAACGGTATCACCTTACCTTTTTATGTGATATATTATCATCAGAACCCTATATAATTGTATCCTTAAGGAATACCTTTAAAGGCAGTTCACTTAAATTTGATTATAGAAGTTTAGGTACTTAATATTCTAGGTAGGTAGGTTTCATCCTTTTTTATAGGCCACGAAGGCCATTAGGGTGAGTAGAGGTACAGCTCTACTTTTTCTAGGACCTCGACATTAGATTGGGTTGGGGGGGGGGGTCAGCGGAAAATCTCTCCCCCACCGGAATTCAATCCCCGGACCGTCTAGCACGTAGCCAGTCGCTATACCGATTACGCTACCCGGCCCACTAGTCAACATTATCCATTCTGTAAATATTGCAGGCCTGTAGGTGCGCGTACGTTAAATGTCTACTGTTTACGCTTTCTTTTTTTGTTGCATCGTTCGCCGAACAGATTAGCTCAAGTGGTAGCCCATCTGAAGTGCATTCAGGGAGGTGTTTGGGATGCCAACTAGACGTTTCATGGTTTGTCTCAGTTCCTACAGGCAGATTTTGGAATATGACCTCACTTAGGTCACGTTAACTTCCTCGAAAATACTTTCCACTTTCTCTTTCGTTAATTATCGTACAATTTGCCGCTTTGTAGTCTGAAATACTGACAACGTAGTGAAACAAATCGTAAACAAATGAATAAGTTTATGCCTACAACTTTTTTCAGTCTCAGAGACAATGACGTGTGTCATAACCATAAAATCAAAGCAGAAATGTTTCTTTGCGCACCATTAAGGCCCATGGGGTAATGGATGTATAAATTCACAAGTCCGTAACCTCGACGCTATACGGGATGAATGGACAGCTCACGCCCCGGTTGCTTTACCTACATGGACTTAGCCTCAGTTGCCCATACAGTAGGAGACTGCGTGGGCGCCAGAGCTGATGGGGACGGTGTTGAAGATAACATATCTCTTGGCACTACTGGGAATCGAGCTACTATTTCTCAGACGTTCAGCCCGTAGCTTCGTCGCTTTATTGACTACGGTATCTGCCCGAAAACAAACACTCTTGAATATCTCGAATCTTATTAATTATTATATATTTTTATAGTAGACGTAAAAGAATTATCGACGTTTTATTAATAGCATGCTGAAAATTGAGTCAAGGCGCGACACACGTGTATGTTATGTTCGTTGATAACCGGGGGGGAAAAAATTAAAGTAGTGATCTTCTAATTCTAATCTTTAGGGCTTCGCGGCTTATGATCATTGCGCTTGAGTCGACTTTTGGACTTGAAGCCGCGTAGAGTGTAAGCTTCCTTATTCTAAGCAGCTTAACCATTCAGTTTGGCACATCACCTTCATCTTCAAACGGAAGACGGTGGTCATGTGCTCACGCTTAACATTGCTACTCACCTACCAGACTAAACGGCATCAAGTTGGGGTCTAATTTCGTATTTTGTCCGTCAGTAGTACATCAAGACAATTTCAATTCACATAATGTAGTGAGTGTCCCGCACGTTTTATTCCATTTGGAATTTGTATTCTTCTTTATTCTTTTCTCTATCTTCTTCTTTCTTTCTTATCTCTTTTTCTTCTTAGTCCTCTTCTCCCTCCTCCTCCTCCTCCTCCTCCTCTTCCTTAAGCACTACAATCCGTCGTGGATCTTGGCTTCCAATACAGTCTTCCATTCGTTCCGGTGTGTGACCACTGTATACCGGTTTCTTTGTCTTATTGCCTGCAGATCCTCTTCAGCCTCACCAGTCCATCTTATCCGTTGTCTTCCGCTTTTTACTGTTTCTTCGATTGTGACAGTCACTATTTGTTTGGCATTCTTTCGTTATTCATCGTTTCAGTATGTATATACCACGGTAGTGTGAGCGATTTTATGAATTTTACTATGTTTGCCCCTTGTAATGCATCTTTATATCCTTATTTTTTACTCTCCAGTTTTCTTCTTGTTTTATGGGACCATAACTTTTTCTTGCAGTCTTCTTTTTAAAATACTCTAAGAGCATTCATTTATTCTGTGGTCGTTATCCAGGCTTCTACCCCATAGCTTAAGACAGGTCTTATTAAAACTGTATAAAATTTTAATTTACTATTTGAAATTTGGTTGACTGCCACATATTCTCAAATTTTAACAACTGTAACTCAAGAGTGTCACAATTCGTGGTGAAGTCGGGTCGAGAGGGGATGATTTCACAGAAAATATGGTGGGCTCAGGGATTTGTATGAATTAATATTTATGTGTTTTACGTATACATTCTTCTATTTTTAAAACATGCGTGGCATTTCAATGTTAGTGTATGAATACACTGCGATCGGCAGATGAAACGTGGGTTGACCAAGGAAAAGATGGAGAAATTAACAGGCATGACGAACGGAACAAGCCTGGATGGCTTACAGCTTGCTGCTGTTGCTGCTGCTGCTGCTGATGATGATGATCACAACGACGTAGTTCTATTCTTGTGAACTATTTTGTTGACAAGACATAAGTCTGTGTAGCGTAGGTTATTGGGATTATGCATACCCATTTTTTTTTTCGGCAGCTGTTGAAAGCTTATTTGCTTACATGAATCACGTTGACGCATCCTGTGCATACGTTGCGACCGTATGTTTCGCGCGCGTGCACACATGTCACTCCTTACATCATCCAAGAATTTTGCGCGGCAATAAATACATCCATTCTGCATAAGAAGAACGCGGCGACTCCCCACCCACGATGTTTTTGGCCCGCGTATAGGCCTGCTTGAGATCGACAGAGCAATTAGCACGTCAGTTGTATTCTCTGCACAGGGGCCGGATGTCGTCGCTGAGGGTTTCATGCGGGTACTCCGTACGAGCTCTGGGATAAACCTAGTCTCCTATGAAATGGGTACCGGAGGTTTAATGTGGACCACTCACTTGAACTAGTGCTGAGACTGAAAGTAAGTGGAGCTATACCTCCACCCCCATATGCCGTAATGGCGTACACAGGGACAGTCTTATCTATTATCTTTTCTCCTCTTACTTTCATCAGGTCAGTGTGGGCGTAGTACCACAAAAGAGGCAACGACCGCTACTTCCAAGCCCATCCAAAGTCACCATTCACACACATCATATTGGACGCTGTTTAAATCCTCTACAAATGAGAAAATGTATGCAAATTAAAGCGATGTATTGCACACGCCATTTTTTTCCGTCTTTGTTAAATTCCAGCTTACAGTTGACGTGCTTAGCAGAGTGCTTGCCACGTACGAACCCAGAATTTTTCTTTGGGGGATGGGGCGACACTGAGGCTATATATAATTTACGTTTGATTTTAAAAATTGTGTTATGAAAATCATGTCTTAAGCATAACTGTAACATGACACTGTTTGCAACTGCATTATTGTCATACAAATATAACTACATGTTCCGTGACTCAGTCACAGTGACCTATCTTCTTGTTTCTTTAATTATGGTATTTTTCAAAATTCTAATGTGCTTGTCATCAGACGATTTCAGTGACTGATTTCATCTGAAGAGCAATCACGTAAAACTTCTCAAATCAAAATATCTACAAAATCTGTGTTTTTAAATTTCGGTTTTGGGGGGTTTGGTGGGGCTGCAACCTGGCAGCCCCCCCCCCATCCCCTTGGATGCGCCCCTGGTTCATGCAGACGAATTTTAGTACAGATTTGAGGTTCTTGCGACGAAATTATATTAGGGGTTTCTGAGGTGTGATGCCGTGTAGTTTGGCAGATAGGTACCGACATTTTGGATGGACCTTTCTACCAAAGAACACGACATCACAACCCAGACGACCTATGCAGTCTTCAGTGTTCCGGCGTTCCGTAATAGAGCTTGTGACTCAGCCATCTGACATACATTTTACCCGCTGGTCTAGTTACGAAACAGCGTAGTTGGTACTCTGGTTCTTTTCACTGATAAAATTGATATGACGAATTGCAGCATCGTCATCCGTCACTAGACTATGTGAACTGAAGGATTTAAAAAAAGTATGTATGGCTCAGCCCGAAATAGAAGAAGAATATCTTCTTCTAATGAAAGGAACTACCTTTTTTATGCACTGCATATGTAAGTAGTTGTGTTTTGTTGCTATTTGGCATTAGTTTGCTTTCCATTACAGCTGTTTTAACTTTTGCCCCAAACATTTTTCGTCGGGTATGTAGTATGTTGTCCATCCGCTCGGCAGAGGGTGTTTATTAGTCAGCCACTCGTAGCTAACCGTATTCCTAACTAAATGGAAAGAATTATATCAACATGACAACGTAGGCAATTGCCACCTTGCTGTGAGGTCACGTGGATAGTGTTAAATGTTTCTAACGAATGTATTTCTGCAAGCATGACTTTTTTTGGATATGATCGATCACCTGAGGTTTATTATATCCCGGCGATTTGAAAGTAGGGTCTGTAGTAGCCTGCATATGAAAAGGAAGGAAGGGTGCCCGTTTTTGACACGTTATGGCATGTGAAACCCAAGACGATGGAAATGTCCAAGCTTGTTGCTTTTGGATAATGTTCTTGTCAAAATAAAATAAAGCACATACAAATTTGTATATTGTTTCTGAGTCTGACTTTGTCTTTGCTTCTAGGCAGGTTAGACCCGGCCACTTTCATCCCGGGAAGAGAGCCCCTGGTACCCACTGGATAGGAGGTTGGGTGGGCCTCAGAACAGACAAAAATCTGAGCTGACAATCAAACCCCTCCAGCCCGTAGCTTAGTCATCGTAATATGTTTATCTAGGTTATCGTTGTGAGTGAATGGAACGTCGTCGAAGCCAGTGTGCCTCGTGTTTCTTTGCGTGGCGGCGCCTTCGCAAAGCTTATAAAGAACTTTGGGCTGTGCTATTTTTTTATTTCTGATTTAATTCGCTTGTTTGCGTAGTCGGGAGGATCAGTTAGACCATAAGCTCACGTAGTGTAGGCTGTCGTTACTAAAGAACCTACGCTGATTGTGAAGATACCAGGGGAATTCGTCGCCGAGGGAATACCATATGTGTCCAGCGTTGAAACGAAAGCGTGGCGGCCACGAATTATGAATAAAGATGATGGTGAGGTTGTCATACGATGGCTTATGACACAAGACATGTATTTCTATAAACAGGGAATAGAAAAATCGTCCCGTGATTTCATAAATTCCTTATATGTAATTAGAACTGTATGGAAAATAAGTGGAATATCAGTAACAATTAGGTCTGTTCTTAATAGATTTGAAGATAGGGGTATTCAAATAAATTCATTGAAAACTTGCTTTCTGGTCGACTGTCGTAGGTTGTTAAATGGTGATGGCGTGAAGGTACTGTACCATAAATTGGGGTGACATTGCGTAGGGGCTGAAGCTTGCGTCATAACACAAGGTTCACGGGTCGTAAACAGCTCAAGGTTCGCATGAACAGATTGCTTCACCCGTAACGTTTACTTCAGGCCGCGTGCGAATCACATTGTGAAATGTCCATCCATCTGCCGTCAGGGATGACCACATTATTTCGTTTCCATTTTAATGTCTTCCGTCGGGTGAGGACGCGCAGGAAGATGAGAAGTACATGCAATTTGTCGGAAATCATGATAGAAAGAGGCAACCATGGAAGTCTGGGAATTTTTCAATAAATAGAATATGAGTTTGTCGAATGAATTGATCTGATACAGGGTGGAGGTTTAGTGATGAGCTTTTCCTAACACAGTAATGGATCGTCGAAAACCCTAAAAATCAGTTTTTTTTTTCCACCGTCAACACAGTACTTTCCTAACATCATTGTAGACGGTTAAGGTTTTTTGGGATATTACGCCGTGTCGACTCGTAAATAGTTACCGACGTTGCGGAGGAGCGCCGTTCCTTCATCTTCAGGGTGAAGTAAAGTTCTGCCTCCCACCCACCCACCCAACTCCCCCCTCCCGGGGGGGGGAGCTCATGAGTTATTATTACTGAGTAAAGTAGTGAGTCTGAACACTGCAGCTATATTTGGGGCGCCCACTCCGATGAGAGGGTGGGACTGTATTGTGTCTAGTGAAAATTTATCACCGTTATAGCAGTACATGGATTTAGATCCTGCCTCAGAGAGCACGGTGTATTTCCATAGACGACCAATGGGTGACCACTGTTTGTTGTGGGAGTCGTACAGTAAACTAAGCATATTAAGTATCTTTATCGTCGCACCGTGCATTTCGTAGAGTCATTTAATCAGCACACCAACTAATGCACATTCCTAAAATTTTTTACATTTAAACATTTAAAATCGCTTCAACATGTTTCGATCCTAAGATCATCTTCAGGGAGCTACACTGTTCCTTGCTGAAGTCACATATTCACATAGTCTCACGCAACATAGCACACGAGACACACCCATAGTCAGGCGCATTCTCAGCAGCGTACGTCTTACACAATAAGACATGCTGCCACAGCACCAAGTTAATATAAGGAAATTAATCAGTGAGTGTTTTTAAATATGTGACTTTAGCAAGGAACAGTGTAGCTTCCCGAAGATGATCTTAGGATCGAAACATGTTGGAGCGATTTTAAATTTTTTAATGTAAAAAAAGTTATGTATGTGCATTAGTTGGTGTGTTGATTAAATGAGCATATTAAAGGTAAATCAGTCCCGTTGCAGGCCTGGATTGGCCCAGAGGGTTCTAGGGAGTTAAGGTTCCCAGATTACATGACAACGGCACAGGATGGTGGTAAGGTTATCAGCTTTACGCACCGGCCGCCTTTACCCCCAGGAAATGTTCCTGGTACTCTTTTCTGTTAGGGGCTGAGTCGACCCCAGGGCCATAGTGCGATCGGAAGGATTGTGTCATTGAAAAATTCCAACGACACCATCTGGGATCGAACCAGCGACCTCCCGATTTGTAGCACAGCATCTTAACCATTGTGCTACCGCGGTCCCCCCACACTAAGCATATTATGTGGACAAATTCTGAACTTCTGATGTTAATCTGACAGTATGTATGCCACCTATTAGCTCGTAAATGGTTAATTGTTGAAATTATCATAAAAGTAGTCTTATAATCCACTCTTAGGCGCGTTTACCTACTCGCGAAAAGCTCTGGTTAGCTTTTTCGTATCCTGCCTGTCTGTCTGTCCGCATGTATCAGTTCGGCTCCAACTGGACGGATTTGCATTAAATTTGATATTGGAAACTTTAATTTAAAACCCGTTGAGAAAGTACAAATTTGGTTACAATCGGGCGAAAATATCGGAACGTGACGTGAAAACGTAAGTACGGCTTATTGTTACTGGCGAAATAAAATCGCCATAAAAGCACTATCTTCAAGTGAAATGGTGTCAAGCTGTTAGGACAGCCGAGGAGATATAAATATTATGCGAACGCGGCACATTGTTACGTTACACGTACATTGCCTTTCTTTGAATCTGATTTTTATTGGACCGTGCAACATTGTGACAGCTGAAGAATAAAAAACCAACTAGATGTCACTTGTTATTTTATTGTACTTCTTATGGGCTCAACATGTTTCAGGCACTACTATGCGATCATCAGGAGCTCGCGACTATGATGTTGATTACCACATTGAACGTTTCGTTCTTGATTTGCTGTATGTTGTAGGCTGCATCCCGGACACTACTCCAGCCTACCCGCACCTAATCTCCAACACCGAGAGCGAAACGACCAATGTGGTAATCAACATTATAGTCGCGAGCTCCTGATGATGGCCTTAGTAGTGCCCGAAACATGTTGAGCCTATAAGAAGTACAATAAAATAATAAGTGACATCTATTTGGCTTTTTATTCTTCAGTTATTGCCTTTCTTATTCAAAGTAGATCCGTATTGTCACTTCTCACGTTATTGTTTCCATATTAGCCTTTACATAATTTTCTGTATTTTTGTCCCTATCTTGTACGTATATAATTAGTGTTTTTCACTTAATTTGGTGAGTTTTTCCGTGCTAATTTTTTAGTGAATATCAATTCTTTGTTCTCGTTTGTACTAGAAGAACTTCTTTATCAGCTGAGAGTCTGTCAGCTTCTCTGTAAGGACTGTCCTACTTGCGGTAAGGTCTGTTGGTTAATTTTTACGTTCATCAGAACGCCTGAAAACTTTTAACGTGCTTAGTCTGTGACAGTAAGAAGGCTTGCGTCGAAGTTTTCTTTTATATACGTACTGCAGGCCAATACTCTGGCATTTATTTGTACTCGTAAGCGCTTGCACTGTCGGCTCCAAGTTCGCTCTAGCGGCAAAGCTTCTGAAGTGCCCATTTCGAATCTTAGTTTACCGTGGTTTTCCTGAGTCCCTTCAATAAAATGTTCAGGTGGCATCAGAGTCGGATTTACGATGAAGCCAATGGAGCTTAAACTTCAGGGCCCCTCACTTGCACGGGCCCAATTCAAAGCCCTGGGAGGGCCCCTAAATAAATATTTAGTCTCGTACCTAATTTTATATTCTTTTTCACACACACTGGACCCCCGGAATTGTATGAGTACCTGGGTGGTATAGTACGAACACTGTGCGTTGGCAAAAGTCTGCGCGAAGGGGAAGTGACAGGGAAACATATGAATGCAGTCAGTAAGCCAATAACCTCCGTAGGATTGCGTAACAATGGCGGACCGAACTATCACCCACTGCCAAAATAGCGAAAGACGAAAACTGGTTTTGCGCCTGTCATTTAAAAGTAACTGCACGCTACCTAAAACAGGACCACGACCGCTTCCTTCCACATCCTCTCCAGTTTATTATTCACTCTCGTGCTACCGCAAATGATCACATACAACGACTATACAGAGTCATCGAAAAAGACGGACGGGATTTGAAACCGCTATAACTTAAAAAGTACTAGACGGATTTACACGTTTGGCGTCTTAAAATGTTCAGAAAAGTTTAAAGTTTTAGACTTACCTTAATACATTTCAATGTGTGCACCGTTTGTAGCTCTGGAGACGTCCAAACGAAATTCTATCTCCTGCCACGTTTTCTGATTCATGTCTCGTGTTACAGTTTCAATGTCTGATGTGATCCTGTCTTGCAGGTGCTGGATATTCCTTATCTTCTCAGCATACACAATGTTCTTAATATACCCCCACAGGAAAAAATCAAGTGGAGAGAGATCTGGGCTTCGAGGTGGCCAGGGTATTGGTCCACCCCTTTCAATCCAGGCATCAGGGAATCTCTCATTTAAAACATCAGTCACAAAGCAACTGAAATGGGGAGGAGCTCCGTCTTGCATAAAAATAACGCTGCTTACAGTTTCTTGTTCGAAGGTTTCAATCTGTGGAAACACGTAAATCCGTCTAGTACTTTTTAAGTTATAGCGGTTTCAAATCCCGTCCATCTTTTTCGATGACCCTGTATTTAATGTGTGTTCCCGCAAAGGAGGTATCCGTCTTCGAGTCACCGATTGTTCTAGTCCGTTCACGCTATGAATTTAATTCCGTGCTTGTATTGTTTATATCTCTCAAGCAATATGCAGTAGGAAGGTGTATGTATTATACATATATATATATGTGTGTGTGTGTGTGTGTGTGTGTGCGCGCGTGTGTGTGTGAATGTGTTTTATGTTTTTACGGTAAGAATTTAGCGCGTTTAAAATTACGTAAATTTCAAATATTGATTGTCATATGTATGAAATGTGAAAACAGATCAGGAGTTTTGCAATAAAAGCCACGCAATATTTTGTAGGTTATCATTATCATTACCATATCCAAGCCTTGAATTTAAATGCAATGCAATTTCGCTTGTGGATTACGTAAGAAACAAGCAGCCGAATTCTATACAAGCGTTTATGTTTTGTTATTGTGCAGTTGTACACATTTTACCAACGTGACATTTCATGTCACGTTTCACCACATATCGCGTACGTGAAGAAGATAACGTGCCCTAGTAATGCCGGGTCTAGGAGCAGGGTACCTGAAGGCCATACTCCTAAGACTTTAATGTAATCCTTACCTGGTTGTCGACTGTTGTTGTTGAGGCATTTCATGACTTCCCTGAATCCCTTCAAGCTCATGGCATATTAACACCGTATCACAGACATGCCGTTTCACTGATTGTTCATATTTGCACAATTAGACGCTACAAATAACCTATGTGTATGATACACCGTCTTTACTAATCATCCAACGGAAAACGGGGTAGAATATTGCAGCGGTAACTCCATGACTTGGGAATAACGAATCCCTGCTGGTATTCGTTATATCCTGACAGTGAAAATGCACTACCACCTTCCTCAATATCGTTGCATTGTTAATTATTACCAGTAATTTCCCAGTAGACATATCTGTTGATACTGTGTCACTTCTGTAGCTGAAAAGCCTTCGTTTACTAACCTAATATAAAATTAATTAAGACTTTTTTTTTTCCTGTGGCGCTGTGGCCCAACGCGGGCCATGGCCTCCTCATTCTTGAGGTTTCTAGATCACACACAGCGACGCATCACAGTCGGTAGGACTCCTCTGGAAGAGTGATCAGCTCGTCGCAGAGACTTCTACCTGACAACACACAACACTCACAATAGGCAGACATCCATGCCTCCGGCAGGATTCGAACCCACGATCTCAGCAGGCAAGCGGCCCTAGACCTACGTCTTAGACCGCGCGGCTACTGGGACCGGCAATTAAGACATTTGAACATCGGTTTTCAGTAGTTTTATGTGGACTGTAGGGTGCTGTGTAATGATGTGTGATTCACGCGTTTACTGTAACTTTGAAGATTATCAAATATACATATCTGGTAAAACCAAAAGGACGAAGGAACATAGGACGACCGAGGAAGAGATGGAGGGACCAACTTCATCTTGAAGATCAAGGAACAGGAAACACACCTAACCCTTCAGGAACACGATGATGATGATGATGACGTATCTGGTATCATGCTCGTGTGATGAAAGATCAAATGATTTGTGCCCGAGTTAATTATTCCAACCTACGCTTCGTAACGTTTTAAGTACAAATTAAAATATAAACGTGTCGGCCTTGCGATACGTATATTTAAAATAATTTAGCATGCGGTTGTTATTGACTCTAAGAATAGACCGTGATGGCCGCGCGGAATTTTTAAGTTACAGGAAGTTGCTGTCCTTCTGTGTCAGGTTTGTAATGTGTGAGATTGCATTTTATGTTTTCCGCACCGTGCATTGTAATATAATTATACAATACAAAACAAAAAATGCACCTTTTCTAAATTAATATTTTAATTTTAAATTTTTGTCTTATAATACAACCAACTAGATGCATTAATTTCTCAAATTTATTTTTGGAATAAAACTCTACGTGTTTCGGACAGTTCCTCTGTCCATCATCAGGAGTTTTTCACTGTACACACAGTAATGGTTCTGTCCTGATCCTGCTCGCAAGCTGTTAGCAAACCTGTATGACATATACCATTGCTGTGTGTACAGTGAAAAACTCCTGATAATGGACACAGGAACTGTCCGAAACATGTAGAGTTTTATTCCAAAAATA
>Ga0123354_10004421_pt1 | contig 19914 bp, 20 predicted proteins | sample TergutLab28metaG_2_FD_97872 | JGI IMG/M metagenome (GOLD analysis project Ga0123354, IMG submission 97872) | Labiotermes labralis P4 segment gut microbial communities from Petit-Saut dam, French Guiana - Lab288 P4 | ecosystem: Host-associated > Arthropoda: Insects > Digestive system > Gut ...
GAGTCATGAGGACGGCCCACCACACGATGCCGAGGGTGACCCCGAGGACCAGATAGGCCAGGCCCTCGAACACCGGGGTAGCGCCCCCGGAGTACCCCTGCGCAGCCATGATGATGTCAGCGATCAGCATGAAAAGCCCGAAGACGCTGAAACCGATCAGACCGACCATCGCCACCAGGGGCAGCTTGGCGACCACACCGCGCGGATCGCTGAGCAAGGACGGCTGTTTGGGGGCGGCGTACGCGGGCGCCTGCTGGTACTGACCCGGCTGCTGGCCGGCCCACGCGGTTGGCTGCGGCGTGTAGGCCGACTGGTACGGCGCCGCGACGGGAGCCGGTGGGATCGGGCTGGGCGGCGGGGGGACGGAGACGGGCGGTACCGGAACGGAGATAGGCGGTACCGGCGGCGCAGGCGGTGTCGGCGGCGCAGGGGGCGGTGGTGGTGGTATCGGAATGAATTCGGTTGGATCGTTGGACATGAGGCTCCTCTCGTAATGGTAGTCTAGCCCGTACCCCCGTACCCGGACCCCGGCCGGTGCTACACTCGGCGGCATGACGACAGATGACAGTACGGCCCGGCTGGCCGCCGCCATGAACCTTGGCGATGAGGCCGAAGCGCAGCGCATCTATGCCGAGATCGCGCTCGGCGACGGCAATTGGTACACACGCTGGGACGCCATCATCCACCTGACGGATGAAGCTGTACTGCGGTCGATCGTGGACAGCACGGACGAGGCGCACTTCACCCGGGAGGCCGTCCGAGAGATCCTGGGAGGCAGCGTGGACGACATCGAGGTACTTGGCCACGAGACCTACATCGACGACCTTCGCCGGGTCGCGCGTTACCGGTTGCACGATTTGGTGGCCCGCCGGACTGGCTCCGACGGGCAGGACGCCGAATCCGCCTGAGCACGCCGGCGCTATCATAGTGGAGGGAGTTTGCTGAAGGAGGTACCAGGCCATGGCGGTCTTCTGCTGGCACTGTGGTACGCAAAACCCGGATGGCACTGCCCTGTGTGTGAACTGCGGTGAAGCGGTCGGCGTACCGGCGACGCGGCAACTGGGTGGGCAAACCCCGTCGAGTACGCCCGTCCCACCGGTCGTCATCGCCAGCCCGCCCGTACCACTAGCCAGCCCAGGGGTGGCGACACCCCCACTGGAACCGGCAGCCTGGGACGTACTGCCGGAGGAGCCGACCGGCGTCGTGGGCGGCCGCCTGGTGCCAAGCACGCTCCTCAACCCCTCCCCTCCCGGGAAGCATCCGCCAGCGGGACTGATCGCGGCGATCATCGCCGTCGTCGTGGCCGTGCTTGTCGCCTTCGGTACTTTCGAATCGATGCGATCGGACACATCGCAGGGACCGGTGGTAGCCGCCCTGCCGCCGGCCGTCGAAGTGGTCTGGGGCGAGGCGGCCTGGGAGGTTTCCGTTGTTCCGGTTGATGGCTGGGATGCGTACAGCGACGGCACGACCGTCGAGGTCACCAAGACGCTCGCGGACGGTACTTTTGTGGGTAGTGTGACCCTGTCAGCCGATGGCCCCGGAGAAAGTACGTTGCAGGAGTACGCGGATGCCATGCTGGGACGGCTGGAGGAGGATCCGCCGGTTGATTTCGGGACTCCGGCGCAGACGATGGTGAATGGGTACGCGGCGCTTGCTTACGTTGGCAAGAACACCGACTCTGTCTACCGGTACGTGTTCATCGCCGACCCGACCGGCCAGTGGATCTACACCTTCGCCGCCAAGGCGAATTCGGCGTCAACCGAGGACCCGCTGGCTGATATCCAGACCATGCTCGACTCTTTTCAAATTTCCTATTAGTGACCGATTGACCAGTCCGCCGCGTCACAGCCCGGCCAGCGAAACGGGCCAGTGACCGGGTGAGCGTTCTCGGTACATGGCGCCGGCGCCGATCCCCGCCGCTGAATGGTTGACTATATGTCGTGTTCATCGGAGCCGGTACCGTCATCAACGTCGTCGCCATCGTCGTCGGCTGCGGTCTCGGCCTGCTCATCGGCCATCGCTTCCCCAAACGTACGCGCAAACTGGTCACCCAGGTGCTGGGCCTCTTCACCTTCGTCATCGCGGGATCGTCCATCGCCTCCGGCTTGTCGGCGGCGCTGAGCGCGCAGGTCGGAACCACCGCCCCCATGCTGATCGTCCTCGGCTCGCTGCTGATCGGCGGGATCATCGGCTCGCTGGTCCGCATCGAGCAGCGGTTGGACGGTCTGGCAGGGCGGGTACGCGACCGGGTGGCCTCGCGCGAGCAGGCGTCCACGTTCGTCGAGGGCGCGGTCACGTCGACGCTGTTGTTCTGCATCGGCCCGCTGGCGATCCTGGGGTCCCTGTCGGACGGTTTGGGCCTGGGCCCGCAACAGTTGCTGGTCAAGTCGGTGATGGATGGCTTCGCGTCGATCGCGTTCGCATCGAGTTTCGGTATCGGGGTCCTGCTGTCGGTCGTACCGCTGGCTCTCTACCAGGGTCTGTTGACGCTGTTGGGCGTCGCGGTCGGCAACTTCCTGTCCGCCGGCGAGATCGACGCGCTGTCCGCCACCGGCGGCGTGATCCTGCTCGGACTGGGTCTGCGCGTGGCGGGCATCAAGCGGATCCCGGTCGGCGACCTGCTGCCGGCCCTCATCCTGGCCCCAGCGCTGACGGCCCTGGTCGGTGCCTTCCACTAGGGACGGTTACTGTACGATGCTGGCCAGATTTTAAGCTAGATTAGGGCCAGAATACCGGCTACTATTATCTGTATGAGCATGTTGTCACTCAGTGAGGCCAAGGACCACCTGTCGAGCCTGGTCGATGAGGCGGAACGTACGCATGAGATCATCACGATCACCAAGCATGGCCGGGCGGCCGCCGCCCTGCTGGCCGCCGACGACCTGGACTCGCTGCACGAAACGATCTATTGGTTGTCGCAACCGGGGATGCGGAGCGACCTGGCGGACGCGGCGCAGGCCGTTGCCGCCGGTGACACCATCGACAGCGGCGAGTTGCGTCGCCGCCTCGGCTTGTCGGCGTCATGACCTGGCAAGTCGGATGGACGTCGCCAGCCGTACGGGATATGGCCCGGCTGCCGCTCAAAGCGGCGGGTGCCATTGCCGCCTACGTCGACGGCCGGTTGGTCGAGAACCCGGAGCGCCACAGCAAACCACTGGTGGGTGCCTTGGCCGACTACCGCAGCGCCCGCAACGGTGACTACCGCATTTTGTTCCGCCTGACGGAGCAACCGCCGACGATCTGGATTGCCCGGGTCGACCACCGCGCTCACGTCTACCGACCGTAGCGGCGCACCAGTCAGCTACTAGACGACCCGGGCTGACAGTACCCCGGGCACGGCCTTGATCTGGGCCAGCAGATCCGCGGGTACCGTACCCTCGACGTCGATCAGCGTGTACGCCAACTCGCCACGGGACTTGTTGAGCAGATCGGAGATGTTGAGCCCGGCCTCGGCCAGTAGGGTGGAAATCTGGCCGACCATGTTCGGGACGTTGCTGTTGGCGATGGCCAGCCGCGCGGTACCGGGTTTGCGGAACAGTTCGGCAGCCGGGAAATTCACCGAGTTGGCGATCGTACCGTCCTCCAGGTACCCCCGCAGTTGGTCGGCCGCCATCTGGGCGCAGTTCTCCTCGGCTTCGTCGGTGGAGGCACCCAGGTGCGGCAGGGTGACGACCTTATCCCGTTTGTTGAGGACCGGCGAGGGGAAATCGCAGACGAAACCGCGCAGACGGCCCGACTCGAGGGCGTCGACCACGGCCACCTCGTCGACGATGGGCGCGCGGGCGAAGTTCAGCAGTACGGCGGAGGGGCGCATCTGGGCCAGTTGGGCGGCGCCGATCATGCCACGGGTCGCGTCCATCAGCGGTACGTGGATCGTCGCGAAGTCGGCCTGCGCCAATAGTTGATCCAGTACAGTCACCAGTTCGACCCGGGGCGACAGCTTCCAGGCATGTTCGACGGTCAGCGCCGGGTCGTACCCGACGACCCGCATGCCCAGCGCGGCGGCCGCGTTGGCGACCTCGACGCCGACGGCGCCCAGCCCGATCACGCCCAGGGTACGGCCGGGCAGCTCGAAACCGACGAAGGCCTTCTTGCCGGCCTCGACCGCCTGATCCATGGCCGCCGCGTCGCCGTCCAGGCGGTGCGCGAAGGCCGCCGCCGGGATGAGGTTACGCGCGGCCAGCAGCAGGGCCGCGATGACCAGTTCCTTCACGGCGTTGGCGTTGGCACCCGGGGTGTTGAAGACCGGAATGCCGCGGGCGGAGTACGCCGGGATCGGGATGTTGTTCGTACCGGCGCCGGCCCGGGCAACCGCCAGGACGCTGCCGGGGATGTCGACGTCGTGCAGGTTCGCCGAGCGCAGCAGCAGAGCGTCGGGGTCGGCGCAGTCGGGCCCAACGACGTACTGGTCCTTGGGCAGCCGGTTCAGCCCGACCGGGCTGATGGCGTTGAGGGTCTTGATGGTGAATGTCATGGCAATCTCCTTGTCAGCCGTTCTTGGCGGCGAAATCCGTCATGTAGTCGATCAGCGCGTGGACGCCCTCGATGGGCATCGCGTTGTACAGGCTGGCACGCATCCCGCCGACGCTGCGGTGGCCCTTGAGGTTGGTCAGCCCGGCCGCCTCGGCACCGGCCAGAAAAGCCTTGTCCAGGCTGGCATCGGCCAGGACGAACGGGATGTTCATCCAGGACCGGGCGTTCAGGGCCACCGGATTGGAGTAGAACTCCGAGGAGTCGATGGCGTGGTACAGCGCGTCGGCCTTGGCCTGGTTGCGCTGTGCCATCGCCGTCAACCCGCCGCCGGCCTTGACCCAGTCCAGGATCAGGCCGAGCAGGTAGATGCCGAAGGTCGGCGGGGTGTTGAGCATCGAGTCGTTCTTGGCCTCGATCTCCCAGTTCCAGATTTCCGGGGTGGTGGTCCGGGCCTTGCCGAGCAGGTCCTCGCGTACGATCACCACGACCAGACCGGCCGGCCCCATGTTCTTCTGCGCCCCGGCGTAGATGACGCCGTACCGGGACACGTCGATCGGGCGGGACAGGATCGTGGAGGAGAAGTCGGCGACCAGCGGTACGTCGGCGGCCGGTACATAGTCGAACTCGACCCCGCCGATGGTCTCGTTGGGGGTGTAGTGCAGGTACTGCGCCCCCGGCGTGACCTGGAAACTGGCCGGCGCGGGGATCGTCGTGTACTTGCTGGCCGCCTCATCGGCGATGACGTTGACCTGCAACCCCTGGCGGGCCGAGGCGGCGATGGCCTTCTTCGACCACTGGCCGGTGTCGAAGAAGTCGACGCTGTCGCCGGGCGCCGTCAGGTTCATCGGGATGGCGTCGAACTGGCCGCTGGCGCCGCCCTGCAGGAACAGTACCTTGTAGTTGTCCGGGATGCCCAGCGTTTCCCGCAGTCCCGACTCCGCCCCGGCCGCACAGGCGATGAAGTCATCGCCGCGGTGGGAGACTTCCATCACCGACATACCGGATCGCCAGTCGATCAGCTCCGCCTGGGCGAGCTTCAAAACGTCTAGTGGGAGCATGGCCGGGCCGGCCGCGAAATTCCAAACACGCATGGCCACATTCTCGCAGAGAAAGTACGGCCGGTATCGCGGCATTCTCTGGTTGGACGCCGGGGATGGTAGATGAGTTCCGCTTACTGGCTGGTCTCCAGACCATCACCGGAGACGGTGTTCCACAGATCGGCGTCGGGAGGACGAATCTCACCCGACCCCCGTACCACCAGCTTCGTCGGGACCAGGACGCGCTCCGGCGGGCTGTCGTCGCCGTCGAGGCGTTCGAACAACCGGGCGGTCGCCAGACGGCCCATGGCGAGCGGGTCCTGGCGTACGGTACTCAGCGGGGGATCGATCAGGTCGGACAAGCTGACGTCATCCATGCCGACCAGTGCGATGGTACTCAGTTTGCCCAATCGTTTCAGCGCGCGGATAGCGCCGATCGAGGCCATGTTGCGGGACGTGAACAAAGCGGTGGGCGGCTCGCGCAACCCCATGAGCGTCTCGGTCGCCGCGTCGCCTTGCGCGTCCGTCTCGACGCCGCGCGCGACAAGCTCGTCGTCGATGCCGATTCCGGCCGACGCCAGCGCGTCGCGGTACCCCGCCTCGCGTTCGACGGCGGTCGAGATCGATGGCAGATCCATGAGCAGCCCGATCCGCCGGTGGCCGTACGCCAGGAGGTGCTCGGTGGCCTCGCGTCCAGCCGCCCGGTTGTCCGACGTGACAACATCCGCCGTGATACCGAGCGGGTCGCGGTCGAGGTACACGCACGGCATGTGGGGGGCCAGGAGGTCGGCTAGCCCGTGGTGGTCCTGCGCGGTCGGAGTGATGATGAGCCCGTCGACGTTGCGCGACGCAAACGCCCGTACCAGGCGGCTCTCGACCTCTGGCTGTCCGCCGGTTGACGCGGCGAAAACCGCCACCCCGCGGGTGTGGGCGACCTCTTCGACGCCGCGAAACAACGCCCCCGAGAACGGGTCGTCGACCGAAGCGATCAAGAGTGCGATAGTGCGGGATTCGCGCTCTCCCCGCGCCAGACGGGCGGCTGTCGCATCGGGCAGGTAGTGCAGGGTCGCGATAGCGTCGTTGACCCGTCGTACCGTGCTGGGCGCCACCCTCGGCTCGCCGTTGACGACGCGCGACACGGTTTTGAGCGAGACCCCGGCCAGCGCGGCGACCTCGCGGATGGTGGTGTGCTTGGTGCCGCCGGACTCCGTCGCCATGCTTCACCTCGCTGATCGCAACGCCCATGACAGCGCTGTCCAAAACCTGTCGAGCACTAGTCTGCCCGGCCAGCGAGACGTACGCAACCGCCGCCGCCAGGCTCACGTGCAGCGGGTTGGATCGAAGCGGGACAGATTGTTATCGAACTGTGACCTTGTTCGTTTTGACTACCGGGTCGCGAGCGTCCTATGATCTAGGAATGACAGCGTTGTCAGTGAAGACACTCGATGCGAGGACGTCAGCGGATGTTCACTGGAAGCTGCCGCATTCTGGTGTAGGCAAGGGGAGCAGGTGATGAGTTCAGACGCAGCGTCAGTGGACGATGATGGGTTGGCAGCCGAGTTGGCCGCTGGCGGGCCGTTGTTGCAGATGTCCCACATCACCAAGGAGTTCCCCGGCGTACGGGCGCTCGACGATGTTTCCATGACGGTTGGCCGCGGTGTGATCCACGGCATCTGCGGCGAGAACGGCGCCGGGAAGTCGACCTTGATGAAGGTACTGTCGGGGGTCCATCCCGCCGGTACGTACGAGGGCGACATCGTCTTCGACGGCCGCCCGGTGGCTTTCCACTCGATCCGCGATTCGGAGCACGTCGGCATCGTCATCATCCACCAGGAGTTGGCGCTGATCCCGGAACTGTCGGTGACGGAGAACATCTTCTTGGGCAATGAGGTCGTACGCCACGGCGCCATCGATTGGATCGCGGCGCGCGGCCAGGCGCTCGAGTTGATGGCGCGGGTCGGGCTGGAGGTCGATCCGGACACGGCTATTAAGAACCTCGGCGTCGGTCAGCAGCAACTGATCGAGATCGCCAAGGCGCTCAGCAAGCACGTCCGCCTCCTCATCCTCGACGAGCCGACATCCGCGCTCAACGAGGAAGACTCGACCAACCTGCTCAACATTCTGCGGGGCCTGCGGTCGCGCGGCCTGACCTGCATCATGATCACCCACAAGCTCAACGAGATCGCGTCGATCGCCGACACGATCACCATCATTCGCGATGGCAAGACTGTGGAGTCCTTCGATGTACACGAGGAAGGCGCGGATGAGAACCGCATCATCCGGGGCATGGTCGGACGCCCGATGGATTCCCGCTTTCCCGACCACACGTCGGCCATCGGCGAGGTCTTCTTCGAGGTACACAACTGGACGGTCGAGCACCCGATGATTCCGGGACGCCTGGTCTGCAAACACTCCGACTTCTTTGTACGCCGGGGCGAGATCGTCGGTTTCGCCGGCGTCATGGGAGCCGGCCGTACGGAGTTGGCCCGCTCGCTGTTCGGACGCACCTATGGCATCTGGCGCGACGGCCAAATCTTCATCGATGGCAAACCGGTCACGATCCCGAACGTGACCGCCGCGATCAACCATGGCATCGCGTACGTGCCGGAGGACCGCAAGGTACTCGGCCTGAACCTGCTGGACACCGTACGGCACACCATCGTGTCGGCGGGCATCAAACGGGTCGCCCCGTTCGGCGTGATCGATTTCGAGCGGGAAGCCGCCGCCGCCGAGAGCTATCACCGCAGTATGCGCATCAAGGCGGCGACCATCGACGTCGGCGTCAATACCTTGTCCGGTGGCAATCAGCAAAAGGTCGTGGTCGCCAAGTGGATGTTCACCGAACCCATTCTGGCGATTCTGGACGAACCGACGCGCGGCATCGATGTCGGCGCCAAGTACGAGATCTACCAACTGATCGACCGGCTGGCCGACGAAGGCAAGGGCGTCATCATGATCAGTTCCGAGTTGCCGGAGTTGATCGGCGTATGCGACCGCATCTACACGGTTTTCGAGGGCCAGATCACCGGGTGCGTCAACGCCGAAGACGCCACCCAGGAGTTACTGATGAGGCAAATGACCGATACCGCCGTCCCGCTGGCGGCCTAACCGAGTGCGAAGGATCGAACACATGACGCACAGCCCAGATGCCGCAGACGGCGCCACCCAGCCCGTCACCGTACAGCCGACTCTCGAAGGCCCGGAGAACCGTTCCTCCGGCGGTGTGATGCGCGCGCTCCTGGGCGGCAACATGCGCCAGTACGGCATGCTGTTCGCGCTGATCCTGCTGGTTCTCCTGTTCCAGTACCTGACCGGGCACAAAACGACGCAAAGCTGGTCACTCCTCTCACTCGGCAACGGCACGGTACTGACGCCAAGCAACGCCCAGAACATCATGAACGGGTACAGCTACGTGCTGATCATGGCCATCGGCATGCTGTTCGTCATCATCATGGGGCACATCGACCTGGCGCCCGGCTCGGTGGCGGCCGTCGTTGGCATCTGCATGGCGCTGTCGATTCGCGAGGGCTCGACCTGGCACCTGGTGATTGGCATTCCCCTCGGCGTCATCGTCGGCGCCGCCTGTGGCGTCGCGGCCGGACGCAGATTGCGCCGCCGCATGGCGAAGCTGGCGTCCGTGTTGATCGGGATAGGTGTCGGCGTTGTCACCGGCTTCGTCGTCGCGATCGTTTTCTCGCTCCTGATCGCCAAATTCGGTATTCCCTGGTGGGGCGGCGTACTGGTCGGCTTGATCGTCGGCGCCCTGATCGGCGCCTGGCAGGGTGCTTGGCTGGCCTTCGTCGGCGTACCCGGCTTCATCACCACCCTGGCCGGCCAGATTCTCTTCCGCGGCCTCGATCAGTGGCTCGCCAAAGGCGACAACGTCGCCGTGCCGAAGCAGATTCAATTCATCGGCTCCGGGTACCTCCCGCAGTGGGGTCCGACCTGGGGCAACACCACCGGGTTGAATAACTCCACCATCGTGCTCGGCGTTGTCGCAGCCGGTTTCATCGTCTACTCGACGCTGCGCAAGCGAGCCCGGTTGAAGGCCATCGGTTCGGCGGTACAGCCGATGTGGTCCGTGGTCATCCGCTTGGTCGTCATCGTCGGGGCCATCGGCTATTTCGCCTGGTTGTTTGCCAGCGGCCGCCCCGGTACGTCCTTCCCCGTCACCGGCTGCATCCTGGTCGTACTGGTGTTGTTCTATAACTTCATGTCGAACCGCACGCCGCTCGGCCGCTCGATCTACGCCGTCGGCGGCAACCGTTTCGCCTCGGTACTGACCGGCATCAGCAACCGCAAGGTGTACTTCATCGGCATGTTCAACATGTCGCTGCTGGCCGCTGTCGCCGGCATCATGTTCGTCGGCCGCTCGCAATCCACGGGCCTCGCCGACGGCGTCGGCTGGGAGCTGGACGCCATTGCTGCCGTCTTCGTCGGCGGTGCCGCCGTGACCGGCGGTGTCGGCACCGTGGCGGGGGCCGTCATCGGCGGCCTGTTCATGGCCGTACTGAACAACGGCCTGACCTTGCTGTCCATCGGTTCCGACATGACTCAGATCATCAAGGGTCTCGTCCTGCTGCTGGCGGTCGCTTTCGACCTCTACTCGAAAGCGCAGGGCCGGCCATCCATCATTGGCACGCTCATGCGGGGGCTTCGCATGGGCCGGGGCGATCCACTTGCTAGCCAGGTGGAACCAAACACACAAGACTTGGGCAAGGCGACGCCCCCAACGGGAACCGCCGATTCACCCCAAGAAGCCGCTGGATCAACGTGGCCAGCGCTTGAGCTCGGGGCTTCACCCCAGCCAAACCCTCCGGGCAATCCGCCCGGGCAACCCGAAAGGTAAGTGAATGAAGAAACTATCTATCGTAGTAACTGTTGCAGCCGCTGGTGCGTTGATGCTGGCTGGCTGCGGCAGTACCACTCCCGGTGGCACAACCACTCCGCCAGCGACGTCGCCGGCCGCCACGGCCACCAGCGTCGATCTCAAGACGTGCCTGACCAATGCGGCCGCCACGGTCACATCCGGTACGTCGGGTACCACTAGTTCGACCATCACGCCGAGCACCGGCTTCGCCGCTGGCGCGAAGATCGGTGTGTCATTGCCCCAGAAGACCTCCCAGAACTGGGTGGAAGCCGAAGGCATGTTCAACACCGGTCTGACGGCCGCCGGCTACGTGCCGACGGTGCAGTTCGCCACCAATGGCGTCGCCGACCAGCAGAACCAGATCTCGGCCATGGTCCAAAATGGCGTGAGCGTGCTAGTCGTCGGTGCGGTTGACGGTTCCCAGTTGGGTGGCCAGCTCGACCAGGCTAAGCAAGCCGGCATCACGGTGATCGCGTACGACCGCTTGCTCATGAACACCAAGTCTGTCGACATGTACGTGGCATACGACAACTACAAGGTCGGCCAGTTGCAGGGACAGGCGCTGTTGCAGGGCATGCTCGCCAATCAAGGCGACCCGCCGTACAACATCGAACTGATCGCCGGTTCTCCTGACGACGCCAACAGCAAGCCATTCTTCGAGGGCGCCATGAGCGTCATCCAGCCTGGTATCGACTGCGGCGCCTTGAAGGTACTGTCGGGACAGACGACGCAGACCCAGGCGGCCACGCAGGGCTGGTTGGCGAAGAATGCCCAGACCCGTATGGACGCCATTCTCGCTGCCAACTACACGAGTGCCAAGCTCAACGGCATCCTGAGCCCCAACGACACCTTGGCTCGTGCGGCTTTGGCTTCGCTGAGCAGCGCCGGCAAGTCGGGTGACAAGACCATCATCACCGGTCAGGACTCCGAAACCGCGTCGATTCCGCTGATCATGCAGGGTACGCAGTACATGACGATCTACAAGAACACGCAAGGCCTGGTCGACGCCATCATCGCGATCATCAATCTGCTGCAGAAGGGCCAGCCGGTACCGATCAACGACACCACGAGCTACAACAACGGTGTCCAGGTCGTGCCGACCCAGTTGCTGACGCCGCAGGTCGTGACGGCGGCGAACGCTGCCCAAGTGTACGCGAACGACGCGACGCGCCTGCCCTGCACGCAGACGCCAGCGCCTGCCTCGTGCTCGTAACAACCCATGACGACCGGCGTACGGTCGCCTGAATCCACGTGTGTGGCCCGTCCCTCCGGGGGCGGGCCACACCGCGTCGATGTAGGCTGATTCTCACTGGGAAACTGATTTTTGGGAAGGTCGAACCGAGATGACGCAACAACCACTTGGCGCTCCGCAGGAACCGGACGGTCTCGTGCAGCCACCGGCGGGGTACCCACCGCAGCCAGCCGCGTACCCACAACAACCGGCCGGATACCCGCCGCAGCAGGCGGCCTATCAGCCGGTCGTGGCAGCGCGAACTCAGAAAGTCAATGCGATCGCCTACCTGATCGTCACCTTCCTGGTCGGCGTCTTCGGCGTCCATCGCTTCTGGCGCGGTCAGATCGGGCTGGGCATCCTGTACCTGCTCACCGGCGGCCTATTCGGCATCGGCGTGCTGGTGGACTTCATCCTCGCGATCGTCTGGCTCACCCAGATGGATCCCAACAGCGAGATCACGTTCATCAACAAGAAGTACGCGCGGTACCAGGGCTGAGGTTTGCCGATCATCGGGCGAGCATCGGTACGAACGGTGCTCTTCGCGCGTTGGCCAGGCCGTTCGACGGCTTGGGGCTAACCTCTGAGGAGAAGGCTGGTGGGCTAGTATGAACCGACGCGGACGTACCCTCACCGTCGCGCTGCTGATCGTGGCCGTGGTACTGGCCGGCGGCGGTGTGACGGGGTGGTTGCTCACCCGTCCCGCTCCCATCACGCCGCTGGTGACGGCGGATGCGCCCCTGGCGGCCCGGCTGCTCGATGCCGATCAGGCGCTTACCGCGACGGTTGATAATGCCCGGTCGGTTCTGGAACAGGTGACCAACCAGGGGTGGACCGAGTCACCGGGTACGTGGATTCCCACGGGTGAGACAACGGGGACGGTTCCGGTTGTCTCACCGAGCGGGCCGGCTTCGCCGGCCACCGTACCGCCCACTCCGTCCGCCGGTACCGCGGGCGTGACCGTACCACCCAGCGCGAGCCTGCCTGCCGATCCCGCGCCCAACACCTGGTTGGCGGTCGATGATCCGGCCGTCACGGCCGTGGTCGACGCGATGGCCTGGTCGCGGCTGCACGACGTGGCGACCCTGTTCTTGTCGGCGACGACGAGTGTGGAGCAGGTACCGGAGTTGGTGTACACGTTCGGCAACCGCGATCCCGTGACGCCGGGCGCGTACCCCACACCGGGTACGGAGCCGACGCCATCACCGGCGGTGACGGTCAAAGGCGATGACGTCAGGTGGGATTTCTCCTCCCCCTCGGCGGTCGACCGCGTAGCAGGCGGCACTGGGCAGGCCAGCCTGACGGACATCAGTTTCTCCACGGTCCACATCACCACCGCTCAGGTGAGCCAACTGCTGGCCGGCTACGAACTGGCCGACATGCAACTCGGTACCGCGATGAGCCAGGCTACCGACGCCTTGGCCGCGGCGAAAAAGGCCGCCGTGACCCCGGCGTACAACAGCGCTCTCAAGGCCCTGAACGCGGCGATCGGTACCGCGTCGAAGCTGCTGACGACCACGGCGGGCGAGGTGGACGACGACGCGACCCGGCAGACGCTGGACAAGGCGATCACGGCCGCCACGAGGGTCCGCGACGACAACAAGCTGGCCGGCGCGGACACCGCCGCCGATGTCGTGGCCAAGACCAAGGCTCTGGTCGGCGCCACCCCGGCCCTGGCGAGCCCGTCGAAGGCGGTGACCGACTCGCACGCCGTGTGGGTGGCCAACTCCGTGGTGAGCCTCGACGTGCCGTACATCAGCCAGTACGCCGCGGGCGCGCCGGAGGGCTGCGAGGCCGCCTCGCTGCTGGAGGCGCTGCACTTCAAGGGGTACGCGACCGGTTATGACCTGCCGGCGTTCCTCAAGCAGATGCCGTACGCTCCCGACGGCAACCCGTACCACGGCTTCAGCGACACCCCGTACCAAAACCTGGGACCCGATTACATCCAGTCGATTTTCCCGGCGCCGCTGGCCGCCTGGGGTGCCCGGTACGGCCCGGTGGCCGACATCAGCGGCGCCACGATCGATGACCTGAAGGCGGAGCTGAAAGCCGGAAACCCGGTCGTCGTCTACGTGACATTCCATTTCGCCGCGCCGGTTTGGAAGCACTGGTCGTGGGGCGATGCCATCTTCAACGGGCACATCATGGTGCTGGCCGGGTACGACAACACCAACGACACGTACAAGGTGGCCGACCCCGTCGATGGCGTGTACTGGGTCGACGGCGCCACCTTCGAGCAAAGCTACGGGTACCTCGATTGGGCGGTCGTCGTACGGTGAAGAGCCGGGCGCTGAGACAAAAAGAACCGTCCCCGATGTCTCACTTCATCAGTTTGAAATTTACTAGCATATGCTATATGCTAGGTTTATGAGGGTACAGTTCACCCGGTCAGCGAGACGGCACAAGATCGGTAAAGCCCACGCGTTGGCCGCTATCGCCAACGCGGGCACTCCCGTCGTACTCCCGAATGGAAACCTCGAATGGACCGGTGACGATGACCGTGGCATAGAGCTTCACATTGTCGCGTTCATCGCCGCCGAAGACCACGACCTCGCACTGGTCAAACACGTATTCCCCACGGCTTTGAAAGGCAAGACATCATGACACTCGACCCGACGACAATCGATCCTAGCCGCTACCGCTACATTCCCGGTACGACCGAGGTCGGGGACATCGACCTCGATCAGACCATCGTCCACGACGCGGTTACCGGAAAACGCGTCACAGAAGACGACATCGAACAGGAAGCTCAACAACTGGAGCAACGTTACCCCGGCCTACGACCAGGGGGGAAATCATTATCAGGAGATGGCAGCCACTCCCCTGTACTGCGTGTTGTCGTGTCACCGGACACGAGGGACAAGATCGAACACGCCGCTAAGGCCGATGGGATGAGCGTGTCCCGCTGGTTGCGCCGTACTGTCGAAGAGAAGCTCGCCGCCTAGCTGATGTGCTTTTGCGCCGGGAGAACCCCCCACTTGTCTGAGTGATTTCTCAGAAAATGGCCTGCACACTGGAAACCTGAATCTTCTAGTGAAAGTGAGTTCCCGATGAGCGGATCTGTTCCGGTACCCCGGTCGGCGTCCGGCCGGATGGTGGCGCTGGTGGTACCGATTGTGTTGATGGTGTTGTCGGTCGGCGGTGCCGTGGTGGCGCTCTTGACCGGCGCCCGGACCAACAGCGCGGGTGGTTCCAGGTTCCCGAATGGCAATATGCCTGGGGGGTACGCGACGGGGGGTTATCAGGGCAACTACAATCCTGGCAACCTGCCGAGCGGGTTCCCCACCGGCGGTACACAGGGTAGCGGCAGTGGTTTCACACCCGGCAACGGCACGGGCAACGGGAACTTCCCCGGCATGGGGCAAGGTACGTTTTCGAGGAGCCAGGTTTGGGGGCTGTCCGCTTGGGGAGTCGGCGTGATGGCGCTGTGCTGCCTGGTGTTCGCGGCCAGCCTCACCTTCCTGATCATGTCGTTGCGCGAGCGGCGACTGATCGCGTCGCCGGCACCGGGTACCGGTCCGGTCGTACCAGCACCGGTTCCGGCCGGGTACACGGCACCGACTCCGGCGTACGATCCGCCGGCATCCGGAACGTACTCCGTGGCGATTCCGGACGTACCGCTGAGTTCGTCGGTACCCGTGGCTCCCCCGGCCAGCGGTGCCGTTGGGACGCCGCCGCCGACTGCTGCCGCACCCCAACCGCCGGTGAGCCCTGCTCAGTAAGCCCTTCGAGGGACTTCAGGTACCAGCCGGATTGGCACCGATAGGAATGCTGAAAGATGAAGAGATGGCTGGCCGCGGTCGCGTTGGCGGTCATGTGTGTGGGGTTGTTCTCCGCTTGTGGCAGCCCCATCGGTACCGCCACGGGCACCCCACCTGGCGGAGCCCCGCCCGGAGTGCCGTCCGGTGGACCGTCGGGAGCACCACCCGGTGGTCAGGCTCCTTCCGGCGGTGGTACCCAGACGGAAACCAGCGGTACTGCGGCCACGACTTTCAGCACAGCCACCACGGAGTCAAGCCAGACGTACGCCTCGACGAAGGCCGACGAGAACGCCGTCCGGGTCGAGGGTGGTGCCACCGTCGCCTTGTCGGACCCGACGGTCAACAAGAGCGGTGACTCATCGGATACGAACAACAGTGATTTTTACGGCATGAACGCCGGCATCCTGGTTCGCGACAGTGGGCAGTTGACCCTGACCGGGGGAAACGTGACCACCGCGGCGGCGGGCGGGAACGGCATCTTCGTTTACAACACCGGCAGTACCGCGACCGTGTCGGGGACGACCATCCGTACCTCGTCCAACAACTCGGGCGGGATCGAAGTGGCTGGCGGCGGTACCCTCACGGCCGCCAACCTGGATATCGTCACCCAGGGCGGCTCTTCCGCTGCCATCCGCAGCGATCGCGGCGGCGGTACTCTGACGGTCGACCAGGGTACGTACGCGACCAATGGCGTCGGCTCGCCGGCTGTCTACAGCACGGCCAACGTCACCGTGTCCAACGCGACCCTGACGGCCAACCAATCGGAGGCCGTGGTGATCGAGGGCGCCAACTCCGTGACGCTCGACCACAGTACGGTCGTTGGCGACATGACGACATCGAACGGCGGCAGTGGCGAGAACCTGCATTCGGTCATGATCTATCAATCGATGTCGGGCGATGCCACCAACGGTGGGGGCTCGTTCACCATGTCGGGCGGCAGTTTGACCGGTCGGTCCGGTGACCTTTTCTACGTGACCAATACGACGGCCACCATCGCGTTGAGCGGCGTGAAGCTCGCCAATGGATCCGGGAACCTGCTGACGGTGGCCGGCAACGACGGCAGCCGCGGTTGGGGTACGGCGGGGTCCAACGGCGGTACCTGCCACTTCTCGGCCACCGGTCAAACGCTGTCAGGTGTGATTTCGGTCGACTCGATTTCCAGTCTCGACCTCAGCCTGACCAGCGGTTCGAACTTTACCGGGACGATCAACCCGGCTGGGGCGGCCGGCACGGTGGCGGTCACGCTGTCGGGCGATAGTACGTGGACCCTTACCGCGGACGCGTACCTGACGTCCTTCACCGGTGCCACCTCCGGCGTCACCGCCAATGGTCACCACGTGTACGTCGATGGGACACCTATCGTTTAGTCTTCACGGCATCGCCGGACGCACAATCGCCCTGGCCCGAAGGCCAGGGCGACGCGCATTGTTACCGAGTTGGTTTCCCTCTGGGCACGGACTTCGCCGTACGGACGATCAATCGAGGTCGTCGTCCGCCGGGTCCCAGCCCCAGGGCATCTCCTCGGGCCCGCCGGGGTACGGCGCCCCAGGACCGGCCGGGAAGGGCGGCGGCGGGGGCATCCCCGGACCGGGGGGCGGTGGCGGTACGGGCCGTCCGGGACCCGGCGGTGGGGGTGGTACCGGCCGACCCGGCCCCGGCGGAGGCGGTACCGGCATCCCGCCGAACCAGCCGCCGGGCATCCGGCCACGACCGCGCGGACCGGGTTGGCGATAGCCCCTGGGTTCGCCGTCGCCGTACCGCTGGCGTACCGCTTCCTGCAGCGCTTGACGACGCTCGTCGAAGTTGTCGCCCAGCCCGGCTTCGAGTTGCTCGATGATCCGGCCGAGATAGTCGGACAACTGCACCACCTCGTCGTCGTCCAGGCAGCCCAGTACATCGTCGGACACTGGATGGTTGGCCTGCTCGGCGGCCTCGCCGGCTTCGGTCAGGCGTACGTTCATCACTCGCCGGTCGTCCAGCAACGGCTCGCGTACGATGAGCCCCTGGCGTTCGAGCTTGTTCAGGAGTTCCGCTGAGGATTGCCGGGACATGCCCAAGAGGAAGGTCAGTTCCCGTTGGGTGATTTCCGGCTTCAATTTGAGCAGGGCCAGTACGCGGCCCTGTCCTTGCCGTGGGTCGCGCCATGGCCGGTCGATCGACCGCCGGCGCTGTTGTTGCCGTTGGAGCCACGCCACGTACATCAGACGATCCGCTGCTACCTGGCGCGGATCCATTGATTCAGTCTGTTCAGACATCTCAATTCCTTTCGTGTGTGAATAACTGTCAGGTACCTTGTATGTCTGGTACCTGACTATAAGAATGACACGCCTTCAGCGGATTGTCAAGTACCAGACAAAGTGAGACAACGGGGACGGTTTGAGACAACGGGGACGGTTCTTTTTGTCTCAGGCCTGAGACAAAAAGAACCGTCCCCGTTGTCTCAAACCGGTCTCACTCCCCTTATCGCTAGATCACCGACGGCGGTGGAACCAGCCGAGGATGAGTGCCAGCAGACCCGTACTGACGGCAATGGCCCGCAGGGTCTGCCGGGTTTGCCGCTGGGTCGCCTCGCGTACCTTCAGTTCGATCAACTGGGCGTACTCCGCCTCCAGGCTGCCGTCGTCCAGCCGCTTGACCAACGACCCCAGGCGCCCGGCCAGCGGTACGATGTCGGCCAGGAAATCCTTGCCCTGGGTGAGCGCCCGGCCCACGAGATCGGACACCGCGTTGGCGGTCTGCCCGGTGACGTACGGCGCGGCGGTACCCAGCAGGTCGAGCCCCGGGTCGAGCCGCAGGCACAGCCCGATGACCGTAACAAGGGCCTTGCCCAAAAAGGTGGTCTGACCAGGCAGGATGATCGGTTGGGTGTAGATGAAACTCTGGATGTCGGCCAGGGTCGACGCGTCGACCGTCAGGTGGACCCCGCCGCTCATCACCGAGTCCATGATCGAGGTACCGGTGTAGAAGCCCGCGACCTGGCCCACGATCGTGTCGATGTACGGGGCGATCAGTTCGGTCAGCCGGCGGGTGTCCGCGCCGGGTCCGAGGAAGCCAAGGGCCTTCAGGGCGCGGACGATGCCCGGCGCGTTGCGGCGTACCAGCGCCGTGACGAGGTGGCCGTACTCGCGGCGCGCCTCGGGGGTGATCGCGCCGACCATGCCGAAATCGATCAACTGGATGATGCCGTCGGGGCGGACGAAGACGTTGCCGGGGTGCGGATCGGCGTGGTACCGGCCGTGTTCGAGGATCATCTCGAAGAACAGCCCGGCGAGGTTGACGGCCAGTTCGTGGCGGTCGACGCCCCAGGCGTCCAGCGTGGCGAGGTCGTCGATCGGCACCCCGCCCATGTACTCCATGGTCAGCACCCGCCTGGTCGAGCGCTCCCAGTAGATCTGCGGAATGTCGACGCACGGGTTGAGCAGGAGGTCGCGCTGGAAGGATTCGGCGTACGTCCCCTCTTTGACGTAATCCAACTCGTCGGTGAAGGTGGCGGTGAAGTCGGTTTCCAGGGCGTCCAGGTCGATGTGGCGGCCGAACCCGGTCAGCTTGTCGAGCAGGCGCAGGACGAGCTTCAGGCTTTTGAGGTCGGTTGCGACCAGGTCCTCGATGCCGGGCCGGAGGACCTTGACCGCCACCGGGGTACCGTCGGGCAGCGTGGCCCGGTGGACCTGGCCGAGCGAGGCGGCGGCGACCGGTACCGGCTCGAAGGAGGCGTAGATCCGGTTCAGCGGGCGGGCCAGTTCCGATTCGATCACCGCCACGATGTCCGGCGTCGGTACGGCGGGCAGCGCGTCCTGCAACTCGGACAGGACGTCGATGTACTCCTTGGGCAGCAGGTCGATGCGTACGCTCATGAACTGCCCGACCTTGATGATGAGCCCGCCCATGCGGCCAGCGAACCGGACGAACTGCCGGGCTTGCCGGGCGTACAGCGCGCTGGCGGCCTTGGCCTGGCGCGAGCCGCGCAACCAGGCGAGATGCTTGAGCAGCCACAGTTGGATAACGAACTGTACGGCCAAGCCGATCGTACGCAGGTAGCGGACGGCGCCGGTCATGCCTCGGAGCTTACCACCGGATCGTCGTCGCTCGGCTCGGTCTCCTCGTCGGTGGCTTCCGCCGTGAAGGCGTCCATGAAGCCCTGGGCGGTGTCGCCGAGTTTGTTCAGCTTGGTGGTGAAGAACTCGGCGAAGCTCTCGAAAATATCGGCTTTCATCAAGACGATGGAACCGTTGAGCCGGTTGCCGAAAACCATCAGCTTGTCGCCGGGATCGATGCTCAGTTCACGCCGGGCCTCGGCCGGCAGCGCGATCTGGCCGCGTTCGCCGACCGTCGCGGCGCCGTAGATACGGCCCGGACGGGGTACGAACTGCCACGGGAATGTACCCGGTGCTGGTTTGGTTGCCATGATTCCTCCTTGGGGTAGTCACATGTCCGGAATTTCATGTAATTCATACATTACATGTCGGCGGGTCATGGTACAAGGACCCCTGACGACAGAACCGCCATTGACGAATGTACCGCTTCAGAGCGGCTTTGCGGTAA
>Ga0123354_10004422_pt1 | contig 19913 bp, 11 predicted proteins | sample TergutLab28metaG_2_FD_97872 | JGI IMG/M metagenome (GOLD analysis project Ga0123354, IMG submission 97872) | Labiotermes labralis P4 segment gut microbial communities from Petit-Saut dam, French Guiana - Lab288 P4 | ecosystem: Host-associated > Arthropoda: Insects > Digestive system > Gut ...
AATTTCTCAACATGTTTCGGGCATCATTATGCCCATCTTCAGGAGAACAAGACGTGTGTTACTGCATGTGTTGTGCTGCGCTGGTTCTGCTGGATGTGGTTGGTAGCGGTTGTGGGGCGCTGCCTTGTGGGTTGCGAGCACTGTGAAAGTTACTGTTCACAGTGCTCGCACCCTACAACACAGCGCCCCACAACCGCTACCAACCACATCCAGCAGAACCAGCGCAGCACAACACATGCAGTAACACACGTCTTATTCTCCTGAAGATGGGCATAATGATGCCCGAAACATGTTGAGAAATTGTTAAAAATAAACATCTAACTGTTGCATCTTGTTGGTTTTCTCTCTCACTCCACAATATAGTAGGCAATTACACGTATGTTAAAATGATGATATTCTTTCGCATTGCTGGAATTAATAGGGATTAAATATTCCGACATTTCAGAGCAAGATATTGCGTCCCTTTTTCGAGTGAGTGAATGGGTCAAGTGGATGCTGCAATATACATTGTATGGATTTTTCGTCTTTTCCACGCGTGATTTATTTCCCGACAATGTCAGCTGTCATTGTTTGTTCATCAATGAAGTAATTTACACTAAACAACCTAACTACTCATTAAGTGAGGCAGCCACTTCTTCAGAAACTCACAGTAGAATAGTTGGCAATCTTTTAAACAAAAGGAAAAATAAACTAAAACTTTTAACATCTTAGCCGGCTATACACATTTTCAGACATATGTAAAGCAGTTTACTTTTATGTTTATGGTTCCGTGCATCGCTGATCTATATTAATAATTGTCCAACGAGATGCAACACAAAGCAGTCTATTATTCTACAAAAATTCGCTCTACATGCTTCGAGTGTCAACCACACCCATCGTCAGGAGTACACAAAACTGTAACTACAGCCTCCGGTACTGTGCACCTACCTCCCTCCATCGTGGCCAAGCTAGGTTGCTTGGCCACGATGGAGGGAGGTAGCTGCACAAAATAATATGATTATTCCCGGAGGCTGTAGTTACAGTTTTGTGTACTCCTGATGATGGGTGTGGTTGACACCCGAAATATGTAGTGAACTTGCAGAATAATAAATAGACTGCTTTGTGTTGCATCTAGTTGGACAATTATTGATATATTTTACTCTTAACCTTGATGATATTAGAATTTATTATACTTGTCCAACAAATGCCGCTATTTGGTACAACAAAATATGTAAACAAAGCAGTTAACCCCTAAATATATCCATATATTGTGCATTTGTTGGACTAATATAATAAAATAGTTTATTCTTAAATTGACCCAAGTTGCATTTACTTCAAAGTATGCGTATTATTATGCGAAAATTACAGGGAATTACATGAAATAAATAATACTGGAATACATGCAAGAGTGATGTGGTGTTCATGTTCGTATATTCGCTCACATATTATTAGTCTAAAAACTTCCCAGAAACAAAGCCGATAGAAAGCACAATTAAATATATGAATACGTCCATATCTACTATCCATTTCTTGAAGTCTATATTGGAATATTCTGCAAATACATTTTTTAAACTTTCAATCGGTGTTGCAAAGTTAATATACAGAAAATAATCACAAATTCGCAGACGACAACACTTCCTGTCTTCTTAGCCAAATTACTCCCACGTGACAAATAGCAGTCTGTATGGGTCAAATTTCTCCCACATGACAGTAACCGCTTCTGCGGGTCAGTGGGATCGTACGACCTCTCACGGATGACACAGAGAAATTTGACTGTCCGAATAGAACCGTGTACATTATTTATTGGGTAATAAATTTTAATTCCACATGTGATTTGCTAAGACATCGAGGAGTGAAACTGCCACTCGTTAAAGCGCAAGTAGTTGAAACGAGGAACGATTTCACTTCATTTAAAAAAAAAAAAAAGAATTGCCATCCTGCTGTGGATAAATCAATTAGTTCCTTCACATAGCAACATACTGAATACAAAAACAAGTTATTTATAAGCTTTATAAATTGGTATACATTTTTTTAATATTGGCCATTTCATTATTTAATGCCTTCAAAATTGCTTAATATCCTGTGTGTTCTCACAGCAAGTAACCTACAGCTTTTGTGGCTAATTTCATTTCGTGTTTTCTGCTATTAATATGGACTTCATTTTACATCTCGAAGTTTTGTGAACTTTGAATCTAATTTTGGTGGCGACAACTGACAAAGGATTAGAGCTAAGAGCCTGAAATTTGTTACGGAGATAGACGATGTAAATTTAAAGATTATGTTTCGAAATAGGCTATGGATTGTAAGGTAACACTTTCAGAATGTACCCGTATGGCATCTCTTGGAACTTTCTCACAAATTTCACGCAGACGGAAGGCACTAGTAATTACGTCCTAAGTTATAATTATTATTATTATTATTGTACAGGTATTATCGTCTAAATTTCTTTTTCCCCGTTTAATATTTTGTATTGTATCTCCCTTGTTTTTCCTTTTTGTAATATATTGTTATGGTTATTTCCTGTTTTGTATCCGATGCTTGTATTGTAGTCGCTTCGTGAAAAGTACTGTGTCAGTATTTAGAAATATGTTTAATTTCACAAACTTTTATTTAACCAGCATTATGTTATTTATTGCCATCAGGTGCGATTTTTATTACTTCTTTTATATGTTATTTCGTTTGTTGAATGTGTTTTTGTACCTTTCTTTAGAATAATATCGAATGGAATCGAATAGAATAGAATGGAATAGAATAGAATAAAATGGAACGGAATGGAATTGAATGGAATAGAATAGAATGGAATAGAATGGAATGGAATTGAATGAAATAGAATGGAATAGAATGAAATAGAATGGAATAGAATAGAATAAAATGGAATGGAATGGAATTGAATGGAATTGAATGGAATAGAATAGAATAGAATAGAATAGAATAGAACAGAATGGAATAAAATGGAATGGAATAGAATAGAATAGAATAGAATGGAATACAGTAGAACAGAATTTTATCGAGTGTAATGAAATAGAATGGAAAAAATGGAACAGAATAGAATAGAACAGAATAGAATTTAATTTAATGGAAGAGAATATTATAAGCGCGCAACCATGTGTCTATTCAATGACACTTCTTAGCAAAAAACAGCATGGAAAGTATAAATCTAAAATATTTATTTTTTTTTAAAAAAAAATCCTTTTCGAAGAATGTGTAATTATAGTAAATGTAAGAAATAATAAATGCCTTACCTAATGCAACTCTGACAGGACAGACAGCTGTATGTGTTCCAGTTGTGAACAGTTCTGTGCCAAGTTAGGCGGACCAACACCACCTACTGCCACAGCGCTCTCAGAACTACATTCGGAGTAACCCAGACCTGTAGTAGGAGTCAGTGGGCGGCTGCATTACAGAAGGACACCTGAAAACCGGACACCAGAGCTGCGGAATTTTTCAAATAATTCAGAAACTAAACGGAACCTTAAAATTTACGATTTTTTTAGAAAACACGCAGAGCTATACGAAATTACCTAATTCCAAACCAGTCATCTTACTGAAATATTTAAGATAACAAAAAATAACAATTGTTATTTAGATCTGTGATCTTCTGGGAAATTACCCAGCGTAGGGTGGTAATTCCTTACCGACGTTTCATGACAAGCTCTCGGTCCCATCTTGACCATTGAAGATTGGAACGATAGATTGTCCCGAAACGTCGGAAAGAAATTACCACCATACGCTACGTAATTTCCCAGGAGAGCGCAGATCTCATCTACTTCGCGGCGGAAGCCTGAAAACAAACAATTGTTCTTACTGTTGGGTAGGCCTACATTTTAATTAGAGAGTGGGAAAAATTAAGGATAGCCTATGAAGCAGGTACCATGATTCTCACGTCTTCCAGTTGCTAAGAAAAATAAACTCCATACACCAGAATTCTTCTTTAGATAAGGGGCAGTATTTCCTTCACATGCAAGATCTGTTATTCAAGACAAGGAAAGCAACGCTAAATGACTCATTTACATTACAAGTTATATGATTCAATTCTATTAACACCAGTGGCGTCATCCGACTCAAAATAGACATTCTTCTCTGTCCACCCACTATGCATCTTCCAGAACTTTCTCTGACACGTACGACAGATAAAATCAACCCCCACCCAACCCTCAGTCCCCACTCTTCCCCCTTCCTGGTTGTATCCACATGACAACTTGTTATTTGTTATCCAACATTCTTGGGACATGTCCTACATGCTTAATTCCATTTTGTATAATTCATCATTTAGTTTTTAATGTCTTTTTTCCCTAATAAAATAATTTTAATTCCGTCTACCTGGTATTCTGGACCATTTCTTTTCAAATGTGGTACCCGGAGGATTAACTGGTTTTGCTCCAAGTTTTTGGAAATTATAATTTGTTACTATTCAGTTTTAAAGATGTTAATTTTATTGCTAAAACCGTTTAAATGAGCTTAAGTACAATAAAAAAACTTTTATGAAAAGCTAGTGTACTCAAAGGAGAAAAGTACGAGTACAAACTATATATATATATAATTAAACCTCATTAATATTTTTTTCGAGATAATAGTCTTGAAAAGCACTGTTTTAGCAGGCAAAAGGTAAAGCAATTCCTATAGAAGCCTCCATAGGCCCTGAGGGGGCTAGAATTTCAAAGTTCCCACAATTTCTGGACAACCGGCACAAAGAGGTAGAAAGGTTGTCACCCCTAAGCACCGGCCACCTTTACTCCCAGGACGTATTCATAGTATTCATTTCTGTCACAGTTTGAGTCGATTCCAGGGTCAAAATGCGGCCGGAAAAATTAAGTCAATGAAAAATTCAATAACCCCCATGGGGAATCGAACCCGCGACCTTCCGGGTTATAGCGCAGGGCCTCAACCAACATCGCCACCGCATACTCCGACCCTTTTGTTCTTTTCCATTCCAGAATAAATTTACCTCCGCAAGAATGCCTTATTCTCCAGTGATCTCTCGCCACACAAAATGTTGTAATCCTACATTAAGGGATGGTATTGTCGCTCCTAACTTATAAATTTGCGTGCCCACCATATTGTTATTACGGACTGTAGGAAATTAAATTTTCAAGGTTAGAATAACCCCCTACGGTGTCACGTTATTATCGTGTTCTTCTCCAAATACTACAGACTTACACTCGCCACAGTCGTCCGATCTCAAATGGGCTTCTTTTTGACAGTAAAGAACACTCGAAATATTATACAAAACTGGGTTAATTTATGGCTAGATCAACGACTATTACCATGTGAAAAACGTACTCATTTTTTAAATTATGTTCGTATACAGAACAGAAATGAGCCTTCGAACATATTACATTATTTCAAAAGCCCTCCCGTGTTTCATTCAAGAATTTCCAATTGACGCGCGTCTGTGAATCATCTGGAACTTTAATACCATAAGACGTTATAGAATTACAAATAAACGCTTTTAAACGTGCTGGTAAAAATGATGTCTGCGGAATGTTAGTTAGTTTCTTAGTCACTTTGTTTAGCCCCTTGACGGCTCTCACGGACTCCAAGACCGACACCAAATATTGACTTGGGCTATGCCCATGCCGCTGGTGTCAAGACATCGGAACCGTTAAAGATGCACACAGTCCAGTATGTAGACAAGCCATGGCTCCTGACGTTGTGCCTATTTCTACCAGTCTGCTTCTACAGTTTAGCACAGTCACGGCATGCGTGTACACATGCTTCTGTTTCTACGTCATACAACGTGGAGACGGAATTCATATGTTATCATCCGAAAATTCTGGATGTATGATAGCCTATAGCCATATCGTACTGTTGTTTAATTGACCTGCAGTAAACGATCGCGGAATTCAGGAAGGGGCTGATGCTCTCATTCAGCCATTCCGCACAGGTGTAAGGCAGGCCTCTAGACACCTTGTAGGGCAGCGTTCATTCTGACAAGATGGCACAGTCGAGGGTACATCCTGAGGCCTTGTTCTGTATCATCTTCATACTGGTCTTGAATGTAAGGGTATTTTGTCTAAAAAAAAAATCAGTTCTTATCTCCCAGAGAACGCGTCCGTTATAAGGACCAATCAGTCAACGCTGCTTAGGGAAACAATCTTTGTCTATTGTGGTAATCGTATGAAACATGCTACACAGTGTGACAAAATTCACTCTCTTAACAGTACAGAAGGTGATACATGTAGTTAACACGGAACTTTAAAGGGATAATTATGCACCATCCCATGAAGAGTTGCGAAGAATCAAAGGCCGATTCCCGACTGTCTAGCCCGCAGGAGAATAGCACTACAGCGAGCCAGTTACTATTATCGGCTACACCCGAAGAAACTGTAGCAGTAATTACGTGTGAGACTGACCGAGATGTGTAGCGCCCACATCTCAGGGCCGTAGTAGTTGCCTGTTTGTACCAAAAAACCGGTCCATGAATCAGCAGCACATGAAAAACAACTGTCCCACATTCGCATGTAACAAAGACACCCACATCTACCAAAACAAATCCTGCCCATAAGCGGAACAATGACCATTGTATCTCGGACTCAAGAGCGGCCCAGAACAATTATGCCGAACCTCCGTGGGCAGTGCCAAATTTGCATTTTATTCGTAAGTGTTATTTGCAGTCCAGAATAAGACAAAGAAAGAGGACGTTGTATTGAGTCAGTGCTTTAGTTACTGCTTCAAGGCCACGCTACTTACGTTGTGAATATGTTACTACCTAAGTAACCTGTCGATCAGAGCAACCGCGTGGTCTAAGGTGCGTACTGGTTTCTACCCTTCTAAATGTGGGATAGTGTGTTCGAATCCCACTCGAATCGTGAACTTACGTCTGCATTCTGGTTGTTTCTGCTGTCTTCTTGGTGTAGGGGCCTTCCGATGGGTCGCCTCCCTCCGCCCAAGTGGTTTATAAATAAGATACAGAAAATCAGACTGAAGGGGTTTTGTGAAGCGCTGTTATCTGCACAGGCCGACAAGCACAAGAGGAAAAACAACAACAATCTAACGGCGCAGCGTCTTTCTTGAGAAGCTCAGAGTCTCTACATCATTCAGGAATGTCTTGGCTTTTTTTAACTTTAAAATCGATTGCCCTGTTCACAGCAGCCTGCAAACGTTCCGTATCCTGTGTCAGATGAATCATGTCAAATACCCTCCCACTCGAGCCTTGCAACGTCTATTTTAATATTATTCTCCCATTTGTGCTTGCACCGTCCAAATGACCTCTTCCATTTACGCATTTTTTTATATTCCTAAACTGTCCCATGCGTGTAACATCCCGCGCCCATCTCATCCTCCGTAATTTTCAGATGACATCTGCTGACTAAATGGGAATATTATTATATAATACTCTATGATACATAAGCTATACACAATATTATATAATAATATAATATTATATAATACTATAACAATATAAAAAAGTAAAGGTAAATCTGTCCCCATTACAGGCCCGAGGTGCCCAGAGGGTTCCAGGAAGTTCAGGTTCCCAGATTACGTGACAGTGGCCCAGGATGGTGGTAAGGTTGTCAGCCTTACGCACCGGCCGCCTTTACCCCCAGGAAATACTACTGGTACTCATTTCTGTTAGAGGCTGAGTCGACCCCAGGGCCATAGTGTGATCGGAAGGATTATGTCAATAAAAATTCCAATGACACCAGCTGGGATCGAACCAGCGACCTTGCGATTTGTAAAACAGCACCTTAACCACTGTGCTACCGCGGTCTTCCTACTATAACAATATAATATATAATATTTTCTAAGACTATAATAATGTAATATGTATTATAAAATATTACAATAATACTATAATATATATTACATAATACTATATTAATGTACTATATAATATTTTATAAAAATATAATAATTTAAAATAAATATAATATAATACTGTAATAAAATAATACATATAATATTATAAAATAATATAATATTACATTAACCCTCGCCGTTCAGCCTCAGCACTAACACGCCTGACTCGCGTGCTGAAGGTAAGGTGAAAGGTAAAAGGCAAAGTTCGCCCTGTAGCCTGACATTAAGCAGCACAGAGGGAGTACAGTTATAACTCTACACTTTCTTTAACATCGGCGCTAGATGGGGGTGTGCTGTTAACGCCACACTCTGGCAACTTTATACCCACGGGAGTGACCCGGTTCCCATTGTATAGCGTGGGCCTCAGGGCCGATCTGGACAGGTGCGGAAATTTTCCCCTCCACCGGGATTCGATCCCCTGACCGTCCGGCCGCTAGCCAGTCGCTATACCGACAATGCTATCTCGGCCCACACCGCGCGCTGAAGACACCCGACTTAAAATTTGGGGTATTGTCAGCTCTACGGATTGAGAGGTCTTTATTGCTGCTTCTCTCATTACAGTCAAATTATGAGAAAGTTTACACTCAGCATTTCTGTTAACCGTAACACAATTCTGTCCGACGTTTTCATACCCTGCACTACTTAATCGTCCGTTCATTCCACTGGGTTTGGCACCGTATCTTGTCCAAAAACGCAAATCTATTCTTAAACTCCACGTCAGTAGCACTTCCTAACGTGACTTGACTCCATGAGACTGATCTTAATGCCCTAATCTCAACTGTTTCTCTCTGCTGACGCTCAGGTTTTTCTTCAGTCTAAGCTCGTCACTCCCAGAGCACACAGTGTAATAACAAACACGGCAAAGATGTGTGAATCATACAAATAGTGCTGCTGTCTGTAACCCGACACCCTTCCGTGAGACCGGTTTTGCTTTTTTTAGAACTGCACGTCCCAAAATCATCTTAAATCTAGTAGCAAAATGTCATGCTGCTTTCTCTATTTCCCGAGTAGCTACGGCTGTACGAAGCAGACACATAAACATAAGCATACACATACACATACACTCTTATAATAAAAGCAACCAGATGCACTAATTTCTCAAATTTATTTTTGGAATAGAACTCTGACGTCAACAAACCTGTATGACATATACCATTGCTGTGTGTACAGTGAAAAACTCCTGATGATGGACAGAGGGACTGTCCGAAACATGTAGAGATTTATTCCAAAAATAAATTTGAGAAATCAGTGTATCTGGTTGGTTTTGTTACAAGAATTTATCACGATGCACGGTCACCTGAACGTAAAATACACATACACATAGTCACACACACGAAGACGGTTCATTTCATGGTACTGAAGGCAGTAAACACAAGCCGGATGTACACGCGGGATACTGAAATGTACAGAATTATTTTGACGTTTTGCTGACCGTGTATCTCAGTATATTTATCTAAGTGATCAGCCAACTTGATGCACAAAAGTTTTGTTTCACAATAAGTTTATTTCATGCCTCTACATGTTTCGAGCACACCTCTATAGGTGTGATGATACCAGAGGCTGTGTAATGCAATATTGACCTCCTGATGATGAGCACATGTGCTCGAAACATGTAGAGGCATGAAATAAACTTACTGTAAAACAAAAATTTTGTGCATCACGTTGGTTAATTACTGAGAAAAATGTACAGAATTATGTTGCTTTATGAGGCCATTCTGTTTACAAAAAGGATACATACATTGGAATTTACTGTCAATAAAATTTTAATACGTGTGGCTTATGATATTAAGTTAAACTACGTAATTTGAGACAAATAAATAAGATAATGCAGAGTTTTATGCAATATTGCTTCTGTTCTGCCTGTATACCTCGCAGTAAACACTTATCCTGCATTACAAATATGTATGGGTTACAGATGTTTGGAGAATACAATAGCTGTTTATTGTGAAAATCACAAAACAATATAGCAACAAAATTTTTGTACAGAAAGAAGAGCGTTTTAATGTTTCGGCAGGTCGCACGTACAGTTACCATTGTGCTGTGCAGGTTCATATGATAGAATGCAAAGATGAGGAAGCAGACAAGCATGACGATGATTTGTGGGTGGTTGACCGTTCTGGCCTCGGCCTGGACCTGATCAAGCGTAAACATTTCTCATTCACACACTCAGGAAAAGGTGGAGGAAGAAATAAAAATCTGTCGACAGCTTCTTTCTGTACTTTGTAAGGGCGATCGGCAATCGTATCTCGTCGCCAGTAACGCACGGGCACACTCTCTCACTGCCAGTGGCGTATCACAACGAACACTTGTGCTGGGTATTTACTGAAATTTCATGTCTAAAACTTGTTGATAATACCGACATTTTAATATTATCTCCTCCAAAAAATAAAATATGAGAAATCTTCTTTACTTCAAGTATATTTAAAATATTTTGTTACAAAGACAGAAACTATAATTACTTGTGATTTTAAACAGCAAAAGGAATACTAACGTCAATATATTTCGTAACATCTTCTCATTTCTATGTATGCATGTCGGTTTCAAAACGTTTTTCAACGTTGTCCGACAAATAGACTCCACTGCTTCCTATCTTCCCACTGGCCTTCATTTAGGTTTCTTTCGTTCATGGCTTTTCTTATACCTTCCATCCAGTTTTTCTTCGGTCTTCCTCGTGCTCTCTTTTGTTTCGGCATCTACTTCAATGATATTTTTGGTAATCTTCCTCCTGCCATTCTTTGGACATGGCCGTACCATGTAAGTCGGTTCTGTTCAATTTCTTTTATAATTTGTTCCTCTAATCCAATTTGTTGTCTTAATCTTCTCCTTTCTATGAACATAAACTCGTGTGTTGCTACAAAAAAATCTGTTCAGATTCTTTTGTCATTCAGTCTTGTATAAAGTATGTAAAACTGAAATGTAAAATACAGGGTTATTCAAAATGATTGTTGGGGTTTTAAAAACTTGTCATACAAAATAAATTTGAGATAGGAGTATATGTGTTTTTTTTTATTTAACAGAACAACACTCCAAGTTTTTGTTACATGCCTTACAGGTGTTCTTTGAGAATTTCTAGATCCATCGGTGCAACTACATACACCTAACTCAATGTATCATAAACAATACACTTGAGATAGGAGTACGTAGTTGCACCGATGGATCTAGAAATTCTTAAAGAGCACCTCTAAGGTAAGTAACAAAAACTTGGAGTGTTGTTCTGTTAAATAAAAATACATATACTCCTATCTCAAGTGTGTTGTGTATGGCAAGTTGTTAAAACCCCGACAATCATTTGGAATAACCCTGTATTATGTTCCCCTCATTTCAATAACAATAATAATAGAAGTAATAATATTTAATTTCAGTTGTTACAATGCTTAAGGCCATATACAGATTATCATCACGTATTCACGATGGTAGCTCTTCAAAATTTGATGCGTATGACACATATGTACAGTTCTTTTGCCTTATTAAACCATTTATGCTTGACTTTCAGTACACCCCTACATGGCTCATCTGCCCGTTGTCTGTTGTTCAGCATAGTGTGAAACTTCGTACTTCACAGTAAGGGAAGAATCAATAATGGCACTTTTTATAATACAGTGATGAAGAAACCAAAGAGTGATAAGGTAACAGAGGGCTGGAGTAAAGGTTTCTTGATTTCCAGCCTTCTGGATGAACAAATGAACATGGCTGAGTTTCTTGGGACATATAGGCTAATATGAATGGGAGAAATCAAGAAATCACACAAATTTCTAGGCTTAGGCTCTGAAGAAAAGTGACCACCTAGGGAATTTTAGCGCTCATAGAAAGATAATACTAATGTGGGTCTTAAGAAAACATTTCGTCAGGATTAGATTAAACTTGTTTGGTTCAAAACAGGGGCTTGCAGAAAGTTCTTGTGAATAGGTAAGGAATATTGACGTTACATAAGAGGCGATTGAGTCAGCGGCTATCAACGTCTTACGAAGAACTCTTAGCTCGAAAGTTGTCGCAAGCGGTAAAGCTTCTGGTTTATGTTCGGGAGATAAAGGTTTTACATCTCTGTCGGAACGCCGACTATCATAACCGACTTATTCTGCTCCAAGCAGGCAACTACCAGGACCATAACTTTGGCACACTTTCCAATTGAGACACAGTTGATACCACTATATATATATATATATATATATATATATATGTATATACATACATATATGCATGCATGCATCGTACATACATACATACATATACATACATACATACATCCATACGTACATACATACATGCATACATACACACATACATACATACATACATACACACATATATACATACATACACACACATACATACATACATACACACACACACACACACATACATACACACATACACACACACATACATACATACATACATACATACACACACACACATACACACATACATACATACATACATATATACATACATATATACACACATACATACATACATATATACATACATATATACACACATACATACATACATATATACATACATATATACACACATACATACATACATACATACATACATACATACATATATACATACATATATACACACATACATACATACATACATACATACATACATACATACATACATATATACATACATATATACACACATACATACATACATACATATATACATACATATATACACACATACACACACATACCACACCACACACACAATGTACGTATTTTATAACACTGGCACGTTCGCTTTATCGCTTTTGCCTTAGGAACTCAATAATTCCCCTTTCTATTTTGGACCTATATATGCCGTTGTCATCAAATTAACTATTCAACAGTTTGTCATGAAAGCGCGATGAATTGTTGTGTTTAGTACTGATGTTGAGCCAAAGAACAATTCTTCATGTCTGATGTCTGTGTAACCGAGCATCATTGATACAATAATATAAACATCCAACTAGATGCAACAATAATAATTTCAGTAACAATTTCAATCAGCTCAACATGTTTCGGGCGATAATTTCGTCCATCCTCAGGAGCACTAGACTGTGTGTAGAGTTCGTGGTATAAACGCACTGACGATGCTGCCTGCTGCTCACCAGCTGGCAGCACAGTCTAGTGCTCCTGAAGATGGGCGAAATTATCGCCCGAAACATGTTGAGCTGAATGAAATTGTTAATAAAATTATCATTGCATCTAGTTGGATGTTTATGTTATTTTAACAATTCTTCATGTTTGTAGCTCCTCGGCTGTCAGAACAGCCTAAAGCATTTCACTCGAACAGAAGGATGTTATGGAAAATGTGTCGCCAGCAAAAATGTAAATTCTTTAGATCTTCACGTAATTTGCCCTACTTTTTTATATTTTAAAAAAATTTGTGTTTTTTCAATGTATTTCAGTAGAAGTGTCTAATATCAAATTTCACGACAAATCCGTCCTGTTGGAGAAGAGCTGATCCATGCGGTCAGAAAGACAGACAAACAGAAGGACGGACGGGCGAACATGACGCAGCCATTAAACGTTTTCAGAGACTACGGGAACACGCCTAGTAATTCGAAGTCACGTAGACTTATATGTGAGTCACAGAGACTTATATGTGAGTCACAGATTAACTCCACGGAATTGCGTCATTCTTGTAAATCCACCAGGTTTCAAAGTAATCAAGAAATCGCTGCATTTCACTGAAGCCCAAAGTTCATTAACGTGTTCGCAACAGCTGGCCACTTGTCGCTGTTCTAAAAGAATGATCCAGTCCGCCCATTCCATCCTATTTCTTCAGGTTCATTTTAATATTAGCATCACATGTGAGTTACGTATCTTTAAATAACACAAATAATACTCCATGGGTGTAATTAGCTACTTATAAGAGAACGGAGATTGTAGTCCTCATGTTGTGATAGTGCGGATTCTGCTTAATGCACATGTAGCACGCAATTATGGGCACGTGTGTTTTTCCATCCCAAACTCCCCCCCAAACCAGCGCTGCATACCTGTTAGAATATTTGCTTCTTCGACATCCAAAAGAAATGAGTAAACGACGGATTCTGGTTTCAAACGTTCTGTCCCCCCCCTCCCCCTTTTAATAAGAGTAATCAAATTTAACGATTATAAAAAAAGAAGTCTGAAGGTCTAAACAAGATAAATCTTGACCATGTTGCGGGTGCATTTGACATATTCTCAAGAGTTTAATCAGATTTCGTGAACAGAAAAATACACTTTTAGACGAATTTAATAGTTTGTTATGCACAAAAATTCGGCCTTAAAGGATATAAAAGGCAATGTGTCGACCCCAGTGGCCACGAGGGCTAAGGCGTTGTTCGTTTGTGGCCGTTCACATGACGAGATTGCGGGTTCCAATCCCTCTTGGGGCATGGATGCTTTTCTCCTGTGAATGTTGCGTGTTGTCATCAGGTAGAGGTCTCTGCTTCGGACTGATCGCTCGTCCAGAGGCGACCTACAGAGTGTGGCATGTCCTGGCAGTATAAACTTCCATATTCATGAAAGATACAAAACACAGGTTTGCTCCACTTCACAGAATCGTTCTCTGCAGATATAATGCTAACGTAAATCACAAGCTGAACACATAGCTCAATCAGAAAGAAGGAAGAAATGAAGAAAATTTCATTACGAAGAAGATGATAATAATAATAATAATGTAGATTTGCAATGGTTACAATATTTTTTGTTACAAATTCAACATGTGGTACGCCACTGCTTTCTCTGCATTGTCTGGCGTCAGGATGAATCTTAAAGGTGCCAAGTTTAACAGACGGATGTCCATAAATGTTTTCATTCCAGGAATGCGGAGCCCATTTCACGCCAATTGGGTTTTTTTCTTAGGCATCAGCTTCTGACCAGGTCGACTGTTTACAAATGCAGACAAGGTAAACGGAATGCAAGTGATATGGTCTGCCATGCCGGGCCGGGAATCCATTGGTCCATAGTTTCTTGAACACTCAGCAAATAAATTGATCGGTTGGAAGTGGCAGTGAATTTAAATTAACATTAAATAGAGGAAGAGAGCCGTTTATATTAATTACAACTGCATTTGTGAAGATGAAGGGGTAAGCAAAGAGAAGAGGAAGAAGAAGTGCGCGAAATTTGTCTTGTAATCGATAGAAAAGTACGTTATCAAAAAGTGTCCCTTTTCTTTCAGTTAATTGTTATTAATTTCCACGTATCACAGTCCTTCTCCAAAATTTAATTCTCCTGCAACTCCTCAAAAAGGTAGCCATATTTGATGTAAAATTGTCAGGTACCGTGTTCACATAAGCCCATCACTGTCCACAGTCTTGATTCATTTTATCTGAAATTACTTAATTTATTGCTTAAAGTTCAGTCGATATTGCTCTCACTGCTACGCTGATATCTCCATCTGGTCTCTTCACTTCAGATTCTTCCTCTATAGTTCTTTTACATAACTTATCTGTCCCATTTGTGCTACATGCTTCGCCTAATCCATCAAAACAACTCTCACCATAATGATATTTGAAGAGCAAAAATTGTGGTGCCCTTTAAACGCTTTACCCCCACAGCTTGCTGCCACTTTATTCCAAACGTACAAACTGGCGTAGCTAGGTTTTTTTTTAGCGCCTGGAGCGAGAAATCAAAGTGACCGCCCATAGAAGAAATTATGATCTTAAAAAATCACATTTACTGGACTTCCTTTTATTTAGCTCAATAATGTAAAATTGGTTAAATACAATTCTTTTTCATTTAAAATATTCTTATTTCCACCCACTGGATTCTTTAAGGAAACCATCCCGTTGTGTTTATTACTAAACAGACCACAATCTGACTGAGGCACTGCGCTACAAGCCGGAAGGTCGCGGGTTCAATCGCCGATGGTGTCACTGGAATTGTTCATTCCTTCCGCACTATGGCCCTGGGGTCGACCCAACTTCTAACAGAAATGAATACAGGGAATATTTCCTGGGGGCGTAAAGGTTGCAGGTGCGCAGGGTAGGCAACCTTACCACATTCATATGCGACTGTCTTGCAATCTGGGAGCCTCAACCTCCTGGAACCCTCCGGCCCTGTACAGGCCTGTATAGGGACTTCTTTACCTGCACCTTTATCACACTTACGCAGTCTAACACCATACATGTTTATTTTCATTCAATTAGACAACCTTACAAAGCATGCTACATGTTTCGTCTCGTACACTTGTGTTGTTCTAGACTGAATAAGTGTGGTTTGTTCAGTCAATGGAATCTGCCAACCGTGGCGCTCGCACCAATCGCCACCCCCCTTAGCTACGTCCCTGCTTATAACATTCCAACAAAATGCCTGAAGGACTTCAAGAAAGAGCACAAAACATTTCCGACATATAAGGTCACTAAGTCACTGATAGTGACCTCTTAGCAGTCTCACATCTTTCTGACTACTCCATGGCCTCCATCCGCGATTATTGTAAAGACATTATACATTTATGACCTGAACTACTTTGAATATTCCGCACGGTGTTTCGTTGTCCTCTTCCGTCTTATCTTTTGTCTGCATCTTCCTCGTTCTTATGACGACTGCAGGTTTGCTCCTTCCGGACCACAAACTCTGCACCGGCTACTAAGGTTGTGCCGGCCAAGTTATGACATGTAAAAAGGGCCGAACGCAGGGATGACCAAAGCATTCATCAAGAACCAATTATAACTAAGCCTAAAGGAAATGAGAATAACAAGCAGAACCCCCAGGCCGCAAAACATGTCTGTTCTTTCTCCTTATTGCTGTTATTCATTTCACTCTTAATCTAGCCCGTAAACAAATAGCTAAACGGAATTAAATCTTTATGATTCTCATTAATATTACGATATTCTGTATCTGTGCTTATCAAAAGACTATATGTCAAGCCATACGGGTACCGGAGTTGAGTACATTATACTAAGTAGAACGTAAATTTTTTTTCCTACTTTTGCCTTTACTGCTAAAAAATGGCAGATTTTGTAATAAAACTTCACACAGAATTAATAAGTTTTAAAATTTAAGTAGTGTATTTTTCCTATTTGTACTTTGTAAATAACTCAACATTAAATTCTACGGCCAGTCTTGCCTAAAGTTAAATTGGAGAGTGTCCTCCATAAGACCACGTCAAAGACCACCCTAATTTTACCCAAAACGGGAAAATTTATTTCCCTCTTCACAAGATCCAACAACTTTTTTCCTGTACTAACGTTGTTAAATTAATCCACACTATTTACTCAAGATTCACTTATATAGACATCTGCCATCAAAGCTTTGACCCTCCGGTTGTCGCATTTCCTTCACTTTCCAGATTACAATATTTTAATTTCCGAGACCCAGCTTTCCTACTCTCTAACAATTTAAAAAAAAAACTTCCCTACATTTCCGTAAATCCTGCTGTCGCTGAACTCAGAATCGGACTACATGCAGGCCTGTTTCTCATCTGTTCGTGCACACTACACATCACATACACCTCACCTCAGAATCTTATTTGGTGAACAGTAAGAATACTAGAGCTCCTCGTTATGCCATTCTTTCCCACATTCCTCTTACTCCCTCTGTTTTATTCTGAATATTTCCCTTGGCACCCTCTTCTTGAACCAAACGCTATTAATATTGCTATCTGATGTAATAGCTCAAACAAAGTGACTGACTATTTATTGGACGATCGCAATTCTAACTGCAACAAGCTCAGAATTGTTTCTTCCTGAACAGAACCAGAGAGGTTCTGGGTGGGCCGGGAAGGCGGAGATGGTATAGTGATTCGTTACAGGCTGGATGGTCCTGGGATCAAATACCAACGACAACAAGATTTTCCATATTTGTCCAGACAGGCCGTGGGGCCCACCCAGCCTCCCATGCAATGGGTACCGGCTCTTTTCCGGGCGTCAAGCGGCGGGGCTTAGCTTTAACAACTCAACCCCATCTAACGCCGAGGCCAAAGAAAGAATAGAGCTATACTTCTACACACCCTCTGGGACTTCCTGACTTGTTCTACGGTGAATTTTACCTTCACACAGGCTCCGGTACTTACTCAGCTTCCTTTCCATTAGACAGTAAGTGCTGTGTACTTAGAGGCAAACAAGCCGGCCATTCTAACTGTTCCCCAAGTTAAAAATGAAAGAAACATTACTTCCACATCTCCAACTACGTTTAACGATCTAGTGACTAGGCATAAGTGCACTTTCACTTTTTCATCATTACACTTTCTGTTACTACCACCACTAATACTGTTACTACTAACCACTACGACTACTATTACTACTACTACTACTACTACTACTGCTTCTACTTCGCTCTACTATCACGATTTTCATCTTAATTTTCTCAATCTTGGGTAGAACATCACATGTAAGTGCATCAAAGATTACTGCACATTTAACTTCAAACTATTTACGAGATAAACCGTACCTCATTACATTTAAATGTTATTTGTTAAGTTTCTTACTGTGTCATGTTTATCTACGCAATGAATGTAAGTGGCAGGAATTTATGGGACTTCTAATTTAAGAACTTTTGGAACGTGCAGCCATGTACCCTCTGTCACTCAGTACCATCATGACAGCACTAAATTTTGCCTAAGAACAATTGACCAAACATTTTGTCTACCCCTCGCCAGAGTACTTAACAGTGATCATGTGGGCACAGAAACAACTTCTTCCTGCTGTCTGTAGAGACAATGCCTTATTTTAAATAAACAGCACCTTGTAACGTTGTAAATCAGGAAGGTTTTGCGACTTTCCAGTCTGGTTACTGATGTCTTCTGCACACTTTCCAGCAGGCAAGTTACCGTAGCTGTTTCCGGTCAGCCAAAGGTACATCTCATGTGTCAGAACAATAGCTTACAGCAACGGCATTCAAACTGTGTTTTCCGAGGGTTTCGCTAGGAATGTTCAAGTATTTAACAAACACATTGCCTTTATAACAAAACTGGTACCGTTTTGATAATTTTTTGCGTCCCCTTATTTACCTTTCCATAATAATGTTTTACCGTCGATGGGTTTAATTTCAATATAAATCGCTGATAATAAAGTTTAATTTTTTAATAAATAACAATACGAATTTTTTAAATATAGGCGTTCCTGTTATAAATATTTACATTTCATTTTTTATTTACAAAGTACACTATTATTTCATGGGGGTTCCGGAAAAGCTAAGATTGGTCACGGGAGTTTCATAAATGTTAAGGTGTTTGAAGACCATTGTCTTGAAACACTGACCATCAATCCGCAACACTTGGACCAATTTCCTGAATCAGCATCTGCATCCAAATAAAATTTTAAGGAAATCTCCTTCCCCTAAACACATTTTAAACTTCTAAACCACTCATGCAGTATTTAATAATTTTCAAACCATCTCAAATCCACAAAGATGCATTCGTACACCAGCAGTATCTTCACTGTCACTGTGAGTGGTCGTAGAAAGAGCAGGGCCATTCCAGTAAAGCACCATTCATTTAGATACCTTCGACATCTGTTCCAAACTGCTGATCCCTACTGTATTAGTGCAACTGACATCTACAGACCTACTGCAACCAGTAACATTAACGCCCTTAACAACAAAATTCATCTGAGAAGAACTTCTTAAATTTGAATAAAATTAATAATATATACAGGCTATTAAAATTTACAAAATAAAGTCCACTGGCAAGAATAACAAATTTTGTAAGAACAGGAAGCTATAGCTGACATCATATTTCTCACGTACTCACAGACACTGAGTATCTGAAAGCACAGATGCAGTATCAAGTGTCTTATTTAAATTTATCCTGCAAAAAGATTAGAATGTTCGTCTTAAGGATATTAATTTTCACACTGGAATGGGAAGAATTTACCTACAGATGTACAGGAATGTATGACCTAGCCTCATGTCCCGTCTTCGTCCGGGTTGGCATTGAAACATTTTTAGGTGCGTTCGCCAAATTGCGAAGAGTGACCATTAGATTCGTCATGTCTGTCTGACGGTCCGTCTGTCCGCATGGAACGATTCTGTTTCAACCGGACAAGTATTTTTAGAAAAATTGTCGAATACGTTAAAGTTTCATTCAAGCGTGACAAGTATAGATGGTACTGCACACAAGTATAGATGGTACTGCACACAAGTATAGATGGTACTGCACACAAGTATAGATGGTACTGCACACAAGTATAGATGGTACTGCACACAAGTATA
>Ga0123354_10004424_pt1 | contig 19911 bp, 9 predicted proteins | sample TergutLab28metaG_2_FD_97872 | JGI IMG/M metagenome (GOLD analysis project Ga0123354, IMG submission 97872) | Labiotermes labralis P4 segment gut microbial communities from Petit-Saut dam, French Guiana - Lab288 P4 | ecosystem: Host-associated > Arthropoda: Insects > Digestive system > Gut ...
ACGACCAATGTAGTAATCAACATCACAGTCGCGAGCTCCTGATGATGGGCATAGTATTGCCCGAAACATGTTAAGCCTATAAGAAGTACAATAAAATAATAAGTGGCATCTAGTTGGTTTTTTTTATCCTTCTTCATTTATCACAATGATGCACGGTCCAATAAACATCAGATTTAATAATTGTCTGACGTCACCCAGAAAATAGTGGCACAGTGTTCGTTTAAGCCTGGCGTTAATTTCTATCATACTGCACGGCGTCGCATTCCAAACGTTGGTAATCTGCATAATCAATGCCATACGTCCAAAATCTTGCATAGTTGGTAACAGAGTGAGTTGTGTGTGATTTAAAAACTCGTTATGAATTTGTTATTAGAAGAGTAGGAGAGCGAACCCTGGGAGGGACATTGGAGTGGTTATGTGGTGAAAGCTCGAAAGGCGATATTTCTGTATAGATTTTTTAGCAGATTTTTTGTGAAATTGACACTCTAAAGTATAAGGAAATGTGAAAGTAATGTTAGCATATGTCGTAAGGACATGAAGTGAAATTTTATGTCTGTAGGTGGATGGAAGTGGCTGCTAATCATGTCCGGTGATGATATTTCGTATAAGAGTTAGCCTAGAAGAGATGTGCGCGGTGAGTGGGAATGAGGAACAGTGAGTGTGTCGGCTTGAGAAAATTATATCTCTACCTGCCAAAATTACGTATGTTATTATTCTTGAGGAAGAGTTTGATATTTTATTGTTTTCTCTTTGCTTTATTTGGTAGACGGAAGATAAACGACGCTGAACTTAATGGTGGCGAACATTTTCCTCAGTCCAACCTTTTCTTAATTTGGACATGAATAAAAGTTTGGTTTGTGTGTAACTTGGTCCGTGTCATTTAGTCAGTCAGTCAATTATAGCTCTACATGCATCTTCATGCTTTACATGTGTCAAACACAAACTCCTTAAATGTAGTCAAGAAATTATTTCGTGACATCAGATTTTAACAATTTTCATTCCGTGGAGAAAGCTGATGTAGTAGATTAAATTCGGTTATTGTCCCTTTCAAAATTTGTCCGGGAAACTGGCTGCCCTGACAATTTTTCCTCAGTTCCTCAAGGATAGCGCCTGGGCGGAACCACGACTTGGTCACGAACACATCCTTCAACATTATTTCGAAATCAACATTCAGCACACAATCGACGCTCATAACCTGAAATACTGAAAGCGTCGTAGAGAACCCCCCAAAACACCATCCTATATCCACTGACATAATTTCTAACTTTACGAGTGAAAGTCTGGAGTGTAATTCTGTTAAATGTAAATATTTCAAAATTCTTCAGTAAAACGCTGTGATTTTTAGAAGTGTTATATATATTTTATCAGTACGAAACTGATGATGCAGGCTGTAGACAAACACATGTACACAACGGCACTTCAAAATGCACAACACCAACAATCCAGCAGTCAGATGGTTAGGACAGATGTACCACACAGTCCCCCACTCTTCACTGTCCCCACATGTAAGCAGCATAGGGACGTCTAGCAGTGCCCTCAGGAAGACAACGAGTTGCATCTGATGGCCTGTAATTTATAAAGCAAAATAATGACACTGAAGTAAATCAAGTTGGTCCCCTTCCGCCCGCGTGTTTGTTCTTTCGTTAGTGCACTGCGAATGTTTTTCTTTCCTCTGGTTTCGCGTAAAACAAGCAACTGAAATTATGAAACTTGCCTTTTTGGGCGCGTTAACGAAATTGCGCAGAGCGACTATTAGCTCCGTCGTGTCTGTCTGTCCGTCCTCACGGAACAACTCGGCTCCCATTGGAAGGATTTTCATGAAACTTGATATTTGTGTATTTTTTAATATATCGCGAAAATTCAAGTTCCCTTAAATTCTGACAGGAATAACGGATCATTTACATGAAGACAATATACGAACATGGTTGCACGAATAGGCCCCGCTGTTACGTTATATTTATATTGCCTGTCTGCTTTTATAATAAAATCAACTTCGTGCTTTTCACTACGTGTATATTGAGGTAAAAAGGTAAAGTGCACCCTTGTACAGGCACTGAGGCTCTGTACGGGCCATACGACCCATAGGGGGAGGACCACGGCACTAGAAGGGGGTGAGGGGTCAGCGTCACGCCCCGGGCGCTCTTTACTCCAGGGAAAGACACGGTACCTGTTGTACAGGAGGCTGAGTGGGCCGCAGGGCCGGTCTGGACAGGTGCGGAAAATCTCTCCCCCCACCGGGATTCGATCCTCGGACCGTCCAGCCTGTAGCTCAGTCGCTATACCGACTGAGCTACCCGGCCCACAGGTATGTATTGAGAGTGGGGTCTTATTCTTTTCGGAGAAACTCACTGCATCTGTCTCCTGTACAACATGTATCGTAGTCATCACCTTAATTTTATTGAATTCTGTATTCTTCTTGTTCAGACATACACAGTGCTTTGTGTTTGTAATTTATTTTAATTTTTTTTATAATGTATCCGATTCATCTCGCCCACAACCGCAGTTCACCATTCTCCAACATAAATACAAATAATTATATCTAGGGAAGAGGTCGCATCTGATCCTAAATTTTACATCTTAAAGCCTTTTTCCCTCAGACACACCGGGCGCTGCCGTGAATATCTTTAGAGTTAAATAATATTAAGCAAAAGGTAAAGCAATCCCTGGACAGGCCTGAGGTTTCCAGGAGGCTGAGGCTCCCAGATCTCAAGAAAATCAGCACATGAAGGTGGTAAGGTTGTCAGCCCTACGCACCGGCCGCCTTTACCTCCAGGAAATACTCCTGGTACTCATTTCTGTTAGAGGCTGAGTCGACCCCAGGGCCATAGTGTGGCCGGAAGGATTATGAGTGACACCATCGGGAATCGAACCCGCGACCTTGCGGTTTGTAGCGCAGTGCCTCAACCAATTGCGCCACCGCGTACCCCGTTAAATAAAGGTACTGAAAATAAATACCTGTAATATTCCTGAATATATACGTCTTTGATAAAAGATGCGGAAGGGGAAACAAATGAAAGCGTTTCTTTGTAAAATTCGGAACCCAGAAGACTGGAGGTTTTCATCTAAATTGCATGTGAACAGCAAGCTTCCAAAATTATGACTTTTGACCTCGAACCCGGTGACAGAAAAAGTTGTATTGTGTCTGTTCATGCAGAGCGGCGATTTCGAAGCTACGGTCCTAGGAACGTGAGGACCTCGAAAATTATTTACAACCACCCACGGGTAGCTCTTTCAAAGATGCATTTTGATTGCACATAGGCCTAATTCTGGAATAAGTAACCTAACGTCCTTAGGAAATAGGGATTTTTTATTCTTTTTGTGTAAATAGTGTCACGCATTAGATTGTCACAGTGTGCAGTAAAAAGTTTGTTTTAGCGGCCCATGTAGAAAAATATTTCGAAAATCGTAGAAGGAGCAATTATTTCACTTCCAACCGATGAATCCCTTTCGATTTCGTCCAGCTTCATTGTGTTGCACTGGACTCTTCTGTGAATTTTGGCTAAAATAAACATGTCCCACCGCATTTCTCTTTCCGTATAGGCATTTTATTTGTCGGGAGATTCGTGGAGTTCTTTTAAGACACATTGAAAAAATTTGGCAAGCGCCCATTTCGAGGAAGAGGGTTAAATTTAGGTCGCAGGCGTTCAATTTTATGCGTCTGCAGGGATATGCACAAGTTGTGTCGTGCTACATTTCGTGAAAGTCGCGGTGTCAATAAAATGGCTGTTTTATTTAAATGAAGCACATAATCATGTCTTACGGCGATTTGAGTTGAAGGTCCAGTCTGTATTATCCTTCGGCACCAGAAGCCATCCGTGTATGCTTCACTTCTCAGTTCCTTCATCCCTGCGTAATGGCCCACGGTAACCATTGTACACAAGCTTATACGACCCCAGAGCGGTTTTGAAAAGATAAGTAACTTTCTCTCCGGCCTAGAGTCAAATAGATTGACTGGTGTTTCATCCTATAGCCCAGTCACTGGCCCGAACACTTTATCTCTTCCAGTTGTCTTTTGCTTAACCCTTTAAACGCCGAGTTAAATCTCATCTACCATTTTCTGGCATTATTAAGAGCTCACCAAATTATCCACGTTAGCAGGGTAAGGTTTAATCTTAAACTGGGTTTGTATGGACGTTAAGCAGACTGTAGTCAATGTTCTTTAAAACTGCACACCACTTTAGTAGAACGTCTGACATTTGTACGGAGTAGATTTTAAGAAACTGATATTATTTGATATGATATGTTATATTTGTAAACTGCAATTGGGTAGTCACCCAGTGTCAGTAGTAGAGTACACATTTACACAAACAAACAATACACAGAACGACACAGAACAAACAATACGTAGAACAACACACACATTTTGGAAGAGTGCGGGCCGTGCCAAGTCTTTGCGGGTTTTACCCTGGCACTTGTCTTACACCTGAGGGAAAAACACGGAAAACGCTCAATCAGGGTAGCCGACGAGTGCCAGCTGGCAAGATGAAGATACATAAATATGCAATAAGAATACATAAGACATAACAATAAAAATACATAAATTACAGTATTAAACAGGAATACAACCATATATATACTGATAAAACTAGAAACTAAAAAATATGAAAGAATGTGATAATAGTAAAATACATCATTTACAAAACAATAGTAATGTCTCATGTTATTATTGTAACAATTTTCATGGAGAAGTGCTGAGAGTAACTGTCAAGTTTTCTGTACCTTTGCAGGCGAGGCTGCAGTAAATTTGTGAGATAATCATAAAAACATGTGTCATCCATTCAGAAGGAAATCAAACACAATTGATTTTGCAGACGGATGCGGCCCTACGGGACAGGGTGGGCACAGAGACTGCTGAATCGTGTGATAGACTCCTGTACCTTGTGCCACGAAATGTGAAAGACGCAGTTTGCAGTGGTTTTTTTTTTTATGGAAAGCTTGTTTCACCCACATCATTTTAGAAATTGTTTTCTTAACTAGTTTACGTGAGAGAATACATCCTGCTGGAGAGCTTCAAATACGGTCACATTCTTTTGTTGCCGTATTGTCTCAATATTTCCCTGCAATACCGAAAATTTTTTAAATATCTCAGAATTGTTACCCTCCCGGTCGAGAATTTAGCCACTTTTCTTTCAGTGTCGAATGATTTGTTCTGTTAGAAGTGTTCCCATATATAGAGAGACCTTGGTTGAAATTCTGTCGTTACTCTACCCCCATGTAGCAAGTCCTGTAGTTAACTGCACGTACTATATAGGTGGCAGTAAAAGCAGCCCCGTTACAGGCCTGGAGTGGCCCAGAGGGTCCCAGGAAGTTAAGGTTCCCAGATTTCGTGACAACGGCACAAGATGGTGGTAGGTTGTCAGCCTTACGCACCGGCCGCCTTTACCCCCAGGAAATTCTCATGGTAATCATTTCTGTTAGATGCTGGGTCGACCCCAGGGCCATAGTGCGATCGGAGGGATTTTATGTCAATGACACTACCTGGGATCGAACCAGCGACCTTCCGATTTGTAGCACAGCACCTTAACCACTGTGCTACCGTGGTCCCCATAGGTGGCAGTGAGTGCACAAAAGATCTGTCATTATAGGCAGTTAATCGGTGTCTATACTTCGATCGGTATGCCTCTCTTGACTTTTGCCCATCCAAAATTACTGGCAATACCACTCGTTTTATCACTTGGAATTTCAAACCGTGAATATCCAGTGAGGTACTGGTTTCATAATATTACTCTGTAATGTACAAGAGTAATTAAATGGCGTGTCTGTCCTTGAAAACCGTAGCTAGACGTGAATATTTTAATTCCGTTCGGAATTTCTTGGGGCTTTATGCCAGGAAACCGTAAACGAATGGGTATTCCTACAACCTGTGGTAACCCACTGCTCTGTGTGACCCTAGTCCAGTGATGCCAGCAGACACCATGAGCAATGTATATTATGAATGATTAACAATCACACTGGTGCAGTCTGTGTTTGTGCATTAGATTAGTCGGTGTAGCGGAAATGTTGCGGGTGGAGGATCGTGTGGCTGCTCTTGATTCCCGGCCAAAACAAAATACAGATATGCGTCGCTTAACGACGGGGATACAGTCTGAGAAATGCGTCGTTAGGCGATTTCATTGTTGTGCGAACGTCATAGAGTGTACTTACACAAACCTAGATCGTATAGCCTACTACATACTTAGACTATATGGTAAAGCCTATTGACCCTAGGCTGCAAACCTGTACAGTATGTTACTGTACTGAATACTGCAGGCAATTGTAACGCACTGGTATTATAATATTGTATTATAATATTTTATTGTAATATTATACACTATTATATTATAATCTTATGGGACCACCGTCGTATATGCGGTCCGTCGTTGATCGAAACGTCATTATGCGGCGCATACCTGTATCTCCTTCTCTCCAGTGCATTCAGATAGGCTGTATTACTCACCCTGTCTCCCGTGAAGGGCATAACGGGTGTCCTTCCTCCATGGGCAAGGAGAGCTGGTCGTGAAGTTGACTACTGTCGGGTATCTGATACCGAAGAGCAATGCATGTCACTTTTCCATACGTTCTCATGACGTCAGTGGATAACTGTACCTTGATCATTACCTTTAACGTATCCTATGTAATAGAGTTTACTGTATCTGCTGTGTTAGTTTACCGGTTTTTACTTTCAAATAATAAGTAAAATATATATCTGTAATAATTACAGTACAAAATTATGTGGTTTTAAAATAACTGGAACTCTTGATGCAGGTTTATTTATTTAACACACCAACAAATGTACATATATATGTTATTTAATAAATCTAAACTTTACATTAAAACACTTAAAACGCTCCAACATGTTTCGGTCACACGATCATCCTCAGGGAGCATACATTGTTCCTTGCTAAAGATATAGTTTTAAAACACTCATTGATTTACTTCGTTATGGTAACTTGGTGCAGTGGCAGCATGTCTGTAAGTAAAAATATGTTTACTGAATAGATTGTCAAAGCAATATAGTAAGAACTGAGTATTATACAAAATAATTAGGCTATATGGGTTGAATGTGAGTTACGCTTACCGTGTGTTGTTTGTGAGTCGTACGCTGTGTATAATATTCAGTTCTTACTATATTGCTTTGACAGTCTATTCAGTGTACATATTTTTACTTACAGACATGCTGCCACTGCACCAAGTTAACATAACGAAGTAAATCACTGAGTGTTTTTAAACTATAACTTTAGCAAGGAACAATGTATGCCCCTGAGGATGATCGTACGATCGAAACATGTAGGAACGTTTTAAGTTTTTTAATGTAAATTTTAGATTTATTAAATAACATATATGTGCATTTGTTGGTGTGTTAATTATATAAACTACAGAATGCACGGTGCAACGGTGAAGATCTTGATGCAGGTATTTAGGGTATGCTTCGTTTAGCGATGATGTTCGTATATCATGCTATATAGCGCTGAATTACAGGTAGATTAATGAATAATGAATCAGAAATAATTTGTAAGAAGGCAGTAGTGGCATAGTTTGAGGTTCTGATTTGTAAGCAAAAAGGAGAACCGTCTGAACGCGATTTAACCCATTTCCCATACCGCGATTCAGATCGGACCCAACTGATACAGCTAATAGACTTAAGAGTTGGAGTGGTCTTCGTCGCTAACATTACATATATCATGCCAGTTCACAGTTGTACTACTCTACGGGGGGGGGCGGTTCTTACGGTACGTACTGTGGTCTACATGAAACACACATCTCTGTATTGATCTGCGGTTAGACAACCTAGCGCGTTATCCGCCAATCGGAACGATTATACAGTAAACGACACACATACATTAGCATGTAAATAGACGCCAGCTGCAAACCGCGTATCGTGAATGCGCCACTGTCGTTTCCAACTGGACTGATTTAAAACAAAATGGCTTGATGACCTCATACATAAATGAAGAACAAAGTTGTAATTCGGCAGCGGCGTACAGACGATGCAATAAATGAGAGAACATCATTTGAGAAGTACGTCACGTTGTGTGTCTTATTTAACTGGGCAAAGGTACTGTACATAAATCAAAGTTCTTCTTGTGCTTAATCGATCAATCATTACGTCCTGGAAGGGTTTGGTGATGTAGGCAGAGCACCGCACATTGCTTGTGGTACTAAGTGGCCGTCAGTGTTTACTTTCACGCAACGTCAACCTTTTCATCCGGGAAAGACGCTACGGTAGCCATGGGGTGGGAGGAAAAGTTGGTCCTGGTTGGTGTCGGGATCCTGTGAAAAGACTGATACTTGTTCAGTTGTTTAAGATATTCCATCACAGGCCTGGACAGGCCCTTTGGGGCTGAGGAGGTTGAGGCTCCCAGAATTTATGGACAGTCGGCACGTGAAGGTGGTAAGCTTTTCAGACCTACAAACCGGCCGCCTTTGCACCCTAAGGGAATTTCTGTTGGATGCGGAGTAGACCGGAAGTATTAAATCAATAAAAAATCCCAATAATTCCAATGGGAATCGAACCCGCCACCGTCTGTGCTTATTGCCCTCGGCTAATCCACTGCAGGGTTGTCCAGAAACTATAAAATGGAGAAAGGACTTTGTAAATAAAATGACAGAATATTAACGAGGAGGTGGCTTATAAGGTAGTAGGAAGGTGTACTAAAAAAAGTCTGGTTATAAAATTAGGTAGATTTGTAGGCAAAGTTAAATATAGATGGTTGAATAAGATAAAGAACTGTAAATGGTGTATGCATTTAGGGCAGAAGGATCTACCACTATGACGGTTCAACCGTAGTCAAATAGTAAACCCAGGAAAAAGGTGAAGTGAATTTTATGTTTTATTGACCGTGCATCTCTGTATAATCTTGTAAATAAAATCAACTTGGTGCACAATTTATTATTAGTATATTTATCAGTCTCTACATGTTACAGTCATACACACAGAATAGCAAGTGCCAAGTGTCACATAAACACAGTTATTTCTCCTGATGATGGGCACACAGTCGCCCGAAACATGTGGAGATTGATAAATATACTAAGTAAAAATTGTGCACCAAGTTGGTTTTATTTACAAGTTGAAGTAAACTTTAATGTTACTGGTATTGCTATTATTATTATTATTTGTTTTCACTTGATGTATTTACAATTATGTACGTAAAACAAACCATGTTTCTGGGGTACAGAGTATTGCAGCTATTCTGTGATCAGAAATTGTGGCACTTGTAGCTAATGTTATGTCCCGTGTTTAATAATCTCTACTTGTACATTAGCATTTTCCGAAGTGTGTGTGCAGTGCCCAGTATGGCTGTTTTCTGTAGTTCCTTGATGTCGTGCTCTCCCAATATGTCGCTCAGGTATTTTCTGAATGGTTTTGAGATGGCCCCAGTTGCCCATTTTATTACTGGTATCACTTCTGCTTTCACATTCCACACGCGCTGAATTTCTGTCGTGGGGTCTTCATATTTTAGAATCTTCTCAGCTTCTTTATTGATCATATTTCTGTCTCCTGGAATTGCAACATCTATTAATATGTTTATTCTTTTTTCACGGATTAAGATATCAAATTTATCGTAATGGACGGTTCTGTTTGCAGTTGTTGATACCACGATATGTTTACGGTACCTTCGTGATTTTTCTACTAATTTTGGTACATGCTTAATATTATTATTATTATTACACTGTACGTACTGAGCTACCCACACTTCTAGCTAGTTAAATGACCATGAACTGTAATAACCATGTGTCAGCTTATTTTAACATTACCCTTTATCTTCCAAGAAAACATAAAAGCTTCGGAGTGGCTCAGCAGTATCCTCTCCAGTTTATTCAGCGTGCTTAACTCTGAGGTAATCTCGTTATGTACGCGACAAGAGACGACTAAAGCATATAACTGAAGTAACACTAGTTTCCATTAAGAAGTCGCATATATAACCATTGTGAAACCAAACTCACGTTAACCATCTGAACTTTATACACCGTAGAGAGCTCAAGTGGGGTAATTCGTTTTTAATTCGGCAATTAGTCCCTCGCGCCTCCCGGACGGGTTGCATCTTGCCGCCGGTAGCTGCAGCAGCATCGCATCGGTGTGGGAAAGGAGTTCATTACATTACCTTGCATTGCGATAAAAATGTGGCACAGCCTACATTCTGTGGATTATAAGAGTGTAGAAAACGTTGGGATCAGGAAACGAATGAGTTTGAAATTAAAGTGAGATCAGTGGCAATTGTGGCCGGAGGTAACATAATGTCTGTAGGTTTGGGTACCTCTGTCCAGACAGGTACACATTTCTTGAATTAGGGAGTAGCATTTCCTTCATACTAAATGTAAGCATCACGCGGGCAGAGTTCGATGCTTGAAGTATGCAGGCAGGCATTTGTTACCCTAACTCCTTGAAACGACGTTATTTGGTAGAGGATTTTAAAGTTTTATCGAATGCGTGCTTGAAAGGCTTAGAACCTCTGCGACGGCTTTTCCAAGACAGGTAGAACTTTTCTTGCGCGGTTTTAGTTTCTCACAAGGGTGACTACTGAATGAATGAATGAAAAGTCTTTTCTCACCCTTGAAGATGGAGTGAGCAGGTTTCTCTGAGTCGTTTGTAAATATCTACCAGTTTAAAGGCTTCACATATGAAATCAATACATTTAATCTTTAATTGATTCATACATTCGGGTTCACATTTTATACAACGTAAAAATGTCAATTTAAAGAAAACATATATCGAATACTAGAAACTTGTTTCTTGAAAAACAACTCTTATCGATTGCACTGAGACAGAGTAAGGTTGTGGGCAGCATCTGATAAGGAGACAAAGGGGAGAAGTTTCAGAAGCAGGAAGAAGAACAAAAAAAAAACAGCGACAAGAGCGTTCATTGCAACAAGATTCAGTTTCGCCAGATAACATAAATCACTTCCAAAGTTGAAAGGGTTTTTGGAGAGGTGGTCATTTAAACTAAAGTACAAATACGGTACCGTAAGTTAACCTTTTGACGCCTAATGTCAACTATAGTGGTCGTACCGCACCGCTAACCTCTAAAGTTGCAATGTATATATTTATTCAACAAATATAAGTATTGAATATTTTAAACATGGTATATACTCTCCGTTTTTTTTTCTTCAAATGCAGTTTGTTTCATAATTCTAAAGTATTTGGTTCCTGTATTATTCACATTTTATATACAGGGTGTGCTTAAACTAAAAAATAATTCCGGCGCCAAAAGGTTAATTTATAATAAAAAAACTTGTTCCTCAAGATTTTATAGGTTTCCTTTCGTATTCATAAAACAACACACCTTTGGGCAGTTCGATCTGTTCCAATCCACGTGCAAGGGGTGGACAGGTTTGGGTCCGAGAGGAAGGGATATTGTCACTCACTGGCCCTATTATTGGGGCCCACCTGATGAGGTGCCTGTCGACCCTTTCCCCTAAAGACAAAGACAGATCCACTTCCCGTTAAGGTATTGTTTCTAATTAGCGGATAATGGAAGCAGTATTGAAACATCTATTGTTAGCTCTGCGGACGGTACTGCTGTCCGTGCAATTAGTAATTGAATTCTTCCAGAAGGTACTTCTGAGTAACGTGGGTAAGAAGGAATGATATCGGAAGAGAACAGACAATGAATTTTATTGTGGAGAATGCGTGATTTCCGGCTTCCACCGAACTGTACATGAGATCTTCACTCTTCTATTGTGTTACGTAGTGTAGATTGCTAGTTCGTTAACGACGTTTTGGGAAACCCCAGTCCCATAGTCAGGGTTCAGGCAAGACCGGATGTTTTGTCCCAAAACGTCAGTAACGAAATACCAATCTACGCTGCGTAACATCCCACAAGAGTGAAGACATATAATGAAAAAGTAGGATGGGTAGGAAATAGGATACAGAATTTACACTGGCAGGGAGAAAAGTAAACCCAAAACGCTTTCAAATTTCAGCATATGTCGGACCTGTGAATGGGTTTCCAAGCGGTCAGATTTCGGTTTAATATCTTATAACATGACTGTGGTCTAGTGAACAAGAACAAACCATACAGATTGTACTTTAAGAAACAAAACTTCGTTATTCACCATGTCACATAAAATACAACCTCGAAAGGATGCGTAACTCAAGGGAAACACAAGGCAGGTTTAAAGGTAACTCGTGTGTGTGTGTGTGTGTGTTTGTGTGTGTGTGTGTGTTTTTTTTGTGTATATACATATTTGTATCTTATCTATGTACAGTTAACAGTAGAGCGGTTATAGCTACCTAATAATAGAAGAAAAAGGTATTAAATATTCAACATTTATATTAATATAATCGCCAACCTATAGCGTATAATCTATTCAAGGTAAGCAATTTTATTATTTTATGCTAAAATGAATAGAATCATATGTAAAATAAAAATTTCCAATAAATAGATTTAATGGTAATGATAATATATATATAATATTATATTGAACCGCATGCGCAGTGGTATCCTAGTAACCACCAAGCACATAGAAACCATCTAGGCAGGGATAGAAAAGAAGTTTGTTTTGTAAACGAAGTTCCTTGAAGTTTTTCAGCCCATGTGCCTCTTAGCTGTGATAATTCACATACTTGTTTCTAATGGCTACTTGTCAACCCTACTGTTTCTTATCCTCCTTATGAGGACGATCATACTCCCGCATGTGTACATTTTGCCCCCATTTAAAAGAACTGCTTCAGAAGATATAACCGTGCCACAGTGCGAAAGTTTGCAATAATACCAGAAACGTTTAACGTTGTTCGATTAAATACTAATGAAAATTACACACAAATTAATAATGAATTGCCATAAATATTAGTTTGTTATTTTTTGTCCTAACGACCTTTGTGTGGACGTAGCCTCATAAGGTTTAAGAACAAATGAACACGGTTTGACCCTTCGGATATGGTAAGACGCGAGGAGTATTTCCGCTAGCCGAGGAACTGTTAAGCTCTCAGGAAGGACTCTGCTTCATGGGTTCGTTGGTAAGCCTCATACGATCTTTTCAAACTTTCACTTAGCCACTTGAATCCCTGACCTGCCTTTCTACCCACACATTTTTCACAAGCACCTATTCTAAAGAATTTCGAGAAAGGGTATACTGGTTCTTGAACTGAAAGCTCTTTGAACATACGCGAAAAATCAGACTTTGAAACGCGCGTATTTCAGTGTATTTACTGTTGGTGTATGGGCACAAACAACAAGCTGACGAGTGTACTTGACATTGGCACAGAAAGTGTTTAAAATTCTTTAAAAATAAACAGTAATGCTTGTCACGTGATACAATAACTTAACTTCGTTCAGGCAGTACTCAAAAGTAAGTAATACCCGTTATTTCTTCAGTATCAGCTGTCAGAAGCGCGTAAGAGAGACGGGAGAGAAAAAGTAATAGGCGATGTAGTATTTATGTAAACTACGACTCAATTTCCGAGTTATTCTGTTAGTTTTGTATATTAATAAAGGCGTGGGACATTTACTAGATCAGCGGCTTTTTAGCGCTGTCAATCTTGGTGTCTCTTTCGGATGGTTTACTGTCTTGTCTTGGAGGGTTAATTGTGCTGTTTGTACGACAAACGCTACATGAAACATATCAGTTGACTGTTTTTTAGACAATCTCTAAGTTCCTTAACCTGCATTTCACTGAGTTGCAGTCACGTGACCTTCGGTCTGTTTTGTGTTCGCGCAATATCGAAATACACTCATGTGGTTTCCAAAGCACATTAATCCGTCTTCCCATATACTGTGTTGTTAAGGTGTTCAAGATTACGGCCTTCCGAGGATACCATGCCCGAAACATGACAAATAGGTACCGACACTTCTGCCTATATTTTGTTTATGCGTCTATAGTCCTATGATGCTGCCAGCGTCACAGTCTACGTGTTGTGTAATGTTAAGATGACTGGTGGCGAATGGTGAATTGGAAATAATACGGAAGGAAACGGTCCTAGCCTAATAGAAGTGGGCATTTGAGGAGAAGGACGGAGGAATTGCACGATAATCTCGTCGGAGATTTGAAGGAGATAATTAGTGAATACAAATCTATAAATTTTCCGATGCTCAGACCACTTCGGTTTATTATTATTATTATTATCATCATCATCATCATCTCCTTTATGCAGGGTATTTATACTTATATTCCTGAGACAAGCTATGTCCCTAGGGAATACAGTGTTGCAGCTATTCTGTTGTTACTATTCATGGTGCTTGTATCGTTAGTTTCAGTGTTGAATTTATTGTATTTTTACTTTCGTGCTTTCCCGAATTATGTGTGCAGAGCCCAATATGGCTGTTTTCAGTAGTTCCTTCACTTCATGTTTTCCTGTTATGTTGCTCACGTATTTTCTGAATGACTCTGAAATAGTCCCAGTCGCCTTATTATTACTGGCATCACCTTTGTTTTTACTTTCCACATGCGCCTATTATTATTATTATTATTATTATTATTATTATTATAGACACATTTAAAACATCTGTGTGTGATGTATAATTATTAAACGACTTTTAAAGAATTTCTTATTGTTTATCTTACAAACGTATCTTTATTTCAGCGTCTTCAAACGAAGACTCACTTTGTCTGCAAGTGTGGTCCGAAGGCTCATGGCGAATTTGCAGACGTCTGTGTTCTCCCGTACTGAAACAGCGTCAACATAATCAGGTAACGTTGTATTAACTATACGTTATATATACCTATGTATTAACTAACGTTCTATGATTTCCTGTGTGTGTTACCTATATCTCGCGCCCTTTTCGTCTCAGCAAGTGGCATATCTACTTTCGAAACGATGTCGCCCGAATTACATAGTTGGAACTTAATTCCTAGTTTAATTTGAGATAGTCAGGATGTAGGTAAAGGCTCAAGGTGAAAGAAAAAGGAGAAATGGGTGGACGAGAGTTATATGTATGTATAAAATCATTGCCCACTGAACGGCCTTTTTCATGTGTCAAACATAAAAACGTACGATATTTTACAGCCTCCATGAGTGTGGGTTTTGTGCGGTTTGTGTTATGCGAGTCGTCTCCCGTCGATAGTGCATTTCTCTTCAATTGAAATACTTGTGTTAACAGTTTTTATTAATTTTTAAGGTTGTTCAATTTGCTGTAAAATCCATTACTCATAATTCCATCAGGTTAATATGAATTTAAAGTGAAACTTATTTCATGTTCCGCATAAATTGCGTCACGTCTGTACATTTCCACAGTAGGGTACTACTGAGTGATCAAAAAGTTACGTGTTCTGTGCTGACTGCAGTGTGATGCTGCATTCAGTGCGATGTATTGCACAACTCTGTTGGTGTTCTTTTGACTGACCAAGTAACTAACTCGATGAAGCGGATTCCTTATTTTGGAGGCGATTTTCGCTCCGCCGGTCAAGAAATTTCGTGTCTTGTGTGAGAGCGGAAGGTTATTTATTGTCAGCAAGTTCCCACTGCTATGACCTTTGCCATCTGAATCAGGTCAACGTAAGCACACCATATTATTGTTTTTTTTTCAGAATATGCTGTAATATTGCCCTTATATCCAGCCAGGGCCTCTCAAGTTCTCTCGCCTTTTCACGTTTTCATCAAGATGTTTATAAATATATTAGCCTCCTGCTTGTTACATTACAAGATGCTTTAACCCTTTAAACGCCGAGTTAAATCCTATCTGCCATCTGCTGGTATTATTAGAAGCTCACCATATTTTGCACGTTAGCGGGTTAAGAGTTAATACTCACACGATACCCCACATATTTTTCCGCTCAGCCATTTCTTGAGCCATTTCTTCATTCATAGGGAAAAATAAGGGTGAATTTTATCCATCGTAGTACTACCATTTAGTTGTGCTTATGTTGTATGAAATGGTCTGTGTGTAACTGTTTCTTCAGCCTCAACTCGTACGTCATAGAGAGCACATTAAATGTGTAGTTGTGTCTTCGGGATCACCCCGTACGTTACAGACAATACAGGCAATACTCCACTGTTTCTTCGACCTCAGCTCGTACTTCACAGAGAATGCAGTCAATGCTCAGTTGTTTCTTCGGGTTTAGCTCGTACCTTACAGAACACATGACAGCCTGGTAACCATGACAACCACGGTGTAAGCACACTAAGGAAGAAAATACGCATATGACAGGTGCGAAATAAAATTCCATACAATATATACACACACGCGCACGCACACGCACACACAAGAACTACAATGTGGATCATTGGCAATTTGTCCGTGAAAGTTTTGAAGCTAGAGATGGGAAAATTAAAATGTTGTAGTTGCGATTTCAGTGGGATTGAAACGAATGAAATTATAAAACATTCAGTTCTTTTATCCATATATATTGTATATCCATACAAATACAGGTTCAGGATGCAAATTTTTCGTGGATATTGTTCCTTGTAGTTTCGTAGGTAGGTCCATCATCAGGTTGTTGGCTATACTTCGTAATCACTGCTGTGAAAGTTAAAAATCTCACCAATTGTTAGAGCTCTCATCCACCCATTCACCAGCTTGCGCACATACGAACAGATCCATCCGCATATTAAATATTTTATGCCTTTTTTCATACTTAAATATTTTATATACTAACGATACATGAACGGCAGCACACATGCGCTTCGCGAGACGGTAAAAGGTGCGGCTGTGCCTTTAGAGAGAATTGCTGTGTGCATGCTGAGAGATATATGCGTGTGGTTGGCACCAGTGGTCACTGACCTTGCAACTGAACTGTGTAATTAACTGTGCCTCTCTAACAATATAATTCAGTTATTTATTGAACAAGACAATTTAAAAAAAAAACTTTATCTTAATTTTGGCTGGTTTCGGGCATTCCCAATCTATAAGACACAATATTTGGTGAATTCAAAAATAATACCGTGACTGTACTCCTGTTACTCCAAAAATAACAAACCACTAGCCTCCATAAAATGTATCAGCCACACGGCTGATTTCACGGGTGGAGTCTAATAGCGATATCTTCTCCATCTTTTTCTAAACCCCAAGGTTCATAAATTTTCAGCTTATCACTACGGGTTATGGTCATATCGCAGTCCTGTGTAGTGTGACATTATGCAGTTTTGTAGGTTGACATGAACGTTTTTACTTTCCATTTGCACGGTTACCATTGGCCCCATCCCAGCTCTGTTCTCTCTCTCAATGGTCACATTCCTTACAACGCGCCTCTATAATCAAATAAAATTCTCATCAAAATCGTTTCTATGTGTACATGCACTTTTCTTAGACCCTAAAACCGAAGGTAGCGTGATAGTTGAAATGTCGATGTATTAAATCTCAGCTTTTAAAATTATACTGTTATTCTGTCCCAATGCAACAGTTCTTTCTATCTTTTCTTTCTTTCTTTCTGTCTTTCTTTTATTCCTTTTTACCTTCTCATGTCGGTGTAGCGGGTTCATTGGGAATCAAAACATGTCGCTTTGTAAAGGGATGTTCTTTTTTAAATAGATTTGTGATAGACTGACGCTGTTTGTTTTTATTTTGTAGAGGGTTATTGTCGCATATGATCACATTTAAGGACACACATTCGGTAGCACTCCTCTGGACGAGGGATCGGCGCGGCAGTCATTCTCCGTAGTTAAATTCACGAACGCCAGCTAGCATTGGTCGCCAAAAGCGAACTGTCATTACGAAACAGTCGATTCTCGACCATTTCCGTTGGAAACTCATCTGTATTTTTTATGTACCGCATTTTTGTGTACGAATATTTTTTATGAATTTTTGAAGATAATGGTTTGCATTTTCAGTGAAACTGTGACTTCTCAGAATCCCCCAGGGCCTGTAACATATGACAGTATATTTGTGAAAGGCTTAACTTTGGCAATTATACCTAGAGGTTAAATCTATGCAACTGTAACTTCAACCTCAACTTTCAACTGATTGTGTAGTCGTTTCCTATCGTAGGTGGGGTCAAAATGAACACGAAGTTGAGTGGGAGTGCAAAATCATAATACCAAATGTAAGGGCCTTCTAAAAAATTCAACATAACCACATCCTCACGTTAATGAGACCAAAGTGTCTCGTATGGTCGTGCAGCATATGCACAGTTCTCCACTGGAGCTTATAATTCTGCGTAAGTGAATGAAGCCCTCATCTGTCGCTCTGCTACTTCCAGCCACACATTTGGTCGTGGGGCTTAGAATGGAATTGAATGGGTCGGAGCAGGTCTGTCCGTCTCGCTGTAGAACAAGCGAGGAGCTAGGAGCGCCAACTGTATTATTGATCCAACAATCACATCGCGTATATTCGCCGCAAAATGTATGCAAACCGTCTGGCATAGGGCAGAAACCTACATACCGATAGTGCGTGTCGCTAGAGTGTTTTGCTTGTCCGAAAGAAGAGTGTTTTTATCGTTCAAGATTGTTTTGATAGTGTGATTTCATTTCCTTTTATTAATTGTTTAAATCACAGTGGTTACAAGATTGGACACCAGACATTAAAACACACTGTATTTCGCTTACGGCGTTTGTTTATGTGTTTCGTTCGCTTCCCACAGGCATCATGAACATCATTTACCGGTTGGTCTTTGTAATGGAGACGTGGTGTGTCTTTTGCGAGGCAGAAATTGATATTTGTAAAATTATTGGAATGAGTTTTGCAGTTCAAATATTAATACAAGACGGGGATGCCTCAACTTAAGACTGATGAACATGTTTGGCCTTTTAAAGCCTACTGGTTACGTGATGCACCAGCCAATTTAAAATTCATGAATCGTACGCGCTGTCCCTACACTATATTTATGTGTTTTGTACGTATTTATCTTAGAAAACAAACAGCAACTTGTGCCACTTACATAATGAACTGATTGGTTTTTATGTCCGAGTTGAAAAGTGTTTACTGCGCGGTACGAACTAGGTCTTTAACTAAAGCAGTCTGCGCTTTGTCTGTAAATGGTTAATCATGTAAATAAAGCAGACTTGGTGCACAAATTTTACTATGTTTATTTCTTTCCTCTGCATGTTTCGGACGACATGTGCCCATCACAGGGAGAAATTAAATGTGTTTTTGCGACACTTGGTACTTGCTATTCTGTATGGATGACTGTCTGGTGCATACCACACAGTCATTCATATTCTGTTATTCTGTATGTGTGACTGTCTGGTGCATACCAGACAGTCATCCATAATCTGTTATTCTGCATAGATGGCTGCCTGGTGCATACCAGACATTCATTCATTCAGAATAACTAGTACCAAATGTCGCATAAATACAGTTGTTTCTCCTGATGATGTGCTCATAGTCGCCCGAAACATGTAGAGGAAAGAAATAAACATACTAAGAAAAATTGTGCACCAAGTTGGCTTTATTTACGAGATTATCCAAACAGGCGCAGTCAACAAAACATAAAATTCGAACATATTTAAGTATTTTATTCAAGATGGCTCCTCTTATAGTCATTTTTACAATTACATTCCTAGGCATTAGAGATATTTCTCGAAATTCTATGTTTCTCAGCACATAACAAGATGAGGCTTTCCTCCTGTATTTCCTATTCGAAACACTCCAGCTTCATCACTTCACTCTCTCCACTTCCAAGTGTTTCACCACGTCTTCAACCTCCGTTCACCAGAAGGACGTGCAGGCAGTTCCTGATTATCTCCAGAATCTTAAAATTTTCTGTCAGATTCCCTGTAGTGACTACAGAGTCTCCCTCTATCTCCCTTACAATCTTCTTTGCCATAATCTATTTTCTTGCTGCGAAAAATTGGACCGTCTATAATCCTGCTTTATTTTGAAGTTTATGCAGCAGCTTGCTGATACAGAATCAGAATGCTCATGTCGTACTTAACAGCCTGCAGGGAAAATTATCCCGCATTCAGGGAACGTAACCGCTGTCGTAGTAGCCCGGGCGTGCTTAACCTTTTGGCGCCGGAATTATTTTTTTTAATTTTAGCACACCCTGTATATAAAATGTGAATAATACAGGAACCAAATACGTTAGAATTATGAAACAAACTGCATTTTGAAGAGAAAA
>Ga0123354_10004425_pt1 | contig 19910 bp, 19 predicted proteins | sample TergutLab28metaG_2_FD_97872 | JGI IMG/M metagenome (GOLD analysis project Ga0123354, IMG submission 97872) | Labiotermes labralis P4 segment gut microbial communities from Petit-Saut dam, French Guiana - Lab288 P4 | ecosystem: Host-associated > Arthropoda: Insects > Digestive system > Gut ...
AGGTTTTTCTTGGTTTCCCTGTGTCTATAAGCAAATGCTGAGATGGTTCCCAAGATTCCAAGTTGCCACTACATGCTTCTCATGTAGCCCTCCCGACTTAAATTTATTAGTAACCGATTTCATATTTTGTATACATGTAAAATAACCACTGCTACCGGGTGACAACCCAATTGCAGTTAATAAATATTATTATTATTAAAAAAAGCCAAACCGTCGTAATAAATATTTAAATTGCGGCGTATACCAACTAAGTTGACCCGAATATTTTTGGCATTATGTTCATCGGTGACACTTGGATATACACGTATTTCTTGCAACGAATTTAACGAACACGTGCAGTAATACCAGAATTGAAATAATAATTCAAAATTCGTCCAGCGCCTACGATATGGGCATCCACTATGGACTGTAGATCATATTACGAAAGTATTGCACATGGCTAAAAAGGGCTTACTCCAACCACTGTTGAAAAGTCTGTTGAATGACGAGGATACATACTACCGCAATCTTCGACAACCTTACTAAGAACGAACATAAGCAGACTGCAACCACAACCTTGGACGTGTACTGCTTATTCTTTCTCTTAAGGCGAAAAATAGACAGTCGCTACATTAACGAACAAGACCATTGCTCATACGTCTGATGAACACACATGTAATTAGACGTTGTCTAAGCTCTCCATTCGGTTGAATTTCTTATATATCAGTTACTTGTATTATCTAATCTCCCAAAACCATCGTCTTGGTAGCAGCCCACTTAGAACTGGAAAATTAAAGAGCAGTGTGCATCGGCTACTTATTGACTGTGATTCAGTTAGGTGGGAGGTCTTGCATAATATTTTCATTGAGTTTGACATCCCCAAGGCTAACAGTATGTATGAAAGAAACCCTTAATAGATTCCGGGTTCGCCAACATATGTCCGATGTGTTTCCTATTAAGATTGGTTTGAAACCTGGAAATGTTTTTACGCCATGGTTTTTCAGCTCTGCTTTAGATTATGCCATTAGGAGGGTTCAGGTAAACCAGGATGGATTCAAATTAAATGGTACACATCGGCTTTTGTTTACTATTGATGTTAATATATTGGGCGGAAGCGTACATATTGTAAAGAAAAAGCACAGGCTCTCTAGTAGTTATTAGTAAGGAGACTGGACTAGAAGTAAATGCTGATAAAACTAAGTACATCGTTTTGTCTCGAGGTCAGATTGCAGGACGAAGCCACAATATAGTGTGATGACACTAGTCAACAGTGAAAATGTTTCGGAAGTGTAATTAGCAGATCTTTACCAATCTTGGGGCGCTGAGGACGGATATGACAAAATTGTTAATTGATAGTAGTTTCAAAGATATGGGGTGGGTCCCAAGTTGTACACTATACACTGCTTTTGGCGTTGAGCAAGTTTAAGCAACGATTTGGCAACTTTTATCGTGAAGTGAATGATGCCATCATTACTCAGGCATTGCAGCAGCCTGCTTGCTGTTTATCAGAAGGTTGATGCAGTGCAGCGGGCAGAGTGGATGATGCAGTGGGCTCGCAGACATTGAACCTTGCAACTAGTTGCATTTCATTTACTTCCATGCAGTTGCATTGTACACGCGTTTGCTGCTCATTTCAGAAACTCTTCTTCTGCGGTGTAAAGTATTTCTAATATGTTGTGCAGTGGTTGCGTGGCCAAATCTAAAAAAGGATGCAGCGAAAGTGGTGAAAAGTGCGGATCATTTCTATTATATTTGTGGAGAAGTGACGTTTTCGTCACAGAAGCTTGCTGTAACCCCAAACATCAGGAAAACCTACCATCTATACTTTGGCTGTCAGGTTGGGGACCAGGACAAGAGCTGGGACCCGCGCTTATGCTGCAATACGTGTGCAGTGAACCTTGGAAGCTGGTTGAGTCATAAATGGCGATCAATGCCTTTTGCCATACCCGTGATATGGAGAAAGCAGACTGATAACATCAGTGACTCACTTCTGCATGGTCCTTCCCCTACGGCGAGGTTCTTCCAAGAAGAAATAATGGACCTTATGCTATCCGAATATACCATCTGCTATGCGGCCAGTACGTCACGGTAAAGGACTTTCCGTTCCAGAACGTCCAGACGCAATTACACTGGAATCAGTAAATAAAAATGACGACGAAATTTGTGAAATCTGAGCCATCACCATCAAAAGATTCCGTGTTCTTACATAACGTGATGTCTTGTGAACCACACGGGATCACACAGAACGGATTAAACGACCGTGTTAGGGATCTGGAACTTGCGAAGTGTAAGGCAGAACTGTTGCGATTGAGACAACAACAGTAGAATCTCCTCGAGGACAGTGTCAGAGTTTCTGTGTTCCGTTCCCGGCAAAATATGTGGCCAAGTTCTTTAAGATGACGGTAACTTTTTGGCCTGTAATGATTTTGGTGGTATGGTGGCAGCCCTGTATATTAATCACAGTTCTGAGGAATGGCCACTGTTTATAGACTCAACCAAGTTAAGTCTAAAAGCTGTTCCGCTCCATAACGGTAACATGCTACCGTCAAATTCCAGTTGGCCATGCAGTCAATATGGAAACATGACAACATGAAGCTTCTGAACTGCATAAACTACAAGAAATAGCAATGGAAGCTTTATGGAGACTTGAAAGTTGTTGCTATATTGCTTGGACTGCAACAGGGCGACACGAAGGTTGCTGTTTCTTGTGTGTATGGGACAGTCGAGCAAAAATTTCCCATTACAAGAACCGGGGCTGGCCTTCCCGACAGTCACTGGAACCAGGAAAAAGAATATACAGCATCTACCGCTGGTAGACTCCAGCAACATTTTGCTGCCTTTCCTGCTTATGACACTGGGACTAGTGAAGAACTTTGGTAGGGCTCTGTATTAGACAGGGCCAGTGTTTGTGTGGGGCCTTCCTCGCTGTCAAATTCCCAGGAATCAGTGCTGCAAAATTCAAGGAGGGTGTTTTCACCGGTCCACAGCTGCACCAGCTCTTCAGGGACGAACAGTTTGACTGTGTTCCCAGTGGTAACGAGAAGAGAGCGTGGAATGATTTCGGTCTTGTAGTAACCAGATTTCTAGGAAATAAGGATGACAATTACAGGGAACAGTGGAAAACCTGCTGTTGTATCAGAAATTGGGCTGCAGTATGCCTTTAACGATGCATTTTCATCATTCTCGCCTGGAATTTTTCCCGGAAAACTGCGGGGTGCTGAGCGATGAACTCGGCGAACGTTTCCATTATATCTGCAGTGGAGAAGAGATACCAAGGAAAGTGGATTTCATCGATGTTAGCAATCTGTTGCTGGACGGTAACAAGAGAGGTGAAGAGACGGCATAATTAATCAAGGCAAGCCAGTCATTATATTCGTACATCACTTCAAGGATATAGTGTGTACGGCATGTATAACTGTCAGTTAATTTTTCTTGGAAGTCGTAGCCAATCAGGCCTCTTCATGGCCCTTATCGTGTTCAGCGTCCCAAAACCTATAAAGGGAAGGATATTTCATCTCCGAAGCAAAAAAATTAACAAAGTCAAAAATTTTGGCCTGTGTAAATAGTTCCTTTGAAAGAGTAGAGCTTTTCAGATATTTGGGCACAACCGTAACGCATCCATATTCTGTTCAGGAAGAAATTAAGAGCAGATTGAAGTCCGGGAATTCTTGATACATTCGGTGCAGAATCATTTGTCATCCAGTTTGCTACACCATATATTAAGTTTAAGATATACCGAATATAATCTTGCCTCATTTTTATGGGTGTGAAACTTGGTAGCTCACATTGAGGGAGGAATATAGGCTGAGGGTGTTTGCGAATAGGGTGCTGAGGAGAATATTTGGGTCTAAGAGGGACGAGGTATTTGGGGAGTGGAGAAAACTAAATAATGAGAAGCTTAATGATCTGTACTGTTCACCATATATTCGGGTGATCAAATCAAGAATGAGATGGGTGGGGCATGTAACATGTGTGGGGAGAGGGGAGGTGCTTACAGGGTTTTGGTGGCGTGAGGGAAAGAGACCCCTTGAGAGACCCAGGAGTAGATGGTCGGACAGTATTAAGCGTCGGTCTTCAGTAAGTGGGATGACGGGGATGGACTGGATTGATCTGGCTCAGGATAGGGACAGGTGGCGAGCACTTGGAAACGCGGTAATGAACCTTCGGATTTCATAAAATGCGGGTAATTTCTTGACTGATTGAGAACAGGTAAGTTCTCAAGAAGCACTCTGCTCCATGGAGTGAATGAGAGAAAGTATACATTTCGTGTGCCTGATGATGGTCTTGAAGTAAAAGCCAAATCGTGTGGCACATTTACTCATAAAAGTGTTGTCTACAAATAATAGTGGTTGTCGGCCTACTGTCTTATTTATTCGTTATTCATTTACCTTGGGTTATTTGACGACAGAGGAGGCGGTGTCAAACATGTTCTTGTCTCCGGGCCGATTTTATTACTGGTGTCTCGGCGCCTAGCCTTGTATAGCCTGGTGTTAAGAGTGGCTGGCTGTGTGTGACTTCTTCACCCGTGAGATTGTTGCTTTGCAAAGGAGCAGTACTTTCCAGATGAAGAAATTGTTTTGTTACGTAATTTTAAAAGTAATGTAAAGATGTTCGGAGTTGTATCCACCAGCTTTGCTGTACTTCTCGTTAGCAGCTATGGGTTATTCAGTGAAGAGCAGTACGAAATAAAGAAAAGAGCTTGAAATGAGACTATTCTTGCATGGTCTTGTACAAGGAGAACGTTACCCAAGGTACACTACGCCCGAATTAACTGATTTTTAGTTCATTCGGCTACAACTAGTAAGTTGTGTTCTTGTTATATCCCAAATGTGATGGCCGAAATCAGGTACGCCGGTATTGACCGAGCAGCTGGTTACTGAGGGATCTTGGTTAGAAGCTTGTCAGGACACTTAAGGATTGATATTAACGATAACAATCACAACCCTTGAAGGGTAGAAATAGCTGGCTTATTGTTTTTGTTGGTTGATATTAACAGAAGTAACTGATGAGTTGCGCTTTGGGGATCAGCGAAAGAACGTACAATTAATTTGGAAGCTGAGCTCTCAGCGAGACTTCGGTCACAATGATATGTTGAGATTAATTAGGACAGAGATTCCCGCAGTAAGTGATGATCAGAATGTTCCCCGGAGGCTTTCAAATCTGCTAATGTAGCATTAGAAGCTTGGGACAAAACACGTCATAGGCCGTTTTCATAACCCGAAGCATTACCAAATGTGGGCCTAAGCTGCAGCGTCAGACAACGTGGCTTCGGTGTCAATAATAGGATACTTCAATCATACAACCTTAAGAGGCGAGTTTAAAACAAAGGAGTATGTAACAAAGTGTCCCAAAAGAAATGGATATGGGGTGGGTGCGTGTGGTATTTCCGGTGACTCGTAACAAAATGAACGTAGCGCACGCACACACACAGTCTGACATCTGACAGCTTACTTATAATTAAACAGTCGCTTGGCATAATTAAAATCACCGGACTCGTTAAATTTCTCCAGTAAAGAAACTAACATGAATGACAACTCTACATAACTCATATGATATAGCAGTTACAAAGCAAATAATTAATAGTGTGTACAAAAATGAGTATGCCTAAATAAAAAATGAATGATTACATATGTACTTACAGTCATTATATACATGATTGTGCAGAATTACCGTATGCTAAGTTTACAAAGTTGAAGCACACAAGCGCTGCTCTCAGATTCTGTGGCTTCTAAATTATCAGTTAAAGAGTGTCTGGGTTGACACTTGCTGGAAACATTTCAGACTGTCCTTAGTTGAATGGGTTGAACGTAAAATCTTAGACTTAAATACAGTCATGGTGCAGCAATTATTGTCGTTCCGCCATTTTGAAAATTTCGGACGTTCGTTAGTTGAATGGGTTGAATGTACAGTCTTAGACTTAGTACAATTATGGTGAAGCGATTATTGTCCTTCCATCATTTTGAAAATTTGGGACGTCGTTTGGGGCAACACTTTGAAAAACATCAATAACATAAGCATATTAAAGTTAGACTTGTGACCATTCCTAAATAAGACAAAAATGAGAGATGAGCATCAAATTCATTGAACTTAGGCCTAAAGGTTTGGTCTCCACTTCCACAACGGTCGTACTCTAAAGACAAAGGTGGAAATATATCCTTACTGGTGCTGTTATTAACCCACGTTGCGTGAACTTGAACGTTAATCCCGCTTCCGTAAGCTTTACACATAGAATTTAATCCTAATTTTCCAGTTTCCAATAGCGGAATGTCCGTCGGTTCGTGTTTCGAACACAGCACCGTTAAGGCTTAGGACTAGGGGGCAGCATAATATCCATTCATTCATTGTTGTCAAGCTGTGTCCAAATTGTATGGTTGAATTCTTTGATTCTTCGTGAACAGGAGGTAGGAATCGATTGGATGGGCTTCACATTCTTCATCCAAATGTGTTAGCTGCACTGACTGAGTCTGCTTACATACCCTACGAGTGCTGCTTACAGTTTTACAGTCACTAAGTACGTCTACCCCTAGCCTTGTGAAATACCATTATGCGCTGTCCATTAGTAAATAACCATGTTCTGTTTGCGTGAATGTAAATTTAGAATCTTTTACCTTTGGAAGGGTAAAACATGATGTAAATTATAAAACACAATTTTAGTTAGAGGTAGGCAAATTACAAATATAAGGAAATGAATCTTCAAAAATACATCAATAGAAATAGTTCTTAACAATAAATGTTGATAAGTGGCACTCGTGCGGATAGGTAAAGGAAGGTCGCTTGGCATATCGGCTTGGTTAAATTTTCCATGCTCCAGAATCGTAGCTAGAGTAATAATCTGAGGCTGGATAACCCCTTACTGAGAATTTACAACTGCATTATTCCAAATTTCGTCTTAACTCCGGCACTCGTCATTTTCTCTTTAACTGTATAGAATGTTATTTTGTAGTTAATAACATTGAATAGGCGGTGAACATTACCTCTTTTTCTTCATCCTGTTCATTAATATGTTTAACTGTTTCCTCCATACCCTTAGAAAGAACTCTTTCATTTTACGCCCCCTTTAGCACTGTAGAATGGATTGACCTAAGGGCAGTTCTTGCTATCGTGATCCGTTCCTTTGAGAGTTTCAAAAAATCCAACTGCGTATTTCCATAATGAGTAATTTTATCGCTGTAATAATTAGCGCCTTCATTATCCGAAGTTACAGATAAAATTTTGCATGCTTTGTTTCAAAAGTCCGTGGACGTGGCGCATAATTTTTATCACTTGTGAAATTATCATCAACTGTCTTCATGTTTGCACCGTGCATCAATGACATTTAAACACTTTATTATCCAACTAATGCACCAGTATATAATTCGTAGATACAATTAAAATTGTAAAATATTTAAAAGTGCTCCGACATGTTTCGGATCACAGAGGATCCATCCTCAAGGAACCCTGTGCAGTACTTAGCTAAAATTACAAAGAATGGTTCTGTCGTGTCCGTTGACATGGACGTAGTCGATGTTATGGCAGCATAATCTGACCCGTTGTGCGTGTGTATAGTTCACCCTATAGGAAGGCCTTCTTGTGTGACAAAATGCCCGAAGCACTAAACGGCGAAGCTGGACAAGGTACATTTTGACGAAACGTATTTTGTACATGGACAATTGCAGTTGCAAGAACCTCATTGCATGGTTGCGTCTTCAAGAGCAAAGTACGTGTCAGCATCAGCTCATGAGACACAAACTGGCGTTGATGCCCCAGAACTCGGAGCTCGCTGTTTCTCAGCTTGGCCTTGTGAGAAATTATCAATGTGCAACAATCCGTGATGACGTTTGTAACACTTGTGACAAGTAAATATGGTACAGCTATGTCATGGCACATTTCGGTGGAGACAACTGAAACCCAGTTTGCTTTATTTTGCAAAAGTATAGCCTTACTTAGGTTGCATGCTTTTAAATTTATCACACTTGTGCAGCATAAACATTCAATCTGTGGTGCAGTTTTCCAGTTAGATCGTTACTAACCTTGGAGTTGATAACTTCTGTAGATTTCGGACTTCCGCGTGCTCGCGAAGCGTGGAGAATTTCCATTGCCTTGCGTCTGTCGGCTAGACTTGCTATTCCTTAATGAAGAAGCTGTATTGTGTTCCCACGCCATGTGCGTCCAGTCATTCCAGAACTATTATTATCTATAAGTAAATGTTGTAAAGAAATGCTCATTGGCAAAACTTGTAGGGCATTCTTGTGCGTGTTGATATGATTATTCAGTGACGTCAAATTAGATGCACTGTCCCTTGTAACTAATGGAAATTGACATAATTGACATGGGTGATATATCTGATTAATTAATTGCCCTGCAACCGTAAAATTCTCATTTGTAACAGGAAGATTCTCAATGGGTGCCTTTTCTTCACCCTGCAGTGTTGAAATAAGATTATTAACTCTTTGTGCATTAGACCTGTGAACATCATATAAGTGATTGAAGTGTCTCCGGGAGTGTGGCCAGTCACAAGTGTTGCCACTGAATATGGGTAGTGAAATTACTGGTAACCGTGTATGTGAATTGCTTGAAACCGTTGATCAAGTGTGCTGATTGCCATTTTCTGAATTACTTCCAGACCTGGGGGTACTAACCACTGGATGTAACAGTTCATTGAATTTAGCTTCTGCTAAAAGTATTGGCTTTGAATCTGATAACAGTCATTTGCTTGCTCCATATCAAAACATTTTAGCTCATCTTGGACTGCTTCATACCTAGCCGAGATATATGCAAGTTTAGCATACCTTACAGTTAGAGTCATGGTATGACTACATTCATGTTAAGTCAGGGTTGACTCTAGCAGTTTCCTTTATGAAGAGTGATCTTCGTTCAGGATTCATTGGGGATAGAAAGGTTAGGAAAGTTTTGACCTTAGTCGTCGTTTCCTACACCGTGGATAGTGCTGCAGCTTAGTATTGCCGTCACCTCACTGTGACGGGGTAGTCACTTTTACCTGACTACCGTCACCTGTCGGCAGAAGAAACTGTAGACGAGATGTCACTTCTTGGACGAGAGTAGATACTGGAAAGTGCAAAGCCTTTTGAGAGGTTACACCTTACCATGCGTACGTTGAAGTGGTGTGATATGCCACGCCTTCTTCTTCTTCTTGCTGCACTGAACTTCCTTTAGTGTTTGAAAGTTATGGCCTTCTCAACGACACCTTTCCATTTCACGCGATCCTGGACGCAGGTTATCCAATCTTTAACCTTAATTTGGCAAATGTCCTGTTTGACGTTATCCTCCCATCGGTACTTGAGTCTTCCTTGTGATCTTTTGGTTAGAGGATTCCATTTAAGTATCTTCTTGACTGTTCTGGTATGTGTCATTATTTGTACGTGACCAAACCAGCTTAGTCTTTGAGCTTTAATGTAACTGACTATGATATGCCACACCGCATGACGTAATAATTCAAGATGCTTAATGCGCGACGTGGCTTGCCACCACCTACAGCATAGCAAATCTGGTTGAGCATGAACGTATTGCTGCTCGAACTACATAGTAGCTCGAAGTGGAACTTCATGAAAACTCGTGATGAGGTCACTTGCAGGAAATTGCGCCTATGTCTTGCAGCGTGCTTGCAGCCATAACCAGTGTAATGTTGAAACCACGACGTAGTTAGCCAAAAGAACACTGCCCGAAATACGGAGAACCAATTGTATTGTGACACGTCGAAATAATGTTTATCAGTAACGGAATGTCCAATGTTTGTGAATCCGGATGCGGAAGACCAAATTATTATGCAGGAGCCATGGCTAGGTTGCAAGGCCTAAACAGTAAGTTTCACTTAGCGCCTTAACTTTGTGTCAGTAACACAGCCAAGCAAATTGTGGGCTGGATCAGTTATGTAGTCATTAGTATTATAAAACAAGCTTTGTTAAGATGAAGTTTCTTTGATCGAACTGTACACTATTATGGCACCGTAGAATTCAGCACTGGGTGCTTGTAATTTCACTTCATCACAACTCACTAATAAACTTGGAATGACTTGTATATAGTAAAACGATGTATTATTAACATAATTGCCATAGCTCGGCATTACAGAACAAAGAACGCAGCGCGCATAAAACGCATCCTAACTGCTACGACTGTCATGTCGTAGACTGCGTTTGAAATGTGATGGCACACGCGCAGAAACCAGCTTTCGTCTTTCGGCGAAACGGACGAGTCCATTTAAATCGGCCGGGGTGGGGGGGCGGTTGTCCAGTCGACTACTGGTAGCTGGGGTGTGCGCATCAGCGGTAGTAATGGTATTAATGCTGGATGCACCATGTTCCGAGGTAGTGTGAAGGGTACTGGCTACCCACTCCACCAGTTTCCCCTTCACTTCCCCTCCCGTGCGACACCCTGTGTCGTCACGTTTCACCTGACGCTAAAGGTGCACTCGCACCAAGGCGGTACGTGGGAGCGGTAACGTTACGATACACTAGCGGTAGGGGTATACGGTTTCTGTTTGCATACCAGGAGAGGCCACTGTTTCGCGTTGTGACATAGTGGATATTGTCGCTCGCTACTTTGTGCGAACATGTACGTGCTGTCTGACGAAGATCTTTTGGTGTTAGTTACATTACTAGTAGACAAAAAAAAAAAAGACTTGCATTTACTGTTACTGTTTCTTGAATAGTTACAATCAGCCTACACTTTCGTGACGCAAGTACTTAGTTGTTTCAGGAAGAAGACTAGAAGGACAAGGAGCCATGAGATCAATCGTATCATAACGTCCATTCTTTTTTGTCTTTGTATCTGCTGCTCTCATGTCATATAAGATAGGAAATTCCTTCACGAACTCAAGCTTCTGCACACCTCACTTCCAAATAGTATTAAATATTAATTTAAAAACACTACGCAAAATGCTTACCACCCCTCTCCGGACACCCAAAACGGGGGGGAAAAAAATTGCCCACCACGTATTCCAGCCTGGTGCAAAGCTACAGTGCGTTACAGAAAAATATCGCGACTCTACTGCTGTCCCACGGCGGAATTTGCGGTCTATGTGAGCGTCGCCACTTAAAGTCCGACGAGTACTATATCGCATCCCGCTACCACTTCCGCGTACAGCCTCGTTTTGAGTGCAACATAATATCGCGCTTACCAACAACGCCCTTGCCGTTAGCAGGAAAATGCGCCAGTGTATGCCGGCGGGAAACTGTTGCTATTCAGTACTACTAACTAATGTGCGTAAATTAATGTAAAGGCCAAAAAACGTGCAGCGACTGTACTATATCGTTATTCAGCAAATCTGGTTTATTGAGAGTTTATTCTTCCGTGCCGGCAGTGGCATAATTTATTTAGCTGCATAGTTTGTGCAGCTGTGCTGTTAATTGTCATTTATTCGGTAGTGCTGTCAACTGTATAGTTTATTCAGGTACGCCTTGTCACCTGAGTACGTTTATTCAGCTGTGCTTTGTCAGGTGAATCATTTTTATATCTTCGAGTCAGGGGTACAGCAAGAGTATTCAAAACGTTGGGACCCACGAGCACATCGCAACAAATTATTGTTTGTACACTAATTGGTAGCGAGCGTTCCATCGGAAAGCATATGGTTGTGATCAAGACGTTTTAAGACAGTATTTATGTATTTTCCTGGATATACTGAGGAGGACTGTTCAAGCCTCCATCGGGTATAGGGTGTCTTCATGCCAAAATTCAAACACAGAACAGAAGAGCGGTTAGTTTGATAGCTATGACACGCTTACATATATACATTGCAAAACGATATGTAGTACTGTGAGTTGCTGGATAATGTTAAACAGTATCATGCGGCAGTAGATTGTGATGATATAGAACAGTAGCTGATCTGTTGATGATATATATATATATTTTTTTGCAGATGAGTGTCCAAACAGTGCAGATGACAGCGACGACGACGTAATCACAGACTATCTAGTATCGTGTGACGGGACAGGGCCTCCCATGGCAAGCAAGCATGGGGGCCCTGGGCCCCTAGTCCCCACCATCAGTGTCACACCACACTCGCCAGGTGCCAAGCATTACCCAGTTCTCGGTGAGTACAGTTTCTTTATCCCTTCTCACATGTCTTGTAAACCATTTGTTAACAAAACTGTGCCACACTCCATCCCCTGTAACACAGTAGAACAGAATGGTCTGCATTATGTAATTCTGAACATGTGTGTTGTTTGGTATTCGGAACAGAACCCAGTGTTTCTGAGACTGTTTGTAATCCTAGATGACAAGGCAGGGAAGCACCTACACAGTTGAGTCCAGTACAAAGAGTTCTGAGCCGCAAGTTCAGTAGCATAGTTTTTTTTTATTGTGCTTCCATGCAGTAAGGTATCATGATCAGTAACGTTTTGTCTGTTGAAGACTGGTACATTGAGATATTAGTTATAATGAACATACGGGACTTTGAAATGACAACTATTTGTTTAGAAAAGGACGTTCATGCTGTTAGATCAACATATCAAGGTTTGTCAAAGTATGTAACAAAAGTGTAGCGAGGGCATAAACACGTGAATAGAGGACAGCCTAAGTAAGAACGGTTAATTGAAACTGCACGGGGTCTTTAACACCAGGTATTTTTCCATACATCCGAGCTACATGTACGTGAGGGTTTGTGCAGTTGTACGGGACAAATCGGAGCACGGGAAGGGCTGTTGGTGTATAAGCAAGCAACTAGAAGTGTAAATGATTCTGTTGTTGTTTCGAAGTGCGCATCAACTTAAGCTGCGAACTGTGCAACAAAAATGCAACCTTTTTATATGTCCCAAACCAATAGTGACGTATGCGTAATTCCGCCGCTGGTTATTAATAATTTTCCTACTTTTGTTCTGCCTTCCATTCATTACAATCAAATAGTCCGATATCAGATCACCAAAGACAATACTGATTAAAGTTAATTAATATTCCAAGGCGTATGACAAGGTTCCGCGGCAAGGCGCAGATGATTACAGTGCATTTCAGCATCCATATTCACATGCAGCGAAGTCCAAACTCTCATACACCCGGGTCCATATTCACTTGTAGCTACGGCCGAACTGTTATAGACTTGCACTCGTATTCACTCGCAGCTACGTCCTTCGTGTCAGACCCTGTCCCTTACCTTGGCACGCATTCATCTGGCCGTGGGCACCTGCACCATACTTTTCAAGATCTTAAGGTGCATTTACATTGGTTATGCTGGATTATCATTGGGGATGAATCATCCAAATTCAGTGGATGGACAAATTCCGTTCACATGTTCATCAGCAGTGAACAGTGCAGTTCACTTCAAAATGGAGGCAGCAAAACTCATACGTTTAGGTATCAGTGCTGTTCGTGATTGTTGAATTAATAAATTCAGAAAATTATTTTAAAAAAGCAAACGCCGCGCAGGAAGGAGTGTGCGTGTTTGAACCAAAACGATTTCGGCATGTAAATCACGTATAGGACCCAAGTTTTTATGTGGTTTTATAACCCAGCAGCATACCCAGCACGATTTTTTTTTAAATTTTACTTTCCTTATGTTGAGTTTCGGAAACTCCGGCGCGTGCACAGTTTTTTTATTGCATTTTTGCGAGCTGTTTTGTTTCTATACTGTTCAGACGTTGTTCTCCAGATGCACTCACGATTTTTCATAAATTTAGCACCCGTGGCTTGTGCTCATCGTTCCATTTAAAAGTCATACGTTATTTTCATACAGAGCAGTTAAAAAAAGAAGCCAGGTAGCAAGCAGGAGAAGCGCCCGTTTTTCAGTGCGGAGAACAAGCAATGACACGTTTCTTTACATTGTTCACTTCCAGATTGATTCATCCAAAGTGAATCAGAGTTGGCTCCGGCCAACTTATTTCGTCCATCATCTTGGATGATTCCTTTTGATATGGGCAGTGATTACCCAAAGTGACTTTGTAAATTTTCCTTGATATATGTATGACATCAGGGAAACCTCCACTCCCTTACGGAAGAATCTCCACCTTGTTGCATTCACGCAATTCCGTCAACTCATGTAAGGGTGTAGTGTTTAACCGTACCTACCGCGACAGCTATGAACTGAAAATCAGAGCGCCTCGAATTGTGTGGGTGTTCCTTCCCACATTTTTACTGTTAGCTGATATCCCATTCCTTCCATCCATATATGGCGCTACAGCCCCTTCCGGACCTTGGCCTCCCTCACAAGACGCCTCCATTCATCCCTATTTTCAGCTCTTCTCCTCCATCCTCTTATCCCCGGCAGTTGTAATGCATTCCTCTGGACCACATCCGCCCATCTGGTTCTTGGTCTTGTGGTGTAAAACTTACCGTTTAAAACTTTTTTTGGAATCCTTTCTTCTTCCATTCCTATTATGTGACCTACCCATCGTAATCTTCTGATTTTAATGTCCGCCACGATGTCTGGCTCATTGTATGAACTGGAGAGTTCACTGTTCCATCTGGGACGCCAGCGTCCGCCTTCTTGTGTTGGGCCATATATTCTTACATCCGATTGCAGCGTATTATTCCCTGTAATTCCACCTTGTCATTACGTATGCGTAGCTCAGTCGGTATAGCGACTGACTACGGGCTGGACGATCCGGAATCGAATCCCGGTGGGGACGAGATTTTCTGCCCGTCCTGACCCGCCTTGGGGCCCACCCATCTCCTGTATAATGGGTACCGGGACTTTCCCGGGGGTAGAGGCGGCCGGGGCGTGGGGCTGATAGCCCACCCCCATCTAGAGTGCCGAGTTTCTAGAAAGAGTAGAGCTATACCTCTACTCACCCAAAGGGCCTTCGTGGCCTGTAAAAAAAAAAGGTGAAAACCTACCATTCCGTATGCTCAGACGGCGACCTTCGACTCTCCCATGAGACTAAAGGCTAAACACCGGCTCTCACATGTCGTTGATTCAGCGTACCTCCAGACTTTTACGGATTACACGGCTTTGTGTACAGACTGGCCGTTGTTCAAGGTTCGATTGGTTGTGACTTCGTCTATGGACACCAGATTCCCTACTTCCTCTTCAGCTTTTATAGTGCCCACACGTGCGAACTTCAGGCCATTTCCTAGATTTCTTCTCGTCATTTAACGTCAGACCCACCTACCATATTGTTACTGTTCCCCTCAGTCACCATGCTTAGCCACGTGACCGTCTGGTTGTAATAGAAGGTCTGCATGTGGTGTCGCACCACCTGAGGGCGGGATGCCCCTGACCATATGGTCCTGTATGGCGACTAGGCTGCCGGATGCAGCGGTCCAGGACTTTCATCTGACGGAGCCCTAGGAAGGGATATTCGGTCCGTGTCTGTTGTACGATTTTGTTCGCCTGGCAAGAAGAATGGGCCCATAAGAGCGGTTAAATTGCGAGCTCTGAAACCGCCTGTGCGTGGGTGGCGGCTTCCTTTCATGTCTTTTAGAAGAGATGTCGTTAATGTCACACGGCTCCGAATCGGCCACAGTTGCTCGACACACGAGAAAATTTTGCGCGGCGATCTGGACCCATTTGTTCACACTGTGTACACCTATTGGCCTTGTCCACATTCTGACCGATTGCCAGTATTAGTAGTCTCTAACGCAGAGCACCGTACTTAACCGTATCGACGATACGTTGCGCGGTTTCGTAGCAGGAGATCGCTGTAACATGTCGAAAATTCTGGCCTTGTTGCCGCTCTAGGCCTTACACCTCTAATTTAAGTATTTATCTTTAATCTTGCTTGACTTCCATGCCACTGATATCTGTGCTTTTGGCTCATTTTTATCTGCAGTAATGTTAAGACTGTGATAACAAGCCAATACACGGCCTGCCATATTTTATACGTGACGCGTGTACTGTTACATAAGTTTTTCGGGTTTTGGCACTCTTCCGTTAGTTCTAATCCTGGTTGATTTTATTGGACTATTTTAATGAATTTTAGAGGGGCACATATGGCTGTAGGTGTCGACACACCTTCAAATCCACATACATCACATATCTTACTTAGCAATACGTACGTTACGTAATACATTACATACATTACACACACATACGTACATACGTCCGTGCATATGTACGTATATACTTTAAGTACTTACATACATGAAACACACACATATATGTGTGTATGCACAAGGTGATTGTTGCTTTTGTTTGTTGTTTCTGTGTTAATTAGTTCCTCATGAGTATGGTTAAAATAACGGACACTCGGAAGGGGTTTCTTGTACTTTTATGGCCACACTGTGTAAATCTCTTATCATTTGAAAGTGCAGTACCAAGTTACGCCCTTTTTTGCCGGTGTTTGAAACACGCGGCCCACCATTTCATTTTATGCGTCCTTCGCCTGGATCTTGCTTTAATTACAGAATGCAGCCAGGCACAAAACTGAACCATTTATTTTGTATTACTTAAGAGAAAGAAATTTTGGGCGCAGGTTTTAAATTATCTACTGTTGAAATACTCTAGAAAGGGTTGCTGAAACTTGCAATATGAATGTTCAGGGTGGACCATTCGAAGGGGATATTTGTCTTCAGAGACATGGCCTATATGTTTTAAAATACCCAAGTACCTGGCATTCCGTCATTCAGCTGTTTCATACGTAGGGAAAGCATTCCTTATTTGCTGCAATTTTAAATACGGCTTCCTCGTACCGCGGTTGTGGAATGGTCGGCAGTACCGGAACTGTTGTCAAGTGTTACGAACTTAATGGCACTTGTTGGGGTTACAAGGGTGTCTAGTGCCGTAATTGATAGGATCAAAAGCTACTCAATTCTGGAATGTTCAGCATAAAAATATCAGTCTCATATGGACCGTTACAAGAAGGAGTAATGTCTTTCTTCTGGTCAAACATATGGACTTTGCAGTGTATGTGCTATAAAATGTATAATGTATGGATCTTATAGTGTCTCTTGTGTGATATGAAGGAAGGAAGGAAAGAAAGACAGAAAGAAAGATAAAAAAGAAAGAAAGAAAGCGAGGGACGTGTGTCTCATGAAAAATGCGAAGATGTGTATATTTAGTGTATTTTTCAAAGTTCTAACGTGCATCTTGATACAGGATGACCCACGGGAACCTGACATCTTTTGAATAGGTAGTACTCAGTAGGTCGGCCGGGGGGGGGGGACGAGGTGGTCGGCATTCTTTTCCTCTGGGTTGGCCACTTCAGTAGCAATGGAGACAGGGCCTGTTGAGCACCGCGTGTTTGTGTACGACGCGTTTGTTAAAAGTGGCGAGTCTCGGGGTCACCCAACAGCTCTTCCGGCGGCATTTCAACATTGGTCGCCATGGAGCGGGTCCTAGTCGCAACACGATCCTTCTGTGGGTGAATAACTTCCGAGCAACAGGTAGTGTGATGAAGAAAAAGCCACGAGGACCCGAAAAGAAGGTAAGAACACCTGAAAGAGTGAGGCAGGCGTTAGTGCGGAGCCCTGCACGATCTGCAAGGAGGCACGCTGCTGAATTAAACATTAGCCGAGAATCAGTAAGACGAAATTTGCAAAGGGATTTGCGTTTTCATCCATACACAATTACGGTGGTTCAGGAACTGAAAGCGAGGGACTACGTGCAGCGTGAAGATTTTGCTGTGAGAATACAGGTGGTGTTTGAGGAGGAAGAAAACCTAATCCTAATGTCTGACGAAGCTCATTTCCACCTTAACGGTACAGTGAATAAACAGAACTGCCGTTATTGGTCACCAGATAATCCACATAACATCCATCAACGACCACTACACAGCGATCGTGTAAAGGTATGGTGTGCTGTTGCCCCTTGTGGCATAATCGGACCTTACTTCTTTGAAGAAAACGGAGTCACGGAAACCGTCAACTCTGCTCGCTACATCGAAATGATTACAAACTTTTTGCGGCCAGAACTGCGCCGAAGAAGAATAAACTGTGCCAATGTGTGGTTTCAACAGGATGGTGCCACAGCGCACACTGCAAACGAGTTAATGACCATTGCTCGAAACATGTTTCCCGGGCACCTCATTTCCCGTTTCGGAGACGTGCCGTGGCCCCCTCGCTCTCCCGATCTTTCAACGTGCGATTTTTTTTTTCTTTGGGGGTATTTGAAATGGCGTGTTTACGCTCACAAAACCCGTACGTTGAATGATTTGAAAGAAGTCATCCGTCAGGAAATTCGTCCGATCGGTCGTCAGTTGTTGGCCCGTGTCATGGACGATTTTAAAAAAAAGTCTTGAAAACTACATCCAAGAAGATGGTCATCTTACCGATATCATTTTTAAAACTTAACCATCTAGTATGGCATGTTTTAAGCTTTAATTTTGTATAAATAAATGTGAATTTACTTGAAAAACAACTGAGTACTGTTTATTTTAAGGATGTCAGGTTCCCGTGGGTCACTCTGTATTATCACGTCTTTTATTTGTCCAACTGAATGCACAACTAGGTTGCTCTAGAAAATTGTTAATAGTCTCGCTCTTAACTGTGCACTGTGCACACACCAATAAGGACTGAATAACTGTGCAGCCACACGACCGAACTGATTCATAACGACGTTTGTAACTAACTATTTTAATAATTATAACTTTAGCTAAGCACAACAATAAGCCCCCTGATGATGGTTGTTAAACCGAAACATGTAGTAGCATTTTAATGTAAGTCTTAACAGTTTTCTAGAGCAATCTAGTTGTGCATTCAGTTGGACAAATAAAAGACTTGATATTTAGTGTAGTTCATGGTAAAATTGTTCGCCTGATTTGCAGTAAGGTCGCGTCAGCTTCAAAAAGAGTACAGTTGCGCCGCCATTGCTAAACTTGGTTAAGATAAATTTGGTGTTTTTGAGAGGAGACTAAGGGTGGATGAAGGAACTGAAGTGTTGTTTGCAGCGGCGGTGGAGTATAATTACTGTTGCAACTAAAGCAAATGAAGCAGCACAGGCAGGTTTCGTTGTGTCACAAATAATTGCAAAGAAATCGGAACTATTTACTTATGATGAATATGTGAAGGAGTGTATAATGGAGGCAACGTAAATAATGTGTCCCGAAAAGAAAGCTTTTTAAAAATAGTGCGTATTCAGCAAGAGCACTTACGTTCAGTGTTCTATCTTTATTTGAGACGTTAATAAGAACGTTCAGCTAGTGGAGTAACTCGCAGAACTCGTCCCCATAAAAAAGGCAGTTGCTGATGAAAATGTTCTTGGTTGGTACCTTAAAAATTTTTAGCCACTGTGCATATGCGTAGCTAGGTGTTTCAGTGCTCGGGTGAGTAATCAAAATGCCCGCCGTACCTGAAATTATGAACTTCAAAAAGTCAATCATTTATTAAATTTCATTTTATTTAACAGTCTCATGGCACTTTTTTTAAATTCAAAATATTCTTTTCGATGTCTCTTAGACTCGATCGCCAGGGTCGGCCGCACCACTCTTAGCGTCCATGTTACTTTGAGAAAAGATGGTTGGTTCTTATGTATGTAATATCTTAAGGAGGCACAGAGCCAAGAAGGGTATTTCGGTTCACATAACAAGACCAACAGATGCACGTATATTCCGCGATGGAAACATGTTGGTGAACGAATAAGTGATAAACACATCATTGTGTGCATTTGTTGGATTTGTTATGTGAATTGAAATATCCTTTTTAATGTTCGGAATGGGACGTATGAAGTTAACCTAGATGGGTATTTGGTTTTTCTGGTAGAAACACAAAGAACAGGCGGACGGATTTGAAGTGTAATGCACAGCAGCACTGAGGCTATCGACAGCAACGTTCGCTGTGTTATGGTATATTTGAGACCAATCGTAATTTAACGGGATATATGATATACTATAATCACTAATGGGTTATTTACGATAGAAATGCTCTGAACTGTATGTATATGGAACATCAAATCGATATACGAGGTGTGGCAATAAAGAAACCGGATTCATGCTCTAACCCTTTATTGAAAAAAAAATCAGACAATCGAAATGTTATCCCCTTCAATGTAGTCCTCTCCCCGATCCCTACACCGCTCCATGCGAATTTTCCACTGTTGGAAGCAGTGCTGCAGGTCATCTTGTGTTAAGCTG
>Ga0123354_10004429_pt1 | contig 19906 bp, 13 predicted proteins | sample TergutLab28metaG_2_FD_97872 | JGI IMG/M metagenome (GOLD analysis project Ga0123354, IMG submission 97872) | Labiotermes labralis P4 segment gut microbial communities from Petit-Saut dam, French Guiana - Lab288 P4 | ecosystem: Host-associated > Arthropoda: Insects > Digestive system > Gut ...
CCTCCCCCAATAGAACCTACATTTATTTTCCCCAACAGCACGTTCCCCCCTTTTTTTTTGTGTTGTTGGGGGCCTCTCTCCTCGCGCGCCCCCAACGGGCTCCCCCCCCCCCCCCCCCAGACAGCAAGAAATGCACATTTCAGCCAGCACGATTGTTTAGGCTGCAAAAACACAGGGGGATATGCATAACCCTTGTGTCTTATGTTTTTTGTGTACGAGGCAAGGGTAGGAGAGGGGTGAAACATAGCAGACTTTTTAGTATTTAGCCCTGACGTCTGCTAACTTCAGGGGGACTCTTTCGGAAACCACCGTCCAGCCAACATTTCTATTGGGCGGTGACTTGGAAATTACTCTTCTCCTGCACTCACCTTTTGTTTACTGTTCATTGTAATCTTCATTCACCACTAAAGTTATGCATCAAACAATAGTGGAGTTTGTCATGAGCTGTAACTCTTAATCAACAAGGCCCACTCTCCCTAGTCAGTGGCCTACACTTGGAGACAGAACCCAGGATCTCTGAGTTGGGACACTACAGTACTTAACTCTGCCTCAGAGAATTTGTGCAATTTAAACCCCCCACCAAATGAAGCAGAATCTTGGATACCGAATAAATATATTGCTAAACAGCTGGCTGCTTTGAAAGAAAAGTTTTAAGAAGAATGTTTTGGGGAATTAAAGTAAATGAAAATTGAACAAAATGATGTAATAAAGAATTAATGCAGCAGTTTAGAGATACAGATCTACTTCCATTTGTCAGAATAAGTCAGATGAATTGGATTGGTCAAGTTAATAGAATGAATAATAAAAGAAAAGTGAAGTCCAATATTTAACAATAATCCTCAGGGAAGCTGACTAAGAGGATGACCAAGAAACAGATGGTGGAACTGTGTACAAAAGGATATTAATAAATTCAAAATTTACAACTGGATAGGAGGTCAATAAAACAGTGCTGACCGGCAGAAGTTCATTAAGAAGCTGATGGTCTGCATTAGACTTGTGCCATCTAAGAAGAAGAAGAAGAAGGAACCCCCCCCCCACCAAATGATTTCCCACACCATCCAGACCTATTTCACAGGCGATCTTATGACTACTGCCAAACAGTGGCAGATGACACTAGCTTGCACTAGGATGTACAGATACACTGCCACAGGAAGTGCCCGCTCATTAAGTCTGGAATTTCAACAACATTAGAAAGGGAGCTAGGAATGTTGATTAGTATTTCTCCATACAGGAACAAATACTTTAACCGCACTACAAAGAATCAATTTACTACACTATCTCACCTACCTACTACAATGGAACTCCCTACGTACACCAAAACATCATAGCCATAAAAGTTCACTAACATATTTTGAACAATGGTTTATTCCCCTCAGATGTCTTGTACCAAATATTTCTTCAATTGTCACGTACAAAACTCCAGCATGAAAGACAAAATCTACCTTCCTCTATTAAATGTTACAACCACATAACTCCGCCTCCTGCTATCACCGTATTAATCTAGCTTACCTGTTAGCAGTATGTAAAAGATAACGTCACTGCCATATAATACTCTGGTCCTCTCCATGATCGTCAGACTGACAGTATGCATCATGACATGACATGACTTGTTCTACATCCTACTGTCTTGTGACAATTCATTTCAATTCAATTTATTCAATTCCATTACAAGTCTTAGAGACCTACTGGATACAGAATTACGGATCAATGTATGTATGTACGTATTATGTAGTCCAACATCTCCGGACGCCCAGGTGACCTAAGACAGCACAAGCATATGGTCACCTCGGTTTTGTTCAGTACAGTCCAGCGACTAAGCAGTTTCTTACAGCAATCGCACAAGTACCTTTGCTTTGTGTAAACCAAATTACCTGAGTAGGTGAAACTGCACTTGTCCACATTACTGCACGAGTCCAGATACATAATCCAAATTTGACATCAGGCTACAGTAATACATAACGCGTAAATATAAATGTACTATGACCATCTCCGATTCTCACAGCCATAATTTTCTATTCACCTACGACACCGAAACACAACGGCAACCACGGATTAGACCTAAAGATGGTAACTACCATAACCCGTAACGGTACACAAAAGCCCGCCATTATGACACCAACGCTAAGATGATCTGTGAACGCCAATCCTTTTTTATTGGTCTCTTTGTGGGATTAATAATCTATATAATCTGTGGTTGTAGTAGTTCCTTAAGGTAGCAAGCGACCCCTGGTGATCCTAATGGATTTTCTTAGCAATAACCACGGACTCTTGCTAACCGTAATTCTTCCGTCGCTTCGCATTTTCCACGGCCTTGTAAATCAGGTCCACAGATTACTACTTATGATCAGGTCCCTCCATTGCGCTGTTTAGCGTGGCAGGTAAGTATTAATCTGTGGTTATGATTTCGCGCCGGTTTATTATCAGGGTTAGTCATATTTAGTCTTCGTTTGTGTTTCGTCTTCCTTTCTTCTACCGCATGTCAGTCCTAACTCGACAATTTTATCCATCGAATCTGACGTGCGCAGTATGTGTCCGAAATATTTCAGCTTTATAGTTGTGGCTAAGGCTTTCACAGAGTGCTTGAGCTTAATTTGATTTATCGTAGATGCATTCGTCCCTGTTGCTGTCCGTTTAGTTTGAACAATCTTCTCCACGTCAGTATTTGGAAGGGATGTTTTCCACCGACTGACAGTTGGATTAATTTAGTCTAAGTGGCTGCATGAAACGTAATGATTCAGAGGTAATTCAACTGGAGTGTTCTACCAATATGAAGGAATAATTGATAATTAAGTCTCAACTGAAATTGCTAATAAATACCAAATTATTTTTAGGTCTAACCTTCAAATGATTCTGCAATGTGCTCACGTTCCTATCCGTCCCATCTGAGTTACGAGCGAGAAATAACTCAGCAGCCACGTGCTATGAGTTATGTTTGGTTGCGTCTTGAGAGCTGCTAACAAAATAAGACAGCAGCAGGAGCGAAACGGTGTCTGTGCGTACGTAAGAGTGTAGTTTGTCCTGACGAGACATGCATGATAAGCGACTGGAGCAAAGAATTAATATTAAATTTTGTGCAAAGTTAGGCAAAAGTGCGAGTGAAACTCTGCAGTTGTTAAAAGAGGCTTACGGTGCTGCTGCTATGAAGAAAACGATGGTGTTTGAATGGCATAAAAGGTTTAAAGGGGGTCGGGATGACGTGAAAGACGACGAAAGATCTGGACGTCCGAGAAGTCGCCGGACAGATGAGAATGTAGAAAAAGTGCGGAAATTGGTTTGTACTGACGGACCATTAAGCTTACGATTGATGGCAAGGAAATTAAATATGCACACCAGTACTGTTAAGGAGATTTTGACAGAAGATTTGGGTGTGAGGGACTTCTCGGCAAAAATGTCAAAGAAGATGAAAGAACAGCAAAAACCAGGGAGTAAAGAGCATTACAAAAACTAATGAAAGCACAGAGTGGCTATAATTGATAGGTTACGCCATGAAAAGGAATAAAAATAACAAATGGTCACATATATGTAGGTTGATTTCAAACACTACCTAAAACCAAAACCATCTTATTGTGCAGATTAATAATTCACTGTGGTGTGGAAATGCGATTTCGGAAAATGTTAATTCTGGATAATAGTTCAAAACCAACATTCAATTACAATAATTTCATGCATGCACAAGGCAGCCATGTTAAATCGCAATACCTACGAGAATTTACTTTTTCATACTACTGAAAACTGGCACAATGTGTTAGGGTAACTTTGAATGACTGACTAGTCGTATACTTCTACTTGATTTTCCCATGTTTTGACACTTTATAATCTTCTTGTGGGAAGGTTATAAAATTTAGAAAGGTAAGAACCGCACTCTTCTGGGTTATTACACTTGCTGCATAATAACCCAGAAGAGCGCAGTTCTCATCTTCTTGACAGTGGAAGCCTGAAATCATATTTGGAAAGGTAATTGAGTAAGTCAAGTAAAGTGTATTATTTAAAGCCACGTGGTATACATTACATACATTCACTGACTACAGTTGTGTGCAACAGGTCTGAACTAAAAAGATCACCTTGAATCAGATGAAGGTAGGTGGAAAATGAATGTACACAATTGTAGACAGAGAATGTGAAACAGATTAATATTGTGTTTCTGTAATTGGCCATCTGGCTGTTGACTCAGCACATTAATAAAAATGAACTGAATTACTGTCCTTCCTATGCTTCCATTGATTACTGTGTGTAGTTTGGTCATTGTTGCTTACTAAAACTACTTGATCCTACCTTCAAAGGTCATGTGTCCTTCATATTCCATACCAGTTCCAGCAATATTCAAGAGTATCAGCTTGTGCTTACCAGAATCTCTTCACCATAATACTCTGTACTGTGGTTTGTGAGTTGAAAAATGCAGACACGTACATGACCATTGTTTCTACAGTGAACCCTTGGTCATGCAACTTTAAATCAGCCAGCACCTGAATCTGACCAGAGAAGTTATTCAAGAGTGATTGTGAATTATGTGCAAAAACTTCAATTTTGCCTTCATGTGACATGTTGTACTGTACTTATGGTAGCCAATAATGTGTCAATGTGAAGCTAGCTGAGGACTAGTTAACCATGTGGAACACAGATCAAACTTCATTAAGTGGCAGAAGTTTTCTGTACCATGTATGTGTTTTGTACCAAAGCACTGCCTATGTTCAGTTATTTGGCTTCGTAGCTTTGCATCTGTAGGGCAGGTAGCAGACACAGAAAACTGACTTGCTGGCTTTTCCAGCCCATTAGAATGAATAGCCCAGGCTTCACTTTATAAACTTCATGCAAAGGATACAACAGTACTAATCACATTGCACTTACAAAAGTACACATATTAGTTTTGAATACCCCTTAATTCTCCAGCATGTTTCAATGCAGGTCATCACCAGGGGACCACTTTGCAAGTTAACAGGTGGTAAAGCCAAGGTTTTGCAGCTCTGTGCTTGACACAATACGTAATTGTAAAAGAGAGAAAATAAAATGTAGGAATTATGATCCTCATCTCATGACAGTATTGTGTAGCTTCTTAATATCTACCAATTTTTCACGTGTATTCATTTTGCAGAATCAAATGTTACGGGAAGTATTATTACTTCAACTACTGTTGTTTAAATTTTAAGAAAATTACATAAATTATTCCAGTACCAATTGTTGGTTTGTTAAATGTCTCCCTGACTATGATCTGCATTGATCAAAACACGGACATTAATCACAAGGTGTTCAAGACTAATTATGCAAACTGTGATGGTATTATTTTACAGGTAGAACCTTGAAGTATATGGTGACATCCTGAATAAATCCAAGTTTTATTACATTAGTTTTTGTAAGGGAGATACAGTGTTTCCTGTGATAGAAAGTGTCAGGCATCAAAAGTTAAAACACAAACCATAACTACTGTCTGTTACACTCCAGTGAACAAAAGGTAAACAGTGCAACAAGGAAGATCCATTATCAAGCACACAAAATATCACCACTGAAAAAACTTCCGTAAAGTGAACAGTACAGTATAACAATGCACATGCAAGGACCACAGGTTTTTAAGCTCCCTTTGTAAACAAAGAATATCCCACTAGTCATGTTCTGGAGCACAGCAGTTGTTGCAGGAGCATTACTGCATATGAAGCCCACATACACCAGGATTTTGAACCATTTTTTTCCCCTTCAGTCTAATGTGTACCTTATTTCATATAACAGCCTTGAAATGCTGATTGACATTGAGCTTCTAAACAGGTCTGACAATTCTGAAATGTGTTCTCAGTGCATGACAGAGTCAGTGTCTTGAAAGACTGGCAGTTTCTTATCCAATATAGTCTTCCATTTCTTGCAGTGTGGATGCTTATTGTAAACTGTATCTTTCAGTGTTCCATAATAATAATCACACAGTGTCAGGATCATAATTAGTACTAAAGCTGTTAATAACAGTCTTGAATTTTTAGATTTACATAACAGTAAATGGATAACAAGCAACAGGTTTCAGACAAACCGATAAAAATTTGTGTGGTACAACTGAGAAAAGTTTGTGTTTGGCCTTCCACACTACTGTAATTTCCTGTGTAATTTACAAGCACTCGTCTGCTTATACAGTGTCTGCACAATATGTTTGGCGTTTCAGATTCTTTAACGATGCTACATCAGTCCTTGTGGCATATAAGTTCTGGCCTTGCTAACACAATATACACTTTCAGAAGTCACGATAGCTTAGTTGGTATAGTGGCTGGATGTAGGCTGCCCAAATGACATGATCAAATTCCTTGTGAGATTTTTTTCATTGTGAGAGCATCCACATCAGCTCTGGGGCCCACCTAGCCTATTATTCAATAGGTGGGAGGCTTTTTTTCATGAGAGTACTGTGGTGAGGGAGTAAAGCTGAGGTTAGGTGTGTGAAGCTATTCCTTAACTCCCCGATACATGTATGATTTGGTACTGAATTTGGCAAAGGGACTTTACCTTGAACCATATGTACTGGAATGTCAAAAGACACAAAATGATGACATACACTCACAGATTGCTGTACTGAAGTTCACATATGCATCTCTTGTAATGTGTCAGGTACTGAGACAAACAGTGTAGCATTACAGTTTCATTTGCTGACATTATACTGGGTTTTTGTAATTCAGCATGTCTCATTGTACTGTCAACTGCACTTTTTATATACCACACAGAAGAATGCCAAAGAATTTTAAGTCTGGGGCCTCCCCATCTAAAAACCTGGAGTATTTTTTATTTAGAGCAGCATGAATAAAGATTATAAAAGCTGCATTGCACCATCTTCATAGAAAAATTAAAATTATTCTTTTTGATCAGTTGCAGAAAACTGAAATTTTCATGCTGGATTGAGGTTATCTGGGATGTAACACAGTGTAGATTGATAATTTGTTACCAGTGTTCTGGAGAAGTTTGTTGCCTCCCTCTTGTCCAAAAACATCAAGCTACCCCAAAACTTTGGCAATAAACTGCACAGTGTCATGTCACGGAACTGTAGCCTTCATCAGGCAAATAGTAAAATCTCAAATTTGATGTGTATTGGACCATGCATTGTTGGGATAACTGAAGAATAAGAACCAACTAGACGCCACTTATTGTTTTATTACACTTATGATAGGCTCAACATATTTCGGGCACTGCTATGCCCATCATCAGGAGCTCATGACTATAGTGCTGATTACCACATGGGCCACCCAGTTCTGTAAAGATGCATGAGGTGGCGTTAATGTAAATTATGGACTTTGTGGTGTGTGTTAGGTGCGAAGTTTTGCAGTTTTTTGTCGGGTGGTCGTAGCTAATAACGTGTTTATATTGTTTTAATGGTTACAATTTTCATGTTGCAGTAGCAGTGGTGTGGGTGAGTGTACTGGGGTATGGTGAGTACTGGTGTATGGTGAGTGTACTGGCATGTGGTGAGTGTACTGGCATATGGTGAGTGTACTGATGTATGGTGAGTGTACTGGTGTATGGTGTGTGTACTGGCATGTGGTGAGTGTACTTGTGTATGGTGAGTACTGGTGTATGTGAGTGTACTGGCATATGGTGAGTGTACTGGTGTAGGTGAGTGTACTGGTATATGATGAGTGTACTGGCATATGGTGAGTTTGTTTAGGGGTAGCAGTGGTGTAGGTGAGTGTACTGGCATATGGTGAGTTTGTTTAGGGGTAGCAGTGGTGTAGGTGAGTGTACTGGCATATGGTGAGTTTCTTTAGGGCTAGCAGTGGTGTAGGTGAGTGTACTGACATATGGTGAGTTTCTTTAGGGGTAGCAGTGGTGTGGGTGAGTGTACTGGCGTATGGTGAATGTACTGGCATATGGTGAGTTTGTTTAGGGGTAGAAGTGGTGTAGGTAAGTGTACTGGCATATGGTGAGTTTCTTTAGGGGTAGCAGTGGTGTAGGGGAGTGTACTGGCATATGGTGAGTTTCTTTAGGGGTAGCAGTTGTGTAGGTGAGTGTACTGGCATATGGTGAGTTTATTTCAAGGGTAGCAGACTTGTGAATCTAGTATTTTTGGTGTGTTAATTGGTGCTGTGCAGAAGAAATGTACATACCCTGGGTTGCTGTTGGTTGGAAGTTAGGTGCAGGCAGGCTGAATAAGTGTCTGGGTTGCAGGCTATAGCACGACTGGTCCTTTCATGTGGTGTGTAGGGTGTGACTGGCCGTTTGAAATAGCGGGTTTAATTCGCCGGGGTATTGTTCCGTAATTAGCTTGCCTTCTTGGTGGAGGGTCTGGATGTAGAATTGTTCATAGGATGATGGGCATAATAGTGCCCAAAACATGTTGAGCCTATCATAAGTGTAATAAAACAATAATTAGCATGTAGTTGGTTCTTATTCTTCAGCTAGTAAAATCTCAAATCCACAAGTAAATGGGAGTATATCTCAACAAAAATGGAATGTCATCTCATTATCATCTGCATCAGAACAGGTGCAGCACATGTCATCATTTCATTATTCAATTCTTTATTACAGTCACAAAAAATGTAACTTTGAGACATGCACATGATTGTGCGCATCCTTTATTTCATACTATGGGGCCATGGTGACATTTCTGCATCATTATTCCTCCATGCTACCAACTGCAATCCTGAAATAAAGATTACTACCACATAAAATTGCACAACTTATTTTATTATTTCATCTAGATTTATGTACATAAATTGTAACAATACCAGACATCTGCATGTCAGGCTGTATGCTAACAGTGTGGTACTATGTAGATGATGATGATGATGATGATGATAATTCTGCTTTTGTACACAATGATGAAATTTTGGCACTGCTTTGTTAAAAATGAGAGAGTCATTCTCTCAATTTATGTGTGATTGTACAAAGACAGTGTGACCAACTTAAGTATGTGCCATGAATGCAAAGGAACTGATAAGAGCATCAGCAGGTGAGATTATGACTACAGTAACAATGGCAAGTTCAGTGATGGGTTTTTATATCAGTCAGCTGCGAAGGGTTGGCATTTTGTCACAAATATACATGCCTGGCACTTCAGACTGGCCAATGGGGAGTTTTCGTAAACACTGTCGTAACATCCTGATAAAAGAGATAATTCCCCTTCATTACATTTAGAAAAAAATTACTATGAAATTAATTAAAAATATTTATACAATAGTGGCTAGTTAACTAGTAATAGTAAATGCAAATTTATCAACATTGGCAGAGAATTAAAATAGCATGCATTTATTGATGCAATTATAAAGTGTGTAGACTACAGAACTGTAGGTTGGCAACGCTGGTGCTGGAAATGCAGTTTATCTAGTCACATGACAAGACAGGAATAAAATTTTGAGTGCTGTTGTCTGGGAAAAGAACAAGGTGATTTCACTGTACTCTTAAATCAGTTTGTATATTATCATGGAATAGAAATATCCTATTGCTGTAGCTGTAACTATATAACTTGTACCACAATTATTGTTCAGTCCAAAAATTTCTATGCAACTGTTTAAATTTTGTTAATGTGGCACTCCTGCTTTACTACAAACATATGAAATCAAAAGACCTGCGAACATGACAGTATGGACAACTTCTGACTCCAAGAGAAGTTAACTATGAAACATTAAAGAGAAATAAATCCATGATAAATATCACACAATCTTCCCTCGCTGGCTGATGGTTTAAAGCACAAACACTATATATCTATTGTACATACTTGTACACAGTTTCCAGTAAACTCACAGCAAAGATGCATCCTGCATTGTTCTATTACATTAAATACCGCTTAACCCTTTGCCCTGTCAGTGTGGCTACTCAATATTAATGCACAATACAGGTACTGCATGTAACAAAACTGCTCAATACAGAAACTCAAGACTGATGAAAAATGCACAGCATAGTTTTTACTTTAAACCATAGTGACATTAAAGTTGTAATGTCATGGCAATGAAACATAAATTTAGCATGCAAAAAGAGTAAAATGTGTGTGTTGATGTGTGAACAAGCACACGCATCATTACACACAACACTCTGTGTAGCCAGACTGCTTACCATACAGCAAATGACATCATTGCTGAATAGTAATGAATGGTGCTACCATCTGTGCAGTACTCAGTCTGGCAATGAAGAATACTCTCTCTCTATATATGGAAAGTTTATGCTCATAATTTTTATGGGATAACCCCACTGACAGTAAATACACAGTCAGTAGGATAACAGAGGAATGGAGCTACAAGAGTCATTGTGAGGTTGCTGAATAGGTATAACCTTCACCATTGAGGGAGATGGATATCAGTAAAATGTACTCTTCATGGCACAATATAATCTCCATATGGCTGCTCTGTGGCACATATTTAACACAAAGGTCTTCTGGGATGTCATTCCATGCAGTTTGGCAGGTGGGCACAGTATTTTGTGTTGTGATGGGACCTGCTGCCTGTAGTTACGGGACAAATTTGTGTAAGTGTTGAAGGAATCCTAAGTTAAATAACAGGATAACAAAACAAAACAAAAATATGTAACAAATACATTGCCTACTTTTACATACTTCTGGTACTTTCATGGTAGTTAGAAGAGGAACTTATGAGAAATGCTTAAAGTATGTTTTTTTAATGATGCTGCCAACTGCTAAGATTACATACTGTCAGCAGCAGATGAATGAATAAGGCGCGTAGGTAGATGAAAGCTGATGTCTGGGGGAAAACTATCACAGTGCCAATTTGTCCACCACAAACCCCACATAGCCTGGCCTTGAATCAAACCCAGGCCTCTGCTAGTGACTAACCACTTGAATCATGGTACAGCCAAGGGAGAGATACATAATTTACCTTGGAAGGCAATCAGTTGGGAAGCAGGGCCCAAAGATGGGAGAACCTTATTAAATTTGGTGTTGGGAGATCAGCTTGCTTTATAATTCCATTGTTTCAAACTCATTAGTCTGGGATTCCCCTGATGTGAACAAAAAATTCTGATGCCCTCAGCATAAAATAGTTTTCAAATGTGATTCAGCAATTTTAAAAAATAATCACTAAGGACTGTTGATGATACTGTGAAGTATTTTTACGCACTGGATGCCTTATGTGGAGATCATGTCTACCCATCCACGTCTCTGACCCATTATCAGCACTGGCAAATCCATCCATTGTCTATCTGTGACCAAATGGAAAGAGACATTTCCACAGTTGGTGTTCAGTTACTGACTGAGGGGACAGCACAACTTATGATGGCTGATAATGATGGACAGATGAGAACAATCTTCAGATTCCCAGCAATATGTCTGAACAACTACAATGCTTCTTATGAAGAAATATATTGCAATTATCTATGTAAATTTTGAACTGTCACTAAAGCTGGGGCACACCCAAGGGGAGGTGCCAGACTGCAGCCCCAACACCACATCACAATTTAAAAAACACATTTTGTAGACACAATATCAAACATTTTACATGATTTATGCTTCAGCCAAAATCAGCCACTGAAATTGACTTACGACTACAACATTAGAATTTTTAAAAATAAAATAAAACTTAGGATATATCAGATATAATTCGAAACTCCAAAAAGAACAGACATTTTGATTTAAATCAGGTGAATCATGGAATGTGTTGTTATAATTTGTAAGTCTATAAATGCGGTTTCATATAATGTTATGTTACAGTTATACTAACAATATGATTTTATAACACAGTTTTTAAAGTCAGTCAAATTTTACATAGCCTCAGAGTCAGCAACACCCCTGCCAACCAATACAAGATTATGGGTGCACACCAGCCCTAAACTACAGTTAAGACAGGAAACGCACTTTTCATTAGCATATCATGTAGTTGTGCCTCTCAGGAGGTACGATGTCCTCACAGCAGCATTGCCAAGGAGTCAGGTCATCTGGAATGTGACGACGCTGTGTTGATGGGAAACACCCATCCAGCAACGCAACATCCAGAATACTTAACCCTCAGTTCTGTTACTTCTTCTCTGTTTGCGATGCCCTAATAATTATATTTTGTGTTTTATATCCATCACTGCAATCTAAGGATTATTAAATACAGAACTAACCTCAAAACAGGCTCTCTTGTGAATGTGTTTCGCATACTAATACTTACGCTCTCCACAAAGTTTGTAATACTTGGTGTCATAAATTTTGAGCCCAATAATATTTTATTGCCTATTAAGTATTTATCCATGCACTGAACTGCCAAAGAATGTGCAATTATTATTAGTTCATAATTCCATTAACGTCATCTGCACCTGTGAGCCAGTGCCTATAATAAATGTGCAACGAAGTGTGTAGACCGTAGAAATTAACACTGCATTGAATAATGGTGTTAAGAAAAAGGACAATAGAAGAAAAATTTATAAGACACATAGATTTATCCATTTTTCCCCGAAGATAAAATATACCGGTCAAAAGTGTCTCACTTTTTATAACACCAACTCTATTCTTTCATCATTCGAAAGCACTCTGTAATTATGCAACAACTTTGGCACTCGCTGGATTAAATTTCCTTTGAAATACTTTCCCAACACGGTTTTCGTATTACACGTTTGGCATGAAATAACAGTCCAGGTTATAACACTTAACTGCAGCATTAGGCAGATGACTAACATAACCTATCAAACGCACACTTACCTTAATTTGTATTTAACTTGAAAGACAGTTATTCGTATCAGGTTTCTTTCCCAACTTCAATTTAATCTGCAGTAACTCGTGTTAACTTACAACCAAAACTAGGGTTGCTTTCCTTTTAACTTCTCCCGCAATGATGAGCACACTTCATCATTACAGCACTTCAGTTACTAGTACATCGCCAGTTACTTCCGGTTTTCCATACAATGAAGTTCTAAAATTTGAAATAAGTGGACCACACCATAATAATCTGTATTATATTTTTCGTTTTAACTGTTTAAAATAATGTTTGTATTATGACGTCTATCGGGAAGTAATCACATTTGAAGTGTTTCCAGTTTTTTTTTAATATGTTGTAAAGAACATACTACTTCAAATATTAAGCACTGGTATTCAAACAGAACGAACATTTCATGCTGCAACCTGTGGTGACGATATAACGGCATTAGCACCACTTCTTCTTCTCTTTAACTGTTTCCAGAATCTTCTTTCCATATGTTTACCCTGCAAGAGCAAGCATGTTCAACTGACAAACTGTATCACAAGTAACCTTTTGTTATTAGGGCATATTAATTCTTTCTTATTGTTTCCGAAGAGCTCATGCATGGGGATAGTTTTGTCTTTACCTGAATTCTGTTACTCAGCATCCCTAACCTAATTTAGAGAAAGGAAACTTGCACCCGAAGGAACAAAACCCCTTGCACGTTGTGAAATTTGAGGTCCTCACAGAGATGTTGCTGGAGATATAGCTACCATACAGCAGAGTATGCAAAGCATAGGGGCCCAGGAGCCCATGGCAAGAACTTTTTAACATAATAAATTTGAGTGAATTAGAATGTATTTGCGAGAGCTCAACTTTGTACAAATACGGTTGGGCACTGCAAACCATTTCATTTGTACAAAAATGTTGTTATTTGCAGACAAAAATGGGAGATAAAACACAATGAGTGGGACGCAAAACAGAAAACTTAAAAAATTAAAGGGGAAAGAGTAAAACAATTGCCATCAATCTAGCAGTTTATTTAAAAATTAATGAAATCTAAGTTTTACATGAAAACCAGGTCTATTTATGACAATTTTATAAAAAGTGGCCATGTACTTTGTTGGTATGACAGGGCCTTTCAGTAAAGGTTTCATTTGGACCCAAGAATCCTAGCTAAGCCATTGGATGTTGCTGAAGGTTTAAGCCATCCAGGACGCGATGTACCGAGCATTTCAAATGGTTATGGCATCTTCAGTGTGATATAGATGATGATGAAAGCATTACATTCCCTTGAATTGACTCACCCAGTGACAGAGTGTCATACCCCAGAAGGCATCAACCTTCATTTTCAAGATCTAGATTTAGATGGGAGAACATTTAAATATACCCTGCAGAAATTGGAAGCAGTAATGTGGTTTTTATTCAGCTGATCAGGATTATGCGCACAGTCAGGCACTAATGCACACTGTGATGTCTTGAAAGCAAAAACACTTCTGATCACTCAATTTACAAAGATAACCTTATGCTAAAACATACGTACATTCTGTCGGCGTGGGGTTAGTTGTCGAGGTAGGGTGGTTGGTATGTCATCTACTGTCTCCCTGTTGAACAAACGAAATATGGGTTTGCCACTTGTACCTTCCTCAGCACTCCTCCGGCCACTCAAGAAACCAAGACTGCAAACAGCCAACAAGACTAATTGGCAGATTGCAAGGCAGATGGCACTATATGTTGGTCACAAGGTCTTTTGACTGATAAGAAACATGCAGATAACACTGGATATGAGAAATCAAAATGAATGAATGGTTTTGATAAACAAGTTGCAAAATTCTGAATGCCATGAATCATACCAAATCACCAATTATTGTCCTAATGACCAAACACTGCCTTGTCACCATTTTCAACTCCCTGTTCTTCCCTTTAACCCTTTGGCGCCGGAATTAAATCCCCCTCCCATCCACTATAATGGCCGTTCGGCCATTTAAAGGGCTCACTGCACGACATATATATATATATATATATATGTCGTTCAGTGGCTAAGGGTTAAGAAATAAGACATTACGTGCAACAAAACATAGGGAAATATTCTGACTGAAAGCAAATAAACACTGCATGATACAGTAATTTTCTCAATTTGGCCAGGAATTTTGACAGCATAAATCTTGAAACCTTACTATGTAAACTGTATTTTTTTTACATTCAATGAACAACTGCTATCTCAAGGAACTCAAAATATTTCCCCAAATTGTGGAACAGTTACACATTGATTTCCCTCTAGGGCCAATTCTAGGATTCTGCCACCATGAATATGTACATGATTCAAATGATGACCATTCTATGAATTACTGCACTGAGAAGTAAAGGTTTGTTCCAGTATTTCAGAGGAATATAATGCCTCCACTTTCAGTGACAATTTGTTTCAGATGGATACTGTAGTGATTGAGAGGAAGGGAATATGTTAGTTCCATAAGAAAGATTTTAAGGAATTTTGGCCAAAATTTGAATACTTTCTGTGAAATCCATGTAATATTTTTGTAATGTATTATTTCTGTACACTGAAATTTTTATGCCTTAATTCCACACCTTATTATTTAACTAAATTTTGGATCCATGAATGTATTGTAGGAAGCATGTATGCATGTAATTAGAAGCCAGCATTTTATCACTCCATGGTTATTAAGAATAGAGTTGATTTTGTGAGGGGTAAAAAAAAATCAAACAACCAACCAACCAAACAAACAAACAAACAAAATAAAATAAAATAAAAAGAAATATACTTGATTTGTTTCTGACTGAATTTTGTACCACCAACACATATAGCTACTAGTTTCATAATAGTTTATATCAGTTTACTTCAGTTCCAGTGTTGCAATATCTTCTAATCTTCTCAATTCAATAACCAATGCATACATCAATGTTATTGCTCTGAATTGTAGCAACAGTTAGAGTTAACATACAATGTGCTAGGACAAGGGTGCACAAGTTTTCCAAAAATGTAGGATGACATAAAACAAGTTCCCAACTGAGTGCCCACAAATACCAGATGACACCATGCAAAATGCCATCATACAGGTGACCTTGTGCCTGGGATTTATGCACCCCTATGCTGTAGTTATGAATTACTTGAGAGTTGCAGTTTGGTGTGACAGAAGTTTGCCTTTTTGCTCATTTAGTGTTTTATCATGGCCCAGTAGAATTCACACATTATTGTAATGGGCGCAGCATTTTGGAGCGGAAACTTACTTTTGGAGCAGACACATACACACACAAAAATACTTTTCATTGTATCCCTAATGTTTTATCAAGTAGTCTGGCTTAAAATATGCTTTGTGATAAATTCTGTACATTATATGATATCTGACCTTCCTGTTACCTTAAGCTTGACCAGTGTTTGGACACTGTCCATCAACTGTGTTTTTCAGTACCACCACATTTTACAAACTCAGTTCATTTTTATCTTCAGGTGGAAAAGATGGAGGGAGCATTCTACCTGACAGGCCCACTTGAATGTGTTATTCTGTATCACTGGACACAGAACACAGTCTAAGTCAAAAGTAATAATCCTGCAATGTACAAGCTGTTCATGTTGATTAGTTTTTGCTTGTAGAAGATGAAAATTAATATCTGCTATTCAGTTTGCAAACCTAATTTCCCTTACACAAGTTCCAAAATTGGAGAATTAACTTTTTTAATATGTAATGTATATTTTAAAAATTTAATATTGTACATATTCTATACAATTGTCTTACACACACAAGTTTACTCCAAACTAATGGCACAATTAGTTTTTAATTCTCCTACATTTTTCAGCCTTCATCAGGGCACTGTTATTTGTATTGAGAACCTGTACAGCATGCTGCACATGTCTTCAATGTTTGTAGCTCCCTGAGGATGGCTACAATTTTCAGTCAAAACATGTAGGTATTTGTGTGTAACAAGCATTTGTTTGTGTTGCATTTGTATTTATAATAGGGACGGTACCTAATATGCATGTAATTAAGTCGTATGCATCCTGGCTACATATCCATCCTCCTGTAACCCCGTACATTTCACCACCCCAACAAACCAGGTGACCTGTATAAATCACGCAGTTCCTAATTATGTAACAGGCCTTCCCTAAGTTATTCCTTAGGCCCTCAAGTTTGACGGTTGGGAATAGGGTTCACAATTTTTCACTGGAAAGTGAAACTTTATTTAGGCCAAATGCATTGTGGCATATTGGAACTGCTTACAGTCTGCTGTTCTTCACTTGATGGGGCTCTGTGCGCCGTCTGTGCAGGCGCAGTCGGTCGAAGAAGCCAGGACACTGTTGCTGCTGCTGAATGTTTACTGGTGCTTGATGGTAATTGTCAGCAACACCGCCAGACTCGCTGCCCTGCCAGCAGAACCCACAACCAAAGACACATCACCGGACCTGCGATTGTTCATTACACCTTACACTTTCTTGCAGATTCAAGTTTTCTTGTCTATGACACTCTGTTGTTGGGTGAATTGTTCTAGACATTTCAAAGGCTCCAGTGCCTTAATCTTCAAGAGTCAGCAGTCCTCTGTTGGATTATCCAACCCTGAAGGAAAAGGCAATATAGTCTCTCGAAAAATTGGGAACTTCTCTCCCATTGTCACAGTGTCAGATTATTGAAGACATCAGGCTAGAGCAAAACAGTTGAGAGAACCTCAGAAATTTCATGACATTTTTTCTATATGAAGTTCAGCAAATAAGGAGTACCAATACACCAGTAGCTGTACCAACACTGGCATTGGATACATATATGCACTGCAGTTCACCATATTAAGTGCAATAAATTACCAGTGTACTACTGTATATCTTGAACTTAAATGTACAGGACAGTGAACAGATATGTGGGGCAGTCTTATGTGGTTTCAGCAAGTGACAATAACAGGGATTACTCCATTAATGCTTCATAAATAACAAAATATTAAAAAAAATCCCAAACATAGGTTTCTTCAATCAAATGGAGCAATGCTCTGACACCCCAGTGTACAGAGGATTTACTGAACCCACTCATCACCCTGAATATCCTCTGAAAACATCTCCTTGTGGAAAATGCATTTGGCATTCATCACTGAAGTTATTTTTGTCAGTCTGAATTTTCTTGTGCCTAAGAAAACAAACAATGGGAATCACAATGTAGACATTAGACAATGAAATAATTTATACCTGCACCAAGCAAACTTAACTATATATCAAGAGTCAGCTTATTGCTCAGGGAAAAAATGGACAATAAGAATGTCACTGATAAAGTAAAAAAGTTTAAAATTGCTCTAAAGCAATTTTTGTACCCTTATTTATTTTACACATGGAAAGAATATTTTAATCAATCGTGAATTATGCATTGTAATACAAAAATTGCTTATTATATTGGCATTAGTTTTGGGGGTTTGTCTTATGGTATATTGTATAAGTATTCATTGATTATATACTATGATCTGATTGTATACTGTGATCTGATTGTATACTGTGATCTGATTGTATACTGTGATCTGATTGTATACTGTGATCTGATCTCATTTCCTTGTATAAACTTGATGTTTTATTTATGTATTGTATTTATAAAATTATTATTTGTACTTTATTGTCATGACTCATTTTTACTGTGCCTGTTGTTATTTTAATGACATGTTGTGTATCCACTTTGTTGGATCTCTGGAATACTGAATAAATGATTGAATGAATGAATGAATCATCAGAATTTTGGCATTCAAAACTGACATAATGAACTTTATCACCATCTACTGCTTATGGTGATGACAAAAGCTTCTCAATTGAATCGAATCACAGACCATGGCATTCCATAATACTGGCATCATGTTCTCGCAATCAACAAGTCACTTTTGAACCACAACTATCAGTGGCCGCTGCACACACACACACACGCACGCGCGCGCACATGTGTGTGTCTGTAGGGTGTGTGTGTGTGTGTGTGTGTGTGTGTGTGTAGAGGACTGCAGCTGAAACACTGTGCACTTTGGTCAGTGATCCTACATAAACACACAAACACGGTGAGTAATGTGCAGTATATGTGTGTCAAGCATAAACAGTCGACATCTTGCCTTGAATGGCTTACCTGTTCAGGCGAAGGTGTTTCTTTCTGCACATTGGGAGCTGGTGTTGTTGTGGGACTGTCTGTGTCTTCTTCCTCAGGAAGAGGCTCCAGTCTCCTTCTGGGAGGAAATCCCCTTGTAGTATTGGACAGTGGTGGAGTTGCCAGCAGTTCGTCCATCATGAGTTCTGTGTCATCATCACCAATACCAGTAGAAGAGGTTGAATCTACTGGTGATTCTTGCTGAAACAATGTTGTTGGTCGCTATATGACAATTTGGAACTTTAGGATAGAATCTGTGCAGCTGAGTTCATTTTGTGTATTTATAGGGTTGAGTTCATTTAAAAAAAACATATGTATTATTGTTCAGTGTGATAATCAACAAAACAAGTAACCAACTCCCAAACAAATTACATTGGTCAACAAAATTTGACATATTTTGGTCCCACCAACTTCAGTAGAAGAACTTAGCAGTACTTTTCATGCTGAATTCAGATATGTATACAGAATTTTTCTATCAGGCAGGGTTTCGAAGATACAGAGGAATTTAAATGTGCAAAATAGTACTTTACGTGCTCACGGAAGAGGCAGAAACGTTCCTCTAAAATGTAGAGGAGTATGACTTTCGCCAGTATTTGGCTTCAGGTACATCCCTCTTCAGTTTTCAGCAATAGTCTGCCAACATACTTGAGGTCCACTTGCCTTGGTACTGTTTTTCCATAGCCATAATGTCTTGGTGAAATCTTTCACCGTTTTCATCACTGACTTCGCCAAGATTTTCTGGGAAAAAAAATCCAAGTGTGACTCCAGAAAGTGGATTTTCAGACTCATATTGAATACCAGAGCTTTGCACGAAGTCAACAGGTCCTGCATAACATCCTGATATTTCGCTGCTTTGTGATTTCGAAAGATGTCCTTGCAAATCCTCTTAAATGACAATCATGCGTTTGTTTCAGTCTCATTCAGGTCTTCATTGAACTGTTTGTCTTGCATCAGTTCCCTGATCTGGGGTCCTATAGATATACACTTCTTGATTTTTGCATCACTCACGTTTAGGAACTTATTCCTCATACATTCAAATCCACGGCCTTTTTTATCTATACCGTTCACAAAGTTTTTCATGAAGCCCAGCTTTATGTACAAGGGGCGTAGATAAATGTTCTCCAGGAGAACAAGAGGAGGATTGAAGACATTTTTCTCCCCTGGCGTCAGTGATGTTCGTTTAGGCCACAGTTTATTTACATAGTGATTCTTCTTGTCCCGGCTGTCCCACTCACACAGGAA
>Ga0123354_10004430_pt1 | contig 19905 bp, 16 predicted proteins | sample TergutLab28metaG_2_FD_97872 | JGI IMG/M metagenome (GOLD analysis project Ga0123354, IMG submission 97872) | Labiotermes labralis P4 segment gut microbial communities from Petit-Saut dam, French Guiana - Lab288 P4 | ecosystem: Host-associated > Arthropoda: Insects > Digestive system > Gut ...
CCGACCAGGAAGCTCGCGCAACCCCTTGGCAACGCCGTCCTGTATCGCATCAAAAACCCATCCGGGGATCTGCTTTTCCCTCCCGGTTTCCAGAAGCAAATGCGGAATGCCGGTATCATCGCAAAGCGGGGTTTGCTTCTGTTCTGCGGTTTTTGCGTTTTCAAGCAGCATTTCAAGCGCCCATTTCGCTAAGGAGTTGGTTTCGCGTGCAATCGCGTTCAGATATACCTTTATCTGATCAGGCCTGAATGACGTTGACGCTCTTATAATCGCGTCCGCTGTTTTTCTCGCAATGTCTTTATACTCAGGTGACGGATTCATTTGTAGATTGTCTCTCCGTGCGCCGCGGCAATAATTGCGGGATAGCCGTTTACTTCAAGTTCAAACATGGCCTCCATCCCAAGCTCTTCAAATGCAACAACCCGCTTACCGGTAGTCTTGCTTTCAAGCAAAGCTGTCACCGGCGGAATAACCGCATAGACGCTGTTACAATCCGCCAATGCTTTGATTGTATCTTGTGGCAGGGCGCCCTTGCCCAAATGTATGCGGACTCCCGCTTTGGCCAGCGCAGGAATGCATCTCACTATTTCGGCTTTGTTGCTCGAAGTCGGACCCACGCCGGCATCGCTTACCGCCGTATGGAAAATAACGCTTCCTTGAAGGTTTATCCCATAAACAGGAAGTTTGTCGCTTTGAAGCAATTCTACTATTTTAGGGAGCGCTGCGTCACGTCCCGTAAATATCTTCCCGGAAATGGAAATCCGGTCGCCTACCCGCAATTGGGCGATTACATCGTCGCTCACGGGCGAGCAGATGCTTACAAAGGATTCTGCGTTGGCAAGAGATTTTTCTTTAATCATCTTCCGTAAATAGCCGTAAATAATCAGATTCGTCTTCGATGACGCCATATACCTTTGCCCTCATGACAGTCTTCTTCGCCCAGTTTGTATGAGGTTTAATCTCATTCATCTTGTTGCCGGCGCCGCTTTTCACGACCCCGCCTGAGGTCTCCAATATCTGCACCGCGTCCTCGTACTCTTCTTTCGTCACAGCTTGAAGAGCGTTCACATAGCGAAGATGCGAAGGATGAATGACAGTCTTTCCTATGAATCCGTTTGCTTTATCAAGTATTACTTCGCGCAGCAATCCATCGACAGCGGGATTGATGATCGGGTTTCTGGTAAGAAGCGAATGCTGCAAATTGATATCCTGGATATCCTTAAACTTTTGTTTTTTACTTATATGGAAGTATTCCCACACGGGCCCCGAAAGTACATAGTCGTTATTGCGCCCGAATACATTAAGAATTGCCGAAAGGCACGCACGAACTGTCAGGATATCGTAGATAGTGTAATCTGTGTTTCGCCGCACTCCGAAAATTGATGAGAAATCCGTTGCCCCAACGCGGACGTTCAATACGTATTCTTTGTATCGGTCAATGACAGCCTTTACGGCTTCCAATTCCCTGTCGCGGGTTTCGTATAAAGCGATTTCAGGCCCTTCCAGAATCGGCATACCGTATATTAAAACTTCATGTTTGTTATTGAGAAACTTTAGTTGCCTGAAATAGTCATCGCCATTCGATGTATTGAATTTTGAAAAAATAAAACCCGAAAAAACCGAAAAGTGCCGGCGGGTCAATCTGTTTGAAAACGATACAAACTGTTCAGGATTACGTACTCGAAAAAAAATCAGCGGCAGATCGCCATCTGAAAGATATCCGCTCCGCTTACTTTCAGCAATTGAATCCAAAATCTGCAAGGCGTTTTCTTCGGCTGCAGGCACATCCTCAGGTGGACATGCGTCTTCGAAGCACATTGTCATTGCCGTTAGCCCGGGATATTTCTTTGTAATGATGTCATTAAAAAAATCCTTTGTCGCGGGCATATACAATAATGCTCCGAGACAATAGGCAAGCGTCTCTCTGTCTGTATCCTTTGTGAAATCCAAAGGGTCTTTGACGAAATGAAATTTTGTATTGTATTGATGGTGTCTCATACGCCGCCCATCATTCTGATGCAATAGCTTCCGGGTAATACTCGTCTATCACTCGTTTTACAAGCACAATTTGCTTGGCGCGTTTCTTCGCGTCAGAATCCGTCGTATCCCAGCTATGGGTCTTCGCAACTGAGCCACCGGTTTTCAGGTATATCGGCGCTGCTACTCTTATCATCTCGGGAACCTCGTAGTGCCTGATGAACCCTCCGGACGACGCTGGGTTTTCCGTATGTACATCCAGTGGGATACTGATTGCCTGCCGCATGGCGGCCAGCATCTGTAATTGGATATCTCTTATCGGGTTGATAGAATCTGCGCCGATATTTTCCAGCAGCTTTGCAGCGCAGGGGTTGCCGTGCCCCGCATGGGCCGACAGCTTGAATTTGCAGTCCGCAGGTAATTCGCCAGCTTTTCTGGCTTCATTCAGAATCCACAGACAGCCTTCATCATAGACGAGGAATGTACGGCATCCCAGAAAAGCAGCGCGCTTTACATCTTCGATCGCCCGTACTATCTGCTCCTGTCCGCGCAGACGATACCCCATTCTGGAACCTTCTTCAGTATGCACAGACGCGCTCGTGTCGTAAACAGCCCGGGGCCCTATCGCCAAAACCAACGCAACTTTATAGTCTTTCGCCAGCTGAACCATCTCCGAAATTTCCTGATCTGTCAGTAGCATGATCCCCTGGGTTTGCGTCACTCGATGAATCCTGATACCGTATTTTTCAAGCTCTTCAAGCAAGGCTTTCATCGCCCCCGGCCCCTGTATCCCCGGAACCTCAAAACGGTACTGCCCCCCGTCGGGAAACCGCTTTTCGGACGTAGGCAGATCATACGCGTCCCCGGAAGGGAGTCCCATTTTCGTAAGGAATTCTCTTGTTGCTTGCATCCCTGTCACTCCTTCATTCATTCAATCAGCTAATCAGCCAATCAGCATTGTCTGAGCACTTATTAACACCTTTAGTCTGTACGAATAGTATATCAAAACACAATTAATATTAAAACTGCCGTCCCAAATGCCGAGCGAGCTTGCCTTCTGCTTCTGAAATGAATCCTTGCGTATCGACGGCTGTCTTTTTTTCGCTTTCGGAGCGCGGGAACAAATCATCCGTTAATATGCCTTCTTCAATCGTGTCCCTCACAGCTCCTTCAAGGATATCGGCAAACCCGACAAGTTCATTTGTTTTATCGATTTCGCCGCGCTTGCGAAAAGCGTTTGCCCATGCGAATATCATGCTGACAGGATTGGTTGAAACCCTTTCGCCTTTCTTATACTTATAATAATGCCGCGGAACGGTTCCATGCGCTGTCTCGTACAGGAAATATCCATTCGGCGAAATAAGAGAAGACGTCATCATCGCCGGGGACCCGAATCCTGAAGCTACAAGGTCGCTCATCACGTCGCCGTCGTAGTTCTTACACGCCCAGATAAATCCGCCTTCCGACCTGAGCGCCTGCGCGGCAGCGTCGTCTATCAGCATTTTTCGATATACGAGGCCTTCAGATTCAAAACCGTCTTTGAACCCGTCTTGAAATACGCGATCGAATATATCAATGAAACGTCGGTCATACACCTTGGATACCGTATCTTTTACGCCGAACCAGAGATCCTGTTTTTCGGCAAGCGCAAAAGCCATACAGTTCCCGGCAAACGCCGAAATACTCTCGTCTGTGTTGTGAACAGCCTGAACTATACCGCCTGTATCTGAAAAAACATGGACAGATCTTGATACCACTTTTCCGTTTGCGCGTTTCAGAACGATTTCGCAAACGTCGCCTTTTTCGGCCCCCAATTCCACATTGCGATATACGTCCCCGTAGATATGCCTGACGATTGTGATAGGCTTTACCCAAGTTGAGACTATTGGCATTATGGAGGGAATACAGATCGGCTTCCTGAACAGTGCGCCCCCCACCATATTCCGGATAACGCCGTTCGGGGATTTCGCATTTCCGGACAGTTTGTATTCTTCGATCTGCTCGGGTCTCGGGTTCATCGTCGGACATTTAACGCCTACATGGTGTTTTTTTACCGCTTCTCCGGCAAGCAGGCTCACTTCATTATTTGTACGGTCGCGCTCAATAATGCCGAGATCGAAATATTCAGTATTCAAGTCAACGAAAGGCGCTATCAAGGAATCCTTGATCTGAGACCAGACAATCCTCGCCATTTCGTCTCCGTCCATCTCGACGATCGGGTTTTGCATATGTATTTTGTTAAGAGTATCTGTCATTTTTGTCCTTAAAATTGGCTTGTATTATATTATCTGATACCAACGGTCAAAATCTTCATCCATCGATAAGGTCGCTTCAACAATATCACGAACCCGGCCTTCTTCAAATTCAGCGAAAGAAGCAAGCTCGAAAAATTTATCAACTATCATCTCAACTGACATCGGGTTTTCAGGCTCTCCGAGTGGGTATTCTACCCGCTTTTGTAGTTTTTCTCCGTTTATTAACGAGATTGTGATCTCGGCGGTGCGCTTTTCCGGAGACGCTGCAGTCATCTCTTTGTTTTCTAACAGACGTACCTTATCCGCCAGTTCCTTTATAGACAATTTTTCTACCATTTTCTCTGTGAAAGACTCAATTCCTGCGCTCCTGTTCACAATAGCCGTTGCAACTGAAAACGGTATGCTCATTTTTGCCGCCTCGACAGATCCAACGTCCGATTTGTCGTGCCCATTAATTGCCAGTTTGTATGTTTGTATTTCGACATCTATGATCTCTGAAGGGACAAAGGTATATGCAGCTGCAAGTTCAAGCGCCCCCTCGACAGCGGGATGGCTGTGCCGGCATGCGGCATAGGGCTTAAAATAGATTTGTTCGATCTTGTATCCATTTATATCGGCTGTCAAAGCGCTTTTGTCATACTCATCAGCCATAAAGCGCAGAAAGCCCCGGTTCCCGCCTATGGGGTCTTCAGGCCCGGCATATCCGCTCAGCCCCATCATTGCAGCGATGTATCCGTTCATTGCCGCCAAACCTGCATTGTACGCTTTGAGCTGAGAATCATCGTCTATCATTTCAAGCAATCCCGACGCGCTCGTGCAGGCGGCGGAAATGGCGTCTTTCATATGTTCAGGATCAAAGTCATGAGCAACAGCAACGGCAACAGCCGCGCCTACCGTCCCGCATGTGCCTGTGGCATGTCCGCCACGGAGTTTATGCGAAGGCTGTATCGCTTCTCCAAGCCGTATCGCCACTTCATAACCGGCAACCATCCCCCGCAAAAAGTCCATCCCGTTAATAGACCTGTTTGCACACGACGCAATCAAAGCGCTTATCACAGCTGAACCGGGATGCACGGCCGCAATTCGATGCCCGTCGTCGAGCTCGGTTGCGTGCGCACTCATGCCGTTAATAAGCGCAGACATGGAAGCGTTCACTTCCTGATCGCCGGCTAACAATTTGCCTCTTCCTTTTGCCTCTGTTGCCTCGATCAATTCTGATACTCTCATACGGTTCATACCGTATCCGGCATACGCACATCCGAGATAGTCTAAAACGCATAATTTTGTTTTTGCCATGATATGCTCCGGCAACCGGGGCGCTACGTGAGCTGTTACAATTTTTAATAGGCTATCAGATATAAGCATTTCTTATTCATCCGTATTCTGTTTTACTATTCTTGCAGGATTGCCGGCGACCATAGTATAGTCAGGCACCTCCTTTGTCACTACAGAACCTGCGCCTACTATCGCATACTTTCCTATCGAAGACACTCCGGGAAGGATTATTGCGCGCGCTCCGATGAAAGCCCCTTTACGAATTATTAACGGAGTTTGAACTATATCCAGATCAGAATATTCACCCCCTATGTAATACTCATATGAGGATTCTCTGTCGGTATGACGTTTATGATGGTGGGTAAGAACTATAATATCCCGCGTGAATTCGACCTCTTCTTCTATGACCAATCCGCCTGTATAATCTATATCGACATCGAAAGAAATTTTAACTCTATCCCCTATTTTCAGGGAAGCGTTCTTTATTGTTGAATCGGTCTTAAACAGAACACCACTGCTGAAAACACAATTTTCGCCTATATCAAACATTTTACGGTATGCTGACATCCTGATATTCAGCAATCCTGCGGCGGTAAAAATTTTTCCCCCAAAAAATATTTGCCCCCAGTAGTTTGTATTCATAAACTTTTCCCTCGTATTTTAGTTTTATTGATCATGTCTCCAGGTTTCGCCGCAACTTCCAGTTTGATACCCACAAGACAAGAACAAGTCTTACGCTGCTAATAATAAGCGTTGCATAAGCAAGCCCTAAAAGCCCGTATGCTGACACTGCAAAGTACGCTATGATTATATATGAAAGTCCCCATATTGTCTGTATGACTGATAGCGCTCTTAGTTCTCCCTGTGCCATAAGCACAACAATCAGCAGAGACGAAGTAAACAATATTATCAAACCAAGATTAATAATCAGACTGTAACCTATTATCGCATCGTAAACAGTTGGATAGAACAGTTTTATAAATACCGGAGTTACAGCAATGCATAATATATAAAATACAATCCCGAAGCCGATACATCCCAGGACTATTCTGTCATAGAGTTTCTTTGTAAGCTTCCAGCTTTTTTGCGTCATATATGTCATCATCAAAGTACCGAGAGGGCTTACAAGAAGTTGAATGGTTTTTGCTATGATAGATACTGAATTATATTGTGCTACAGTAGAAGGATTTAAAAGTTTCATGATAATAACCCGGTCAAACTGTGTGACGCAATCCCTGATAAAGGAGGACCAGAAAAAGGGAATACCATTCTTGATCACAAGCTTTATAGAAAGTAATTTTTTATCACTATTAAAAATATTGCCTCTGATAAAAACATACAACAAAGCTGCGCCCTCACCGATAAGAAATATCCATAGCCAGGAACCAGTTAAGAAGCATAAACCGAGACCGGCTAAGTAACCAACTGCGGAAATAAAATAATAGATAAAATATCCTTTAAAATTCATAGTCAAACGGAATTCAAGACCGGCGTATATTTTAAGCATATACATAATAGAGAAAACTGCATAAGCAGCAGAGAAAGCCATACTTTTTGTCACCAATAACCCTGTAGTAGCACATATAATAAATGAGATGGCTCCTCCGCCAAGAAGAGGCAAGGCATAGTCATTATTTGCTGTCTCATGATCCTTACGTAACAACAATCTTGTATTTGACAATGCTGTGCCAATGGATTGAGGAACAATATAAATAATCCCGATAAAGAATAATATATTTCCTACAGTGTCTATTCCAAAATATTTTGCGATAACAGGATAGGCTATTAGTTGCAATACAGCATTCCCAACAAACGAAGCAAGTATTGTATAAAACAAATCCTTCGACAGTTTTTTACTTTGGCGTAATAATTCTTTAACGATATTCACTGTGATATCCTGGCATTTTCAATCACAAATCAATTGGATATAGGGCCTCATTCGGCTTCCAATCGTCTTCAGGGCAAGAGATATATGATATCCGTTCCCCTGCCTCATTTTCGACGACCAGAAGCTCGTCGAGCCTTTTAAGTAATGAAATAAAGTTCGTCTTCCCATTAGCCTTACAGTATATTTGCATTAATATTTCATCATATTGTAAGGGGCTCGTGAATACAAACCCGTCATTTCGATAAATCCGTATGTCTATGATTTCACGGATTTGCTGAAGAACTTTATCCCGCGAGAAACAAAAATGTAGTTGTTTTGAAGGTTTGCAAAAGAGCTTGTACTTAATAAATTTATCTTCAAAACCGAGGGCATAGTTTTCCAATTCCGTATAATCGATTCTGTCCCCTACGCAAGACTGTAATAACATTTTCCCTGTATTTGGGCCGTTTGTCAGTGTGGCATATACATATGAAGCCGACCCCGGCAGTCTAAAAAGATATTCTCCGACTTTTAGTCCCTTATTGCCTACATAGCATTGCACAGCTATGGGGCCATTCTTAACCCCCATACAGTCTGACAACTCTTGAGCAAGTTTTTTCAAAACAGTATAATGCCGATTCGCATATTTTGATGGAAATTCAACAAATCCATAAGTCATGCCATCTTTTTTACTTTTGTTTTTTCCAACATCATATATACAGGTTGGATAAAGAACCCCGTCCCTTACCCAACCTTGAATTGTAAATTCATCTCCGGAATAAAACTCTTCTACAAGCAGATAATCTTTGTAGCCCAGAGAGTTTTTTAAAACGTATTGCGCGTTATCCCTTACGGAATCTATACTATCGCAGATTACGACGCCTTTACTTCCGTATCCGTCAACAGGCTTGACAACAACAGGAAAATTTAAGCCGGAAAGTTCATTTTCACAGAAATTCAACGGTACAATTCTATATGGAATTATCGGGAATCCGTTTTTAAATAATTGCTCCTTCATGCGTAACTTATCGGTAACGAGTTTTATAGTTTCCGGAGTGTATAACGTTGGCAAACCAAGCGCTTTGGCGACCTCGTATCCCGGCATGAGATTCCGATCTGAGAAAGCGGTCACGATGCCCGCAACTTCATGCTTCTTCGCTATTTCAATTAATGCCGGAACGTCTGTCGTGCTGACGTCGTAAGAGATATCCGCCTTTGACTTGCATGGGGCGTCAGGGAAGTAGTCACAGACTACGGCCTCGTAACCCAAAGACCGGATATCGTCATACAAATCACAAAAAGGGTAGACTGCGCCAAGTAATAACACTTTCTTCAATCTGGCATTTTTACTTACTTTCATGGCTTATATTATACAATATCATATTTGTTGATCCGGATTGATTAGAACACCCAATAGTAATAATATTTTCATTTCTTTGCCATACTCCTTATATTGAATTATACTATATCCCAGTTTGATAAAATATTACAAAACGAGGGAGTGTATATGCTGTGTTCAGTCGTAATACCGGTTTTTAATTCAAGCAAGTCGCTTGTTGAATTGTATGATCGGTTGGATAAGGTGTTTCGGAAGGAGATTGACGCCGATTTTGAAGTGGTGTTTGTCGATGACGCTTCTAAAGACGACAGCTTTGCCGTTATAATGAAGCTGAAAGAACAGCACAAGAATGTTAAGGCTATTCAATTTTCGCGCAATTACGGCCAGCATAAAGCGACCATTTGCGGTTTTGAATATGCGGAAGGGGATTTTGTGCTTACGATGGATGACGACCTTCAGCATCCTCCCGAAGAAATAACAAAACTCTGGAGTCGTCTTATCGGTGATGAAGAAATCGACGTTGTCGTTGGTACTTTTACCGAAAAGAAGCACAGCGCACTTAGAAACTTTGGTTCGAGGCTCAATCAATTTGTAGCGTCTTCGGTAGTAAAAAAGAACCGGGTTGATTTCAGAATGACTACTTTCCGCCTGATGCGCCGCTATGTGGCAAAGGCAATTGCACGGACTACTGCATCGATGCCGCGTGTCGGCACAATTATGAGGAGCGTTACAAATCGTTTTGCCGGAGTCGAGGTGAGACATGATATTCGTAAGTATGGTGAAAGCGGCTATTCTTTTCTACGTCTCGTTCGAGATTTTGAAAGTAACCTTTTGAACAATTCGGATTTTCCGCTCCGCGTCGTTGGCGTGATCGGAAACTTGTCCTGCTTGTTGGCCGTTGTTTTAGTCGTTTATTATTTTGTCAGATATTTTACTAAAGGTACTTCAATAGCAGGCTTTACAACGACCGTGATTCTGATTTTGTTTTTTTCCGGCATTATCATGTTTTCAATCAGTATCGTAGGAAAATACCTTATTCGTATTTTAACCGAAGCGAGAAAAGAACAGCTATATACAATCCGGCGTGAGGAACTGTAAATGAATTTACCTTTCAACAAATCGCCGGTAATGCAAACGTCAAGTAAATATATTGACGAAGTTTTAAAATCGTCGCGTTTTAGCGGCGACGGGATATTTACAAAAAAGTGTTCGGCATGGCTGAGCGACGCCATATCTGTCGAAAATGTCCTGCTGACAACGTCAGGCTCCCACGCGCTTGATATGGCGGCGTACCTTTGTGATATCCGGCCCGGGGACGAGGTGATCATGCCGTCATATACGTTTACCTCCACAGCAAACGCTTTTCTTGGGCAGGAAGCAAAGATCGTCTTTGTCGATATCCGTCCCGACACCATGAATATGGATGAGAAATTGATCGAACAGGCAATCACCCCAAAGACGAAAGTCATCGTACCTGTTCATTATGCGGGCATTGGTTGCGATATGGATACGATCAACAATATTGCGAAAGAGTACAAGCTGAAGGTAGTCGAAGACGCCGCACAGGCTATCATGTCGAAGTACAAAGGCAAACCTCTCGGCAGCCTGTCGGATTTCGGGTGTTTCAGTTTTCACGAGACCAAGAATTTCAGTATGGGCGAGGGCGGCGCGCTCGTCATGCATGGTGCGGATGCTTTGGAAAAGGCGGAAATCTTACGCGAGAAAGGGACGAACCGCAGCAAGTTTTTTCGCGGACAGATTGATAAGTATTCATGGGTTGATTGGGGCTCTTCATACCTTCCGAGCGAGTTGAACGCGGCATATCTTTGGAGCCAACTTGAATGCGCCGACGAAATCATTCAGAACCGTATTGCGTCGTGGAATCTTTACTACGATCTGTTGCGCGGATTGGGGCCGGAAGGAAGGGGCTTTATTGAGCTGCCTTATGTCCCGGATTATTGCGAGCAAAACGGGCATATGTTCTATATCAAAGCAAAAGATTTGGACGAGAGAACCCGGTTGATCGCATCCCTGAAAGATGCCGGAATCACAGCGCCTTATCACTATGTGCCATTGCACACGTCAGCAGCAGGAAAAAAGTACGCGGTGTTCAATGGCAAGGATGTATATACCACAAAAGAGAGTGAGCGCCTTATACGGCTTCCGTTATTCTATGGTTTGACATATGAGGAAATCACATATACTGCCGATACGATAAAGTCTTTTTTCTGTTGATTGCTATTGCTGCAATGAATAACCATACAATTATAAAGGCCTGGTTTTCACTTGCCACAATGGGAAACCTCCGACAGTATCCACTCTTTCATAAACGATTTTATAACCGGGGGGGGCGTAGTGATCAGTAAAAAACTGTTCTTTCATCCATATGCTATCTTCATCAATGTCTACGACGAAAACCGAATCATTATCAATGATGTCGCCAAACAAATTTGACAGGCCACGGTCAGCTAAACGCTTTGATAAATATGGTGACATTGTTGGCCACCCGCCAAAACTAAATTTATTATCTATAAGATCATTTTGGTAAGGGTTTAACGGGCTTTCGTAGGGGCTGACTGTGCTGAATTGCTGATTTGCGCTGTAATAGAACACAAAAGTCTTTTCCGGGTGTTCACTGACATATTGCGGAAATACATTAAAATCCTCAACCCCCGATTGGTCAATGCCGGACGAAGAGCGCTTCATTAAAACAAAACTATTTGCAGCAACGATAAAAACTATAATCACCGCTATTGCCACTTCAATTGATCGTTCCTTTCGCTTTTTCATGCCCTTGCTACGAAGCCAATGCCGCAGTTCATCCGATCTGATAGAATAGGCGCACCATATCGCCATGGCAAGATCGATAATATATAGAGCACGAAACGGGGTGCGCCCAAGGTTGTAGAGGTACAAATAAAAAATAAGAAAGGCAGCGAAAAAGAGCAGGTATTTCGGCCAGGCTCTGAGTCTTGTCAAAACCAGAATCAGAATCGCAAGCAACAAAAGAAAACGGATGCTGACACCGGCGTTACCAGACTCTATGATACTATCCTTTATATATTTTAGAAATGAGTATGCCGATGCAGTAAAATTGATAGTTTTGTTTTGCGCGGTTTCCCGCATCAGGTTGATTTGTTTCAGATTCTCCAGACTGGCAATTGTATCGCTGTCGAGAAACCAGTTGAGCATCAATCCATAATCCGCTTCTGAAATCCCCATCTGTTTAAAAGCTTCCTCGTTCGAAGAATAATCCGGCTTGGGATAATCCAGGAATCCCGCTCTTGCAGTATTATATTCCCGATAGGCTCTAAGTTCATTTGTTGAAAGCCCTATCCTGTCCGATACCTGATCGGTAACGCCTATAACTAAAAACATAACAATAACGATAACGACTTGTAGCCTTTTCCCCGTGAAAAGCAGACGTATTTGCGCTCGCTTCTTAATCAAATATACAAGTAAGAAAATCGCGGCAAAACCCAAAGCGACATATATCCCCTGGAATCTATACCAGGTCCCGAGGCACAACAGCAGGCATCCGGCAATCAAGACTTTATTCCCGGCGTTGAATAAAAAAGCGTGCACAACCAGAAGAGATCCTGCGACCATTAATAGCGCGGCTGTCTGTGTGAATTGAATCACCGTATAATGATTGTACGCGTATACCAATACAATACAAACCCCGAGCCAACGCATCCATACATCTTCTTTTACCTTCTGAAAAAAAACGAAAGTAATTGCTGTAAACGCGGCAAATGAAAAAACTATATGACACCCTGCCCATGCGTTCCAGAACGGTGTGATTTTTTGTATCAACCCGATAAACGCATTTAAAAAATAATTGGTAAAGGGGAAGTAGTAATATCCATTGAAGGCCACCGCACGCGCAATCGTTGATTCATCGGGGCCATACCTTAGCTCTGTCAAAGCAAGAAATGATATTAATATGATAGCATTAATACCTAAAGCCAGTAAAAATATCCCTTGTGTTGAGCCATTAATTGTCTTTAAGGTTTTTGCTTTCACTATATTTCATTTCTCATTATTTATTCGTAACAGTTTATGCTAAATAATTATTTAGCATGATAATATATGGTACTATATTCCTATGGATTATTCATATAAAATCACAATTATTATACCTGTTTATAATACTGCCCTTTATCTTTTGGATTGTTTTGAAAGCATACTATCGCAATCATTTAAGGATATCGAGATACTCTGCGTTGATGATGGTTCGACGGATGATTCTTATTCAATCCTTTTAGAATACGAAAAGCTCGACCCGCGAGTAAAAGTATTCAAAATAGCGCACGGCGGGCAGTCTATGGCAAGGAACCGCGCTCTTCGCGAAGCCAAAGGAAAGTATATTTACTTTATGGACAGCGACGATCTATTGTCCGAAAACGCTTTTAGTACCATGTATCTTCTGGCAGAGGAAAGAAATCTTGACATTTTATATTTTGACGGAACAACATTTATTGATGATGAGTCAATAGAAGAAAAATACCGTCATCTTTCCGAATACTACATTCGTCCTATTGCATACAGTGAAGTCATGACCGGGATAGAAATGTTCACAAAAATGTCGGTGGATAATGTCTATCGCGTTTCGCCATGCCTGCAATTAATCCGCCATGACTATCTTGCATCCATATGCGTCAGTTTTTACGAAGGAATAATTCATGAGGACAATATTTTCACTTTTAAGTGCATGATGCAGGCGAAACGAGTATCACATGAAAATGCGGCTCTATTCAATAGGCGTTTTCGCGCAAGCTCTACCATGACAGGTTTAGTATCATATAGAAATTTCTACGGATATTTTATTTGCTGGTATCAGATTCTGGCTTTTATTGCTGATATTGAGTTTCCCCAAGCAACGAAAGCAGAAGTAAGCAAGCTTCTGCAAGGATATCATTCTTTAGCCATAGAATGCGGCAAGCAACTGCCTGATTCAGAGATTCTGGAAGCTCTTGATACAGACTCTCCGATCCTCCGGGAGATATATTTTAGTTCATTTCATACATTCATATGCAAGGAGCGTCTGAATGAAGACTCGCTAACGGAAAAAGCTCAGCCATTGGAAAAAGAAATAAACGACATTAAAGCTTCGGCGTCATACAGATTCAGGATGAATAAGACTCATCGTGTTGCAAGACTTGCTCACAACGAGTATTTGGCTTTTTGCGGTTTAAAGAAACATATATGGATCCGTAGAAAAAACCTTCACAAAGCGCCGCTAAGGGTTTATTGGTGGAACAAAGTTCCGAATTTTGGCGATCTAATCACTCCCGAAATAATAAAAAGTATTTTCGGTTATGATTGCATATGGGCTCCTCCGGAATACTGTAATCTGGCCGGCGCCGGCTCTATAATCGCGCACATAGTTGACGGGGACAGAACCTGTGTATGGGGAAGCGGTTTGATCGAGGACGGCCCGAATGTTCAGAGCAAGTTATTATTCTGTGCTGTTAGGGGGACGTTGACCCTCAATCGAATAGGTGAACAATGGAGTGATGTAGCGCTGGGAGACCCCGGGCTTCTGGCGAATTTGGTATACAAAGTTTCCGGAAAGAAAACGGACAAGATCGGAGTTGTTCCTCACTATGTTGATAAAGACTTACCGATTATCGACAAGATGAGTAAAGACGACAGGTTTTCTATTTTCAATGTGACAGATCCCCCCTCTGCGATAGCCGAACAGATCAGCCAATGCAAACTGGTTTTATCATCCTCATTGCATGGCTTGATATTTTCCGATAGCTTCAAAATACCGAACATACATATTAAGCTTTCCGACGGATTAATGGGGGGCGTTTATAAATTTCAAGATTACTATTCTTCAATTGGCAGAGTATACACAAACGCCGATTTGGAAAAAATATTTAACGACGACTATCTTGACAGAATCCAAAGCGAATACAAACCAATCAAAACGTTAAAAAAAATTCAACGTCGGCTCATTCGGTCATTTCCATATTGAGAACGCGTATTTAATCGACTCGTCGCCAAATCGTAATGCCTGATCCGGAAAGCTCGTCTTTCTTATATTTTTCCGCAAGCAGTGTCTCCAGCGCTATAGTTCTGTCACTGCTGAAGAGCGCAACCGTCTCTGTATTAATATCGTTGATATCTTCTCTCCCCAATGAATTTTTTACTTCAACAGTCCCCGCTAAGACCTTTCCATTAAAATAAAAATCATACATGACTTGAGCCTGTGCTGCGCTATACAATGGCGCAAGGACTGTTACATCGCTTCCGATTTCTTCTTGTTGATCAAGAATCCATTCTACCCCGTATTTTACACCCGGATACATTGGGTTTGTGAGCGAAGCAACATAGGTCTGCGACGCGAAGTATAGAACCAACGCTATAGCAAGGGCGAAAACAATGCCCCTTTTTACCTTAAGTATACTTGTGATGATATAAGTCACGGTGATCCCTATCGACAGGTACACAAGAGGGTATAGATATTGAAAATATCTGGGCGCGAACATATTTGCGGTTTCCCCTGTAGCCTTTATCATAATGAAATTCATTAATACACAAACCCACGGGGAAATAGCTATTAAGGCAAACAGAAATTGTTTCCTCTGATCCGGCAAAGTGATTTTTTCCGCCATAAGCGCAAAATACTGTTTTTTATATGCTTTTCCCAAGACAAAAAGCAGAGCCAGGGCTATTGACAGATACAGGAGAACCAATAACGGCGCCGAATCCCCGATCATAAATTTCGGCATTTGAATCAGGTTCGTTACTGAAGGATCCATTATTTTAAATAAGTATACATCCTGGTCATCAGTAGCATACCGTATCATATAATGTGAAAAAAGAATCACCCCGAACGGCGCTGCGATCACGTATGAAAACAACGATTTTTTTTGCTTCTTGTGCAACACGACCAGAACAATATCAACAATAAAAAACCAGATAGGAAGAAACCCGGCAAGGATTTGCCCGTTCACCGCAAGCCCCATCGCCAGTCCAAACAGTATGATGTACCTCACCTTTACATCCCGACTGATAGTAAGCTTGCAGAAAAAGTACAGGCTGAGTATCGTGATCAACACCAACCACGGATAGAACCTGAATTCATGCGAGACTTCAAAAACATAGTACGAAAACCCGAAGAGGACCGCTGAGACGATCCCCGCCATCCCTCCGTATATAAGCCGTCCTACCAACCCGACAAAGTAAACTGCGACGGCCACCATCAGCGCGGTCAATATCATTAGCCATATGTCATTCCTGGGGCCGATTTCAATCCAGACACGGGCTATGATCATGAAGAAATTTGTACTAAGTCCATTCGCCGAAACAGTTGACTCGAGCCACTCAATCATCGACATATCGTAAAGATGCAGCGATGCGATAGTTGAGAACTCATCATTCCACAATCCGGTATAAGAGCCGCTTCTTAGCATTAAAAACAAAGCTAATACCGTAATAAGCAGAAGCACAGTATAGAAATATTTCTCATTATTACATTTCTTAATTATATTATTCTTCATGCTTTATGACTTTTTTCAGTAAACGGCCCGGCTTCGTGAGCGCTCTGCCGATCCGCCATGAGTTCGACTCTTTCATTTCCCTGATTATTATCTCATGGTTCTCTTTTAAGCCTTTGATTTCGCCTTTGAGATCCTCAATATCTTTTTCACGCTTTGCCAATTCTTTCTCGAGATTCCTTTTCTCCTGTACGATTTCACTCCTGTTTTCCAGTACAAGAAGATTCAGTTTCCCCAGTATGTCGCGTTCGGTCTTTAAATCTTCATACGTTATTCTTTTTTGCTTTTCCGGTGTTAGTAAAATCTTTCCTTTTGCCTCGCCTTTAACAGTTTTCAGAAAGCTGTCTTGATATATTTCCCAGCGAAACAGTTTATCAGCGGCCCTTCCTGCGTTAATAGACTTCGTTTTCAGGATGCCCGGATTTTCCCTGATCTCATCCAGTATTCCCGGCAGTTCATCTCCTATACCCGCTCCGATAACAAACCCGGCGTCGTACTTCTTTACGATTCCGGCTTGATCGAACATCCCTGCCGATACTATAACAGGCAATCCGGCTGTAAGGTATTCGATCAATTTATTCGTGATCGTATTCCTCAAACCTATACTCGTCTCGCCGCCCATGATGGTCAGCCCGATATCGCCGTCAGTATACGTGGCTGAAATCACGTCCAGGGGTGAAACGGGCTCAAGGAACTTCACTTTTTCTTCCAGTTTGTTAATCTTGACAAATTCCTTCAAGCCGGTCAAATAATCGTTTTCAAAACACCTTAAATGCAATACCGCTTCGTCAGAATCCTTTATGGCCTCAATTACCTCTCCCAGCCCTTTGCCGGCGTCTACGAACCCTTGAAAGTAGAGTCGGATCGGGTAGTCTATTTCATCCCCTCTGACAAGCGATTCCTCTTTTACATCTTTGCAATTTGGGACGAAAAGCGGCGTATCTATAAGGTCGTAGGTTTTTGCTATCCATTCTGTTGCGGATTCGCTAACGCTTATCACCGCGTCTGCGTACTTAATAAACTTGAATTCGAATTGAGCGATAAAATACCTGTAAATCAACGGAAACAAGTATGGGAAAGAATCGCAGTATAAATCGTGTTCGTCATAGACAAACCTGCTGCCATGGACTTTTTTATGTACAACACCGCAAAGCAATGTATCAAAGTCATTGCAATAAACAATATCCGCGTTTTCATTCGCAACCAGGTCAGCCCATTGGAAAAACAAATCGAGATTGTACAAGGCCCAATCATGCTGAATCTCATCAGGCGTTTCTCCTGGAGCGCCTTCCCGAACCTCATCCCATCTGCTATGGCTCATCAGGATTTTTTGTATTTCCATCTCATATTCGATGCCATTTTCGGAATCCGCATAATACTCATCCAGTACCGTTGGAAAGATAGATACTATTTCCTCGTATATCCCATACTTTTTCGATAGCTCGCAGATGCGGCGCATTTGGTCTCCGCGCAGAATTTCTTCGTTTTCAAACCATATCCATTTAACATTATCCGCATGGTAATAGACCGTGCTGTCGGGGATTGGCCTGGCGCATACGATGACTTTTTCGAAAGCCTCCGAAAACGTGCTTAATTGACGCAATACACGCATGTCGTGTTTGATATTGTTGTTGATACAAACGATGATGCTGCTCATTTCGTCGTCCCTTCATTGGCCCAGGGCATACCGCGATCAAAAAAATTCTTCCAGGGATAGCAGTCCTTTCCGCCGGCTTTGATATCCACAACGCGGCACATAGGTTTTGCCGGGTTCCCCGCGACAGCCATGCCCTCGTCAACGTCTTTTGTAACAACAGCGCCAGCGCCAACCAAAGCATCCCTTCCGATCTTTTTCCCTGGTAAAACCACCGCCCCGGCGCCGATAACGGCATAGTCAAACGCCTCGACTCCGAGCTCTGTTTCCGAAGGCGGTGTCGGGTCATTCGTGATAACAACATGAGGGAACAGCCAAACGTAATCATGCAGTATCGTTTGCTGGGCCAGAAACACATTGCTGTGCAGCCTGACATACTCCCCTAATGTACAATATCCTTGCACATCTGACAGCGTTCCTATGCTGGCATGGTTGCCTATTACGGCCTTTTCACGAATCGTTGCTCTGTGCCCGGTTTGAAAATAGTCCCCGATATTCGTTTCGCCATATATGATCGTTCCGCTTCGAATGAGCGCTTCATTGCCAATAACAAGAGGGTGCTCACTATTTGTTTTGTCCTTGAAAAAATCCATCAGGAACTCTCCAAGAATGCAGCCGGCGCCGACAAAACTATTCGCTCCGATCGATACGTTTTCTTTCAGTATCGCGCCATAATCTATATAGCAGCCGTCTCCAATGACAACGCCGTCCTCTATGACCGCTCCACCCCTGATCGTAACATCCTTTCCGATGATGGCATTATTCGAAACAATCGCTCCCCCCATACCATTCTCCCCTGCGCTCAGGCTATATCAAACATGTTCAATTGCTCGATAATATATCGTATCTGGCTTTCATTCATGCCATAGTACAGTGGCAGGCTGAGTTCCATAGATGACAGTTTTTCTGATATCGGCATAGCCGAAACCCCAAGCGGCGCATATGCCTTTTGTCTGCAAACAGGTATCGGATAATGTATGCCTGTCTCAATGCCGCATTCTTTCAACCGGGCTTTTAACGCATCCCTTTTGGAGCAGAGAATCGCAAAGATGTGCCATACATGCGTCCTGCCCTCTTTGACAGACGGCAGCGTAATACACGGGTTGTTGATCCCGCTTAAATATGCCTGCGCTATCTTGTTTCGTTCTTTCGCCCATTCGTCCAGATGCCGTAACTTGACGCTTAAAAAAGCAGCCTGCAATTCATCAAGGCGGCTGTTTGAACCCAAATACTCATGGTGGTATTTCTCTGTTGATCCGTAATCGGACAATGCGCGTACCCTTTCGGCAATTCCGCTGTCGTTTGTCGTCACCGCTCCGCCATCTCCAAGCGCGCCGAGGTTTTTCCCCGGATAGAAGCTGAATGCTCCGGCAATCCCCATGGAACCTGCTTTCCGCCCGTTATATGTCGCTCCGTGCGCCTGTGCCGCATCCTCTATTACATAAAGGCCGCGCTTCCCGGCAATATCCAATATGGGATCCATATCAGAACATTGCCCGTACAGATGGACAGGTATAACGGCCCTTGTTTTTGAAGTAAGCAGTGATTCAATATTTCTCGCTGAAATATTGAACGTGTCCTCATCCGGCTCGGCAAGGATTGGTTTTGCGCCGGTCTCGCTTACGGCCAGAGCGGTAGCGATAAAGGTATTCCCGGGTAGAATCACCTCGTCGCCGGGGCCTATATCCAAAGCCTTAAGAATCAGTTTTATTGCATTCAGGCCATTGTCCACGCCGATTGCATACCTGACGCCGCAATACCCGGCGTATTCTTTCTCAAATATTTGGCAATAATTTCCCCTGATAAACCAATTCGTTTTCAGGACATCCCGAAAAGCCGCCCCCAGCTCTTCTTCGATTTCAGCATGCATATACTCGACTGTAGCAAAAGGGATCTTCATCTTGAAAAATACTCCTTCGCTTTATCGACATAGATATCATAATTGCGTATATAGTCGTCTTCGTCGAAGTATTCACTGGCAAGCACCAAAAGCACAGCGTCTGGTGAAAAATCTTTCATAACCCGCC
>Ga0123354_10004431_pt1 | contig 19903 bp, 17 predicted proteins | sample TergutLab28metaG_2_FD_97872 | JGI IMG/M metagenome (GOLD analysis project Ga0123354, IMG submission 97872) | Labiotermes labralis P4 segment gut microbial communities from Petit-Saut dam, French Guiana - Lab288 P4 | ecosystem: Host-associated > Arthropoda: Insects > Digestive system > Gut ...
CCGCAATGGGGTGATGGTGGGGATGTCGGCTACGTTCTCGGCTGGGGATACGATAGCTATACAGCTTACTTCGGCTTCGACGGTTGAAACGACGGCAACGACCTCGGTCACGGTTGGCAATATAGTTTCTGGGATATGGATGGTCACGACCGGCGTGGCACTTGGGGATTGCACGGGCGATGTAGCTGTCGGCACGATGTGTCAGGATAGCACGATTTATATGGGTCTGTCGCCGGATGGAAATGTTAAGATGTATGCCACGGCCTGTGATATGGGGCAGACTTGGAATGGATCAGTTTGTACCGGTGCGCGGACGGTACTTTCATGGAATGATGGATCAAGCGGCAATGATGTTAACACGGGTTTTACGCACGAGATTTCAGGATCAAGCAATACGGCGGGGCTTGCCGCACTTGGCTCCTCGCCATCGCCCGCGCCTTATCGCGCAGCGCTCTGGTGCCATAATCTGACGGTGCATGGGCATAGTGACTGGTATCTGCCCGCCAGATTTGAGTTAACCGTGCTTTTCGGTGCCAGCAATCTTGGCACCCTTAGCAACTTTGGCAAAAATACTTATTACTCGTCCACTGAGGTCAATACGACTCTTGCGCACAGGCAGCAGTTTTCTGACGGTTTTTCGGGTGGCACATCCAAGCTCAACGCCAATTATGTCCGCTGCGTTAGGAAATAAATTATTTAGACGCGAAAAGCTTTGATGTTTTGTCAAACGCATAAGCTTGTCCGCAGAAATCGCACAGGACGGTAATTTTTCCGTCTTGTTCGACCATTGTTTTCAGCTCCGTTTGGGGAAGGGCGGCGAGGACATCTTCGATCTTTTGCGTAGAGCAGCGGCAGGCGTGATAGAGCTTTTGCGGCTCGAACACGCGGACTCCTTCTTCATGGAAAATGCGGTAGAGAAGTTCCTCCGGCGCGATCTGCGTTGTGGTGAGCTCTCTTTCCGTACAAGTGTGCATCAGCGCCATAATGCGCAGCCAGTCATTTTGCTGCGCCGTATCACAGCGTATCGTGCTTTCATCATGGACAGGCATGCGCTGCGCCAACAGGCATCCGGCGCGCCATGACCCGTCATCCATATGTTTGGCTTGTACCATAATGCCTGTGGGGATCTGCTCGGACTGGCGGAAGTAAAGCTGGAAGGCTTCAATCAGCCCCGCATGGCCGTTTAGGGGGACGATGCCCTGATAACGCTCATCGCTGTTATCCTGATCGACCGTGAAGACCAGATTGCCTTGTCCCAAAAGCACAGAGCCGTGAAACTTGCTTTGCTCAAGCGCCTGCGCGTCATATTGCGCATGCGCGCGCAGCGCCCCTTGCGTTGTGATGTCGGCAACCAAAAGCGAGACGGGGCCGTCACCGCGAATCTGGATCGTAAAAATACCGTCGAACTTCATGGCGGTGCCGAGCGCGGCCACCATCGCCGTTGTTTCAGCCAGAAGATGCGCCACAGAGTCCGGCGCGTTGTGCCGCTTTATAATCGCATCAATCGCAGGCCCCAGCCGCACAAGCCGCCCGCGCACCGAGGCATGAGGAAGATAAAAAGGAAGGACAAGATCATCATTCATGTTCTTTCTCATAAGAATAAAGAACATGGGGCGCAAGGGGAAAATGGGTGGAACATGCGGGGGTGTGTTTTACTCTGTCATCCTCGGGCAACTGCGAAGCGGTTGACCCGGGGATCTGATGCCAGAGCGCATTTCCACCGTCAGATCCCCGTGCTCTTGCTTCGCAAGCCACGAGGATGACAAGGTAGGGGGTGCAAGTCACGAGGATGACAAATGAGACTATTTCGGCGCCAAGACCATGACGATTTGGCGGCCTTCGAAGCTTGGTTCGCTGACGACTTTGCCGGTTTCTTCAAGCTTCTCTCTCACGCGCTTGAGAAGGGCTTGCGCGATGTCCTGATGCGCCATTTCACGGCCGCGAAAACGTAAAGTGATTTTGACTTTGTCGCCGTTTGTCAAAAAGCCGAGCGCGTTTTTCATTTTGATGTTGAAGTCGTGATCGTCAATGCCCGGGCGCAGTTTGACTTCCTTGATCTCAACCGTTTTTTGTTTTTTGCGGGCCTCGGCGGCTTTTTTCTGCATCTCAAAACGGTATTTGCCGTAGTCGAGAACCTTGCACACGGGAGGATCGGCCTGAGGTGAAATCTCGACAAGGTCAAGGCCGTTTTCTTCAGCCAAAGCCAAGCCCTCACGCACAGACATAACGCCGCGCATTTCGCCTTCTGCGTCAATTACTCTGATTTGTTTTGCTATAATGGCGCCATTGATGCGGGGGCCTTCTTCTCTATCGCGCTGTCCTTGGGATTCAGGGCGCGTCCCTGATAATGTTGAGCGGGTTATGGACGTATCTCCTCAATTTGTTAAAGTGAGATTATCGTGGCGAAAAACTGTCCTTGTGACAACCCCTTTTTCATTATTTTCCTAAAATATCCCGCCCTAGACGCCATCCTGCAACAGGCGCGGGAGCCCCTTTTTATGTTGCAGCGCAGCGCTTTTTTGCTGCGCCGCAGCACAAGATTTTGTCATTAATGGCGTGATTCCTATGGCATTTTGTGTTAATCATAAGACGTTCAAGCGCCGCCGTAAGGAGATGTTTATGAAACCCGCCGCCACGCATCACCCGCATGAGTTTTCAGCTTCCCTCAAGGGAAAGGCTCATAATATGAATCTGCCGCCTTTTTTTGGATCTGCATGGAAAAGACATGTGGATGTGCGCGATTTCATCCAGACCAATTACAAGGGTTATGACGGGGATTCCTCTTTTCTGGCACCGCCGACAGCGCGGACGCAAGAATTGTGGAATGAGGTGCTTGCGCTGATGAAGACGGAAAGCACCAAGGGCGGCGCTTTAGATATGGACACGTCCGTGATCTCTACCATCACCTCGCACGCGCCGGGCTATATCAACGCGGCGCTGGAACAAATTGTAGGACTTCAAACCGACAAGCCGCTTAAACGCGCGTTGATGCCTTTTGGCGGTTTGCGCGTGGCTGAAGATTCTCTGGCGGCTTACGGCTACCAGATCGATCCCAAGGTGCGGGAGATTTTCACCCGTTACTGCAAGACTCATAATGAAGGTGTTTTTGGCGCCTACACGCCGACCGTCAAAAAAGCGCGCCGCGCGGGAATCGTCACGGGTCTGCCGGACGGCTATGGGCGCGGGCGCATTATCGGCGATTACAGGCGTGTGCCTCTTTACGGCACAACGCATCTGATTGAAGAGCGCAAGCAGCAGATGGCGCTTTTGGATGACACAATCAACGAGGAAACCATCCGCCTGCGCGAAGAGATTGCCGAACAAATCAAAGCGCTGCGGGAGCTTGAAACTATGGCGCTCAGCTACGGCCATGATGTCAGGGAGCCCGCGCAGACGGCGCAGCAGGCCGTGCAGGCGCTTTATTTGAGCTATCTGGCCGCCGTGAAGGAACAAAACGGCGCGGCTATGTCTTTGGGGCGGGTTTCGACCTTTCTTGACGTTTATTTCACGCGCGATCTTGAATCCGGTCTTTTGAATGAAGAGCAGGCGCAAGAAATTATCGATCATTTTGTGATGAAACTGCGCATGGTGCGTTTTGCGCGCACGGCTGAATATAACACGTTGTTCTCGGGCGATCCGACATGGGTCACGGAATGTCTTGGCGGTGTCGGCGAAGACGGGCGGCCTTTGGTGACGAAGACCACATTCCGCATGCTTCACACGCTGACCAATCTGGGGCCTGCGCCCGAGCCGAACCTTACCGTTCTCTGGTCGCAGCGTCTGCCGCAGGGTTTTAAGGATTACTGCGCGGAGATGTCGATTGCGACAAGCTCGATCCAATATGAAAATGACGATCTTATGCGGCCCTATTGGGGGGATGATTACGGCATTGCGTGCTGTGTGTCCGCCATGCGCATCGGCAAGCAGATGCAGTTTTTCGGCGCGCGCGCTAATCTTGCCAAGGCGCTTTTGTACGCCATCAATGGCGGGTGTGATGAAATCAGCGGCGAGCAGATCGCGCCGGATTTTGCGCCGATCACGGGCGATGTTCTTGACTATGACGAAGTATGCGCCAAGTTCGATAATATGATGGGCTGGCTTGCCGGCGTTTATATGGATGCTTTGAACGTCATTCATTTCATGCATGACAAATATTGTTATGAGCGGCTTGAAATGGCGCTGCATGACAGAGACGTTCTCCGCACCATGGCTTGCGGTATTGCGGGGCTCTCCGTCGTGGCGGATTCGCTGTCGGCGATCAAATATGCCAAGGTCTCTATTATAAGGGATGACAGAGGCTTAGCGACGGATTTTAAGATTGAGGGTGAATATCCTCAATATGGCAATAATGATGATCGTGTCGATAATATTGCCGTGGATCTTGTCGAGCAGTTTATAAACAAGCTGCGCGCGCACAAAGCCTATCGTGATGCGGTGCCGACCTTGTCTGTTTTGACGATTACATCCAATGTGGTCTATGGACAGAAAACCGGCAGCACGCCTGACGGACGCAAAAAGGGCGAGCCTTTTGCCCCGGGCGCCAATCCTGTGCATGGGCGTGATAAGAAGGGCGCTTTGGCCTCGCTGATCTCGGTGTCCAAGCTTCCTTATGCGCAGGCGCAGGACGGGATTTCGAACACTTTTTCCATTGTGCCCGAGGCGATCGGCAAAACGGAAAAGGATCGCGTGACAAATCTGGTCAATCTTCTGGATGGTTATTTCGGGCGTGATGCGCATCATTTGAATGTGAATGTGTTTCAGCGTGAAACTTTGCTTGACGCCATGGAGCATCCTGAAAAATACCCGCAATTGACGGTGCGCGTTTCGGGTTATGCCGTCAATTTCATCAAGCTGACGCGCGAGCAGCAGATGGATGTGGTGCACCGTACTTTTCACCGCGTGATGTAAATGGAAGATTGCGAAGGCTATATTCATTCAGTAGAAACAGCCGGAACGGTGGACGGGCCCGGGATGCGCTTTGTCGTGTTTGTCACGGGCTGTCCTTTGCGCTGTCTTTACTGCCATAATCCCGATACGCGCGAACTTAGGGACGGCAAGCGGGTGATGGCGTCCGAACTTGTGGATGAGATTGCGCGGTATAAGGATTTTATCCTCCGCCAAGGTGGCGTGACCGTCAGCGGGGGCGAGCCGTTATTTCAACAAAGATTTGTCACTTCCATCCTGCAAGGCTGCAAAGCGATGGGGCTTCATACGGCGGTGGACACGTCGGGCTATCTCGGCGCGCTGGTGAAGCAAAGCCTTTTGGATGTGACCGACCTGTTCCTTTTAGATATAAAGGCCTTTGATGAAGAACTGCACCAGCGCCTTACCGGAAAGAAGCTGGCGCCGGTTTTGGATTTTGCGCGTCATCTGGCGGCGCATAACAAGCCGATGTGGGTGCGCTGCGTGATTGTGCCGGACTTGACGGATAATATGGAGGATCTGACGCGCATGGCCGATTTCCTTGCAGCGCTTGGCTCTGTGGAAAAGGTCGAGATTCTCCCTTTTCACAAAATGGGTGAACCCAAATGGCAGGCTTTGGGCCTGAATTACGAGCTTTCGGCGGTGCAGCCGCCCGAAAAAGAGCAGATTCGCGCGATTTGTGAGCTGTTTCGTGGGCGGGGGTTTGAGGTTGTATAGGCATGCCCCAGCAAAACATATGGACAGACAAGGGGTTAATCTTGACTTGTGCGCTCAGGTTTGGCACCCTTGGGGAACGATTCATTTTTTAACGGTTCGTGGAGAAATCAGCCGATGACCAAATCAGATCTTATTTTGCGTTTAGCCGAGATGTATCCTCACCTGCTGCAGCGGGATATTGAGCGTATTGTCGCCACGGTTTTTGATGAAATCTCGAATGCTCTGGCGCGCGGCAATCGTGTGGAGTTGCGCGGATTCGGCGCGTTTTCCGTCAAACACCGCGATGCGCGACAGGGACGCAATCCGCGCACGGGTGAAGCGGTAGCCGTTGAACAGAAAGTTGTTCCTTTCTTTAAAACCGGCAAACATCTGCGCGACCGCCTGAACGGACGCGACCCGGGCGGGGAAGATTAACTCCCCCTTGTCATTGCGAGGCGGGCCGCAAGGCCCAACGAAGCAATCTCGGGGATCAATGTTGCAGGGATTGCCGCGTCAAGCCGGCTATGGCCGGCTTTCCTCGCAATGACAGAAAGCGGCGTCTGTGGCCCATTTGCCACGGTTGTAGGGGGATGCGCTTGGTGTCTTTGGGGCGAAAAAAGGCTACAAAGTTGTGTATAAAGCAGGTTTTTGACGTTGAGATACCCCGTATTTTAATGTTTGTTTAAAGATTCTTGCTTATAACACAAGATGATTTGGGCGCTATAGCTGTAACCCAAAAGAGATCCGTTTTTAAACCGAAGAAGGAGAGACAAATGTTACTAAAGAAAAATATGGCCCGCTCTGTGCGCGGCTTTACGTTAACGGAAGCTGCGATCGTTCTTGGTATCGTCGGCCTCCTTTTAGGTGCAATCTGGGTTGCGGCGGCGGCGGTGTATAACAACATGCGCATTTCCACAACCACAACACAGATCCTTCAAATGGCTCAAGCTATCCGCGCCATTCATGCTACGTCGCAGACCATTGATGATGGTGTGACTGCGCAAGACGGTGCTGTGCTGATGGCGAGAGCCGGCGCTGTCCCCAAAGACATGCTTGATGACGCCTTGAACCCGAACTCGGTAACAAGCGTTTGGAATAGTGAGGTCACGATTGAAGCTGCGGCAGATACTCAGGGCAATGCTGGTCGTGCTTTCAGAATCACCTATACGGGTGTTCCTCAGTCAGCCTGTTCAGATCTTCTGGTTCGTAACACGGGCGCAGGCCGTGATACAGGTCTTGTAAGCGCTGGCGCAAATGGCGCCGAAGTTACCCGTGATAACATGCCCATCGGTGTTACAACGGCTGTGCAGCAGTGCAATGTTACGACAACAGCTGGAAACGACGTTGCTTTCACCTTCCTGCTTAGGACGTAATGTGAGTTAAGTTTGAATAAGGAAGGGGGCAGAGTTATCTCTGCCCCCTTTTTTTTGTATAGTCCTTCCCACCCCCCTTATGTCATCCTCGAGGCTTGCGCAGCAAGCGCTCGGGGATCTGACGGTGGAGAGATGTTCGGCGTCAGATCCCCGTGCTCTTGCCCGCCTGCGGCAGGCAAGCCACGAGGATGACAAAAAGAGGTTCGCTGCGGCAGGCAAGCCACGAGGATGACAATGGGGGAATAGCAGTTGGCAACCTGAGGGTGACAAAAGAAAGGACTTTCAAAGATGAAAAGCAGGAATACCGGACGCATGGTGATTGTGATTGCGCCTTTGATTTTTGTTTTGGTGGCGGGGGCGCTTTATTTTTCTGTGACGGCCTCGCGGGAGGAATATCGGCTGGGGCGCTCAATGGATCAGATTGTCACGGTGGTGGAGTTTGCGCGGCAGATGAACATAAAGCCGCATATAACGCCGCAGGACGTGCTGAAGGATTTTTTCACTTATTTTAAAGGCTACAGCAGCTCTTATGCCGATACGAGCACGGCGAACTCCCTTTCCACAGGGCGTCTGGAGCAGACCCTTATCAATGGCTGGGGGGATCCTTTATGGATCACCTTTTATCCCGCCCAGCAGCTGATTCGCCTTGAGATGGCCCTGACCCCCGTGCGGTGCCAAAAGTTTGTCATGTTTTATGCCGAGGATACCGACAAGCTGGGCCTTCAAAGCCTTGATATCAGCTATGGCCGTCAGGGCGCGCAGCCGCAAAACGTCTATAGCTCTGTTTCCAAAGGACATACCGATAAAATCTCGCCGGATCTTGTGGCTCGTTACTGCCATGGCCATGAAAGGCCCTATGTGTCCTTAACCTTTTTCACGTTCAAACCTGCCCCTGCGACATGATCTTTTCCCTTTTTTTCAAAAAGAAAGAGAGGTACGTTAAGGGACGTTAAGGTTTCTTTGCTAGGATCGTCTCGCAGCTGGCCTTGAAGGTGGTTTATGTATCTTTTTGTCTTCGTCTTTATCTTTCTTGCCATTCTGGGGCTTTATACCGAGCTGCTTCTTTTGCGTCTTTCACAGATCGGAAACAGCCAGACCATCGTTGCTGAATCCATGTCAACATGGCACGACGGCGCTGTCAGCATGCTTCTTAAAACGCGCGCTTTCAGGGATTTTGCGGAAGTGCCATGTTTTATGACGGAAGGCTTTACGCCTTTGTGCGAGGTAGAGGGCGGCCTTACCTATGTCTTGAACATGGCGGAGTTTGATGGCCGCTATTATCTGCCTTCTGATTATAATTATAATGATGATCTGAAATGGCGTACCATTTTTTACAGGGAGGCTGGCGGGAACAGCTATCTGCTGACCTATGTTCACCGTGATGAGGTTCGCATCGGCTTTACGACAACGCAGATCCATCAGCAGCTGCAAAGAACAACCCTGCCCAAAATATCTTACGGCATTGTGGCGCAGACCACATGCCTTGGTGGCGGGGCGTTCGGAACGTGGCTTGTAACGAATCACTATTCAGGGAGCGGACAGATTTGTTATCCTGTCCCCCCAGGGGGAGACGCCGGGCCTGTACCCGCAGGTTCTGTGGGAATCATATCGATTCTTGGGCAATAAAATGTTTTTGTGACGTAAAGGAGAAAAAACATGCGCAAACAATTTCAGACGCTCTTGCGGCGGAAAAGACTGGGCTTTACATTGGTCGAGCTGGCCATTGTTCTGTCTATTACAGCCCTTTTGGCCGCAGGCTTGTGGCGCATGATGGCTGCCGGTAACACGCAAGTCCGCGATCAGGCGGCGGCTGACCAGCAGCGCGACCTGATAAACGCAACGCGCGCTTATCTGGCCAGCAGTGATGGTACTGCCCTTTTGACTACGCTTACGCAGGGGGGGACGAATGAGACCGTCTCGCTGCCGCTTCCGGCAAGCTGTCCTGACAACACGGAAATAGTGGGATCTTTCTGTAACTTTCTTCCCGAAGGATTTACCGCAAGCACGGTTAACTCCTATGGCCAAAATTATGCCATTCAAGTGAAGGGCGCTTTTGGCGGGGATGGTGAGCGCACGGGCTACTCTTTCATGATAAAAACTGAGGGTGGCGAAATCATTCCTGATACATCCGGCGGACGCATCTCAAGCACCATCGGCAGTGATGGCGGGTTTGTTTATGACGCGAATGTGTGCGGCGACCCCGGGGCACGGGCTTGCGGCGCTTTCGGCACTTGGAGCGCTATGCCGGTGGGGGATTACAATTTTGGGGCGGTTGCTGCCGGTCAAGTGGCTTCGCGGACTTTTGTCGGCACCAGCACTGAATTGAACGCACCATGGCTTGCGCGTGTTTTGCTGCCCGGCGACAGCATCGTTGAAAACTTCAACGGCGATGATATCGGGGAGTCGAACACGCTGCGCACCAGCATCTCGCTGAGCGACCGCACGATTGTCGGCAGAAACGGGCAGATTTCCTTGTCAACGGAGCATGGGAATATGCCGGCTTTGGAGATCATAACAAACTGTGAGACGGACAAGGTCGATGGCTCTGAATGCAGCAATGTGGCGGAGTTTCGCGGGCCGGTTTCTGTTGACAGTATTCTCAAGGCCAATCTCCTCTTTGCCGGCCAGTTCGTCTATGAATCGCCGCCGGATTCTCTGGAGCCATCGGATGAGCGTCTCAAGAATGACATTCAACCGCTGACGGACATGCTTGGAAGATTCAGCCGGATCAAAGCTTATTCTTTCTATCTGAAAGAAGGCGGCCCCAAGAAATACGGCCTGATCGCGCAGGAAATCGAAAAAGAGTTCCCCGAAGTGGTGACGGATATCGGCAACGGCTATAAAGGCCTTGACTATATGGGCCTTGTCGGCCCCGTCATCGGCGCGGTGAATGAGCTGCGGCAGGAAAATGAAAAGCTCAAAGCCGAACTTGAAGCGCTTGCCAAAGAGGTTGAAGCGTTGAAGGGTAAAGCGGCGCAATAGAAAAGCGTGAATAAAAAAAAGAGCGGCGTAATGGCCGCTCTTTTTTTGTTTGGTATCCTCGGCTAACCCCCCTTCTTGTCATCCTCGGGCAACCGCGAAGCGGTTGACCCGGGGATCTGACGTTAGCGCAGGCGTCAGATCCCCGTGCTCTTGCTTCGCAAGCCACGAGGATGACAAGAGGGTGGAGAATGATTTTAGATGTCACCCGCGCGGATTTTATCGACCAGAGGGGCGAAAGTCTTGATGACTTCTTCGTAAACGGGGCGCTTGAAATTGACAATCAGGGATAGGGTTTGCGCAAGTTCGACCCAGCGCCAAGCGTTGAACTCGGGCAGCTCTTCTTCATACGAACTTGTAAGATTTATATCCGCATCCGTGCCTTCAAAAAGGACGGCGAACCATATTTGTTCCTGACCGCGATATTTGCCGTTGAAGACGCCTTTTTCAAACTGCAGGTAATCGGGAAACTCGTAACGCAGCGGCGCGGGATGGCGCATCAGGATCCGGCCTTTGTCGGTTCCGATTTCTTCTTTCATTTCCCGCATCAGGGCCACAGCGGGGTCTTCATCCTTGCGGATTCCGCCTTGCGGCATCTGCCAAGCGCCGCGTTGCTGGCGGCGCTGCGCGCAGAAGACAAGCCCGTCATGGTTAAAAAGGCACAGGCCAACGCTTTTGCGGTAGGGAAGACCTGAGGGCATGGATGTGGTTTCGTGTTGCTGCATGTTTTCCTTTTACGGCACAAGCGCTGAAAGCGGCGCGAGCGCAAAGCCGCGCGCGGCAAGGCCTTTCACCCAAAGATCAATACGTTCAAGAGAAACCGGATAAAGCGCGGTCACCACAATAGCATAGCCGTCATGCCGCGCCTGTTTTTCAACATCATGAAGGGCCTGATCGATGGCGTCAGGCGTAGGGTTTGAGTCAATATCAATGGCGTGCGCCAGAGCCGCTGCGCCAAGACGCGCCGCCACAGGCTCAATCGCGCTGTGCGGTGAAAGGGCGGCGTCAAAAAGAAGAAGGCCTCTTTTATGAAGCTCCTCCACAACAGGCGTCAGTTTGCGCGCGTCTGTGGTGAAAAGATTGCCTGAAGCTGTCGTCACGCCGACATAGCCCGCGCCTCGGGCAAGGTGCCTGAGAAGTCTTTGCACATTTTCCTGATCGGCAAGGCTTGTTAAAAGCGTGTCCGCGCCCGGATCATTGCGCGGAAAATCTGTCGGTTCCATAGGAACGGACAAGAGCGTTTCAAAGCCTTCATGTCTTGCGCGGTCAAGCCAGCCTTGAACATCGCGCGACGGGCTTGCGATCACAAGCGTGGCTTGCGGCGGCAGGCGCGCCAGCGCCGTTTCCGTATCCAAACGCGAAAGGCCCAGCTTTGTAGCCACAAGCGCAATGCGCGGGCGCGGATCATTTTGATTAAAGGGGCGCGCATAGACTTGGCGCGGCAGCTGGCCGTCAGGCCCTATGCGCGGCAGGGCGCCGCGTTCCGTTTGCTCCACAAGATCCGGCTCCGGCGCGGGCGGCAGGCGCAGGGTCGTTTCAGGATTATCATTGGCCGCGATGGCTTGCTGCTGCTGCGCCGTGTAGGAAGAAGGGGGCGGCGCTGGTTCCTTTTTTTCTTCCTTTTGTGTTTTGATCTGCTGTGCTTTTAAAACCGCAAGCGCTGCGGTGGCGCGGACATCTTCAAATTGTTTTTGAACCCCGTTTGAGGACGGAAAAACAAAGGGCAGGGAAGAAAGAGAAACAAACAACAGCAAAGCCGTACCGACTTTAAGCATGCGCGGCAGCCGCGCCAAAAAGGTCTCCTGCCGAGCTGCGAGGGCGGCGGTCAAGGCCTCTTGATATGCCTGCGTCACGGTTTTGTTGCCTTTTCCGTTTGTTGTCCGTAAAGATGGATGCCACGGATCAGATCCAAGGCACGCTCAAGCTGGTAGTCGTAAGGGGCATCTTCCTTGTCTTTGGGTTTTTTGCTGCTGCTGTCGGCTGTGTCCTTGTCCTGTCCGGCTTTTTCGTTGGCAAGCGCGCCGCGCAGATCACCTTCACGCAGGCCTTGTATGTCAATTTCTTCGACCTTGGCGGGCTGCACTTCGATGTCGGGCTCAATGCCCATCACCTGAATCGAGCGGCCCGAAGGCGTATAATAACGCGCCGTTGTCAGACGCATGGCGCCCGCGCCGGCCACAGGGATGATGGTCTGCACCGAGCCTTTCCCAAAGCTCTTGGTGCCGAGGATGACGGCGCGGCGGTAATCCTGCAAGGCGCCGGCCACAATCTCGGACGCCGAGGCTGAACCGCTGTTAATCAGCACGACAATTGGCCTACCCCCTGTGCGGTCGCCGCCACGGGAAAGATAGGACTGATTTTCATCCTTGTGACGCGAGCGGGTCGAAACGATTTCCTTGCCCGCCTCGATAAAGGTGCTGGTGACGGAAATGGCTTGATCGAGAAGTCCGCCCGGGTTGTTGCGCAAATCGATTACAAAACCGGCCAGATCATCGCCATGCTTCTTTTCAATTTCCTTGAGCGCTTTATCAAGGCCCGGCTGTGTCTGCTCGTTAAAGGTGCGGATGCGGATATAGGCGACATTTCCTTTGCTTTCCCAGCGCACCGATTGCACCTGAATGACGGCGCGGATCAGCGTCAAATCAAAGGGCCTTCCGGACAGGCCGCCACGGCGCAAAGTGAGCGAGATTTTTGTCCCCGGGGCGCCGCGCATTTTTTCAACAGCTTCGTTGAGCGTTATCTCGGTAACGGGTTTTCCGCCGATATGGGTGATAAGATCGCCGGGCTGGATTCCGGCCTTGGCCGCAGGCGTGTCGTCAATCGGCGAGATCACTTTGACGATGTTGTTGTCCATGGTGATTTCAATGCCAAGCCCGCCGAACTCCCCTCGGGTCTGGGTTTGCATGTCTTCAAAGCTCTTTTTATTCATAAAGCCTGAATGCGGGTCCAAGGAGACAAGCATGCCGCTGATGGCGTTTTCGATCAGCTTTTCGTCTGTGACTTCATCCACATAATCGGCGCGCGTGCGCTCGAGAATGTCGGCAAAAAGAGTCAGATGTTTATAGGTATCAAGCGCCTTGCTGTCGCGCTGCGCGTAAAGGGGGCAAGGCGTCAGGCAAAGGCCCGTCATCAACAGGGAAAACAGGATAAGGCGCGGCATGGAACAGGACATCAAAAAAAGCTCCCCAAGCGAATCAATGAGGGTGGACAAAAGACGCACCACTTTACGCGGGACAGACGTTGAAGGAAACAGGAGAAATGGGCTCTAGCCGTTCAGGGGATTAACCGGCTGGTTGTTTTTGCGCCATTCGAAATAAAGCTCGGCCTTGCCTTGGGGGGAGGGGGGCAAAAGGCCTAAGGGTTCGCCCGCTTCAATGGTTTGTCCCATGGCGGCCAGAATCTGGTCAAAACCGGCGAGAAAGGTGTGGTATCCTCTCGCATGCTGAAGGATGATAATTTTGCCGTAGCCCTCAAAAGGCCCCGCAAAGACGACTTTTCCGGACTGGGGCGCGACCACAGGCGCGGCGGCGGCGGCCGCGATGGTGATTCCTTCGCTGCTGATGCCGAACTCATCCTTATCACCGAAACGCCGGATGATTTTCCCCACAGCCGGTTGCTTGATCCCTGTTTTAAGATCAGGAAGCCGCGCGGCGCGTCCGGCGCTTACCGTGCGTTCCCATGACGGGGTGCTGACGCGCTCCATCAACTGGCGCAGGTTTTTGGCTTCTTTGGTCAGGCGCTCAAGCTGGGCGGCCATGGCCTCTTTTTCCTGCGCGGTTTGTTTGAGCATGTCCTGACGCGCATGGACAAGCTTGTCCAGATTGCGCCTTTGCCATTCCAGATTCTGGCGCGCGCGCTCCAGCATCTTTTTCTGGGTTGCGGCGCGGCGGCGGACATCTTCAAAAGCTTCGATATCATGCGCCAAAATCGCCGTTTCAGCCTTTAAACGCGGCAAAAGCGCGCGCAGTAAAATGGCGCGGTGAACGACATCGTCCGTTGTCTCTTCGCGCAAAACAACAATCTCCGGCGGATCGCGTGAGACTTGAATCAGCGTGCTTGTAAGCGCCGCCAGACGTGACTGGGCGCCGACCAGCGCTTGTGCGCGCGCGGCGGCTTCTTTTTCAAGCTCCTGCGTGCGTTGCTGGAAATCGTCTTGTTCGGTCTGTTTGGTTTGAAGCTCAACCGTGGCCGCGATCAGTTTGCGGCGCAGCTCCGCAAGCTCGGCTTCCGTTGCTTTTTCCTTGGCGTCCAGATCTTTGGCGGCGGCTTGTCTTTCCGAGATTTTCTCTTCCACCTTCACAAGATCTTGGCGCGTTTTTTTGTCCTGCGCCAGCGCGAAGGGCGACAACATCAAAAGAAGCGCACAGAAAAAGAGGCTAAGGCGCAGCATTCAACAGGCTCTCCCCCGTCATCTCTTTAGGCTGCGGCAGGTTTAAAAGGGCCAGAACGGTCGGCGCAATATCGGCAAGGCGGCCTGAAGATCTCAGTTGTTTGATCTTGTCCTGCCCCACAAGCACAAAGGGGACTTTGGAAAGCGTGTGGGCCGTGTGCGGGCCTTGCGTGCTTTTGTCATCCATCATCTCGCAATTACCGTGATCGGCCGTGATAAGCGCGCATCCGCCGACATCATCCAGCGCTTTAAGGATAAGGCCTAAGCATTCATCAACAGCTTTCACCGCTTTGACGGCGGCTTCAAAGGAACCGGTATGACCGACCATATCGGGGTTGGCAAAGTTCACGATGATAAGGTCGAAGGTTTTTTGATGAATGGCCTCGCATAGTTTTTCAGCAACAGCGTGGGCGGACATTTCAGGTTTCTGGTCATAGGTCGCAACTCTGGGCGAGGGGATCAGAATGCGCGTTTCGCCTTCATAAACATCCTCGTGCCCGCCATTGAAGAAAAAGGTCACATGAGGATATTTTTCCGTCTCCGCAATACGCAGCTGTTTAAGGCCCGCCTTTGCTACGACAGAGCCGAGATCATTTTTAATCACGCGCGTAAGAAACAGGGAGGTCATATATTTTTTAAGCTTGGGCGCATAATTCGTCATGCCGCAGGCTGCCGAGAAAGCGACCGTCCTTTCACGCTTAAACCCATTAAAAGAAGGATCAAGAAGAGCTTCCAGAATCTCCCTTACACGGTCGGCGCGGAAATTGGCGCATAAAAGCCCATCGCCGTCCCTCATGCCGTGATAGCCTTTAAGGGCAAGAGGTTTGACAAACTCGTCCGTGATGCCTTGATTGTAGCTTGCCTTGATAGAGTCAAGAATATGAAATGTTTTTGTCCCCTCGCCTTGCGTCAGGAGCTTGTAGGCGCTTTCAATACGCTCCCATCTTTTGTCACGATCCATGGCGTAAAAGCGACCACAGACCGTTGCGAGTTTGACGAAAGGCAGATTTTTGATCGCGTGCAAAAACACTTCAACAATTTGACGCGCGCTTTGCGGCGGGACATCGCGCCCGTCCAGAAAAGCATGGATAAAAACAGGAATCTTATGGGTGTTGAGAATATGCGCCAGAGCAAGAATATGCCGCGTATGGGCGTGAACGCCGCCGGAAGAAAGAAGCCCCATCAGGTGACAGGCTCCATCTACGGCGCGGAGCTTTTCGATAAAATCTAAAAGATGAGAATTATCCGCCAAGCTGCCGGTTCTTATGGCCATGTCAATCAAAGGCAGATCCTGATAGATCACCCGTCCGGCCCCTATATTCATATGCCCGACTTCCGAATTGCCCATCTGCCCTTCAGGCAGGCCGACATCTTGGCCGCAGGCCTCCAAAAGCGTGTGCGGGCAGCTTTTCCATATTTTATTCCACACAGGCGGCTTGGCGGCTTCGATGGCGTTGTCCTCGCCGCCTTCACGGTAGCCGAAACCATCCAGAACACAGAGAAGAACAGGCCGCTTGGGAGTCATCACGGATGTACCTTTCTAAAGCCAAAGACCGACACGGCGCTTGACCTCTTGCAGATAGGTTTGCGTCAATGCGTCAGCTTTTTCTGAACCGGCGTTTAAAATCGCGTCAATTTCCGCCGGATCGCTCATCAACTGGCGCATGCGTGCCGTGAGGGGCTCCATTTTGGCGATGGTAAGATCCGCAAGCTCCTGCTTAAAAGTTGAGAACTGCGCGCCCGCATGCTGCGTCAGCACAGTTTCAAGGCTCTGGTCCGCCAAAGATGCATAAATGGAAACCAGATTTTGGGCTTCGGGCCGTTTTTCCAAAGCTTTGATCGTATCGGGCAGAGGCTCGGGATCCGTTTTGGCCTTGCGGATTTTAAGCATGATGGCATCGGCATCATCCGTCAGATTGATGCGCGCATAATCCGAGATGTCGGACTTGCTCATCTTTTTCGTCCCGTCACGCAGGGACATGACGCGCGCGGCAAAGCCCATAATCAAAGGCTCCGGCACCGGAAAAGTTTCGCCGTAGCGGCTGTTAAAGGCCAGCGCAAGATCGCGCGTCAGCTCGACATGCTGTTTCTGATCTTCGCCCACGGGGACGCAGTCCGCGTGATAAATCAAAATGTCAGCGGCCATCAGAACGGGATAGCTGTAAAGCCCCAAAAGCTGCTTATCGCGGTCTTTTCCGGCCTTGTCCTTGAACTGCGTCATGCGGTTCATCCAGCCCAGCGGCGTAAGCGTGCTTAAAATCCAGCTGAGTTCCGTGTGCGCGGGAATGGCGCTTTGGACGCACAGGCAGCTTTTGGAAACATCAATGCCGCAGGCGATATAAGCGCAGGCAACCTCACGCACGGCTGCGCGGAGTTTTTCGGGATCTTGCGGCAAGGTCAGCGCGTGCAGATCGACAACGCAGTAGTAGCATTCATAAGAATCCTGCAGCGCCACCCAGTTTTTCAACGCCCCGAGATAATTGCCGAGGTGAAGATTGCCTGTCGGCTGCATGCCGGAGAAAATGCGTTTCATGAGAGAGACTCCTTAATTCTTAGGGAAACAGAAAAGTAGGACAAAAAAAGCATAAAAATATCCTAACGCCATCGAGCGTTATAAAAATTAATGTTTTTTGAATGTGGCATGTTCTCTAAGCTCTCTGACCGTCATGGCACCCGAAAGCTGTAATAGCACAATATAAACAAGGCCGGAAAGGCCTATTATGGCGGCAAGGCCGAAAATCGGCCTCCAGAAGAGGTTTTCTTCAAACAGATCCCGCGTCCCCGCGACCAAGAGGGCGGTGGCCAGCGCCATGCCCAGCGCGCTCAGCAGCATGCGCGGGGCTTTTCTTTTAAGGATGGCGTCCGCGCGGATGGCTTTGGCCTTGCGTAAAAGGATGTAAAGAAGGCTGGCATTGAGCCATGTGGCGCAGGAGGTTGCTGCGGCCATACCGACATGCTCCCAAAACCGCATCAGGATAAAGGCCAGGAGAATGTTGCTGATAATGGCGATCATGGCGACCTTGACGGGCGTTTTGGTGTCCTGCCGCGCGAAAAAACGCGCCGCGAAAATCTTGGCCAGAAGAAAGGCCGGAACGCCTGCGGCATAGGCGCTTAAAGTACGCGCCGTTTGGATGGTGTCTTCATGCGTAAACGCGCCATGCTCAAAAAGCGCCTGAATGATGGGCTGCGCGGCAAGCCCGAGGCCGATAGAGGCGGGAAGGCCTAAAACCAAACAGAACTCGATCGCGCGGCAGGTGTAGTGGCTTACATCTTCGCTTTCGCCGCGCGTTTCATGCCTTGAAAGCACAGGCAGCAGCGTGGTGGCAATGGCGATGCCGATAATGCCCAAGGGAAGCTGGTGCAGGCGGTCTGCGTAATAAAGGTATGAAACAGCCCCTGTGGGCAAAAGCGAGGCCAGAATGGTTGTCATCAACAGATTGATCTGGGTTGCGCCTGCGCCGATCGCGCCCGGGCCGATTTGTTTGAAAAGCGTTTTGCAGGCCTGCGCGCCATAGGGCCAGACCAGTTTTATAAGCGCGCGCGCGCGCCAGCAGCTCAGCGTCAGCCAAAGCACTTGCAAAGCGCCCGACAGCGTAAAGGCATAGGCCAGCGTTTTGCTCACGCTCAGATTCAAAAAGTTTGCGAAGTAGAGGGCTGTGATAAGGGTCAGGTTAAGAATAATCGGCGCAAAAGCTCCGGGCGCAAAAAAGCCGCGCGCGTTCAAAACGCCGCTTTGCAGCGCGGTGACGGAGATCAAAAGCAAATAAGGAAATGTTATGCGCGAATAGGAAACCGCCAGCGCGAACTTTTCCGAACCGCTTTGAAAGCCGGGCGCCATCACAAGGATCACAAAAGGCATGGCGCTTATCATCAAAAGCGTAAAAGGCAGCAAGATCATAATCATCAAGGCCAAAGCTTGCCCTGCGAATTTCTGCGCTTCTTCTTCGCCGTAGCGCTCAGAGGTATGTGTATAAAGCGGGACAAAGGCGGCTGAAAAAGCGCCTTCGGCAAACAGGCTGCGGAAAAGATTGGGCAGACGCTGCGCCACGAAAAAAGCGTCCGCATGCATGCCGACGCCGAGGAAAACAGCCGTCAGCATATCGCGCACAAAACCGGCGAGCCTGCTTATCATGGTAAAGCCGCTGACGGTGACAAGAGAACGCGCAAAACTCATTAGGGAGCGCCATAAAGATAAAGTTGATAAAAAAGACATCCCGCAAGGCTGAGGCATAAGGCCGGCGCAAAGGGGAAGGTTTTTTCGCCGGTCAAAAACCGCCATAAAACACCCATTGCAATTCCGGCGATGCCGGAGGCGAGCAAAAACCATGGAATCTGCATAAAGGGAAGCCAAAGTCCCGCAGCGGCCAGAAATTTGACATCGCCAAGGCCCAGCATTTCCTGTCCACGCCATTTGCTATAGACAAGCGCCAAAAGAAGCCCAAGGCCCAAAAGCCCTGCTGCGTTAATCAGCCCGAAATAAACATCGCCATCCCCGACCAAAAGGCCGATAAGGCCCAAAAGCGCGAGCGTGATATTCAGCTCGTCAGGAATCACGCCAAAGGCAAGATCAATCATGACGATGCTGACCAGAACGCCAAGGGTAAGGCAGGTTGTTATCAGAAACGGATCGAGATCTCCGGCCAGCCAGATGGCGGCGATGCCTAAGACAAAGCCTGAAATCTCAATCATCGGCAGGCGCCAAAAATCCTGTTGTTTTTTGCAGGCGCATGGACGGGCGCGCGCTTTGTGACGCAGGCTCCAGCCCAAGATGGGCAGGCAATCCCACAGGCGCAGCGGCATAAGGCAGTAAAGACAATGTGGGCGGCGGCTTTCGCCGGGCATGCGGTCTGCGGCGCGATAGCCGAAATGCGCAGACAGCGATGCGGCGATCAAAGCCAGCACGCCGCCTAAAAACATATCCAGAAGTGAAGAAACAGGTTCAAGCTCGTCCATTTTGTAACCTCATTGACGCCTGCGGCATAATAAGTTTAATTATCACGGCATGCAATCATTTGAACAGCGGGAGAATCTCATGAAAAAAGTGGCTCTGGCTTTGTTTTTTGCTCTTTTCGCCTATGGCGCGCCCTCTTTGGCGCAGGACGGCACGGTTTTGCAGAAGTTGAAGAGCAGGCCGGAGCTCAGCCAGTTTACAGCTCTGGTCGAAGCCAGCGAGGTCTCCAAGACGCTTGCGCAAGGTGCGGGCGTTTATACCGTTTTTGCGCCCAGCAACAAGGCCATGCAGGCCATCAACGAGGTTATGATGAAGCGCATCCGCGCCAATAAGGATTCGATGCATCGTTTTGTCGGGCAGCATATCCTTGCGGGAAGCGTTCTTATGGAGAGTAATTTGAAAGGCCGTCAGGTTCCCCTTGGCTCCATGACAGGGGACACGATGATGATTGATGGCCGCGCCCAGCCTGTCCAGATCAGCGGCGCCAAGCTTGTGACGTCTGATCTGCTTGCCAAAGACGGGGTCGTGCATGTGATTGATACGGCTATTTTGGCCGCGTCCCTGCGCGAATCCGCCGCGCCCGCTGCCGCC
>Ga0123354_10004432_pt1 | contig 19903 bp, 21 predicted proteins | sample TergutLab28metaG_2_FD_97872 | JGI IMG/M metagenome (GOLD analysis project Ga0123354, IMG submission 97872) | Labiotermes labralis P4 segment gut microbial communities from Petit-Saut dam, French Guiana - Lab288 P4 | ecosystem: Host-associated > Arthropoda: Insects > Digestive system > Gut ...
ATTATAGTGGCAGGGAATAAAGGATGATGTACAGCAGCTGGTACTCTACAACACTGAGACAGGCATGGCTCAGTTAAACCATTGCGCACGCTATCAAACAGACACGGTCATTATAGTGGCAGGGAATAAAGGATGATGTACAGCAGCTGGTACTCTACAACACTGAGACAGGCATGGCTCAGTTAAACCATTGCGCACGCTATCAGATGTGACATCTTGCTTGATCATGTAACTGTGAATTGGCTGTAGTGAAAGGATTTGAACTGCAGATGGCAGAATGATTCTAATAAATAGTCTGCAGGGAGGTGTGCATGCCTAAACCTTTTACATTGTCAGAATGCACAAAATATGATCTGTGAGCTTGAGATGCAATTCACAGGCCATATGAAATACATATTTTGTTGTCAGAAGTTTTATCAGAAATATACACAGGCTTGCTTTTTTCTCAGTGTTACCCGCAATTTAACCTAATTCCTTTGTTTTGTTGACAGGTTAACAGGTGGGACAAAAGAAAAACCAAACCAGGAGAAAGCCTTTCTTCTATGGAAAAAAGAGAAGGATAAACTACTCAAACAAAAAAAAATAGAGCAAAAATCTGAGAAGGAAAAATTGAAATCTGATAATGAAAAGAAAGCTGCTGCAGAAATAGTGAGTCAAATTTCCTTAAAGCTTATTTTTCCCAAATTATTGGCAAAATCCAGAAGTTCCCAACCCTTCTCCTAACAAAGACATGCTCTTCAGGAAAGTTTGCGTAGGTTCACAGCTCAATTTTTCTTACTCTTGGCTCCATTTTAATATTATCTTCGTGACCTTCCAAGCGGTTGTTTTCAAAGAGATTTCTACGCCAAACTGCTAAAACCAGCGGCTGTGTTACAGGAGAGGTGCAGAACATCACAGTACTATATAATCAACAGGTGTCAGATTTGCTTGCAAGATAAATCGTTTAAGTTTGTCATTATGAAACACTGCAGTGTCTGAAGGGTTGCAAGTTGTTTCAGTTCAGTGGTTGGATTTTAAGCAGTATTGTTAGTTCTTAATAATAAAACAAACCAGGTGCACTAAATTTCTCTAATTTATTTTCGGAATAAACTCTACATGTTTTGGCCAGTTCCTCTGTTCATCATCAGGAGTTTTTCACAGTACACACAGCAATGGTATGTGTCATACAGGTTTGCTTACAGATTGCGAGCAGGATCAGGACGGAACTGATCCCGCTCGCAAGCTGTCGGCAAACGTGTATGACATATACCATTGCTCTGTGTATAGTGAAAAACTCCTGATGATGGACAGAGTAACTGTCCGAAACATGTAGAGTTTTACTCCGAAAATGAATTTGAGAAATCAGTGCATCTAGTTGGTTTTGTTATAAGAATTTGTCGTGATGCACGGTCACCTGAACGTCAGATTGTTAGGTCATATACACAACTGAGTGATAATTACGAAAATATGGAAGTGACACGTGTCAGAAGTGGGACATGTGCCAATATGTTTTAGTCATAGTACTGGGGACAGTAAATATTAAGAGAGGCAGTGTACTTAAAACACAACATTGAGGCCCGTTTGTACAACCATCATTGAAATTGATAAGCAGTAATTATTACAAATTCTGAGTGTGTATTTGTTGCCTTGGGTATCCGGCGTTCAATGCATATGTGCTATATTTTCATCTGTGGCCTGCTCGGCTGTCACCACTACAACCAACTCTTGTATAGAAGAGTTGGTTAATAAATGGTGATACAGAGGATGTTAATATTTCGGTGTACAGTACAATACAGTATGGTACCAGTTCTTGTGGACCACCTTCACACTTACTTACACATCTGGGCAAATCCTACTACGTCATAATTATCTTGTGTGATGCACAGAATTGTGCAGGCAGAAAGGGGGAGGTCATTTCTGAACAGTAAACTGTGTAAAGTAACTGAAAGTTGATGTGCTCCGGTATTATATAATGAAAATTGAATTTTTCCTTCTGTGCTGTAATGGCAATACTTGGCACTGTAAGCAAAATTGATTCATCTCCTTTGTGATATTGTACACACATTATAGAGTGTGGCTTCATTGCTGCCTTTGTTTTGTGGTCTACACGCTCACACTTCGTAACTTTGTTGTCCCAACATGCTCAGTCCGGTAGGTGATCCTCTTTCGGGAAACGGGTGTTGTTCACCGAATCACATTTAGTTTTAATTATTTCTTTTTTACTTGTTGTTTTATTTACTCAATATATTGTTGATAAAATTTAAAAAAAAGGTGTTCTGTATCAAGTTAAACAGCTAAACCATATTTTATTAAAATAACACAGTCACTTGTACTCCCTCACTCACACTACTCATACGCAACTGACTTACCCACTGGACTGCTAGCATCTGTTGCCCGCTGCTAACTGTTTCAGCATTTAAATCTCCCCTCCTACCTATCACCAACGATTCTGAATATATGATGACAGATCAACCTACGACACATGGCCATGAACTGTCCGTAACTGATGCCAGCAGTCCTAATAAACAACTATATTAAAAATGATCAGCTACAGTACGTACAATAAGATGCTCAGAGTTAAAGTAACAGTCAATAATTGAGCACGTGTTGACGTAGTACTTCGTATACAATATGACTCATAATATAATGCCATGCATTTGGCTTACCTTATGCAGAACGGTCTGTAGATGGGAATTACACAGGACACTTCAGAACATTTTTTTTTCTGAATTTCTGCTAAAATATACGTGGAATCCTCTACCTGATGTTGGTCACTTGTCAGGAAAATATTTTGATTGGGTGATCTCTATAAATATTTGTAAAATTCTGATACGGTGAAGAAGCCATTTATTTTGTCATGTAATAACATATGATACTAATCACTGTAGTTTAATTAGAGGCAAGAGGCAAGATAGAGCTCAGTTGAAACCTGATGGCACACAGTGACACACAGTAGGGGAAGTGAAGGGGAAGCATGCGAGTGGAGCGGGTAGCCAGTAGTCTTGCACTCTACCTCAGAACATGGTGTATCCAGCATTACTACCGCTGATGCGCACACCTCGGCTGCCAGTAGTCGACTGAACTGATGCCCCCGCCGATTTAAATGGACTCGTCCTTTTACAATCAGTAAGGAAGTAGAGTCCAGTTGAAATGTGATGGCACACGGTGACGCACGGGAGGGGAACTGAAGGGGAAACTGGCGAATGCAGTGGGTAGCCAGTACCCTTCACACTACCTCGGAACATGGTGTATCCAGCATTACTACCGCTGATGCACACACCTCGGCTGCCAGTAGTGGATTGAACTGATACCCCCCCGGCCAATTTAAATGGACTCGTCCGTTTACAATCAGTAAGGAAGTAGAGTCCAGTTGAAATGTGACGGCACACGGTGACGCACTGGAGAGGAAGTGAAGGGGAAACTGGTGAATGCAGTGGGTAGCCAGTACCCTTCACAGTACCTCGGAACATGGTGTATCCAGCATTACTACCGCAGATGCGCACACCTTGGCTGCCAGTAATTGACTGAGCTGACGCCCCCGCCGATTTAAATGGACTCATCCGTTTACAATCAATAAGAAAGTGGAGTCCATTTGAAATGTGATGGCACAAGGTGACGCACGGTAGGGGAGGTGAAGGGGAAACATGCGAGTGGAGTGAGTAACCAGTAGTCTTGCACTCTACCTCAGAACATGGTGTATCCAGCATTACTACCGCTGATGCGCACACCTCGGCTGCTGGTAGCCGACTGAACTGACACCCTCGCCGATTTAAATGGACTCGTCCGTTTTGCTCAAAGACGAAATCTGGATTCTGTGCATGTGCTATCACGTTTCAAACGTGCTCTACTGACATCCATTTATCTACTGTGGGTTTCGCTGTGGTTTCATGCATCCGTTCTAGCTTAGAATTAATTCCAGGGCTATGGATCATTTTCAACACGCAGTATATAACTCACTTTAACAGGAGAATCACCCATCACAATTTTACTCTCACAGCGCTCGCAGAATACAACAAAACAAATGGCTTTAACTCATTCTGTATCTGAATCCGCAGTTACGGCCTTTGTACACGGCTCTTCTTTCCTGTGTTTAATTAGTTTTAAAATTTACAGAAATTTTGATGTTATGTATTTAGAATTACAAGTTGTGGAAGAAGAGGGCAGATGAAACCATGAGAGAAAAAGCACAAAAGGCAGAAAGAAGAAGACAACAAGAAGAAGAATCAAAGAAGGAAAAGGAGAAATCAAAACATGAGATAGCTGAGTCGTCATTTCGTGCGTGGAAAAAGAAGAAGGATTTGGAAATCAAAAATAAAATTAAGGAAAAGAGGTTAGTTCATTGCTTAGTAATATATTTACTTGCCTGACCATCTGCATTAGTAACCTTTTTCCAGTAATTTCATATCATTACAGTATAAAGGTCTTACATCACTTACTTACTTATTTACATCACTTTCTTACATCACGTACTTACTTACATCAATTACTAACTTATATCACTTACTTACTTACATACATACTTCCTTACTTCACTTAATTACTTACATCAGTAGTACCTGGTGAGGTTCAGCCTGCCCAGGGGCTAAGCCCCTGGGCCCAAAATTACAAAAATGGTGGGTGGCAGTTTGCGCCTAGAAAGTCAAAAAGCAGGTAGTGCAACCCAAAACTCCAAAAAAACACCTTAGGGGCAAAAGCCCCGGGCCCAAATTAAAAAAAACGCCAAGAGATGTGGAGTGCAAGAAGGTCCTAAGTACCGCCCAGGGCTTTCGACTTTTTTCCTGGGTATTTTATCAGGCTGCCGCCGTGAGGATTGGTATCAGCCGCCGTCCAGCCTGGTATGGCGGTTCCTCCGTAGCCAACCCTACGCCAATCCCAGACCCCGTTACTCCCAAAGAAGAGGCAAAAGCCCACTGGGGGCCGAAACTAAAAAATTTTTGGGGCGATCCGCTAGATGGCGGGTGGCGCGCGCACGGTAACTTTGAATGAAGTAATATGCCGGGTATGGCGCTAACTTTAAATTAGTTTTAATTTGAAAGTCTGCCATTTTCCAAAATGGCGGGCGGCGCGCTAGCTTTTAAATTAAACCTAGCCTTAAAGTCGGTCAGCGTGGTAACTTTAAATTAAAATTTGTATGGCTACCAGCGCGCAAACTTTAAATTAAACCTTGCCAGCACCCCCCTTGTAGAGGCGAAGTTATGAGTGCAAGGACGGTGTTGTGCCTCCGTGAGGATGGGTGAATGAGAGCAAGAAGGGAAATAAGGATAGAGAAGTGGAGCCGCCATACCCCCACCTACGCCCAAGGCTCCGTCTGGAATGACCTATGAGAGGCGAAGTATTGAGTGCAAGATGGTTAGCGCTGGTCACCCCTGTGTCCCTCACATGACGTAAGCTGCATGCTCGTGCACTATTCCGAGCGCACGTGAAAACCGTAACACTTCGTTTGACCAGGGAAACGTAAGGAAGCTGTGCAGGGAGAATAGTTTTGGGATCGAATAAGGCGGCATATGCTAGTACTAAACCATTTGTAAATGATAGAAAATACACATCAGTTATCTTTTAATCTTTATATATATATGTATACATACATTACATTAAACAGAAAGACAGTAAATGAACACATCATATCACCCTTGTGTAGGTTAAAAGAACAAACAGTTTCATGTTTTGAATAAGGGTCTATTACAGAGTTCACACCACCAATTATCTTTTTCTTTACACAACATTGCAATAGCCTCCTCTTGGCTAGCACAGAATGTTGCATATGTTGTGGACCAGTAGCGTTCAGAAGGGATTACGCAGTCATTGTGAAATCTCTTACTGATTGCACATCGTTTGTCCAGCACAAAAGTACATTGCAATGGGGAAAATGTAAGTGGAACCAGCTTATCTTTGGGAACAATATTTGATTCCACTGCATAAAGGTAATGGTGATAAAGTGTTCTGCCAGTCAGTGTGAATTGTGATAAATTAAAAGTGAGATGGAAAACTGCATGGGAAGCCAAACTTCGGAGTGAAGGTGGCTGTAAGCACACATTACACCTGCACGAGCGTTCGTAGGTACAGTTGCCTATGAACAGTTGTTGTATGAGCCTAAATTCCTCCAAACACTCATCGCATAGGATACCTAATGTCCATCCATTGCTAGCAGCCCTGTGATCATTTAGGTAGACGACTGTAGGTGTGTTGAGGAACGCATACTATAGCGTACATTTTGACAGGAAATACACACACACATTCCCAGATAAATTCTGCCAAATCAATGCTAGATCGGGATCCGCAATATGCAGAGACATCGACAATGGTAATTTGAAAGGGAACCATCACACCTTCATGTGTAATGTCATACATGGAATAATCTGGGAAACTTTCATATTCTAGCCATTCTGTTAGACGGAACTCAAGAGGTCCGATTTCAAATGTACGAACTTTTCTGTAGATGTTTTCTAGGATAGTGGAGTCTGTTCTAGCTATGTGAAGTCCTCCTATGACAAGTCTCGTACAGTAATAGGAACTGAGTACACCAGCAATATAAGCAGGGTAATTTCCTGTAAGAGCACAACAAATATCCAGTGCACAGAATGTTTGTAATAATTGATTCACAAAGCGTAAATGATTGATCCTCACAGGAGTGAAATGTGGTAACCATATGGCGTTCTCTGCAATATTCCTATACACCAAGAAGTGTTGAGTCTCAGAGTGTTCGACCCGTCAAATGGTATGCCATGAGGTTGCATGTGTGGAGGGGTATCTGCAAAACAAAAGAGTGCATATAATGTAGGTTCTAGGACTCTATTCCTAACAAGTACGATTTGAAGGTTTCACACAAGCCCTTAAATAGAAGATTCAGGGAGACTGCTTTAGTATTAATTTTGTCCATATCGTCATCGGAAATCACTGCACAATATCGTTTGGGTAGAAATATTTGAACTATTCCTGCTTCAGATTCTCGTATCGAAAGCAAGATAATCGGTCTGTATTTAGTGGTCATTCTCTTAGCACTGACAATAGGATACAGTTTCTTAATTTCTAAAGAACTGATATTGACTGTAGCATATGAAGTAGCCTCTTCAAATCGTTTCGCTAGATCCATTGTCTGCAAGAAAAGTTCTCAAAGCAGAAATAAATAAGTGTATGACGTAAGTAGAAGTATGTAAAAATAATAACTACCTTAAGGATCTCTTCTTCCAATTATGTTTGTGTATTGGCACAAAGAATCGTGATCGTGTTGAAAGTCTGAAACAAACAAGAAAATGACGTCAGCATCTGCCGGCAATAAATAGGAGGTCGCTTGTACGTGGCAGCAACAGTGGTCTCCATAGGCGGAACCATAAGTATTATTCTGATTACAGATGCAATAAGTGATATGAGTGTTTTGTTGTGTCAAACCTAAATAGTTGTGTATCTTATTGTAGAGAAAAAAATCATGGCTCGCAGATTCTAGATAGTAGACACAATTACGAGACAGTACAGGCGGTACAATGCTGTAGGAAGGCAGCTTACTGTGCGTTTAATACCTCCTTCGGATAATACGAATCCTGTAGTACATTTCCTAGCCAGTGTGAAGGATCTCTTTGAGCACGCGTTACGCGATGTAGACGATACTGATATGGTAGGGATAACAATTCAAAATCAGGTAAACCAAAACGACAAACCGATCGGAATCAGTTTCAGACGGAAAGATCAACTATCCGGAGATGTGAGATGGAGCGTCTTTGATTGAGTGTCATGGTCGAATTCTAGATTCAATGCCCTGGACACATTAGTCGTAACCGTGCATTCTGTCAAGATGCCCGTCGGTTTTGGTAAACATGCAATTAAGAGCAGGGGCAGACCGCTCTCCGTAATGGCGCACCTCAAGCATAGTATCATGGAGGTGAAGGCACAGGAAAATTATTTAGCACGCTCTCTTATAATAGCGATTTCGAGTGTAGATAATGATCCGATTTATAAGGCGTATCGTCAAGGCCGGAAGATACGTCACGTAGTCCAAACGTTACTCGAGACGACCGGGATCGATCTGTCTAACGGTGCGGGGATCCCCGAACTCGCCCGTTTCCAGGAACACTTTCCGGAGTGTAAGAAAGTTGTCTACCACTGTCTGAACTGTGGTAAATTCATGTTTGAAGGGCAGGTAGACTCCGCTAAAAGACTTAATCTACTGTACGATGTGTCGAAAGACATCACGTGATCACATATCTTACTGGTGCCATGGCTAGTAAGTACGTGTGTAAAGGTTGCAACAAAGCATGTAGAAGTGACGTAACGCACGTCTGTGACCAGACGTGTAGCGATTGCATGGCCAGCCCGCCGTGCCTGTTCTCCGATGTTCGAATCCACTGCGACGACTGCCATAGGCATTTTAGAAGCCCCACATGTTACGACAACCACAAGCAGAGCACCTCAAACAAAAAGTCTGAACGCAAGCGATGTTGCGCTACGTGTGGATGGCTCGTGACGCCCGGAAAACATGACTGTAACAAGCGATTCTGTGAGAACTGTTAGCAGAACAGAGACGTCGATCACCTGTGTTACAGGAGACCCCAGAAGGACGCGTTACCCTCCACAGGTGGTAAGGTACTAAACGTATTCTGTGATTTTGATACTACCCTAAATGCTAGGTACATGGATGAGGCTAAGTTACACGTACCTAATCTCGTCTGCGTGCAGCAATTTTGTTCTCGGTGCGAGGACGTGGAAGACGGAGACTGCGTGCGATGCGGTAAGAGGAAGCACTCGTTCTGGGACGACCCTGTCGGGGACATGCTAACATATTTAACCGAACCACGCCCCTGGGCCAATAAGATTATAGCGATCGCACACAACGCCAACGCATTTGACCTTCATTTCATCCTGAACAGGGCGATCCTACTGAAATGGAAACCGGAACTGATCGTGAACGGACTGAAGATAATGTGCATGAAGATGGAGCACTTTGTCTTTCTGGATAGCGTGTCCTCTCCGTAAGCTGCCCGAGGCATTCGGTCTGACTGCCTCCAAATCGTGGTACCATCACTATTTCAATACTGAGGAAAACCTAAACTACATAGATCCCGTCCCCGATGTCTCGTATTATGATGTGAATGAGGTCGGTGAAGGGAGAGGAGACAGTTTCTCGCGTGGTACGAGAGCCGGAAATCGGAGCCTTTCGACAACAGGCGCGTGCTGGAAACATACTGTGAAGATGACGTCACAGTTCTAAGACAGGCGTGCCGAGTGTTTAGGCGCGAGTTCATGTACATAGGGAATACAGAAGTATTTCTGGAGGCAATAACGATCGCGTCGGCATGCAATAAGGTCTTGCGTTAACGATTCCTTCAGCCCGACACTACAAGACTCATACCGACTGGATGGTGCACCTGTAATAACAAGTATAGAAAGAAAGCCTTGATGTGGCTGCTGCATATGGAACAGACGGACGGGGTGAAGGTAATGCATGCCCTCAACGGTCGCGAGTACAAGCTGCCTGAATTGCCCCGCTTCAGTGTAGATTGTTATTGCCCCGAGACCCGTACAATCTACGAGTTCTTTGGTTGTTATTTTCACGGGCACACATGCCAGGCGTTCCGTGACGTCAGCACCATGAGTGTCTCGTCTGGAACACATACCGCGAGCGCAATGTCTGGTCACGTTTAATGGGAATGTGAATTTGACGAAGGTGGTATAGTGAAACCCGAACTGCTCGCGCATCCCATAGTGCAACAGAGTCCGCTGTGTACCCGTGATGCTCTATACGGGGGTCGAACTGAGTCCATGCGTTTATGCTACAAGGCACAGGTAAATGAGACTATACAACATGTCGACGTCATGAGCCTATACCCTTACATACGCAAGTACTTCAAGTTCCTCGTAGGTCATCCTGTCATTCACGTAGGAGACGTGTGTAAAGATAAGGAAGCATGCCTACGTATGGACGGCCTGATCAAATGTTCTATCGTTCCACCAGAGATGTAACATCCTCTCCTCCCCTTCAGATGCAATAGGAAGTTCATGTTTTGCCTGTGTATAACATGCGTCCTCACCTCCTCCAGTAAAGAATGTGGGCATACCGAGGATAAGGAGTCGGTCCTGACCGGTGCGTGGGTAATGGATGAGGTGATGTTGGCCGTGGAAAAGGGTTACAGGATACTCGATATATATATGAGGTTTATGAGTATCAGTTCACCCAATACAACCCCGAAACAAGCGATGGGAGACTTTTCGTCGAGCACATTTTTTAAATTGAAAGCGGAAGCGAGCGGTTATCCCGGCTGGGTCCATAGTCCCAACGACGAGAAGCGGTATGTGGAATCGTTTTGGACGAGCGAAGGGATACGGCTAGAGAAGGAAGGAAACAGGTATAACGCTGCGAAAGGGGTCTGGCCAAACTGTGTCTCAATTCCATGTGGGGGAAATAGACGGAGAGGAACGATCGGACTATGACCAAAGTAATCACGGAACGCAGAGAACTGTACGGATTTCTGGCCACGCCCGGCCTCGAGCTGATGAACCTCGTGTTTGCCAACGATGACGTCTGGGTCTCGCGGAAGTACGGAGCAGAGGGACACCTGCCGAGTTTGCGACATACGAACGAGGTAATACGAGCTTATGTCACCGCAGGGGAAGGATCCATCTGTATCGCTATTTCGACAGACTGCGAGAGAATGCGATCTATTACGACACGGAGTCGGTAATATACATTAAGCCGGGAGACGAACCCGAGCTGATTGAAACCGGGGACAAATTGGGAGATATGACATCCGAAATGCGCCCCTCAGAAACCATATCGGAATTTGTGAGTGGTGGACCAAAGAACTACGTTTACAGGGTGCTCGATACTGTGACCGGGACGGTCGAAAAAACCGTCTGTAAATTCAGGGGCGTATCCCTGAATTACAACGCTTCGCGACTGGTGAATTTCGAAGACATCAGGGACATGATTCTGGGGACGGGGGAACCTACCGTGGTGAATATACATACCGAGAAGAAAATTAAACTTAAGAGGAAGGGGGAGGTGGAACTGTATCCATAGTCACTGAACCCGAAGATAAGCTGAACAGAATTTCCTTCTTCAAGATGCGGCGATCAGTCGACAATACGTCCGTCCCGTTTGGGCATAAATAGGGAAATGTGAATTGGGAAGAGGGTCGTGTCATAGCCTGACCATCCATGAGTGATGATCTTAAATTTAAGCATCCGTTCTCGTGTATAGTGAGCGGGCCTAGCGGTTCAGGCAAAACGTCATTCTGCGTATGTTTCCTAAAGAAATTCGACGCCCTCTGCACCAAACGAGAATTTGACGGGGAATAATCTGGTGTTACAGCGAGAAGACAGCTGTTCCGTCGCGTCAGCAGTTGCCCACAAACTTCAAATATAACGAGGGCGTACCGGAGAACTTTGGGGAGGACGCGCGCGGCAAACCGTGCCTCGTGATCCTAGACGACGACTATTCTAAGCAAGTGTTACTTGTTTACGAGAGGCATCCTTCACAGAAATATCAGCGTGATTTTGATTACGCAAAATCTCTTTCTTCAGGGACGCTACTATAGAGATAGTTCGCTGAATGCCCATTATCTGGTCCCGTTGAAAAACGTCAGAGATAAGAAGCAGTTCATGTATTTGGCCCATCAAATGTATCCCGAAGATTGTATTGGGTTGTATAACGCCTACCTGGATGCTTCGCAAGGTCGCCGACAGGCACATGTCTCTCTTGGGGGAAGAGACTTATAGTTCAGCGCGGTGGATTTCTGTTGCCCCTACTGGGCGCCATTTTGCCAAAGATCGTCAGCCTAATCCTTAGGTCCCCCGCGCGCGCATGATAAAAACATATTACGTAATATGTACCTCGTCTCGGCCGACCAGTACCATAGTAGGCACAAATGACGCCGGCACCCTTCTTCGCCTCGCGAGCGGAAGACGAAACGTAGAGGCGGCAGACTTAAAAAATACCATCCGTATGAAGAGTGGATAAGATACGTTACAAGATTCGCGAGGCCGATATCAGACGGAAGACGCAGACGATGGCGATCTCGGATTTTCTAAGACGAGTAATGCTCGACACGACGACGACGACAACTTCTAACAAGGTTAACTCCCCATCCCCCGAGCCCGGGCTAGCAAAACAGTTGATAGTCACTAAAATTGAGATATAAACGCCTCCACACAAAAAAAAGACGTGACGCGACGCTTCCTCGATTTCTAGACATACCGTATATGAGTCCCCTAAACAAGGATTTATTCCCGGAAACGGAGATGATGATGATGATTCTACCAAGGAGGAGGGTGCACATACGTACGGTATAGAAGAAGAACAAAAAAGTCGGATCCGTAGTTAGTCCCTACATGAGGAGGAGACGTTTTCTCGATACACAGTACGGTATACGTAAGGATGGCGAGCTATTCATGATAGGTGATTCTCCGGTGGTTATAGATACCGATGACAATATCACATTTAAGGGAAGAGTGTTTAGAGGGACGTTGGGGTTATGGGAACTATTGAGGCGTAAGAACGTGAATGCGCAACTTATCGGCAAGGATGATCTAAAGACATAAAAAAATATTGATAATGACAAACGCTCATTTGACCAGATATCACCCTGACGATATCATTAATATAACGCGAGGAAAGGAATTTCGCGATGTTATTGCACCCCTCTTTGCGAAACCGAAGGGACGGGGTGTTGAATCCGCGTTACAACGTAAGCGGATAAAGTATTAATGACTATTACTAGCAGATTATATTATGACCCCGTCAGACCGTTGGCCTTCTCGACCCTGCGGAAGATTCGGTAGGCATCACAGCCTGGTTAGAGAAACACGATGCCTATACGCTTCACAGACCTGCGAGGAAGCGTTTCGCACGTAATCCCTATACCGTGACTAACGTGATGGAAGTTATGGAATGCGATCTTATGCATGTACAGGCCTACGCAATATACAACGATAATCACATACATTCTATCGGTTATAGATGTATTCTCGAAATTTCTGCATATAGTCCTGTAAAGACAACGAGCGGGCTTTTCGTTGCCTCTTCATTTCGGTCCATATTTGATGACCCGAGACGAAAACGTCGTCCCATATGGGTACGAACTCATAAGGGCAAGGCATTTCTAAATAAACATTTTCAGGACATGTTACGGCACGAGGGAGTACAGTTTCAGGTGTTAAAAATCCCGACTTGAAATGTGCGGTCGTGGAACGTGTGCATCGCACGATTCGCGATAGACTCTACAAATATTTTACATATAAATATACCTACAGATATATCGATGTTCTTACTAAATTTGTCAGGGCCTACAAGTACACGGTTCACTCGACTGTCATGGCGCTCTCGCGAGTGATAGATTCGGACGTTCTTGCTATATGGAAAAGGATGGAGGCCCGGAGACGTCGCGTTTCTGTTGCGAAAGCGACGTTTCGCGTGGTGAAGCAGTGCGCATCAGCAAGGAGTAGATGCGGTTTGCCAAGGCTGCCGAACGGAATTTCAGCACCGAGATATTTCGGGTCGCGAAAGTAGGATTTAAACCGCACGCCTATATACGGCCAGTTTTACCGGACCGCTTATAAAATACATAAAATACTGGACAACATGGTTACACGAGGTATTCGGGAATATCTCGACCGCTGGCGAGTTTATAGTCAGGGCTTCGACTCTTGGGTACCTGGAACTAGCGTAGGGAATATCTAATATGGTGACGACGAGCCCGAGTCTTTTTACGTGACTGTTCAGCAACGCCTCGGGAAACACCTATGAATAGAATACACACGCCGATTTCACTGTGAATCTGGCGCAACCCGTCGACCTGGGTTTGACCTCCAATTGGGAAGTGGGGATCTGTGAAATTTCGTGCTCCTCGCCGCACATAGGAGACAGCCCGCCCTAATATACTGTAACCTGATATCGCCGCACTTTTTGGGCGAAAGCACCGTCCGATACATGCGGACGTTCGTTTTCTCTTTATCATCATCATGTCTCATTCGCTGGGTCCGGCTTCTGCTGTGGAGCGAGGCCAAGGCAGTGGGCTGCCGGACATTGCGTACCGGTGGCAAGTTTCTGACCGATATCGCGGAACGCAAGTCACGCAACGACACGAGTGCAGGGGATATCGTGTCCAAACACATGACTGAAACCGCGCAAAATTTGATTAGCAAATAGCGAGGCCTTGGACGCAAACGCGCCAGAGAGAAGGGATGTAATGGGAGCCCCAAGTCTCGAAACAAAAAGATCAAGTGTGTCCGAAAAATAATAAAAATGGGACATCTTTTCCTAGTTTACTTCAGTCACTCTTCAGCAGCCCATCATATCTGCGGCGGTGATAGCTTCCGTTAGTAGCGAGTTTAACATCTTCGCGCACAGGCCCATTCAGAAATCTATGCTATGCACGATAGCGACCGCATACAAATCCATCGCCCCTGTGGATCAAAACGATCTGGAATTTTTTATACCTGCCGATAAAGATAGGTACATACATCTCGATATCAAACTCCACGTCCAGGGTAAATTGATCTCGGCTTCGGGAAAGGATGTAGACTTTACGGACCTCACGGCCGTGACCAATAATTTCTTCCACTCTCTGTTCCAGTCAATGTAACGTCACTCTCAATGCCGTCACCATCACGCAGGCGAGAGAGCACTATTATTATCATTCTTATCTCGAGACTCATGACCTACGGCACAGACGCGGCAACCTCGTATCTGTCACACGCGTACTGGTATGTCGACACGTGCGACATGCAACCTTGCGACCCTACGGCCGAGACTCTGACCGCCACGACGAACCGGGGATTCATCACTCGGAACAAACTTAGCGCGAGCAAGGAAGTCCAACTCTTAGGTCGATTACATTGTGACCTATGTAACGAACCCCTATACTTAGTGCCGGGGGTCAGGTTGCAGATCAGATTGACGAAGGCCCGATCGAGCTTCTATTTGATGAACAAGAATTTCGATTGAAAAGCCGTTTTCAAGTTTTTCGACGCCCAATTACTGGTCAGACGCATAAGGCCAAACTCCGCCATATTGATAGCTCACAATTCGACACTGAGCAAGGGGAGTATCACGCGGTATAACCTAACGAGAGTCGAAAACTCAAGACGTTTACATTCTCCGCCGGATCAAAATCCTTGTCTATCGACAACACCGTCCTAGGTCTCATCCCGAAACGTCTCTTGCACACCATGGTTAAGAACACCGATTTTATCGGTTCGCTGGACAGCAACCCGTACAGATTTCAACATTACGATATCAGCTGTTTTTCGCTGTTTGTGAACGGGAAACAGTTCCCAAACGAGGGCCTATAACTGGGCATGGATCATGAAAAGACTTCCGTCATGGGCTACAGGACGCTTTCCGAAGCGTTCGGCATACATCACTCGAACTCGGGACTGCAAATAACACACGATATGTATATAAACGGCTTTTTCATGTTACTCTTTGACCTTACACCTTACCGGAGCGCGTCGGAGGGTCATAGTCCCACCCCGAGATCTGAAATATCAGAATCGAGTTGAAATTCAATAAGCCATTACCCGAAGCGATCACGTGTCTGCTGTACCTAGAATTCGACAATTCCGTCCTCGTAGATTTTGCGCGTACCGTTAAGACCGACTTCTAAGAGAGAGGGATGGACACTGCAAATACTGTGTACACTGCGCGACGTTAGCTCATTCCTCGACGTTTTCCCCTCCGATCTCCTACTACATTCGATCGCGCGAACCTGCAATGTCATCGTCAATGCCGATCCCCACACAGACGGAGGTTCACACTGGCTAGCCGTACACTTTCGACCCAAATCTTCGAGTGCATACTACTTCGATTCGTACGGCATCGTACCGCTCGTGCCCGCCATCCAGGCGTTCGTTAAACGCAACTGCACGACCTGGGACTATAACAGGAGACAGCTGCAAGGCCTGACGAGTAACGCCTGCGGCACGTACTGCTGTCTATTCGCCCTCTACATGGATCGGGGCTACACTCCTAAACAATTCATCTCGCTCTTCCGATGCGTGCAATGCAGACCTACAGGTGGAGCGATTGTTCGCTACCAAATTCGGGGCCCAAATGCCGCCTTGCGTTTGGGGTCAATGCTGTCGCAGCTGCCTATAAAAAGATAGTTACTTTACCGATTCTTTATCATTCCTAATCTAACATGACAGGAGGTAGGGAAGTCGTGATTGATTACGAGTTCTTGCGGGGGCGGCAGGATGAGACGGTCGTCAAGGAGCTGCGCGTGGCCAGCGCCGCCGCGTCCGAGACGTTCCGTTTCAAGAGCCCCTACAAGATGGCGGATCATGGCTCGACAGAGAACGGCTTAAATTCGTCCGATGGACATACTGAATATAAAAAGTTACACTCGGTCATTAACGAAGCTGTGGCGGGATTCGCGCAGCTCTACGCCTACGGAGTCTCGAAATGTACATTCCTTGCAGGACTTAACGGGACGGCCGATCCATAACCTAGAGGTTCTCAGTAGCCCCTCACCCGCCTCTTTCAATCACGACCTCTGGTGTACATTAGCATGTTTCAAGTTTCCTAGATTTGCTTGCGCAACCAAAACCGCGCATTCTCTCCATGATTGGTTAATGTACTATCTGCAGAAGAAGGATTTTGTCCAATGTCCTCCTGACATGACACGTCATACTGCCGAATTTGTTGCAGCCCTATAAGCCGGTCGAGCACGTCGTCCATCCCATCACTCTGCTCCGTGCTGCGATGGCGTCTAGACAGCATAATACTATTACTATTACTAAACGGTCCGCCGACGTTGCTGCTGCTGCTGCCAAGAGAAGGAGAAGGAATCCCCCTGTCCAGGAGCAGCAGTAGCTGCAGTTGCCTGACGCCTCATCGTCCTACAGTGACATCTGTACCTACTGGACCGCCAATCCAGCATTCGATCCCCAGGGAGTCCTGCTCAGGCGCCTTTTTTTCATCAATGGGTACAATATCAAATACGTGTCTGTCGGATTCTACCCCGCTCGTGACTATCAACCTCTGGTGGAAGTCGGTGCCATACGGAGGGCTCGGTTAAAGTCCATCAGTCTCACAGACGAGCAGGTCTACACGCTGACGGAGTGTGTACCCAAGATAGACCAGTCTATGTGCAAAGGGCAGGAGGAGGAACCATGCGTCAAGTGCGAAAGTGGTAGCTTTAGGTTAAATACGTAGAGGAGTCGACGCGGGTTAGCCAGAATGTATCTCAGCACTCAGTACATATGCCTGACGCCACTGGACGTTCACTATCTTGCGCGAGTATTTCATGTCGTGCAGCAACAATTGCGCGATTACACACGTGCTTTGCCGGAATTGTTATCGTATGTGACGATGGCTTTAACTTCGGTTGTGTATGTGGAACCGTTGCCTAACGCCAGTAAACACATAGACTACCCTCGCCTGTATGAAGAAGAGCTCATAGCATTTATGTGAACACATAATAAATAGCGTATGTATGTATCACTACTGCTTTGATTAAACGCAGTCTAATTGAATGTTGTGTATTCATTTTGCGTTGTGAAATGTAAGGATCACTGCACTAACCTGTGTTTACTTCTCCTCGTACGTGAGCACTGCCGATACCCCCACACATCTCTCTGCCACGGCACAGCTTGTCTCGTACGTGACCGCTGCCAACACCACCACAGCCTGTAAGAGCATCTACTAGTTCATTACCATCCCTCAAACGGTCAAGGGAAAATATGCTAAGGGCGACTATTGATCTGATGCTACCTGAAAGCTGGAAATGAACTGGTAGAGGGCTCTTTTGTTTCTATTCGGAGGAGCACGCTATGTTCTCCTTTCCCTGCACAGGCACGCCTCTTCCCGCAGCAGCAGCAGCAACCAGGTTACGCCGGCAGGGGATGCGTCAACCTAGGTGAAGCTGTACATTACTCCTCTGCCACATACCGTCACACCGTTATGCTCTTGTTTGCAAACGATCATCAAGAATGCAACACAGATGTATGTCACGTTCTGATCACACTATCGCTTATTGCATTCTTGATGATCGTGCTGCAACATGAATATAAAAGCGTGACTTTGATTCAACTCATTAAAATCTTACATAACGTATCCAGAGGATTCGTGTAACGCTCCATCTACCTATCTTCCCGGGGACTTCAAACTCCGGATGCCACGCCCTTCTTCGCAGCAGCTGGAGCACAGCTTCACACAACGGCTACGTCGTTTCCTATAAGTGCATTTCGTTACGTTAATTACGCGCTGTCGCCTTACACTTATACTCATTTATTTAGCGTAAGCCAATAGCTACGTATTAACAGTTAGCGTAATGCACTGACCCAACTCCACGATGTCACGCCCTTCACAGCTTCGAGATGCAGCTAGGTGTTCGCAGATTCACGATGTGGCAAGCACATCATCAGTGCTATGGGGTCACGTAGCGTTTATACAGAACCAGTATGTTCACCCCGCCACACTTCTTGCCATATGACATGTCCATACAGGCGTAGCCCCACATAGTCCTATATCGCCGTCTCAGGATATAGGCTTACAGATATTTAATTCACATGTGTTAGCGCTTTCGTACCTGCAATAATCGCCCTTCAGTACATGGACACGTTAGACCACCCACTCACAGCGTTCGGTACCTCCCCGGGCTGTTAGAGTAATTTGCAGCGATAGCGCTTTTTTTCCGGCAACAAGTCATGCTTCTAAGCGCGTGATAGAATGCACCTGCATCAGCTCCCCGGTCAAACGAAGTGTTACGGTTTTCACGTGCGCTCGGAATACTGCACGAGCATGCAGCTGACGTCATGCGAGGGACACAGGGGTGACCAGCGCTAACCATCTCGCACTCAATACTTCGCCTCTCATAGGTCATTCCAGACGGAGCCTTGGGCGTAGGTGGGGGCATGGCGGCTCCACTTCTCTATCCTTCTTCCCCTTCTTGTTCTCATTCACCCATCCTCACGGAGGCACAACACCGTCCTTGCACTCATCATTTCGCCTCTACAAGGGGGGCGCTGGCAAGGTTTAATTTAAAGTTAGCGCGCTGGTAGCCATATAAATTTTAATTTAAAGTTACCGCGCTGGCCGACTTTAAGGCTAGGTTTTATTTAAAAGCTAGCGCGATGTCCGCCATTTTGGAAAATGGCCGACTTTCAAATGAAAACTAATTTAAAGTTAGCGCCATACCCGCCATATTACTTCATTCTAAGTTACCGTGCGCGCGCCACCCGCCATCTGGCGGATCCCCCCCAAAATTTTTTAGTTTCGGCCCCCGGGGGCATTTGCCCCTTCTTTGGGAGTCACGGGGTCTGGGATTGGCGTAGGGGTGGCTACGGAGGAACCGCCATACCAGGCTGGACGGCGGCTGAGACCAATCCTCACGGCGGCACCGTGATAAAATACCCAGGAAAAAAGTCGAAAGCTCTGGGCGGTACTTAGGACCTTCTTGTACTCCACATCTCTTGGCGTTTTTTGAATTTGGGCCCGGGGCTTTTGCCCCAAGGTGTTTTTTTGGACTTTTGGGGCCCACTACCTGCTTTTTTGACATTCTAGGCGCAAACTGCGCCCCCCCATTTTTTAATTTTGGAACCGGGGGCTTAGCCCCTGGGCAGGCTGAACCTCACCGGGTACTGCTTACATCACTTTCTTATATCACTTACTTACATCACCTATTTACTTAATTACTTAACTTACTTAGGTACTTACTTACTTACATCACCTACTTACTTACGTCATTTACTTACTTACATCGCTTACGTAGTTAGTTACTGCATGGTGCAGGGTCCTTGAGAAGCTAACTGGTTAGCAGCTAGTCAAGAAATTCCCCGCATATCACGGAACCCGAAAGTTCATTACCGCACTCACAAGCGTTCACCACCTGTCTCTATCCTGGGCCAGCCCAATCCAGTCCATATACCCACATCCCACCTCCTGGAGATCCATCCTAATATTATCCACCCATCTACGCCTAGGTCTCCCCAGTGG